>Ga0335083_10007434_pt1 | contig 13536 bp, 10 predicted proteins | sample Lox_Sample_42_FD_206716 | JGI IMG/M metagenome (GOLD analysis project Ga0335083, IMG submission 206716) | Soil microbial communities from Loxahatchee National Wildlife Refuge, Florida, United States - Lox_Sample_4.2 | ecosystem: Environmental > Terrestrial > Soil > Wetlands | place: USA...
CAATCGGGCGCGTCGAGCTTCGGCTCGGCGCCCCCGAGCGTGATCGTCAGGCGACGTTCGGCGCCGGCCGCGAGCGTGAGCCGCAGCGCGACCGAGCCGGGCGCCTCGCGCAGCATGCGCGCTCGGTCCGCGTCGACGGTCAACACGCGCGCGGCGACGAGCTCGCGACCCTGCGCGTCGTCGCCGCCGATCTTCTCGGCTCCCGCGACGATGACCGGCTCGAAATCGTCGGGAGCGAGGGTCACGCGCACGAGCGGATCCGGATCGACGCCGCTCCGCACGCTCGGGGCGCCCCCTTCGAGCCGCAGCGACCAAGCGCCGGCGGCGCCCACGTCGAACACGACCGCCCCCACGGACGACAACTTGCCGAGCGACGCGCCGAGACGCGCGAGCTCGGCCGGCACGTACTCGCCGAAGAAGCGCTCCGGAGAGCGCGGAACCTCGCTCGTCACGAGCTAGTACCCCTTCATCAGCTCGCTGATGACGTGCGTTTCCATCGCCCCGAGCAGGCCGAATTGGACGCCGAAACCGCCGGGCTTGGCCCAGCGCACGACCGCCGGCAGCCGGAGCTCTTTCTTCGCGCCGGGCAAGAGGCCCACCATGGTCACCTGCGTGCCGAACGCGGGCTGCTCACTCGAGTCGAGGTACATGCCGCCGACGCTGATGTCTTTGGCGTGGACGGCGAAGCTTTCACCGCCGGCTCGTTCGCAAACCAGCGTGGCGTCGATTGGGACTCTGGCGTGAAGGCGTTTGTCGACCAAGCTAAACCTCGAGCGGCGGTTCGATGCGCGAACGCGGGCCAAGAACGACTCTTCAGCGGATCCTAGAGCGTGTCAAGCAAGCGCTCGCCCTCCCGCGAGCACGACACCTCGACGCGGCGGCGCCGGCGGGCGCCGGTGTCGCACTCGTGTTCGTCGCGGCGCTCCTCGCGGCACCGCGTCCGACCGAGCCGCTCGTTTTGCCCTTACCCGAACCCCACCGCAGCACGCTCGAGCGCAGTCGAGCCGAGGATCGCGCACGAGTGGAACAGGTGCGGAGCCGCGGCCTCTCGTTCGCGGCGCGATCCGTCGGCGAGGAGCTGCGGCGCTTTGGTGCGGCGGTCGCACACAAGAGCCCCGATGCGCCGCTCCTACTCGCGACGCTGCGCGGGCTCGCGAAGAACGAGCTCCGTGACGACGCCGGACGGCCGCTGCTCGCGCTCCGCGCGGTGCAAACCGAGCTCTTCGTGGAGGCGACGCACGCGTGGGAGCGGACCGGCAAGCTCGACGACGATCTCCGCGAGCTCGGCGGCGACTTCGCGGATCTCGCGCAGCGGAGCGGCTGGTTCAGCGCGCAAACGCTCGTGCTCGAAGACGACGAGCGCGCCCTCCTCTTCCGCATGCGCTGGAACGATTTGACCGGGCTCGGTGACAAGCCGCCCTTCGCCGACACCCAGGACGAGCTTCGCGACCGCTACGCGCTCCTGCTCCGCCACCCGTCGGGCGACACGCCCGCGGAGCGCGCCCGCCGCCAGCTCGGCTACGTCGACGCGGTCGAGGCGCTCGACCACGACTTTCCGGCCATGTTCGCGCGCGGCGTGCTGCTGTTTCGCACGGAGGCGTACGAGGCGTCGGCGGACGCGTTCCGGGCGCACCTCGCCGCACACCCCGACGGTCCTTGGACCCTGCGCGCGAAAAACCACCTCCTCGAGGCGCTCCGCCGCATTCCCGGCGAGGACTGAGCGCGCGCCCGGTCGAGGGTCGAACCCATCGGACTTGCGCTGCACTAGTCACTTGCGCGAATTGGATTAGATCGGCGGCCCGACCCGATGTCCGAAGCCGCCGACAACGACCGCGACCCGGGCCTTCACCGAGAGACCACGTCGCTTCCGCCGCTCGACTTGCCGAGCGATCGCCGCCTCGTTCGCGTCGCCGAGGCGGCGCGCGAGGCGCTCGCGACCCGGGGCGGCTACGCCGTCGTCGGCGCGGCGGGTTCGGGCACGGCCATGCTCGCGCGGGCGCTGCTCGCCGCCGGCGCGACGCACGTGCTCTACGTTGCGCCCTCGCACGACGTCGCGCAGCGCGCGGTCGAGGATCTGAAGGCGCTCGCCGCGCTCGGCTTGCCGGGCGGCGCCGGGACCGACGACCCCGCGCCGCTCTTCGTCTCGACCAGCGAAACGAGCCCGTACGCGGACGTTCATCCCGATCGCCGGCAAGCGATGCAGCGCGCCGCGGCGCTCTTCACGATGGCGAAGGGCTTGCCGTGGCGCATCGCGGTGACGACGCCGTCCGGCTTGCTGCGCCGCACCGCGCCGCCCGCGGCGCTCGCGCACGCGGGGCTCGAGCTCGCGAAGGACGGCGAGCTCGACGTGGAACGCGCCGCGCACGCCCTCACGGCGAGCGGCTATTTGCGCGCGCCGGTCGTCGAGGATCCGGGGAGCTTCGCGGTGCGCGGCGGCGTGCTCGACATCTGGCCGGCGCATCTCGAACAGCCGCTCCGCGCCGAGCTCTACGGCGACCTCGTGCTCTCGCTCAAGCGCTTCGATCCCGACACGCAGCGCACCCTCGCCGAGGAGCGCGCGGTGTGGCTGCCGCCGGCGCGTGAAGCCGTCCTCGAGCGCGACACGGTCGAGCGGGCGCGCGCCCGCCTGCGCACGTTGTGCGACGACGCGAGCTACCCGTCGACGAAGGCGCGCGCGCTCATCGACGACCTCGCGTTCGGGCGCTCGTTCTTCGGCAGCGACGGCTATTTGCCCGCGTTCTACGAGCTCGTGCCGTTGCTCTCGTACCTGCCGCGGGGCGCCGCGGTCGTGTTCGACGATCCGGTCGCCGTCGCGCGCGCCCTCACGCAGGAGCTCGAGCAGGCGGCGGCGGCCGAAGCCGCGCGCGGCGCGGTGCCCCACTTTCCGGTCGCCGAGCTCTACGCCGAGCTCGGTGAGCTCGAGCGTGACCTCGCGACCAGGGTGTGGGTCGGCGCGCACCGGAGCGGCATCGTCGGCACGGGCGCCGCCGACCTCGTGAGCCGGCTCGAAACGGCCGCCGCCGAGGCGCCTTCGCTCGCGCAGGACGATCACTCCGAGCTCGGGCGCGCGGTGAAGCTCGCGCGAACGGCGCGCGGTAAACACGCGGCCCTCGACCCGCTCGTCGAACGCTTCGCGGCGTGGAAAGAGCACGGGTTCGCCGTCGTCCCCGTCGCGCGCACGGCGACGCAGGCCGACCGCATCGCGCTGCTCCTGAAGCACCGCGGAGTCGAAACCGAGGTGCGCGTGGCGCCGCTCGGTCGCGGTTGTCTCGCGCCGCTCGAGGCGCTCGTGCTCGTCACCGACGAGGAAATTTTCGGCCCCCGCGCGCTCAGGGCGCCGCCTCGCCGCACCTCGACGCGCGCGCTGCTCGAAGATTTACGCGCGCTTTCCCCGGGCGACTTCGTCGTGCACGTCGAGCACGGCATCGGCAAATACGCCGGACTCGAGCGGCGCGAAGTGGGCGGCGTCGGGCTCGAGCTCATCGTCGTCGAGTACGCGGGCGGCGATAAGCTCTTTTTGCCGGTTTACCGGCTCAACCAAATCCAAAAATATTCGGGCAGCGAGAGCGCGCCGAAGCTCGATCGCCTCGGCGGCCAAACTTTCGCGAAGACCAAGGCGAGCGTCGCGCGCCGCGTGCGGCAGATGGCCGACGAGCTCCTGCGCCTCTACGCCGAACGCGCCGCGCTCGAGAAGTCGCCGGTGCCGCCGCCGGACGACGACTACGCGACGTTCGAGGCGAGCTTCCCGTTCGAGGAGACGCGCGATCAAGCCGCGGCCATCTCCGAGGTGCTGAAAGACCTCGAAAACCCGCGTGTGATGGATCGGCTGGTGTGCGGCGACGTGGGCTTCGGCAAGACCGAAGTCGCGCTGCGTGCCGCGTTCCGCATGGCCTCGAGCGGGCGGCAGGTCGCCGTGCTCTGTCCGACCACGGTGCTCGCGCAGCAGCACTTTTTGACGTTCTCGCAGCGCTTCGCGGAATGGCCGCTCAACGTGCGGGTGCTGAGCCGCTTCTCGAGCAAGACCGAACAACTCGAGACGGTGAAGGGTCTGCGCGAAGGCGGGGTCGACGTGGTGGTGGGCACGCACCGGCTGCTCTCGAAGGACGTGCACTTCAAGCAGCTCGGACTGCTCGTGGTCGACGAAGAGCAGCGCTTCGGCGTCGGCCACAAGGAGCGTATCAAGCAAATTCGCTCGAGCGTCGACGTGCTCACGCTGAGCGCGACGCCGATCCCGCGCACGCTCCAGCTCGCCGTCGGCGGCTTGCGCGACATGTCGATCATCGCGACGCCGCCCGTCGATCGGCGCACCATCCGCACGATCACGAGCCAGTTCGATCCGACGCTCGTGCGTGAAGCGGTCGAGCAGGAGCTCGCGCGCGGGGGCCAGATTTTCTACGTGTACAACCGCGTCGAGGGCATTTACGAACGGGCGGAGCGCCTCGGTGCGCTCGTGCCCGGCGCGCGCATCGCCGTCGCGCACGGCAAGCTCACCGAAGACGTGCTCGAGCGCACCATGCTCGGCTTCGTCGGCGGCGACTACGACGTGCTCGTCGCGACGGCGATCATCGAGAGCGGGCTCGACATCCCGCGCGCGAACACCATCATCATCGATCGCGCCGACATGCTCGGACTCTCGCAGCTCTACCAGCTGCGCGGCCGCGTCGGGCGCGCGCGCGAACGCGCGTATTGTTACTTGCTCGTGCCGCCGCCGAGCCAGCTTTCGGACGAAGCGCGGCAGCGGCTCGAGGCGCTCGAGCGCTTCAGCGAGCTCGGCTCGGGGTTCCATCTCGCGACGCTCGACATGGAGCTCCGCGGCGCGGGCGACGTGCTCGGCGCCGATCAGAGCGGGTTCGCGGCGAGCGTCGGCTTCGAGCTCTTCTGTCGCATGCTCGAAGAGGCGACACGCGAGCTCCGCGGCGAGACGGTGGTGCACGAGGTCGAGCCGGAACTTCACTTCGACGTCGAAGCGCTGCTCGCCGCCGAATACGTCGCCGAGGTCGGCGTGCGGCTTTCCTTGTACAAGCGTTTCGCCAGCGCCGTGGACGAGGCGGAGGTCGACGACCTCGCGCAGGAGCTCGAAAATCGCTTCGGGCCGCCGCCGCTCGAGGCGAAGCGCTTCGTCGAGCTCATGCGCCTCAAGGTCGAGCTCCGGCGGCTCCGCGTGCTCGGGTGCGAAGCGACCGCGAAGAGCGTGAGCCTGCTCTTGCGCGACGACACGCCGCTCGACCCCGGCAAGGTGCGCGAGCTCGTCGCGCGCAAACGCTCGCCGTATCGCTTGAGTCCCGACGGTCGACTCACGCGACGACTGCTCGAGACCGAAGCCGCCGCGGACGGCCTCGTGCTCGCGGCGAAGACGCTCGAAGAGCTCAACGCGTGCGTGAGCGCCGCGAGTTAGCGGCTCAGCGCGGCGCGTGGCGCTGCTCGAGCCGTCGCGATTCGTCGATCAGGCGCTCGAAGATGCGCCGCACGGTATCCGGCTCGACCGGCGCTTCGGCGAGCGACGAAAGCCGCTCGAGCATGCGCCGCTCGCGTTCGGGATCGTAGACGGCGAGCCCGCGCTTCGCCTTGTACGCGCCGACCTCGAGCACCAGCCGCACGCGTTCGTGAATCAGCTCGAGGAGCCGGGTATCGACCGCGTCGATCGCGCGACGCAATGTCTCGAGCTCGTTTTCCGCCACGACGGGAGTCTAAGCGAGTTTCCCGTCACCGCACCACGGTGTCGCAGCCGAAAACCGCGCGAGCGTCGATCACGCTGCCCGACTTCAGCTCGTCGCAAGCGGCTCCGTTGACCTGAATCGTCGTGTCGCCGCTCCAGGACCAGCCGTCCGTGGGGTCGGCCGGCACGAGGACGCCGTCGAAGTAGACGTTCACCTGGTTCGGATCGTCGGGCGGCGCGTCGAGGTCGATGGAGCACCGAATCGCGACACCGGTCCCGATGGCGTAGAGCGCCGCCTGGAGCTCGTCCTCGTCCTCCGTGGCGTAATATTCGACGTCACCCTGCCGCGCCGTCCCGCCGGCTTCCGCGAATCCGTTCAGCACGTTCGCGAACGGCTCCGCCCCCGGCATCCCGACTACGTACGTCGGAATCCCGTGAGCGGCGAGCTTCGCGATCTCGCCGCTCGTCCTGTCCGCGTCGATGCAGTCGCTCCCGGCGCCGGCGACGGTGTTGGCCGGATCGCAGCAATTGAACGTCGCCGAGCAGGTGAGCTGCCCGAACGAATCGCCTTCGATGCTGTCGATGCACGTGCTCGCGTCGCACACCGCGTCCGGCTCGTTGCAGTTCGGCGCGCCGTCCGTGATGAGCACGAGGTAGGTGTCGCCCTGCAGCGCTTCGAGCTCGGGGCGCAAGTCGAGGAGCGCGCCGTAGGTCGGGGTCTCACCCGTCGGCGCGTGGGCGCCGAACGCGTTGAGGAAGCTCGCGACGGTCGGGTCGAGTGAGCCGTCGCACGGCGGCAAGCCCCCGAGCGTCGGCGGAAAGATCTCCTGGCCGGGACCGCACGTCCCTTCGTCCGTCGGAAAAATGGTGGCGCCGAAGCTCACCCGATGCCCGATCACCGTCAAAAGCTCGCCGAGCACCTTGCGCGCCGTCTTGTACTTGCTGAGCGTCGGAATGGGCACCGACATGCTGCCCGAGCGATCGACCAGGAAGTAGAGATTGGGCGGGTCGTCGATTTCGTGCAGGAACGTCTGCCCGCAGAATTGCCCGCAGCCCGCGTCGGGCGTCTCCGGCGGGGTGATTGGGCTCGTGCCCGCGTCGGGGTCCGAGTCCGGCACGTTCGGCCGCGCGAGGCCGCTCGGGTCGTCGTGACCGCCCAAGGCACAAGCCGTCGCGCACGCGAGCACGAACGAAAGCACCCCGACGAAACGCGTCACCGTTCTCGAGACTAGCTCGAACGACCGGGTCGCACTACCAACGACGGTGAGACCCGCGGTTACACCGCCCCGGGAACGAGCTTTTTTGCATGAACGCCCGCCGGGTTCTCGACACCGCCACGCTGATTTCAGCGGCGCTCGCGTGCGTTCTCTTGCTGCTCGGCCTTCACGACACGCCGCGACGCGAGCTCGAGATCGCAACCGCGCCGTTGCCGGCGAGCGCCGGCAAGCGCGACGCTTCACTCGCGCTCGAGGTGACGACGAACGCAGGCGGCGCGCTCGGGAACGCGAGCATCGCCGTCTTTTGGGAGCAGAACGGCACGGAGTACCCGGTCGGTGCCGCGCTGACGGACTTGAGCGGGCGCGCGAGCATGCGTGAGTTGCCCCACGGCTTCGGCTGGGTGCTGGTCGAGAGCGCCGGGTTTGCCCGCGTGTCGCGCGCGGTGGCGCTCGAAGCCGGCGAGACGAAGCTTCACGTCGAGCTCAGCCGGGAAGCGAGCGAAAGCGTGCGTGTCACCGACGAGCGCGGCGCCGCGATCGCCGGCGCGACCGTCCTCGTTCACACGAGCGATCCGCTGCCGTTCGGCGCACTCACCGACGCGAAGGGCACGGCCGTGCTCGGCCGCTTGCAGGGCGCGCCGTGGACGGTCACGGCGTCGGCGCGCGGCTACGAATCCGCCGAGCGCGCGGGCGTGAACGGCCCGGTGACGCTCGTCCTCCGGCGCTTGAGCTCGATTTCGATCCTCGTGACGCGCGCCGGCGCTCCCGCCGCGGGCGCCACCGTCGCGATCGCGGGCTCGAGTCTCTGGCCCGCGCGCCGCACGCTGACCGGCGCCGACGGCCGCTGTCGCATCGCCGGTCTGCTCGCCGGCGCGTACGACCTCGTCGCGACGCAAGGGAGCGACGTTTCCGAGCCCCTCGTCGGCTACGGCCTCGAACGCGGGAGCGACGCCGAGGTGACGCTCGTGCTCGAGCCCGGTCACTTCGTGAACGTGACGGTCACCGACGGCGACGGCGAGAGCCCCGCGCTCGTCCCGGACGCCGAAGTCGTGCTCGCCCCCGGCGGCGTCGGCTCATTTCCGTTGCTCGGCCGCACGGGCTCGAACGGCAAGGTGACGCTCGGACCCGTCGGGCGCGGCATGGCGAGCGTGGGCGCCCGGGCGGACGGCTTCGTTTCGAGCGCGCTCGTCGCGCTGCCGGCGGACAAGCGTGACGTGACCTTGCCGCTCCTGCGCGGCGCGACCTTGCACGGCGACGTGGTGGACGGGCGCGGTTTCCCGATCGGGGGCGCCAGCATCGACGTGGTCGGCACCGACGCGTTCGGCCTGCCCGTCTCCGACTCGCCGCTCGCGGCCGCGTTTCGCGCCACGCACTTCGACTACGCGCTCGCCGGACCCGCCCCGCTCGTGCCCGCGGGCGAGCTCGGCGTGATGCCGGGACCGGTGCCGCCGATCCCCGCTCCGGGCACGCACGTCACGCCCGGTGCCGATCTCTGGACACTCGCGCAAGCGCCGCCACCCGCCGTCGAAGCGTGGATCACGAATCCGAGCGGCTCGTTCACGGCGCGGCCGGTGACTCCCGGCCGCGTGCGCGCCGTCGCCCGCCACCCGGACTACGTCGAAGGCTCGAGCGCGAGCGTCGTGCTCACGCCGGGCGGCGAAGCCCACGTGAAGATCGTGCTGCTCGCCGGCGGCACCGTGTTCGGCCGCGTGCTCGACGATCGCTCGTTCCCCGTCGAAGGCGCGGAGGTCGAACTCGCGAGCTCGCGCACGTCCTTCACGCGCAGCACGCTCACCGCGCGCGACGGCGCGTTCGAGCTCACGGGCATTCCGGCCGACGTGACGGTGAGCGTCCGGCGAGCGGGCGGTGAGCGCCGCGTCGCGCTCAGACGCGAGCTGAAGGTCCCCGAAGACGAACGCACCGAGCTCGACCTCGTCTTGCCGGCGCCGCGCGAAGCCGTGCGCTTTCAGGTCACGAACGGTGACGACGCGCCCGTCGAGCTCGCGAGCGTCACCGTGCTGTCGATCGATCCGGACGCGCCGCTCCGGGAGACGCTCTTCACCGACGCCGAGGGCACTGCCGAAATTGCGGACGCGCGGGGGCTCGCGCTCCGCGTCGTGGTCGAAGCCGCGGGCTATCCGCGCAAAGTGACCGTCGTCGAGCACGCGCCGGAGCTCGTGCGCGTCACGCTCGAAGCCGGCGTCCTCGTCGAAGGCGAGATCACGGCCGTGCGCGGCCGCAAGGACGTGGCCGGCGCCCTGGTCACGCTGGTGACCGGCGGCGCGCGGCGCGTGAGCCGCACCGACTCCGAGGGCCGCTATCGCTTCGCGGACGTCGCGATCGGCGCGGTGCACCTCGCCGTGAACCATCCCGACTACGCGCGCGCGGAGCTCGACGCGACCGTCGCCGCGACGGGCCGGGCGGATCGCGCCTTCGAGCTCCCGCCGATCGACCTCAGCGAACCGGGCGGCGTCGAGGGCGACGTGGTCGACGCGGACGGCAATCCCGTCGCCGGAGCGCGCGTCGCGGTCGGCTCGGCGCCCGCGTTTTTGCCCGCGGGTGCGCTCCCACCCGGCGTCACTCAAACGGATTCGAGCGGGCATTTCGTACTCGACGGCATCGCCGAGGGTCACGCCACGCTCGAAGCCGTGTCGGCGCTGTCCGGGCGCGGCCACACGACCGTCGACGTGCGCGCGGGACGCGTCGCCGATCGCGTCCGCATCGTGCTCGCCGCCAAAGCCAGCGAGGAGATGCCGGAAGGCGGCAACGTCGCCGTCACGCTCGGCGAACGCGGCACGGGCTCGGCGCTCGAGGTCGTCGTCGCGAGCGTCGCGCCCTCGAGCGAGGCGGAGCGCGCCGGGGTCGCGGTCGGTGACGTGCTCGTCGGCGTCGACGGCGCCCGCCCGACGAGCATGAGCGACGCGCGCCGCCGACTGACCGGGCGCCCCGGCTCGGACGTCGTGCTCGAGCTCGTCCGCGGCGGCACGCGCGAGGTGCTGCGCGTCGCGCGTGAGACCGTGCGCGAGTGACGGACGGCTCGGCCGGGGCTTATTGGGGCTTCGCCGTGAGCTCGATCTGCACGGGCGCTTCGCTCTTGATCTTGCCCTTGAGCGTCGTCGCGATCGTCTCGGTGATGCTCTTCACGAGCTTGCCGGCGCCGTCCCGCGGGTGGATCTCGAACTGTTCGAGGTTCACGTCGAACGGCTCGAGCGTCTTCACGCCGACCGAATCGAAGTGGTCGCCGCTGAAGTGGAACGTGAGCTCGACCTTCGCGCTCTTCGGCGCCTGGCGACCGTGGAGGCGCAGCGTTCCCGACACGGTGGCGGTCACCTTGCGCTCGGCCCCGGTCATGGCCGAAACGTCCTTCGCCGAAGGCTCCACCTTTTCGATGCGAAGCTCGGCGATGCGATTTTGGGCGGCTTGTTCCGGCGTGACCTCACCCTCGTGCGGCACGAGCTGCAGCCAATCACGCGCGTGCTGATTTTGAAGGGGGTTCTTGGTGCGCGTCTGGTACTCGCCCGTCCCGTCGGGGCGCTTCTGTTGATAGAGCGTGAGCTTGTCGAGGTCGATGCGGACGAGCCCCGTCGTCTTCGTGAGATCGGAGAGGTCGAGCGAAAGCTCGCCGCTCGCGGAGCCGGGAGCGTCGCCGTCGATCTTCTCGAGCGGCGAGTCCATCAAGAACTTCACCGAGCTCGTCGGCGCGTCGACCTTCAGCGCGAGCGCGCCGGCGGCGGCCGTCTTCGGCGCCTCGAGCGCGGCGCTCGATACCGGAGCAAGCTCAGTCGGCGGCTCTTTCTTGCTGCAACCGAACGCCAGACCGAGCGCGACGATCCAAACGGCGTTCACGCGATGGCTGAAGTGCATGGCTCCCTCTCTACGCCGTCGCCCCCTGGGCGGTTACGTTGGCCGCTCAGTGATGCTGATCGCCGCCGGTCTCGTCCTCGGCCGGCTCGCTCGAGTCACCGGGCGAGAGCAAGAAGATCCAGGGGACGAGCCCCATGGCAAAGAGCAGAGTGCCCACGATCTTCGCGAGGGTGACGAGTCCAGCTTCCATGTGCGGGGCGGACCATAGCTCCCCGTCCGGCCCGTGGGAAGAGCCTGCACACCGATTCGCGGCGCGGGCCTAGGCCGCCCGCGGAACCGCGGTCACGCGCAGCCCGGTTCCCGCGCCCGGGTATTCGCGACGGTTCGCGCCCGGGCAGCAGAAGCCGTTGATGAAGACGCGCCGCGACATGGTCCCCGCGTTGAGGCCGCTCCCGTGCACCGTGAACGGACCGAAGAGGATGGTGTCCCCGGCGTCGACCGAGATGGGAACGGCGTCGGAGCGTTTGAACGCGCCTTCGGGCAAGCGACCGTCTCGTGTCGGGATGTGCCCCCCGACGTGACTCTTCGGCACGACCCAGAGTCCGCCGTTGTCCGCGTTCATCGCGTCCACGGCGGTGAGCGTCTGCACGAAGCTGCCGCGGCCGTTCACGTCCCGGAAGAGATCGGTGCCGTAGCGGCGGTGGTAGCTGTCCTGATGAAAGTGGAAGGACACGCCGTCGCCGGGATTTTTGATGTGCGCCTGGTTGATGAGCTGGTCCATCTCCGGACCGCCGAGCAGTTGCGCGGCGGGCAGCGTGAGCTGCGCTGAGCGGCCGAGCCGCCCGAGCTCCGGCTCCGCGCCGCCGCACCACACGATGCGCTCGATCCTGAGCGGCCGGTCCGGCCGCCGCTCCACGACGAAGAGCGAGCCGTCGACGAGCGCGGTCTCCGACAAGCGCTGCGCCCGCGCCTCGAGCCTCGAAAACGCGGCGTCCGCGACCGCGATCTCGTCGGCCGTGAACACCCCCCGCAGCACGAGGTACCCCGCGTCGAAGAATTCCTCGATCTGCGCGTCGCTGAGCACGTGAGAAGCGTAGCGCGCGCGCTTCGGACCGACAAAAAACTCGGACTCCGTGGCGAAACGGAGCGTCTCCGCTCGCCGGCGCCGAGCCGCGACTCACGCCTTCGAGACGAGCCCCTTCGCTATCGTCTGCAACTGCATGTTCGTCGTGCCTTCGTAGATCTTCCCGATTTTCGCGTCGCGGTAGAGCTTCTCGGCGGGAAACTCCTGGGTGAAGCCGACGCCGCCGAGGAGATCCACCGCCTGCGACGCGGTGCGTTCCGCCACTTCGGACGCGAAGAGCTTCGCCATCGCCGCTTCGTTCACGAAATCCTTCCCGGCGTCTTTGAGGCGCGCGGCGTTGTAGACGAGGAGCCGCGCGGCCTCGATTTCCATCGCCATGCGTGCGAGCTGAAACTCGACGCCCTGAAATTCGACGATGGCTTTGCCGAATTGTTTGCGCTGCCGCACGTGCGCGAGCGCGTGTCCGAGCGCGCCTTCCGCGAGCCCGAGCATCTGCGCGCCGATGCCGATGCGGCCCTCGTTCAAGGTCAAAATCGCGATTTTATAGCCGCGACCGAGCTCCCCGAGCACGTTCTCGGCGGGCACTTCACAGTCGTCGAGCAAGAGCTCGCACGTGCTCGACGCGCGAATGCCGAGCTTGTGCTCTTTTTTGCCGATCGAAAATCCCGAGAAGCCGCGCTCGACGAGAAACGCGGTGATGCCCTTGTAGCCCTGACTCGGATCCGCGTTCGCGAACACGACGAACAGCGAGCTCTCCGCGGCGTTCGTGATCCAGAGCTTCCGGCCGTTCAAAATCCAGCGATCGCCGTGGCGTTCGGCGCGCGTCTTCAGCGCGAAAGCGTCCGAGCCCGAGCCGGCTTCGCTGAGCGCGTACGAGCCGACCCACTCGCTCGCGAGCTTCGCGAGGTAGCGCTCCTGCTGCGCGTCGGTGCCCCAGCGCAAAAGCGCGTTCGTGACCAGCGTGTTCTGCACGTCGACCACGACGGACACCGCCGGATCGACGCGCGCGAGGGCCTGCACGGCGAGAATCGCGTTGAAGAAGCTCGAGCCGCCGCCGCCGCGCTCGGCCGGGGTCTCGATGCCCATCAAGCCGAGCTCGAAGAGCCCGCGCAGCACGGCGGGGTCGAGCGTGCTCGCAGCATCCATCGCGGGCACTTTCGGCGCGACGCGCTCGTTCGCGAAGCCGAGCACCGTGTCGAAGAACAATCGCTCGTCGTCGCTCAAAGTCGTGAGAGGAGTCATGCGTGAAGGGCCCTCGATTCGAGTCGAGTCGTCGTGGGGAGCAACTCGAGGCTCGGCGCCGATAGTAGCAACCACCCTCTCGGCGTGCGAAACTCGAGCGCGAGATGTCGGGAAATAGCTTCGGCCAAGCCTTCCGCGTGACGACCGCCGGCGAGTCGCACGGCCCGGGCAACGTCGTCGTCATCGACGGCTGCCCGGCGGGCATACCGCTCAGCGTCGAGGATTTGTCGCGCGACCTCGACCGCAGGAAGCCCGGCCAGAGCCACATCGTCACGCAGCGCAAGGAAGCGGACGAGCCCGAAATCCTCGGCGGCGTTTTCGAGGGCAGGACCACCGGCACGAGCATCGCGATTCTGGTGCGCAATCAAGATCAGAAGAGCCGCGACTACGACGACATCAAGGACAAATACCGGCCCGGCCACGCTGATTTCACCTTCGATCAGAAGTACGGGCGGCGCGACTACCGCGGCGGCGGCCGCTCGAGCGCGCGTGAAACGGTCGCGCGCGTCGCCGCCGGCGTCGTCGCGAAGAAG
>Ga0335083_10007435_pt1 | contig 13536 bp, 10 predicted proteins | sample Lox_Sample_42_FD_206716 | JGI IMG/M metagenome (GOLD analysis project Ga0335083, IMG submission 206716) | Soil microbial communities from Loxahatchee National Wildlife Refuge, Florida, United States - Lox_Sample_4.2 | ecosystem: Environmental > Terrestrial > Soil > Wetlands | place: USA...
GCGTTCCTGCACGATCCCGCCGAGCACCTGCTGATGCCGCGATCCCGGTACGGGAATCCAGGCGGCTGGCCGGGACAGCCAGTCCTCGATACGCTGCCACGCATCCGCTGCTGTCGCGGGCGGTGAGTATATGCGCGGGTTGGTGACGAGCCGGGAAAAGGCCAGCAAGCTGGGCCACGGCAAGCCGACGGACCTGGGCGCTCCGGCGGTCCGCTCATCAAGCCAGTCCCGTGCGGCCGCGTGGTGCTCGGAGTCCTCGTCGGTAGAGTAGACGAGGATATTGGCGTCGACCAGGTACATCAGCGGTAATCCTCGCCCTCGGCGATGGCGAGGACCTCGCCGACGTTATCGATACTGCCGGCGAGACGCCTGCCCAGCGGTAGCAGGCGTGTCCGGCTCACCTCCGGCACGGCGTCGGCGCGTTCTTCAAGCTTGGCCAGGCCCACGCGGACGGCTTCGTTGAGCGCTTGCTTGAAGCTCTCGCCATGCTGCGTCCGGTGCCTTTACAGCCGGATGGCCAGGTCGTCATCGAGGGTAACCGTAGCGGTACGCCGTTACCGGATCAGGCTGGGTTCCCGCCCCGGCAACCGTTTGGGTGCGTCGTCACCGAGGACACCATGAAGGTCGAGCCGCAGGCGACGCACAGCGCGGCGGATTGGGCCGAAAACCACTAGGCGTGGGCGGCCGCGGTGACCGACGGCCGGCATACCATCACCCGCTGCGTGCAGGACGGCGGCTACGCCGCCGTGGAGGGCTACTTCCCCGGCACCCGCACCGGACCGCCGCCGTCGCCGCACGGACCGGTCCCGCGACCGGCAGGCATTTCCAGCGGCTGTTCCGCGGGCTCGGCCAGCTCCGCGGCGACGTATCAGCGAGGTGCACGTCGACTTTGACTGCATGTCGGACCCGCAGGCCGACCCGGATGGTCCGACGCGGCTTCGAACTGGCTCAACCAGGTGTCATCAGCCGGTATGACAGAACAACGTCCAACGACGCCGTGCTGCGACGCATCCGGACATGGCGCGGGCGGTCTTGCCGTCCGGGGACTCAGGCAGATTTATATCGTGTTGCGATTAAAGGTTTATATCGTAACACGATGGTAGTGAGGGTCGTACCGCGACTGGCAGACCCGTCCCGACGGAGGTTCCTATGAAGCAGGGTGCACCGGCGAGCGCGCCCATGGTCCCGGTGGAGCGCCTGGAGGTGCTGGCGTATCAGATTCCCGTCGACGGGCCGGGCGGCCGGGAGAGTGACGGCACGCTGACGTGGGATGCCACCACGTGCATTGTGGTGCTGGCCACCGGAGGCGGGCAGACGGGAATTGGTTACACCTACGGTGACATTGCCGTCGCTCACCTGATCGATTCCAAGCTGGCCGGTACGGCGGCCGGATCGGATGCGCTCTTGCCATCGGCGACCTGGCATTCGATGTTCGCGCACCTGCGCAACGCGGGCCAGCCGGGCGTCGGCGCGATGGCCGTGTCCGCGGTGGATATCGCGCTGTGGGACCTGCGGGCGCGGCTGCTGGGCCGTCCGCTGTACCTGACGCTGCCCGCGTTCCACGACCAGGTCCCGGTGTACGGCAGCGGGGGGTTCACCAACTACCCGGTGGATCTCCTGGTCACCCAGCTGGCCGGATGGGTGGAGCAGGGCATCCCGAGGGTGAAGATGAAGACCTCCCGGTATCCGGACGAGGATCCGGCTCGGCTTACCGCGGTTCGTAAGGCCGTCGGCGACGAGCCGCTGCTGTTCACTGACGCCAACGGGGCGTGCACACGCAAAGAGGCGCTGGCGTGGGCGTGGCGGTTCCGCGAGGAGTTCGGCGTGACATGGCTGGAAGAGCCTGTCTCCTCCGAAGATGTCACGGGGCTGAGCCTGCTGCGCGCAGCCGGGCCGCCCGGGCTGGACATCTCGGCCGGGGAGTACGGTTTCGTGCTGGCTGATTTCGCCCGCCTGCTGGACGCCGACGCGGTCGACTGCCTGCAGGCCGACGTCACCCGGTGCGGCGGGATCACCGGCTTGCTCCAGGTCGCGGGGCTGGCGGCGGCCCGGCAGATCGACCTGTCCGCCCATTGTGCGCCAGCGGTCTCCGCGCACGCGTTCTGTGCCGTCCAACGGCTGCGGCACCTGGAGTACTTCCACGACCACGTCCGGACCGAGTCGATGCTCTTCGCGGGGACGCTGGATCCGGTCGCCGGCGCGCTCCGGCCGGATCCGGCCGCGCCCGGCCTGGGGCTGGAGCTGAAGACAGTCGACGCAGCCGGCTATCAGCTGCACCACAGTTCCCGCTCTGCCTCCTAGCTGCCGATTTCTAACCAGGCCCTGTCACGAAAGCGGTACTTATGACCCAGACCAGTCCCGAGCGCGCGACGGCTGCCCGCTCCCGGCCCTCTCCCGCCGTGCTCAACCTCGGCGGCCTCGAACGCGGCTTGCGGGAGGCCGTGGGGGGCGAGGTGCGCTTCGACGCCGCGTCCAAGGCCATGTACGCCAACGACGCTTCCAACTTCCGCCAGGTACCGATCGGCGTAGTCGTCCCCAGGATGCTGGACGACATCGTCGCCGCGCACCGGGTCTGCGCGGCGTTCGGCGCGCCGATCCTCAACCGGGGCGGCGGGACCAGCTTGTCCGGGGAGACGGTCAACTACGCCGTTGTCATCGACAACTCCAAGTACCTGACGGGCATCAGCGGTCTCGATGAGGACCGGCGGCTGGTGACGGCCGAGCCTGGGGTGATCAACGAGGAGCTCAACCGGACGATCGGCCGGTCCGGCCTGGTCTTCGGGCCGGACCCGTCGTCCCACTCGCGGTGCACCATCGGCGGCAACATCGGCAACAACTCCTGCGGCGTCCACTCGGTGCAGGCTCAGCTGTACGGTCCCGGCCCGCGCACCTCGGATAACACCTACGCCCTGGAAGTGGTCACTTACGACGGCGAGCGCTTCTGGGTCGGCAACGGCGAGGAAGACAGGATCGAGGAGATCGTGGCGGCCGGCGACCGCAAGGGCGAGATCTACGCCGCACTGCGGGACCTCAGAGACCGGTACGCCGACGCGATCCGGGCCGGCTACCCGCCGGTGGATCGGCTGCCCCGCCGGGTGTCCGGCTACAACCTGGACGAGCTGCTGCCCGAGAAGGGCTTCAACGTGGCCCGGGCGCTGGTCGGCACCGAGAGCACCTGCGTCACGGTGCTGCGGTCCACCCTGATGCTGACCCCGGCCATGCTCGAGCGCGTGACGGTGACGGTCCAGTACGACGACATCGCGGCCGCGGCCGACCACGTCCCGGAGATCATCGGCCGGTTCAAGCCGATCGGGCTGGAGGCCATCGACCATCAGCTGATCGAAGACCAGCGGCTGAGTCACCAGAACACCGGCGCGATCGCGGACCTGCCCCGGTCCGGCCAGGGCGCCTGGCTGCTGGTCCAGTTCGGCGCGGACGAGGCGCAGGCCGCGGTGGACGCGGCGCAGCGGTTCGCGGCCTGGCTGACCGGCGAGCAGGGCTACGACACCGACCGGGTGGTCATCTTCAAGAGCGAGCAGGCGGGCGGCAACAGCGCCGAGCTGTGGGCCATCCGCGAGGCGGGGCTGGCGGCCACCGCATTCCCGCCGGACGGCAAGGACCACTGGCCGGGCTGGGAGGACTCGGCGGTGCCGCCCGAGCGGTGCGGCGACTACCTGCGCGAGCTGCGGGCGCTGCTGGACCGGCACGGCCTGAACGGCCAGTTCTACGGGCACATCGGCCAGGGCTGCATCCACGGGCGGTACAGCTTCGACCTGAGGACCGCGCCGGGTCTGGCCATCTACCGCCGGTTCATGGAGGACGCCGCCGACCTGGTCGTCTCCTACGGTGGGTCGCTGTCCGGCGAGCACGGCGACGGCCAGCAGCGCGCCGAGCTGCTCATCCGGCAGTACGGGCCGGAGCTGATGGCGGCCATGCGCGAGTTCAAGCGCATCTGGGATCCGCGGGCCAAGATGAACCCGGGCAAGGTGGTCGATCCGTTCCGCCTGGACGAGAACCTGAAGCTCGGCACGGCCTACAACCCGCCCCGGCCGGAGGTCAAGTTCGCCTACCGGGAGGACGGCGGGGACTTCGCCCACGCGGCGCTGCGCTGCGCCGGGGTCGGCAAGTGCCGGGTGCCGCAGTCTGCGCAGACCATGTGCCCGTCCTACCAGGCCACCCGGGACGAGAAGTACACCACCCGGGGCCGCGCCCGGCTGCTGTCCGAGATGCTGCAGGGCGAGGTCATCACCGACGGCTGGCAGTCCGAGGAGGTCTTCGACGCCCTCGACTTGTGCCTGGCCTGCAAGGGCTGCACCAACGACTGCCCGGTCAACGTGGACATGCCGACCTACAAGGCCGAGTTCCTCTACCACCACTACAAGTCGGCACGCCGCTGGCGCCCCCGCTACGCGTACGCGTTCGGCTTCATCGACCAGGCCGCGCGAGCGGCCGCGTTGATGCCCGGAATGGTCAACTTCGTGCTGCACGCGCCCGGCCTGTCCCGGCTGGCCAAGCTGGCCGCGGGCGTGGACCCGCGGCGGCCGCTGCCGTCGTTCGCCCCGATGACCCTGCAGCAGTGGTTCCGCCAGCGCGGCGGCACGGCGAACCCGGACGGGCCCCCGGTGGTGCTGTTCCCCGACACCTTCAACAACCACCTGCATACGCAGGTGGGGGTGGCCTGTGTCGAGGCCATCGAGGCGGCGGGCTGGCGGGTGATCATGCCGGAAGGACATGTGTGCTGCGGCCGGCCGCTGTACGACTACGGTTTCCTGGACGCGGCCGAACGGTATCTGCACACGGTGCTCGGCATGCTGCAGGAGTACGTCCGGGCCGGCATCCCGGTGGTCGGGATGGAGCCGTCCTGCCTGGCGGTGTTCAAGGACGAGCTGGTCAAGATGCTGCCGGATGACGACGACGCGAAGCGGCTGGCGCAGAGCGCCTGCCACTTCGGGGAGTTCTTCGCCCGGCACGACATCACACCGCCCCACCTGGCGGGCCAGGCCCTGCTGTGGGGGCACTGCCACCACCTGGCCACCGGCGGCATCGGCCCCGAGCGCCAGGTGCTAGAGCGCATGGGCCTGTACGTGCAGCCGGTCTCCGGCGGCTGCTGCGGCCTGGCCGGCTCCTGGGGATTCGAGCAGGGCAAGTACGACATCTCGATGGACTGCGGGGAGCAGGCCCTGCTGCCCGCAGTCCGCGACGCGAGGGCGGGCACGCTGATCGTGGCCAACGGCTTCTCGTGCAAGACCCAGATCGCCGACGCCGAGACCGGACGGCGGGGCCTGCACCTGGCCGAGGTCATGGCGCTGGCCCGGGAGGGGCGGGGCGGGGGCGCTGGGCCCGGCCAGCCCGAGACGTATACCCCCGGCCGGCCGCAGGCACCGGCCCGGTGGCGGGCGGCCCGGGCTGCCGCGCTGGCCGCGGCCGCCGCTGGCGCCTGGGCAGCCGGGCGAATGCTGATCAAGAACCGATGACCGGCGGGCCGGCGGGTGCCCGCCGGATCGCGATGAAGGAGGAAACACTGATGGCCGGACCGAAAGTCTCGGATTTCCTGCTGGAACGGCTGCGCGCCTGGGGCGTGGAGATGGTCTTCGCCTACCCCGGCGACGGGATCAACGGGTTGCTGGCAGCCTGGGGCCGGGCCGAAAACGACCCCAAGTTCGTGCAGGCGCGGCACGAGGAAATGGCCGCGTTCGAGGCGGTGGGCTACGCCAAGTTCACCGGCCGGGTGGGGGTGTGCGCGGCCACCTCGGGCCCGGGCGCCATCCACCTGCTGAACGGCCTGTACGACGCCAAGCTCGACCACGTGCCGGTGGTCGCCATCGTCGGCCAGACCAACCGGTCGGCGATGGGCGGCTCCTATCAGCAGGAAGTGGACCTGCTGAGTTTGTTCAAGGACGTGGCCAGCGAATACGTGCACATGGTGACGGTCCCTGAGCAGCTGCCCAACGTGCTGGACCGGGCCATCCGGACGGCCCTGACTGAACACGCCCCGACCACGCTGATCATCCCGGCCGACGTCCAGGAACTCGAGTACTCCGCGCCCGAGCACGCGTTTAAGATGGTGCCCTCGAGCCTGGGCATCGACTGGCCGGTGCCGGTGCCGGACGACGCGGCCATCGGCCGCGCGGCCGAGGTGCTCAACGCCGGGAGCAAGGTCGCGATCCTGGCCGGGCAGGGCGCCCGCGAGGCCCGGGCCGAGCTGGAGGAGGCGGCCGAGGTCCTCGGCGCGGGCGTGGCCAAGCCGCTGCTGGGCAAGGACGTGCTGTCCGACGAACTGCCCTACGTCACCGGCGCGATCGGGCTGCTGGGCACCCGGCCCAGCTACGAGCTGATGCGCGGCTGCGACACCATGCTGACGGTGGGGTCGAGCTTCCCCTACACGCAGTTCCTACCGGACTTCGGCCAGGCCCGCGCGGTGCAGATCGACATCGACGGTCGCTTCGTCGGAATGCGCTACCCGTACGAGGTCAACCTGGTCGGCGATGCGGCCGCTACCTTGCGCGCCCTCATCCCGCGGCTGCGCCGCCAGGACGACCGGTCCTGGCGCGAGACCGTCGAGAACAACGTGACCCGCTGGTGGGAGGTCATGGCGGCCGAGGCCATGGTGGAAGCCGATCCGGTCAACCCGATGCGGCTGTTCCACGAACTGTCGGCCCGGCTGCCGGACGACGCGATCGTGGCCGCCGACTCCGGGTCCTCAGCCAACTGGTACGCCCGGCACCTGAAGTTCCGCGGGGATATGCGCGGCTCGCTGTCCGGCAACCTGGCCACCATGGGGCCCGGCGTCCCGTACGGCATCGGGGCCAAGTTCGGCCACCCGGATCGCCTGGTGATCGTGTTCGAGGGCGACGGAGCCATGCAGATGAACGGCCTGGCCGAGCTGATCACGATCAAGCACTACTGGCGCGAGTGGGCCGATCCGCGGCTGATCATCGCGGTGCTGCACAACGACGACCTGAACCAGGTGACCTGGGAAATGCGGGCCATGGCAGGCGCCCCCAAGTTCACAGAATCACAGGCGCTGCCCGACGTCGACTATGCCGCCTTCGCCGCGAGCCTCGGCTTGGAGGCCATCGCGGTGGACAAGCCCGACCAGATCGGGCCGGCCTGGGACCAGGCGCTGGCCGCCGGGCGGCCGGCCCTGCTGGACGTGCGGACCGACCCGAACGTCCCGCCGATCCCGCCGCACGCCACCTTCGAGCAGGCCAAGGACGCGGCCCTGGCCATGCTCAAGGGCGACGAGAACCGCTGGGGCGTGCTCGTCGAAGGGGTCAAGACCAAGGCGCAGGAGTTCCTACCGAACCGCAGCAGCTAGGAAGGCCCGGAATCGGGGACAGCGGTGACAACCGCGGCGCAGGCCCACCTGCTGGCCAGCGCCGCGGCCGACCACGCCGCTGCAGATCTACGTCGGGGACACCGCGGCCCGCGCCATCGCGCAGCAGCAGCCGGTCAAGTTCGCGGCCATGGAGTACGTCGTGCACACCTACCGGGGCGTCACCGAGTGGATCGGCGGGCTGTACGTCAACGGCAAGGTCTTCTTCGGGCTGCAGATCCCGGACCTCGACTCGATCCTGGTCGGCATGTCCCCGCGGACCAAAGTGACCGGCTGGGACAGCGTGCAGCCCAGACTGCGGCCGCTGATGCCCTGGCTGATCCACTCCGCGTTCGACCTCATGGTCGGGCTGGGATTCGGCCTGCTGGCGCTGGGCGCCTGGCTGGGCCTGGTGGCCGCGGCCTACCTGATCGTCGACGCGCGGCACAGCGAGCAGCCGGACATGGTGTCCTACTTCTCCCGCCGGGCCCGGGTCGCGGGCGTGGTCACCGGCCTGGTCGCCGCGGCCACGCTGGCCGACCTGCACTTCGCCGCACCCCGCGAGTTCACCCGGCTGACCGCCGGTCCCGCGCTGCCGTTCCTGATCGTCTCGGCGGTCGCCGTGACGACCGTCTTCGCACTGCTCACGGCGGGCCGGACCTGGGCAGTGCGGCCGCTGGCGGCCGCGGCGGTCGCCGCCGTGATCTGGGGCTGGGGCGTGGCTCAGTGGCCCTACCTGCTCCCCCCGTCGCTGACCGTCCAGGCGGGCCAGGCCCCCGGCGCCAGCCTGGCCGCCATCCTGGCCATCAGCGGTCTGGTCGCGGTGCTGGTGGGGCCGGGCATGATCGTGCTGTTTACGTTGCGCAATAAGGGCAAGCTCAGCGAGGAAGACGAGCGTGACGTCACCGAAGCCGACTTGCCCGGCCTGCAGGCGGCCGACGCCGACGCCAGCTCCCCCCAGCCAGCTGCGGGCGGCGGGCCCGGGCCGCCCGCCCGTCCACGGCTGCGCAACCTGGCCTTCGCCGCGGCCGGCTTCCTGGCCGGTGCCGCGCTGGCCCGCCGGAACGGCGGTACGAGAACAGAAAGCGACGTGAGAAACCCATGAGCAACGACAACGACAGCCACGGTGCCGTCGGTCAGTTCCCGCCGCACGTGCTGCGGGAGTACGCTCTGCTGGCTGACGGGGAGCGGGGGGCGCTGGTCGGCCCGCGCGGTGACATCGCCTGGTTGTGCGCCCCGCGGTGGCACTCGGACGCCGTTTTTTCCTCGCTGATCGGCGGGGGCGGCTGCTACGCCGTCACGCCGGCCGACCCGCGTTACGTCTGGGGAGGCTACTACGAGGACGGCTCGCTGATCTGGCGCAGCCGGTGGATCACCACCGATGGGGTGATCGAGTGCCGGGAGGCGCTGACCTACCCGGGCGAGGCCGGCACCGCGGTGCTGCTGCGCCGGATCGACGCGGTCGATACCCCGGCCCGGGTCCGGGTCGTGCTGGACGTACGAGCGGGCTTCGGGCGGCACAAGATGACCCGGCTCAGCCGCGCCGCCGCCGGCTGGACGGGGCGCACCGGACCGCTGTACCTGCGCTGGTCCGGGGGCCAGGACGCGATCATCCAGGCCGACGGGAGCCTGGAACTGGAGCTGACGGTCACACCAGGTAACCACTACGACCTAGTGCTGGAGCTGTCGGACCAGCCGCTGCCCGGTCAGGCCTCCGACCCGGCGCTCGCCTGGGAAGCCACCGAGACGGCCTGGGCCCGGGCGCTGCCCGCGCTGCAGGCCGGCCTGGCCACCCGGGACTCCCGGCACAGCTACGCCGTGCTGGCCGGCCTGACCAGCAGCGGTGGCGGCATGGTGGCGGCGGCCACCATGTCGCTGCCGGAACGGGCCGAGGCCGGCCGCAACTACGACTACCGGTACGTCTGGATCCGGGATCAGTGCTACACCGGCCAGGCCGTGGCCGCGGACGGCCCGCACCGCCTGCTCGACGACGCCGTCGCGTTCGTCGCCTCCCGCCTGCTCGAGGACGGCGATCAGCTCAAGCCGGCCTACACGGTCACCGGCGGCGCGGTGCCGGACGAGCAGACCCTATCCGGGCTGGCCGGCTACCCCGGCGGCAGCGACAGGGTGGGCAACTGGGTCAACAAGCAATTCCAGCTGGACGCCCTGGGCGAAACGCTGCTGCTGTTCGCCGCGGCCGCCCGGCACGGTCACCTGGACAGCTGGCACTGGCGGGCGGCCGAAACCGCGGTGGCCGCCATCCATGCCCGCCACGGCGACCCCGACGCGGGAGTCTGGGAACTCCACGACCAGCGATGGGCTCATTCCCGCCTGACCTGCGTCGCCGGCCTGCGCGCGATCGCCGGGGCCGGGGCGGCTACCCGCCAGGCGGGTGAGTGGGAGAATCTGGCCGACGCCATCCTGGCCGGTACGGCCCGTGACTGCCTGCACCCCACCGGCCGCTGGCAGCGGGCCGCGGACGACGAACGAACCGACGCGGCGCTGCTGTTGCCCGCCATCCGCGGCGCGACCCCGGCGGACGACCCGCGGGCCGTGGCCACCCTGCACGCGATCGAGCACGACCTGGTCCGGGACGGATACCTGTACCGGTTCCGGCACGACCAGCGGCCGCTGCACGAGGCGGAGGGCGCGTTCGTCATGTGCGGGTTCGTCATGGCGCTGGCCCTGCACCAGCAGGGCCGCAGCGCCGAGGCGGTGGGCTGGTTCGAGCGCAACCGGGCCGCCTGCGGGCCGCCCGCCCTGCTCACCGAGGAATTCGACGTGGTGCAGCGGCAGCTGCGCGGCAACATCCCGCAGGCCTTCGTGCACGCGCTGATGTTCGAATCGGCCGCGCGGCTGGCCCGGCCGTGGGGACCGCGGTGAACGCCACCGGCCCGGACGCGCTGACCGCGTGCCGGGCCTGGCCTGCGCGCGCGCCGCGCCGAGCCGGGAGGCGGTGAGCCGTGGCGCCGGCCGGGCTCAATCGGTGGCGGCCTGGCGGAACCGCTGCGCCGCCCGGCTGGCACGCCATCTGGCCCCGCCCGCGCTCCGGGATGGGCGGTTGTCGCGCGCACGCTGACCGAGAAGATCGCACAACGACGTAACAACAGGAAAGGATGCATACCATGCCAGGACACCAGGTGGCGGTGATTACCGGAGCCTCCGCGGGCGTGGGGCGGGCCACGGCCCGCGCGTTCGCCGCCGACGGCTTCGACGTGGCCCTGCTCGCCCGGGGCGAAGCAGGCTTGAAGGCGGCCGCGGCGGAGGTAACCGAGGCCGGCCGCCGGGCCCTGATACTGCCCGCCGACGTCAGTCAGTTCGACCAGGTCGACGCGGCAGCGGCCCGCACCGAGGACGAGCTCGGGCCGATCGACGCGTGGGTCAACGACGCCATGACCACCGTGTTCGCCCCGTCCTGGGAGGTCAAGCCCGCTGACTTCCAGCGAGCCGTGGAGGTCACCTTCCTCGGCCAGGTATGGGGCACGATGGCGGCCCTGAACCGGATGCGGCCGCGCGACCGCGGCACCATCGTCAACGTCGGGTCGGCCCTGGGCATCATCGGCATCCCGCTGCAGTCCGCCTACTGCTCGGCCAAGTTCGCCTGCCGCGGGTTTTTCGAGTCTGCCCGCGCCGAGCTCCTGCACGAGGGCAGCCATGTCCAGATGAGCATGGTGTACCTGCCGGCGGTCAACACGCCCCAGTTCGACTGGTGCGCGACTACGCTGGACCGCCATCCGCAGCCGGTGCCGCCCATCTACCAGCCCGAGCTGATCGCCAAGTTCATCCTCGAGGCGGCCCGCACCGGCCGCCGCGAGAAGGTCATCGGCTCGTGGAACAAGCTGCTAGTCCTGGCCGGCCGCATGTTCCCCGGCCTGGGCAACCAGTACGCCTCGCTGGGCGCCTGGTCGACCCAGCTCACCGGCCAGCCGATCTCTGCCGACCGCCGGGCCAACCTGTACCACCCCGTCGATGACACCGAAGATCACGGGGCTCGGGGGCAGTTCGACCACATGGCGGGCGGCTTCCTCGACCCGTCCTACCTGAAGACACTGCCCACCACGGCCCAGACGTTCATCCGCGCGCTGGCACGCGACCTGGCCGGCAAACGGCGCCGGATCACGGTGCCACCCCCGCCCCGGCCCAGCATCCCGCTCACCCAGAAGCGGTAAAATGCCCGGGCGCGCGCCCGCGCCACCGTCATCAGACCGACGTAAATCAAGTCCCATCGGGTAGCCGGCAGACGTGTATGAACTGATGACAGGTCAGGCATCCTGCGCGAGGTGCTGCAGCTTGCGACCGCGCGCGGGTCCGCGATCGATGAGCTGTCCGTCGCCACGACGGGCAACGGGCACTCGTCTGCCGGCCAGCCCGACGGGCATACCGGGGGCCCGCCGACGGTAGAGGTGATCCTGCATGTCCACGGCCGGGGGCCTGGTGAACGAACTGGCGGCCGGGCTGTCGGAGATTCCCGGCGTCCGGGCCGTTGTCGCAGGCGACGTCCACGCGGCGGGCGAGTAACCACGTAACGCCGAGCATCGACACGATCGTCACCCGCAATCGCGGTAAGCAGGCGGATGCGTCCAGGGCCCAGGCTGTCGTGAAAGCTACCCACTGACGGCCCAGGACACGCCGGGCCCTAGCTGCCGTACGGCCCTGATAGCGAGGGAGGGGCCCGGATTCCACAAGCGTGAGATGGCTCTTCGCCGCGCTGCACGCCGCCTGGACGGCCATGTGCCACGGCCACGGCCCCTGCCCGCGTGCCGGCGATCCATGCATGGACGCGGCGGAAATTCTGCGACGGGCGTAATCGCCTCCTTACCGCCAGACCCGCGGTACCAGCCCACTCGATCGCACTCATGCGCCGAGCGGCTGTTCACCTTGTGGGCCGGGCTCAAAGGGCGCGGTGCCGATCCTGCTGGGCAGCGTGATCGTGTACTCCGGCGCGGCCGGGGCGGGGCGCGTCTACGCGGTCATCTTCGTGGTGGCGGCCTTCTCCGTGGTGGCCCAGGGGGGCACGGTCCCGGCCGTCGCCCGCAGGCTGAAGATCCCTGCCAGCTACCGAGAACTCCGACGAAGCCGGTCCGGGCGTGAAACACTCACTGCGGCCGACTTGCCCGCATGTCCGTAGTCGCCCCGGCACCGATACGCTCGAGTCGTCCAGAACTGTGAACGAGGTGGCACCCTGACTGAGCCAAAGCGGCAGGACTTCGAGCACCTGCTGGCCTTCCGGGTCGCGTTGCGGCGCTTCCAGCGCTGGAGCGAGGACCAGGCCAGCGCGGTGGGCCTGACGCATGTCCAGCATCAGCTCCTGGTGGCGATCAAGGGCCATCCGGGCAGCGCGCCCCCGTCGGTCGGCCAGATCGCCGACTACCTGTTGCTGCAGAGCCACAGTGCGGTGGGTCTCGTGGACCGCGCCGAGGCGGCGGGCTTCGTGCGCCGCTACACGGATCCTGACGACGCCCGGGTGGCCAGGGTCGAGCTCACCGCGGTCGGCGACCGGCTGGTCACCGGGTTGACCGAGGCCACCCTGGCCGAGATGCACAAGCTGGCCGCCGCGCTGAACGCCCTGGCGCCCGCCGGGAGGCTGGACCGTCAGTTGCGACCGGCCCTGCCGGCGAGCCCGTAACCACCGAGAGGAGGACAGTAATATCGGAATTCTGGCCAGGTCATTTAGCGTCATCTCCTGAAACTGTGTAACACGGGCCACGCGGACGGGCAGGCGCATCAGTTGCGACTCGGCCTGCCGGACGCGGTTACGGCGGCTTCCGGCACGTGGCGTGCAGGCGCGGCGCCGGTAGCGCGGTGCCGGCGAGCGAGGATCCGCAGCTGGATAATGCGGGCGGTACCGGGGATGATCACGAGCAGCATGCCCAGGACCGCGGCGAGCAGCAATGCCACGCCCAGCGGCAGGTTGCCATGGGCGCCGAGGTAGCTAATCTGCACCTTGCGGCTGTTCTCCAGGATGAAAATCAGCAGCAGCACCAGGACCAAGGCGAACGAGCCTGCGGCGACCCATACCGTCCCCATGCGCGTGCGCCTCAGCATGTGGTGGGGCTGGGCCTGCGGCACCACGTCGGCAGGAGCGGAATCCCGAGCGTCCGAACGGTCATCACGGGCTGTGGGCCCGGTCATCTTGCATCACTCCAGTCGGGGCCAGCCGGCTCGCCGGGAGCCGGATGTATCGTTTCACGATATTATTCGCCTTCCCGGTCCGGCGCGGC
>Ga0335083_10007436_pt1 | contig 13535 bp, 8 predicted proteins | sample Lox_Sample_42_FD_206716 | JGI IMG/M metagenome (GOLD analysis project Ga0335083, IMG submission 206716) | Soil microbial communities from Loxahatchee National Wildlife Refuge, Florida, United States - Lox_Sample_4.2 | ecosystem: Environmental > Terrestrial > Soil > Wetlands | place: USA: Florida...
TGTCTTGTCGTTGCCCAAAACGCGCCACGCAAAACCGATGCGCGGCGCAAAGCCCGTTTTATCGACCCACTGGAGCGCTTGGGGAATTTTCAATTGACTCGCCAGCAGCACAGGCGTGGGGGCAATGGCAGCCACAAAATCGGGATTCAAATTTTTCACACCATTGTCGGGGATGACTACCGCGCCATGAACCGTCTGTCCATTCACGGTGCTGGTGTAATCCGAAACCCAGTTGGCGATGTTGTTTTGGTTATCTCTAAATGAAGGGTGATACTCCCAACGCAGCCCAAAATTGAGCGTAAGGTTATTAGAAATCTTCCAATCGTCCTGTGCGAACGTAGCATAGGCCTGAGAATAAGAGTCGGTGTTTGGATTCGTCACCGAGGAGATAGCGGTGCGGTCGGGATAGCCCAGCAGAAAACCGGCGAACGGGGTGGCGCCCGAGGAGCCCAGCAGCTGTTTCAGTACCGAGCCGTTAAACCTGTATTGGCCCAGCTCGGAACTGGTGAACCCATCGCCGAAAAAGACTCCCAAGTGGCGATAGTCCACGCCGAATTTCATCGTGTGCTTCCCCCTGATCCAGGTCAGATTGTCGAGAAATTGATAGGTAGCTTCGTGGGGACGAGTGAAAACAACGGGCTCGGTGATTCCAGCAAATCCCGTCATGGTTATTACGGGCACGCCGTACTGGGGCGGAAGACTCTTCAGCGGAGGAGCCGTGAGCCCGAGCGCGTCCAAGGACTGCTGTGTAGTGATCGCGGTGCCGTAGCCGGTGTGCACCCTTGTAAATCCCCCGCGCGCTTCGTTGATGATCGAAGGCGTGATGGTCCAGTTGTGGGCCACGACCAGGGCTCCATTAATTTGAGGCTGCGAAGTGGCTCCCTGCGTGGGCAGGTTGAGACCGTTGCCTGGAGCAAGCAACACGCGGCGGTTCTTGTACGTGTACCGGGCATAGATTTGCTGCTTCGACGTGAGCGTTTGATCGAGCCGAAGATCCCATTGGGCGCTGTTGATCGGGGTGTTGTAAGTCGCCAGATAATTGTTTACCACCGAGCCCGGCACTCCGTAGTTGGGCAACGGAAAGAGAAAATTCAACAACTTTGTGGAGTAGGCATTGATCTGGCTCTGAGGGATGATATCGCCGGGGTATCCCTTTAACTGATTGTTGGGCGATCCTCCCAAAGCCGGATTGAGATAAGCGGAAAGATCCCCGGTCCGCATCGCCGCGGTAGGAACGGTGAGGATGTTAGTGAGACTCTTGGGCAATCGCAGGATCTCGCCGCTGCCGAAGAAGAATGTCTTGTTGCGCACAATCGGACCGCCCACGAAGACGCCGAAATCGTTCAGCTTGACCGGGGTGACCTTATGACTGAACGTATCGCTGGCATTCAAATCCGTGTTCTGGAAGTTTTCAAACGCGCCGCCGTGGAAAGTGTTGGTGCCCGACTTGGAAACCGTTGTTACGTCCGCGACGCCGCCGTATTCGGCCGGATTCAGGGTCTCGCTGACCTTAATTTCTTCGATGGCGTTGAAAGAGGGGAATAATTCGGTCATAGCCTCCCAACTTCCGAGACTTACCGTGCTGATCCCGTCTACGGAGAATGTCGTCTGCGATGGCAGAGATCCCGCAACGGAGATATTGTTATTGGCATCGGTTTGCACGCCAGGCTGCGCCGTCAGGGTGGAGAAGGCGCTGGTCGATCCGCTGGCCCTCGTTCCGATGGCTACCGGAAGGTCGTTCAATTCCAGGCTCCCCTTCGTCTCGGCGACGTTCGAGGCGTCGGTGGTCACCACCGAAACGGCCGCCTCCACGGTAACTGCTTGCGACTGCGAAGCGAGCTGCAGATCGATGTCCACGCGCTGAGTCTGCCGGGCGCCGAGATCGAATGGCGTGATACTCGCTTTTTGAAAGCCAGTGGCATCCACCTTGATCTGATAATTTCCAGCGTCCACGTTTACAAACTGATAAGCGCCGTTCGCGTCCGACGTCACGGAGCGGGTCGCGTTCGTTCCCGTATTGACAAGGTCGACTTTCGCGCCCGGGATCGAGGCTCCCGACGGATCCTTCACCGTGCCGAGCACCGTGCCGAACGTGGACTGTCCAAAACCGGGTGTCGTCAAGCCGAGGATTGACAGACAGACTAAGACACAAAGCCATTGGCAAACGCGCATTCATTTTCCCTTTCCAATGAAGATTCGGCCCCCAACCGCATACAGCATTTCCGTCAAAGGTTCTAGAGAGTATGTGCCGAACAGCCAGCCTTGTCAAGAATGCGTAAACTCGACATAAGGCTTTGTTGTTCAGTGAGGTACAGTGGATGTTATATCGGTTGCAAACCTGTTTGCTACCGCATTTTCAGCCGGGTCTCCATGCGCGTTGGCTTGTGCTAAGATCGATTTCTGCCCATGTTGGCAACCGACGAGTCAGTCCAGGTCGATCGCATTCTTCAGAGCGAGACGCTGCATTCCTCGCAAGCTCTGAGACATCTGTTGAAATTCCTGTCCGACAAGGCCCTGTGCGGCGAGGCGGATCAGCTGAAGGAATACACGATCGGCCTGGACGTGTTCGACAAGCCGGCCGATTACGATCCTCGCAAGGATGCCACCGTTCGGTTGCACGTTTCCCGGCTCCGTCAGAAGCTGGCCGATTACTACCGCACCGAGGGACAAAACGATCCGATCCTGGTTAGCCTCCCCAAGGGACACTTCAAGCTGACCTGGGAGGCGAGGGCGATTCAGTCCGAGCAGGCCAGGGATGCAACTCCAGCCAGTCTTGTTCCACCAGCAGCGAAGTTGAACGCAACCTCGCTGGCGCTAGCGGTCGCCCTGACGTGCTCGCTATTGGTCATCCTTTTCCTGGTTCTTCAGCTTCAGAAGTCGAAGACCGCGAGTGCGAAAGAAACATCCAACTGGACGCCGGAGTTGGAAACGCTCTGGCAGTCGTTCACCGGCAACGGCCGCCCCATGCTGGTCGTGCATAACGATCCCATCTTCGTGGCCTTTCCCGGTCCAAACGGCATTGCGGCGTATTTCAGAGAGCGATCGCTTCGGACCTGGGACGACGCGGCTCGCCTGCCGGAGGTCCAGGCTTTGCAACGCGCGCTGGGGAATCCGCGCATTGAGCCCAACTATTTCTACGTGTCCCGGGGCGAGGTGCAAGGAACATTCTTGCTGGGCAAATTATTCGGCAGCCGGCCAATGCAGGTCTCTTTGGTGCGCCTGAGCCAGCTCTCCTGGGAGCAGCTTTCCGACAACAACGTCGTTCTGATGGGTCCTCCCGACGGTTTGAACGAAAAGCTGGTCGGTCTTCCGCTCCAGCCGCAGTTGCTCAGCGAAGGAAAGGGCGTCCGCAACATCCGCCCGCAAACAGGCGAGCAGTCTTTTTATGCGGACGATCTCACGCAAACTCACGATGGACAGGCCTACGCGGTAATCTCCCAGTTCCCGGGCCCGCTCGGCAATACCGGCCTCGCCATATTTTGCAGCAATCGCAGCTGGGGCGACGCCGGCGCGATCCAGTTTCTCACCGATCCGTCGTTCGCCAAGATTGCTTTCAGTAAACTACGAACCGGCCCCGACAACAAACCCGCCCGATATTTTCAGATCCTGGTCAGGGTCACGTTTCGCGACGGTGTGACGACAGATGTGTCGTACGTTTTGCACCGGATACTGGAAGAAAAGCAGCCGGTCTTCGAGTCCAGCAGGAAATAGAGAGGGGTTCAGGGGGCGCGATCGACGATCCGCCCCCGATCCTTTTAGAAAGTAATGCGCCCGCCCAGCTGGATGGCGCGCGGTCCGGTGTCTTCGGCGTTCTGAAGACTGCCGATGGTCCCGAACGCCGCAGTACCCAGACTCAGGTTGGGTATGCCATAGTTGGGGTGGTTAAACAAGTTGGCCGCCGAAGCTCCGAGCCGCAACGTAACCCGCTCTTTGTAGCTGAACGATCGATAGAGCGATAGCGAGACGACCTGAGTTCCGGGGCCGACCACCGAGCCTACGGCCGAATTGCCGAAGCGGCCGATATTGTCGGGCGGAAGCGCAAACGCCTTGGGATTTACCCAGTTGTAAATCGATTTGTTGGAAGGATAAATCGGCACGCCCGAGACGCTGTCGGCCCGCGGATCGCCGCCGTCGAATGAATTGTCGAAGTTCGTTCCCGACGGATCGGTACCGGGCGCCGTCACGGTCAGGTACGGCCCAGTCTGGAACAGCATCCTGCCGGCGATCTCCCATCCGCTGTAGAGCTGATCGAGGTATTTGTTGCCGGTGTGGCTCGACGTTTGATATAAGAAGTTCGCGATCACGCGATGATTGCGCGTGAACGGGACTCGTCCGTAATCCAGGCCGGGATTGTAGTAATCGCTGGTTTGCCCGCCGCCTTCGCCCACGAAAGAGGTCGGGTTAAAGCCGCCCGCGTTCGACAGGTTCTTGGCGTGGTTGTAGCTGAACTCGAACTGCAGCCCCTTGGACATGCGCTTGTTGACTGTGGCAGTGAATGACTCGTAGTTGCTCCGGCCGCCGTTCTCCACATTCACCAATGAGTCCAATAACGGGTACGGTGCGCTGGCGCTGGCCTGCGCGAATCCGACCGTATTCGCGGGTACTTGATCGGGGTTTGTGGTCAAGGAAAGATCCGTGCCATGGCTACCGTCATAGGAAAGGCGTAGCCCGGTCTGGAAGCCGAGGTCGCGCTCGAACGTGAAATTCCACTGCTGCACGTACGGGTCTTTGTAGTGCAGGGCGTAAGAAAGGTCGAAGTCCTGCGTCCCCGGCTGAGCAAGGTTGGATGGGAAGGGATATGGGAACGTGTAGGCAGCCTTGCCGCCCTTGATGGAGTTGGTGAAATTTGCGACATCGCTGGCCTCCACAGCCCATGAGGAGAGGACCAGAAAGCCGAGCGGAGAGTCGATGAATTTCCCGTAACCGCCGCGAATCACCGTCTTGCCATCCGCAGTGGCGCGCCATGCGAAACCAATGCGTGGGGCGAAATCGGTTTTCTGCGAATAGCGCAGACTGTTGGGGATCCCAGCCTGGTTCGCTGTCAGAATCGGCATCGGGTAAAGCGACCCGGCAAAACCAGGATTGACCAGCTTCAAGCTGCCGTTGGGCACCGCCACGGCGCCGTGGACGACAGACCCGTCCAGCCCGGTATAATAGCCCGGCAGGAATGCCGCTACGTTCTCGTTGTGATCCTGGAACATCGGATGGTATTCATACCGCATGCCGTAATTAATCGTGAGGCGCGGCGTGACTTTCCAATCGTCCTGCGCATAACCGGCATAGGCGCTACCATACGCGTTCGTATCGGGATAGAGCACGGTAGCGATGGTGTCGCTGCTGGGAACACCCAGCAGGAAAGCTGCGAAAGGCTGCCCAATAGTCGAACCGATCACGGAACTCGTGAAGTTGTATCTGCCCAGCCACAGAGTATCGAATACCGAGGTATATAAGGCCGTCAGGTAGCGATAGTCCATACCGAATTTATAAGTATGCTTCCCCTCAGTCATCGTGACGTTATCCAGGAACTGGTAAGTCTGCGTTCGCTGAATATTCGAGCCTACTCCGCCGGTGCGCTGGAAGCCGGCGATCCGAACATTGGGAGTGGTATTGACCTGCTGAAGGAACGCGTGCGACTGCTGGATATATGGGGTCAAACCGATTTGATCCGATATCTGGCCGCCATTGATACCGTACGTGGTCGCTTGATGCAGTCCGGTCCATCCGGCGCGAAACTCGTTCACAATATGCGGCGTAACCACATAATTGTATGCACCGGTCAAGCTCCAGTATCTTTGCGGCGTTGTAACCGGGCCGCCGAGCGCTGTACCGTTTAACGTGGAGGCGCAGGCGCCGCACGGCGGTTGCGCATTCTCGCGAGCTTTCTCGGTGAACCGCGCGAAGACGGTCTGCTTGGAGGTTATGTTCTGGTCGATGCGCGCATCGCCTTGATCGCTCCTAATCGGCGTCCCAAAATTCTGCACATAATTGTTGACGATCGAGTCCGGACCGCCCGTGTTCGGCAGCGGGAACAGAGTCTGCATGATCGCCTTGGACACCGGACTAATCGCGGAATCCGGAATCCGGTTATTCGCATAAGGCACCCCATTGAGATCTCTGACCGTGCCGGCCGGATAAACCGATAAATCTCCCTGCCGCAGCGCGAGCGAAGGCACACTCTCTACCAGCACCTGCTGGAAGGGCAGGCGCAGACTTTCCCAGTCTGCGAAGAAAAACGTCTTGTCCTTGCCGTTGTAAAGTTTGGGAATCGACAGCGGGCCGCCGAAGGAAGCACCGTAATCGTTCATGATCAGCTTGGGAACCGTGGAGCTGAACGTATTGCGCGCCGCGAAGGCAGAATTCTGATGATTCTCAAAAAGGCTACCGTGATACTGGTTGCTGCCGCCTTTGGAGATCGTGGTAACGTCGCTGATGCCGCCGTATTCCGCGGTATTGTTGATCTCGCTCACCCGGATCTCGGCGATGCCGTCGAAGGAAGGAAACAACTCGGTCAGGGGAGCGCTGTTGCGCGGACTCATGGTGCTGATGCCGTCGATGCTCATCGACAACATGTCGATGTTTCCACCCGCGACCGAAATGTTCCCGTTGTTATCGGTCTCCACGCCCGGCTGTGTTGTGAGCGTCGCGAAAGCGCTAGTTGAGCCCGACGCGCGCGAGCCCAACGCCACGGGAAGGTCGATCAACTCCCGGCCCAGCTTACTTTCGGCGATATTCGAAACCTCGGTGTTAATCGGGGCCTCGGCCTGCACGCTGACCTCGACTGTTTGGGCTTGCGTGGCCAGTCCCAATGTGCCGTCGATGCGCATCGTCTCGCGGGACTGAAGCGGCTGATTAGTGTACGTCTTCTTTTGAAAGCCCTGAGCTTCCATGATGATCTCGTAAGTTCCAGGCTCCAGATTGACCACGGTGTAGGCGCCCGTTGCGTCGGTGGTCGCGGTTCTGGTCGCCGAGGTGCCCAAATTCTTCACCGTGACCGTGCAACCCGCGATCACTGCTCCGGACGGATCCTTCACCGTCCCGGTGAATTCGCCGAAGGTAGATTGAGCCGGACCGGTGACGGCGAAGAGCATTATCAGGATGCCAAGCACGGCGCATCCGTACAGGGCGGCAAGAAAACGGCTGACTCTGTGAGTCATGGCATTGGACAACATGTGGAAAAACCCCCTCCCCCAAAAATCGATCTCGAGTCCCAACTACTCAATGCGCGACCGTAGTCACGCGGAAGATTTAGTGCAGTAAGAGTATTCTCGGATTGCGACTTCGGGGGCGCAAACTTCGCTTAGCGGTAGGCTTCAAAGCCCGGAGGAAAACAACGCGGTCGTTCCACTTTTGACACACCCGCCCGTTTCAAACTATGAATCCGGTTGAGGATGGATCAGGTACCAACCTGGGTTTGGAGAAGTATATCCGGATGCGCGAGCGCTTGTCAATAAAAAACAGCTTAAAGGAAAGAGCGCGGCGGGACGGCGATCCAGCCGGGGCGGGTCAACGAGTAAACAACCAGCCGCGAAGATGCGCCAACTGCAGCAGTTTCCTGGACGGGGCCGGCGTCGAGAACACACGGCCAGTAGGCTGCTTGGCCTCGCCGAATCGATGCAATTCGGCCTGAGAGTCGGAGGAACGCATCGCAAAGATGGTATGAAGTAATGTGATCAGCAGCATCAGTACCGCGATGACACCAACCAGCACGCAAAAGACTTCCAGGTAAGGAAGGCCCGCTTGAACCATGCTGTCCGGCGAAACCGATTCCGATACAAACCAATTCATTGCCGTATCTCCGCAATGTGCCTCATCGCATTGACGGCCATGATACAGCCACCGGCGGTCAAGGTCAAGCCTCAACCCTGCAAGGCTTCACCCCTGCCGCCCTCAAGTCTCCCCTGTCGAATCGAACTCAACTCCAGGCGGAGCGCGCGGGAATGCGCCGCGCACGAGACATCCAGTATAATCGTGCTTTATGAAATCACTGATCGTAAGCACTCTGTTGTGTTCCTGCTTGATGGCACAACCGGCGGCCAAGAGCACGGCGAAAAAAGCTCCGGCCGCCAGCGGGTCGTTGATGAATCCTTCTTCGCTGCATGCCACGGCGCCGGCGGACTTCAAGGCCGAGTTCGTCACCACCAAGGGAAACTTCGTCGTGGAAGTGCATAAAGACTGGGCGCCGCAGGGCGCGGACCGTTTCTACAATCTGGTCCGCGGCGGATTCTTTACCAATGCCGCGTTCTTCCGCGTGGTGCCCAATTTCATGGTGCAGTTCGGTTTGAACGCCAATCCCGCTGTGAACGGCGCCTGGCGCAACGCCAACCTGCGCGACGATCCGGTGAAGCAGAGCAACAAGCGCGGCTACATCACGTTCGCCACTGCCGGACCCAACACGCGCACCACGCAGCTGTTCATCAACTTCAAAGACAACACCTTCCTGGATTCGCAGGGGTTCGCGCCGTTCGGTGAAGTAGTGGAGGGCATGGACGTGGTCGACAAAATCAACAGCCAGTATGGCGAGACGCCGGATCAGGGCGCGATCCAATCGCAAGGCGACGCCTACATCTCGAAGAATTTCCCCAACATCGATAGGATCAAGAGCGCTCGGATCGTGCCCTAGGCGGTCGCCAAATAATGGCGACGCGCGTCAGCGGTGGTAATCCAGCGGGATCTCGAAGTACAGAATGTCCTTGCCCGTGGACGCTATTTTGATCCCGGTCAAGTAGAACTTGGCGCCCGGCCGATGCTCGGTTTGAAAATAGAAAAAGCCATTGGCCGACTCGTGCGGCGGAAGCATCTGCGCGGCGAATCCACGGCCTTCGATCTCCCAGGTATTCAGCGGGCTTTTGTGCTTGATGCGCGGCAGAGGCGTTCCGCTGGGCAGTGAGGGCCGGCGCCCGCCGCCCAAGGTCTCCACTTCCGATGGCGGCGTGGCTTCCACATGCTGGCGGTCGACGGAGGTGTACTCCACTTCCAGGTGGTCCAACTTCAGCGCCTGTCCCGTGTCATTCTGGATGATGACGAGCACGGGCAGTACACCATACTGATTCGGGTCCAATTTCCCAAATGCCGTGTGAGCCAGCTCTTCAGTATCATAAGCGGATACCGCGACAGTTACGTTGTCATTGGTTTGCTTGGCGCTGTAGGACGAAACCGGGCCAGGAGAAAACTTGCCGTCGCTTTTCTTGTCGGCGAGTAGCAGGGCCGAGGCTGTGAAGACCATCAGGCAAGTCCAAAGCGTTTTCATTCGTTTCCTTTATGGGGTATGCCGCATCGCCGCGTGCCCGCTGCTCATATTTTATTTCGTTTGGCGATGCGCCCGCGAGCCTCGCTATCTGCGCCATTTCAACGAGCGGCTGGGGGGCGGTCCCAGTTCTTTTCGAGCGACGCCGCCCGGCTCCATTTGGTTGCATGCGGTTTCGGTGGGCGAGGTGATGACCGCTGCCGGCCTCATCCGGCAACTGCGAGAGCGCAGCCCCGGCATCCCGCTGTATCTTTCCGTGAGCACGCTGGCCGGGCGCGCGCTGGCCGAAGACAAACTCATGCCGCTGCTGGATGGGATCTTCTTCGCGCCCATTGATTATCCGTTTGTGGTGCGGCGCGTGCTGCATCGCGTGCGTCCAGCCGTGGTGGTGGTGCTAGAGACGGAAATCTGGCCGGCTCTGTATCGCGAAGTGAAGCGCGCCGGATGCGCGCTGCTGGTGGTCAATGGCCGCATCTCGGACCGCACTTACCCGCACTATCGCTTGTGGCGCTTCTTTTTTCGGGATGTCCTGGCGCTGCCCGACGCGATCTACGCGCAGAGTGATGAGGACCGCAGGCGTTATCTGGCCTGCGGGGTGCCGCCCGAGCGTTTGAGCGTACTGGGGAACTTGAAGTACGATGTCGCGCCGCTGCGCGGTGTGCCGCCGAAAGCGGTCACGGATCTGTTGGATCACCAGCGTCCCACCGCGGTGTGGATCGCCGCCAGCACCATGCCCGCCGCGGACGCCTCCGATGTCGACGAGGATCAAGCAGTGGTGCAGGCGTTTGGCCGACTGGCGCAAGCCCATCCCGGGCTGCTGTTGATTCTCGTTCCACGCAAGCCAGAACGTTTCGATGCGGCCGCCGAGCTATTGCGCGCCGCTCAAGTGCGTTTCTGGAGGCGCTCGCGTCCGGCGCTGGATCCCAGCCTGGCGCTGCCGTGCGTCCTGTTGCTCGATTCGATCGGCGAGCTGGCCAGCCTCTTTCCGCTAGCCGACGTAGTATTCATGGGCGGGACATTGGCGCGCCGCGGCGGCCATAATCTGCTGGAGCCCGCGGCGTCCGGACGTGCTATCGTGAGCGGGCCGCATCTGGAAAATTTCGCAAGCATCGCCGCGGAGTTCCGCGAGCATGGCGCCCTGCGTGAAATCGCGAGTCCGGCCGAGCTGGCAGGCGCGGTGCAAGCGTTGCTGGATGACCCACGGCTGCGCGATGGTCTGGGCACGCGCGCCGCCGCGCTGGCCGCGAGCCATCACGGAGCAGCGCGTAAGGCGGCCGAGGAAATTCTGCGGCGGCAGGATCTCTTTGTTCCGTCCGGAAAGCCCCGCGGCGTGTTCGGGCCGTTGCTATGGCTGCTCGCGCAATTCTGGATCGCAGGGGGAAAAATCAAGCAGCGCGTCGACTTGGCGCGCGCGCGGCGCCTTCGGACCCCGGTTGTCAGCATCGGAGCCATCAGCATGGGTGGCGCCGGCAAAACTCCCATGACGGACTATCTGGCCGAACGCCTGCGTGAGCGCGGCCATTATCCAGCGATCCTCACTCGCGGATACCGGCGCCGGTCCATTGAACCCAGCATCGTGGTGGGGGCTGGCGAGCCCGTGCCGGTAAGCGTCACCGGCGATGAAGCGCAGATCTATATCCATTCCGGCTACGCGCACGCCGGAATCGGAGCGGATCGCTGGTCTACCGGCACGCTGCTCGAAACGAAATACCAGCCTGATCTGTTCCTGCTCGACGACGGCTTCCAACACCGGCGGCTGGGGCGCGACTTGGACATCGTGTTGCTGGATGCGTTGAAGCCCTTCGCCGGCGGCGCCGTTTTTCCTCTGGGCCGGCTCAGAGAAACGCCCGCCGCGCTGGCGCGAGCCGACGTGTTGGTAATCATGCGCGCCGCCGCTGAACGGCAATACACCGGGCTGGTACAGCAACTTCGCGCCATCAATCCCGGCGCCCCGATTTTCCGCGCGCGAGTGGAACCGCGTTACTGGGTCAGCCAGCGGACCGAGCGGCTGGCGCATCCCCCCGAGGGCCCGGTAGCGGCATTCTGCGGCCTAGGCAATCCGGCCAGCTTTTGGACCACGTTGAAGCGCGCCCGCATCCAGCCCGTCTTCACCTGGTCGTTCAGCGATCACCATCGCTACCGCTGGAGTGAACTGCAGTGCCTGGCGGCGCAGGCTCGCATGCACGGCGCCCATGTCCTGCTGTGCACCGAAAAGGACGCCGCGAACTTGCCGGCCGGATCGTTGGAGCTGCTCATGGAGGATTCCGTGGAACTGTATTGGTTGAAGGTGGGCGTCGAGATCGAGAACGAAGATGCGCTGCTGGAGTTGATTGAATCCAAGCTCGCGCGATAATTCGCTAGCTGTCAACGATTGACAGTGGACATGGTCGCCGCCGGATATCGTTCGCCGGCTACCGCTCCGCGCGGCAGCTGGTGCTCGATCTGGTCGACATCGGCGGGCGCCAGTTGCAGGTCGGCAGCAGCGAGATTCTCCTGCAAGTGCTCGCGGCGCCGCGTACCGATGATGGGCACGATGTCGCGACCTTTGGCCAGCACCCAGGCCAAGGCGAGCTGTGAGGGCGTGACGTTTCGCTGAGCGGCCAACTGCTTCAGCTTGTCCATGAGCGCGAGGTTGGCCGTCAAGTTGTCGCCTTGAAAGCGCGGGAAATGGCGTCGCATGTCATTCGGCGCCGCCGCGACGCTTCCTCCGAATAAACCACGCGACAGCGCGCCATAGGCGACCAGTCCGATTCCCAATTCGCGCAGAGTCGGGATCACATCGTCCTCCGGATCTCGCGACCAGATGGAGTACTCGATCTGTAGCGCGCTGATGGGATGGGCGGCGTGCGCGCGGCGCACCGAGGCTGCCGACGCTTCCGACAAACCGGCGTATCGTACCTTGCCCTGCCGGATCAGATCGCCCACCGCACCGATGGTGTCTTCGATGGGAACATTGGGATCGACGCGCGAGGGGTAATAAAGGTCAATGTAGTCGACGCCGAGCCTGCGCAAGCTGTACGCGATCGAGGTTTTCACGAAAGCCGGCCGGCCATCGAAGCCGAGGAATGCGCCGTTAGGATCGCGCAGCGCGCCGAACTTCACCGACAGAATGGCCTGATCGCGCCGCCCTTGGATGGCCTGGCGGATCAGCATTTCGTTATGGCCCATCCCGTAGAAGTCGCCGGTGTCGAGCAGAGTGACGCCGAGCTCGAGCGCGCGCTGGATGGTGGCAATGCTTTCAGGTTCGGTGGAACGGTCGGCGCCGTAGAAATCCGACATGCCCATGCAGCCGAGTCCGATGGCGGATACCGCGAGTCCCTGGGAGCCGAGCCGTCGTTGTTCCATACCTATCCTCCCGCCTGTTCGCGCAGCAGCGCATCCACATCGGCGCGGAAGACCCTTTCGCTCGCGCCCCCGACGTACGTCTTGGCCACACGGCCTTGCTTATCGATCAGCAGCGTGGTTGGTAAGCCTTCAATGGTGGCTGCCAGCGGGAGGTCGCCGGGCATCGCAACGGTGTAGGGAATCTTGAATTGAGAAACAAACTGACGGACTACGGCTGGACCACCCTCGTCCATGGATACGCCGATCACGTCCAGCTGGCTTTGCGGGTAGGCTTTCGAAAGCCGGACCAAGCCGGGTGTTTCCTCGCGGCAAGGCGGGCACCAGGTAGCCCAGAAATTCAGCAGAACCACCTCACCACGATGATCGGTCAAGCGCCACGAATGCCCGTTCAGATCCCGGACCGTCACGTTCGAAAGCGCTTTACGCTGATCGCGCGGAGCCAGATGACCCGAGTCACCGGTTTCCCTTGAGTCGATCACATACAGCGCCGCCAGAACGATTGCGATCAGAGCGATGGCTTTCGCGGGTTGCCGGAAGTTTTTCAGCATGGTCGACAAGAAGGAACTGGCTCCAAACTCATTTTCTCACGACGCATCGGCTCATACGACCATCGCCATAATGCCTATGCAGGATTGATGACACGCAGTGACGTTGATATTCTGTTCCCGCCCGGACCGTTCTAGCAAGGTCGGATGGATGGTTTGCTACGGTGCAATGCCGCGTCGACCGGCGGTTATTAGGTAATAAATCGTTACCCAAGTTTAGCCATGAGCAAGTCAGCAGAATTTTGCCAATTCGAGCGACGTTTGCATCGGCGCTACTCGATCGCGTTAGAAGCGGAATACAGACTGGTCAGTCGAGACGGGACCCAGTGTCACGGATTTTGCCGAACAGTAAACATTAGCAGCGGCGGCGTCCTATTAGAAACGAAAGCCGCTCTGTTTCC
>Ga0335083_10007437_pt1 | contig 13534 bp, 12 predicted proteins | sample Lox_Sample_42_FD_206716 | JGI IMG/M metagenome (GOLD analysis project Ga0335083, IMG submission 206716) | Soil microbial communities from Loxahatchee National Wildlife Refuge, Florida, United States - Lox_Sample_4.2 | ecosystem: Environmental > Terrestrial > Soil > Wetlands | place: USA...
GCACTTCCACCTTCGCGCCCAGCGACGCCTCGCTCACGGTCACCGGCACGACCGTGTACAGATCGTCGCCGCGCCGTTCGAAGAAGGGATGCGGCTGCACGTTGGTGATGATGTAGAGATCGCCCGGTGGCCCGCCGCCCGTGCCGGCGTTGCCTCGCCCCGCCACGCGCACGCGCGACCCGGTTTGGGCGCCCGGCGGAATACGCACGTCCAGCGTCTCGACTCGCTGCACGCGCCCTTCACCGCCGCAGTTGCGGCACAGAGTGCGAAGCCGGCCGCTGCCGCCGCAGCGAGAGCAGGTGATCTGAAAACGCATCTTCCCGCTGACCTGCGTCACCTGGCCCGAACCATTGCACGTTGGGCAGACCTTTTCATCGCCCGGCGCCACGCCTGCCCCGTGGCACACGTTGCACGTGTCGAGCCGCGTGAAGCTCAGCTTTTTCACGGCGCCGTGCATCGCTTCAGCGAACGTGATGTCGATCTGATATTCGAGGTCGGTTCCCGGCTCGCGGCCCACGCCTGTATTCGCTGCCGTAGCTCCGCGGAAGAACTGGCTGAAGAGATCGCGGAAGCTCGTGGCTCCGCCGCCCGGTCCTGCCTGCCCGCCGAAGTCGAAGCCGCCGAAGTCGAAGTGAACGTCCTGTGGAGATGCTCCGCCATACGCCGCGCCCGGACCCGGCCCGCCGGCTCCCGGAGCATTGAATCCGAACTGGTCGTACATCTGCCTCTTCTTCGTGTCGGAGAGGACTTCGTAGGCTTCCTGAATCTGCTTGAACTTCTCTTCCGCGGATTTGTCGCCGGGATTGAGATCCGGGTGGTATTTGCGCGCGAGCTTTCGATAGGCGGCGCGAATATCCTTCACACTCGCTTTGCGCGGCACTGCGAGCAATTCGTAGTAATCGGTTTTCGTGGTGGTTGCCATGGATGGGAACTACATCCCGCCTTCCTGCGCCTGACTGTTGACGATCAACCGTTGTGCGCGGGCCCAAACGCCGGCAGGGGCGGAATTCATCCGCCCCGCCCGTGAAGAGCTCACCACACCTTAGTTCGGCTTTTTCGATTCATCGACGTCCACGAATTCGGCGTCGACTACATCGCCCTGGCCCGGCGTTTGCCCCGGCGCCTGACCTTGGCTGGAGCCATCGCCCGGCTGTCCCGCCCCGCCCGCCGCGCCTGCGGCTTGCTGAGCCTTGTAGAGCGATTCGCCAAGCCGGTGGAGCGCCTTCGTCAGGCTCTCGGAAGCCACATTCAGCTTGTCGGCCCCGCCCTCGTTCAGCGCGCGCCGCGCCTCTTCGATCGACTCCTCGGTGGCCTTGACGTCGGCGTCGCTGAGCTTCTCGCGGTTTTCTTTGATTAGCTTCTCGCCCTGATAAATCAGGCTGTCGAGTTTGTTGCGCGCCTCGACCTCGGACATGCGCTGCTTGTCCTCGGCTGCGTGAGACTCGGCTTCCTTCTTCATCCGCTCGGCTTCTTCCTTGCTCAAGCCGGTCGAAGCGGTGATCGTGATCTTCTGTTCCTTGCCGGTTGCGCTGTCTTTTGCCGAAACGTTCAAGATGCCGTTCGCGTCGATGTCGAACGTCACCTCGATTTGCGGCATGCCGCGCGGCGCCGGCGGGATCCCGATCAGGTGGAACTTCCCGAGCGAACGATTTCCGCTCGCCACGGGCCGCTCGCCTTGCAGCACGTGGATCTCAACCGACGTCTGGCTGTCCGCCGCGGTCGAAAACACTTCCGACTTCCGCGTCGGGATCGTCGTGTTGCGCGGAATCAGGACGGTCGTCACGCCGCCCAGCGTCTCGACGCCGAGCGACAGCGGCGTCACGTCGAGCAGCAGGATGTCCTTCACCTCACCGCCCAGCACTCCGCCCTGAATCGCCGCGCCGACCGCCACGACTTCATCCGGATTGACGCCCTTGTGCCCTTCGCGTCCGAACAGCTCCTTGACGAGTGCCTGAATCATCGGCATGCGGGTCTGGCCGCCGACGAGGACCACTTCGTTGATCTTGCTTGCGTCGACTCCCGCATCCGCCATGCACTTCTTGCATGGCTCGATCGACCGGCGAACGATGTCGCCCACCATCGCTTCGAGCTTCGCCCGCGTCAGTTTCTTGACCAGGTGCTTCGGCCCGGCTGCGTCCGCCGTGATGAACGGCAGGTTGATCTCGGTCTCCATGGTAGTGGAAAGCTCGATCTTGGCGCGCTCAGCCGCATCCCGCAGCCGCTGCAAGGCCATCTCATTGCCCTTGCCGTGCAGATCGAGGCCTTCGTCCTTCTTGAACTCCTCGATCATCCATTCCACAATGCGCTGGTCGATGTTGTCGCCGCCGAGGTGCGTGTCGCCGTTCGTGGCCTTCACTTCGATCACTCCTTCACCGACTTCCAGGATCGAAATGTCGAACGTGCCGCCGCCGAAGTCGTACACGGCGATCGTCTCGTCTTTTTTCTTGTCGAGGCCGTAGGCCAGCGCCGCCGCCGTCGGCTCATTGATGATGCGCTTTACCTCCAGGCCCGCGATCTTTCCGGCATCCTTGGTCGCGATACGCTGCGCGTCGTTGAAATAGGCCGGAACGGTGATCACCGCTTCGGTCACCTTCTCGCCCAGAAAATCCTCCGCGGCCAGCTTCAGCTTCTGAAGAATCATCGCGGAGATTTCCGGCGGGCTGTACGGCTTGCCCTGCGCCATCGCGGCGACGTGGTCGCCCTGTGCGACCACCTTGTAGGGCACCATCTTCATCTCTTCGTTAACTTCGTCAAAGCGCCGCCCCATGAAGCGCTTGATCGAATAGATCGTGTTCTCCGGGTTCGTGATCGCCTGCCGCTTCGCCACCTGGCCCACCAGGCGCTCCCCGCCTTTTGTGATGCCAACCACAGACGGCGTCGTGCGCGCACCCTCCTGATTGGGGATCACAACGGGCTCGCCGCCTTGCATCACCGCTACCACGGAGTTCGTCGTACCCAGGTCAATGCCGATAATCTTGCTCATAGAATCCGCTCCTAATTAGCCTCGTCCTGCGCCATCAGAACAGCGATAGGATACACATTGAGCGTATCATTGTCAAGTTTCTTGTGTGTCTGTATTCCACTGATAATACGATCGTTATATGGCCTTCGTTCGTGTGGCAGGCACTTTGACCCTTAAATTCGCCTGGACTCACCGCACCCGTCCTCAACCGGCGAACCCGCCCTCAGTGGGCCGCATCATACCCTGGGCCGTTGCAGTTGCGGAATGCTCTGTCCGGTCCCGCGTCTGCTGAGGCCGATTCGCGTTACAATGGGGCCGCTAAGTTCGATCCGAAGGTGGGGGAGGACGGCTTGAGTCACCGATTGAGTTTGCCATTTTCTCGGCTCGGCGGGTTGAGAGTCGCATCCACGGTCATGGTGTTGTGTTTGGCAGCGGCAGTGCCTGCGCGTCCGCAGGCTACATCGTCATCTACGCCCGCTGCCGGGTCGAGCAAGCCAGCCGGCACCGCCGCAAAGAAGCCGACCGGCACGCCGGCCAGGGCGACGGCACAGCTCGCTGCTCCCGTAAAGAGCTATGGTCTCAGCACCGCCCCGATCAAGATGGAAGTTTTCACGGACTATCAGTGCCCGTCCTGCCGCAGCCTGTTCGAGCAGGCTCTTCGCCCATTGATCCAGAGCGACTACATCGCGCAGGGAAAAGTCTATCTCGTCCACCACGATTTTCCGCTGCCAATGCACATGTACGGCTATCAGGCCGCTCGCTGGTTGAATGCGGCGGCGCGTGTCGGGCAGTTTTCGACCGTCGAGGCGGCGCTCTACGACAACCAGAACTTCTGGCAGGTCGACGGGAACATCCAGAAGTACATCGCGAGCTCCATGCCCGCGGCTGACTTCAAGCGAATCGAAAGCCAGATGGCGGGATGCCAGTATCAGGCGCCGGGAACCAAGCCGGCCTCGCTGACGACCGCCGCGCAGGCGCCCCATTGCCCACTCGACGCGTACATCGAACAGGACCGGGCGCTGGGTATGAAGATTCCCGTGCAATCCACGCCGACCTACGTGATTACCTACAAGGGCCAGAAGCTGCCGGTCGGTTCGGGAACGATGACTTGGCCGATCCTCAAGCAGTTTTTCGACTCTCTGCTGAGCCAGTAGCGTTTCCCTCCTAGGGAGATTTGCGATGAGAGTGCTGGGGCAAATACTGCTGTGGCTGACGGACCACGGCTACCAGCTTCTCCTGGTCGGCGTCGTTGTCGTTCTCCTGGTTCGAAATCCCCAGTCGCGCCGCAAGGTGGTGCGGGCGCTGTTGGTCTTGGGCGGGATCATCGTCGGGTCTGTTTTCCTGGCGGCCGCTTACGGAAAGATGAAGCCGCCGGACGGCTTCCCGTGGTCGTGGGCCTCGATGAGGATTTCGCTCGCGTGGTTCGCCATGCAGGTGGACTCGTACAAGCTCCTTGCTCCTTCGCTTGTAAACGCCGTGGCTCACTTTCTGCCGTACTTCGAGCTGTTCCTCGGCGTGTGGCTCATCACCTGTATTTGGCAGCGTTTCTCCGCTCCGATTGCCGCCTTGGCGATTTGCGGTTTCATGATAGCGATTACGACCGCCTATTTCCGCGGTCTCAAGATCGACTGCGGTTGCGGAATTGGACCGCCGGAAGAGGTCGGCCCTGCCGCGTTATTGCGCGACGGCCTGAAATTCCTGCTGCCCGCCGTGCTCGTCACGATCGGAAGATACTGGCTTCGCCGTCGCTCTCGTGCCGACGCTGCTCTGTCGGCGGCTCCCTTGATTTCCTCCACTCAAGCGACCAATTGAGCCCCGCGCTAGGCTCACAGCTGCCTGGGCGGCACACGCTTCCAATTCTGCGTTTCGTAAACCCCTCCGGCTTTCATCTGTAACGATACGTCATCTATTCCTCACTATGCATCGAGGGGTTGCACCGGCAAGCCGAGTGGCGCACACGAGGGGGCAACATGAATGGCACGATCCTGAAACCGGCCGCTCGCCGGACTCTGTTCTATGTGGGCACAATCGTGGTGGCAGTCGTCGCATGGAGAATGCGGCTTTGGCTGACTTCCGGTGAAGTGGGACCGCCCGGCGGCATCTACTCGTTCGGTGACACGGATACGGCGCAATCGAAGGGATTCGACATAGCGACTACGATGATCGGTCTGCTCACGACGCTGGGCACTGCGCTGCTCGGCGCCATCGGATTCCTCTTGAACGGCAGCAGCCAAATGCAGTTGCGGCCGCGGCATCTGGTCGCCGTATTCCTGAGTGCGGCGTGCGTCGGCGTGTCGCTGTATTACGGCTACGCCGGATACCTCAGCATGTTATTCATGGCCGATGCGGGAAAATTCGATCCGTACATGAAATCCTTTCAAGCGGCTGACCACGCGCAGTTTTATTCGCTGCTCATCGCCGTCTTCTTCTTCGCCGATTTTGTGGTGCACGACCTAAGAAGCGAAAATGGAGGAGAACATGCGCCTCAGACAAGCGACGCTTAGCCTGGGCTTCTGCTGGATAGCGTTCTTTCCGGGCGCCGCATCACCGCAGATGCCCTCTGCGCCGGCCCGGCTCATTGTGCTCTCATCGCCGCAAGGCGCCACAATCTTGATCGACGGGCAAAGCACCGGCCAGGCGACTCCGAAGACGTTCGTGGTTGCGCCGCGGACGTACAAGGTGTCCCTCTTTGGAGCTGGTGGAAACTCGGCCTGCGCCACGCCGGCGGTCGTCACGCTTGCCTCGGGGCAGTCCAAAACTGTGAATTGCGCAACAAATGGCTGGACGATCCAGTAGGGGGAGGAAGCTCAGCGAATCTCAGTCGCCGCTCTCGACAGGCGCAGGAGAAACCTTCTGCAGGTATCGCCAGGGATTTACGGGTGTGTTGTAGATGCGGACCTCGTAGTGAAGATGCGGGCCCGTCGAGCGGCCGCTGTCGCCTTCGTATCCGACCACGTCGCCTGCCTTGATGCGCATGCCTTGTTGGACATTGAAGCCCGAGAGGTGCCCGTACCAAGTCGTCACGCCAAAGCCGTGATCGACGATCACCAGCCGGCCATATCCCGCGCGCTGCTCCACTGTGTCCACAACGCCGTCGGCCGTCGCGCGGACCGGATCGCCGTAACGCGACGCGATATCCAGCCCGGAATGGAACGCACCCTCACCACTGAACGGGTCGAGGCGCTCGCCGAAAACTCCCGTGATGCGGCCTACAACCGGCCATAGCGTGGGCGCGATGCCCAGGCTGCTCAGCTGCGTCATCGGCAGCAGCCTCATCCCGGCGCTCGACATTGAGACGGCCGCGACGTTCTTTTGCAGGTAGCTGAATTCGTCCACCGAATCCTGGAATTGGACGTCGGGCGTGAGGCTCGGATCGGTCAGCCCGAACGGCGTCTGGCGAAAGCGGGTGATGCCGTAGGCCATCGCCACCTCGCCCGCCAGGGATTGCAGCGAGTTCAGGCGCTGGTTCGTGTCCGTAACCTGGTTTTGCAGCTTGGAATACTGTTCTTTGAGGTTTTCCTGATCGCGGCGAAGCGAATTGTAGCTGGCCGCCTTCCAGAGCATCCGTGAGTAGGATCCCATTCCCGCGGCGATAGTGATTCCGCCTACAACTGCAAGAATCGCCAGTAGATGCAGCACGTAGAAGGGCACACGCACACGTCTCATCGCGCCAGAGGCGCTGGACGCTACAAAAAAAGTGTAGTACTTACCCTTCATCGTTTTCGCGACGCTTTCCGAATGAATCCTGCGCTGGACGGCGAAGCCGAACGCCCATTTCAACGACTCGCCGTGCCCCTCAGAACGACTGCGATTATGAGTTTGAACCGAGAGCCCTGGTCCGAAACCCAGCAGATTGTATTGTCTCAGGACCTGGGCGTCAACCCCGATCTTCCATTTTGCATAGATTCCCCAGGCTCGCTTCTGAACCCGTGCAATTCTATAATTCCGGGACCACCTTTCGGAAATTGTACCCTGCAGAGGCGGCGCCAACAACTGGTCGAAAGTACAGGATGGACGCGGAAACCAAGCTGATTCGCCGGATCGCCCGAGCGATCCCTTCCGAAACTGGAGCCGGAAAGGCTCGTAGCCGAACCCCCGGCGGGCTGCGTCTCGGCATCGGCAACGACGGAGCAGTGCTCGCTCCGAGCGGCCGCGCTGAATGGGTTCTCAGCTGCGACGCCTTTTTGGAAGGCGTTCACTTCCTCGCCGATCGCCACCCTGCAGATTCCGTTGGTTTCAAGGCGCTGGCCCGAGCCACGAGCGACCTGGCCGCCATGGGTGCTACGCCACGCTACTTCCTTCTGACGCTCGCGCTGCCTCTCGACCGCACGGGTCGCTGGCTCGACGGCTTTCTGAGCGGGATGGCGAAAGCCGCTCGCCAGCTGGGGATCAAGTTGATCGGTGGCGACACGAAGCGGCACGATTCCGTTGCGATCAGCATTACCGTACTCGGCGAAATTGCTCCCCGGCTGGCCGTGACGCGCGCGGGCGCGCGGCCGGGCGACACGATCTACGTCACCGGCATTCTCGGAGCGGCGCACTTGGGCCTGTTGATGGTCAAGAGTGCCCCCAGAGTGGCGTTCAACCGGGGCCTGGTCGAGCGCTCTTTGCCGCTTCGGGCGCACCTCTTTCCGCAAATCCACGTCGCGCTCGGAGCTTGGCTGGCCAAAGGCCGAATCGCGTCGGCGATGATGGATATCTCGGACGGCCTCTCGACCGATTTGGGCCGTCTGTGCCAGGCAAGCGGCGTCGGCGCACGCATCTTTGCGGACCGAATTCCCCAGGCTCTGGTCCCCAGGCAGCTCCTCAGCAAGCGGAAATCCGCCGGAAAGCTCGATCCTCTTGAACTCGCTCTCAATGGCGGCGACGACTACGAATTGCTCTTCACCGTCCCGGCCGGGAAGACTGGCAGGCTACGGCGGGCGCCCGCGTTTTCGAAGATCACTGCAATCGGAGAAGTGGTGCGCGGTAAGGACGTCCTGCTGGTTAACAACGAAGGCCGGGCACGGCGGCTCGTTTCGGGCGGCTGGGATCCCTTCCGAGCCAAATAGACGCGAACTAGTGGGGCGAGTCGGTGGTAGCCGCGGCCGGGCGGCCGCCGGCGGCTGATTCCGGGGGCACTGGCTTGGGTTGATCGGACGGAGTTGGAGCAGCATTCTCCGTCAGGCCCTGCTCGGCGGCGTCGGCCGGTGGCGCCGTGTCCGGCGTATCGACCTGAACCGGGTGGGCGCCCGCCTGCTTTTCGAGCGGCACGACATTCGGAAAGTCCTCTACCGGCATTCCCTGCATCGCCTGCTGCATGAACTCGAGCCAGATCGGCAGCGCTGCGCGCGCCCCCGTTTCCTTTTTCCCCAGCGACTGGCCCGGATCATCGTTGCCGACCCAGACTCCGCAGGTGATCTGCGGCGTAAAGCCGATGTACCACGCGTCGGTGAAATTGTTTGTCGTGCCCGTCTTTCCGGCCGATGGACGCCCGAGTTCCTTCGCCCGAACGCCGGTGCCGAATTGCACGACCTCTTCCAGCATCGCCACCATCGTGCGAGCCACATCCGGAGGAAGCACGTCCGTCACGTTGGGCCGCGACTCTTCGAGCACGGAACCGTCGTATGACGTCACCCGCTGAATGAAGTGCGGGTCGAGATGGATGCCGTCATCGGGAAAAACACTGAAGGCGGAGACGTGTTCGATCGGCGTCAGGTCGGCCGCGCCGAGTGCCAGCGGCAGATACGGCGGCAGCGGGCTGCTGATTCCGAATTTGCGCACGAGGTCGATCGTATTCTGGATTCCGACCTTGTCGAGCAGCCGCACGGCCGGAATGTTGCGCGAATCGGCCAGCGCGCGGCGCAGCGTGATGCGGCCTTCGAATTTCTCGTCGTAGTTGTGCGGCGAATAGTCCTGCGCGCCGCTGTGGAACGTGATGGGCTCGTCGATCACGGTGTCGAAGGGCGATTCTCCCTGCGCCATGGCCTCCGCATAGACGTAGACCTTGAACGAACTGCCGGTCTGGCGCATGGCCTGCGTGGCGCGGTCGAATTTCGAATCCTCGAAGTCGTAACCGCCGACCATCGCCTTGATACCGCCGGTCGCGTTGTCGATGGCGACCAAAGCCGCCTGCGCCACAGGTTTCTGCTCGAGTTCCACCTGCGCCGCCGTGCCGACGATCTCCTTGATTCGTACGATCACTAGGTCGCCCGGCTTCACCAGTTCCGTCGCCACCTTGTGCCCGGTCCAGGAGAAATCGGCGGGCGTCAGCATCGCGTGATATGGGCCGATCTTGATCCACGCGAACGTTGGCTGCGCCGACGTGACGAGGCCCGTCACGTAATCGCCTTTCTGGATCGAGCCTTTCCAGTCGTCGCTCTGGTACTTGTCGAGCGAGCCCAGATTCTGGTCCACGACATTCGGAAGATGGCCGCGCCAGCCGTGACGGCGATCGTAAGCGTGCAGTCCGTCGCGCACCGCCTGATCCGCCGCCTTCTGCATCGAGACATTGAGCGTCGTATTGACGCGCAGCCCCTGCTCGTGGACCGCCGCTGTGCCGTAGGTGCGCTCGAGATACTGCCGGATCTCCTCCACGAAGTAAGGCGCGAGGTCGTTCCGCAAGGACTCGATGTGCAGGCCCAGCGGCAGTTTCGTCGCGGCTTCCCCCTGCTCGCGCGTGATCTTGCCGTCGTGTTCCATCAGCGACAGCACGAGATTGCGGCGCGCGCGCGCGCGGTCCGCGTGGTTGATCGGCGAATAGACCGGCCCGCGGACGATTGCCGCCAGCGTCGCCGCCTCGTCCAGCGTCAACTGGCCCACCGGTTTGCTGAAATAGTATTCCGAGGCCGCCTCGAATCCATAGTTGCCGGAGCCGAGATAGATCTGATTGCAGTACATCGTGAAGATCTGTTCTTTGGTGTAGTGGCGCTCGATCTGGAGCGCCAGGATGGCTTCCTGAATCTTCCGGCGGAAATGGCGGTCCGAGCGGTCCAGGAAGAGCCCGCCGGCCAGTTGCATCGTCAGGGTGCTCGCGCCTTCGGCTTTGCGCCCGTGCAGGACGTCATGCCATGCCGCCCCGAGTATGCGCGGGAAATCGACGCCCCAGTGCTGCTCGAAGTGCTGATCCTCCGTGGAAATGACCGCTTCCTTCAGGACTTTCGGTATTTGGCTATACGTTAGGAGAATGCGCCGCTGCAGAGCGAACGTGCCGACCGCCTGCCCGTCGTCGGCGTAGAGTTCGGTCTGGACTTCAGGGCGGTAGTCTTCCAGCGCGTGAATTTCGGGAAGATCGCTGGAATAAACGAAAAGGAGTCCGGCGGCTGCACCCAATCCGATCGCGCAGATGAGAAGGAAGAAAAATGCCAGGCGGCCCACCAGCGTTCCGCCGCCAATCCTCATCGTCGCCCGATAGAATCGTTCATCCACTCTTGCTTTATTCTATCGCATTGCCGAGACGTAATCGGGGCTCTATCAAGGCGGCGGTTTCGTAGCGGGCCGGCCCGCCCGCGCGCCGGGCGTCGCGGCCTCCAAACTTGGTGTATGATCGCGAACCGCCGATGAGATTACATTTGCGGGACGTCTACATTTTCCTATTCTTCGCCGTCGCATTAGCGCTCGTAAATCCGTCGATCGCTCGTGCCGACGATTGGCACACCGTCTCCTTGCCGGCCCGCCCGATGAACATCATCGCCAGCCATGGAGCTCTTTGGGTTTGCGGCGTCGACGAACTGATTGCGAATTCCGCGGACGGAGGAAAGACTTGGAACGTTGTCCACTCGCTCAGTGGCGGGGCCGTCCTGCTGTCCATCGGATTCACGGACGAGCGCTTTGGCTACGCGGCGGGCACGGGCGGAATCCTGGTGACCGAGGATGGCGGCACTACGTGGAAGCGGCTCTCGACACCGGTGAGCCTCGTCTACGCGGCAGCCTTTGGGGACCCCAAACACGGAGTGATCCACACGCCTCACGCCGTGTACACGACCTCCGACGGCGGCGCCACTTGGTCGCCGGTTGACCTCAATTTCTCCGATGAGCAAGGCAAGTATTCATATGTCCTCGGGCTGGCTGCTCCGGACACGCGGCACATGATGATCGTGGCGAGCGTTGGGAATGCCGCCTACTATGCGGAAAGTTTCTTGGTCACGAGCGACGGCGGCGCCACCTGGAAACCAACCGGAGTCCCGAACTCGAATCCCACGCGCGTGTCGGCCTACGACGGAGAGTATTGGTTCGCGGGCTCAGAGGTCATCGAGAAAGACAAGCCCGGCGGAGGCTACGGCGTGCCGCTGGTGATGCATTCCAAGGACGGCGAGAACTGGACGCGGCTGGCTCGTCCGCCGCGGGAGCTCGCATCCTGCGAAGGCGACAGTTGCCTTTACTGGGATGGCGCGGGAGTGACGTTTTCCGCGACGAGTGCGGCGGTCTCCTGGACGTTCCCCTCGGAGAAAGCGGTCACCGCCAAATGGGCCTTCGCGAAGGACGCCATCTGCAGTGTCGGGGCGACTCTCAGGTGCGCCACGGTTACGATGTCGGACGGCGTTCCAACCCGCGATGCCAGCGCCTGGACGCCCATTCCCGAAGGCCTCGCGCCCCCGCCCCTGGACGCGCCAGAACAGCAGGGCCCCCGTTGCATCATCTGCGGTTTCGAGCACCTGGTGGTTACAAACGACTATGCAGGCAAAGTGGAAGTGGCGTTGACCCTTCACCTCGCGATGAATGGGACCGTCACCGACGTGGACGTCGACTCTGCCACGCGGCCCGAAATCGGCCAGAAGCTGGCCACGGAGGCTCGCAACTGGGTGTTCGTGCCCTTCGAACAGGACGGAACCGTTCATCCGGTTCTGGCTCATGTCAGGGTGCAGGTTCAGGCGATCAGGAGCAGGTAGGTTCCCAGCAGCAAGAAGCAACTCCTTGCGACCCTGCTCGTCGAGGGTTTCTGAGGTAGACGCCGTTGCGCGGGCGCGTTGACTAGCTCAGGGCTTTCTTCAGCCGCTTGGTGGTCTTCAGCAAGCGCTTCTTAAGGGAGTCGATTTCCTTCGCCAGATCGTCGAGTTCTTTTCTTGCGATGACGCCAGCTTTCGCGACCTTGCGAGCGGTCCGGTCCGCTTTGCCGATGGCGGCACCGATCGTCGCGGCGGTTTTCGTGAGCTTGCTCTTGGCCATTTGCGATCCTCCTTGAACCGGTTGGATGTCCGGCGTGAATGCGCTCTGCGCGCCAAGACTATAGCACGCGGGTTTGCGGCTGCGGGCGCCGCTGCACGGAAGTCTGCATACGCATCACTGGTTGATCATGAAAGTGGACATCTGTTCGAAGAACGCGCGGAGCAATTGCTCGGCATCTTCCGGCAGACGCGCCTCGGCGAACGCTTTGTCCATCAGCCCCATCCATCGATCGCGTGCCGCCTGATCGACACGGAAGGGCAGATGCCGCGCGCGCAGGCGCGGATGGCCCCGTTGTTCGATGTAGCGCGCCGGGCCGCCGAAGCGATAGATCAGGAACTCGCGCAGTCGCTCTTCGGCGCCCGCCAGATCCTCCGGAGGATACATTTGCCCCAGGATGTCGTCCTGCGGTACCTGCCGGTAGAATGCCGCGACCAGCCGCGCGAAGCCTTCTTCGCCGATGGCGGAAAATATCTCTGTTTCATGCATGGAACTGCGGTCCAGTGTAGCATCAGCGCTCGCGTGACGAGCTGGCGGGGCCTGCCATCAGCGCGCTGCTTGACCGGCGCGCGGGGGCGGCATATTCTTTCTGCGAGGCCGAACATGAAAAAACTTTGGAGAGCGGAATTCCCGGGTTACTTTCTGGCGGGGGCGTTGGTTCTCATGACAGCAGCCGCTTCGTTCGCAGCATCCAGCATCTACGACTTCAATCTGCCGTTGTTGGACGGAAAGAACGCGCCCCTTTCCGACTACAAAGGCAAGGTCGTGCTGGTGGTGAACGTCGCCAGCCGCTGCGGTTTCACGCCGCAGTATTCGGCGCTCGAATCGACCTACGAGAAGTACAAGGACCAGGGGTTTGTGATCCTCGGATTCCCGGCGAACAACTTCGCCAATCAGGAGCCCGGCACCAACGCCGAGATCGGCGAATTCTGCCGTTCGAAATACAGCGTGACGTTCCCGATCTACGGAAAAATCTCCGTGAAGGGCGACGACCAGGCGCCGCTCTACGCGTATCTGACGAAAGACGCGAATCCGGCGGTCGTGGGCGACATCAAGTGGAACTTCACGAAGTTCCTCGTCGATCGCAAGGGCAATGTGGTGCAGCGCTTCGAGCCGGCCACGACGCCTGATTCTCCGCAGGTGATCGCCGCAATTGAAAGCGCGCTGAAGGAAAAGTAGTCGCGCGGAGGTCGTCCCCCTAGCCTCGCGAGAGGAGCGTGCCATAGCCGGGGGCATGACCGCTCAGGCCGAGCAACCGGACTCCTGCCCACAGCGCATGAGGCAAGCTTGAGACGGCTGGGACCCTCGTGCGCTCCTCCAGCGGCGCAAGAATCTCGAGCGTCTTGAGCGCGCCACAGGAAATCAGGATTGCGTCCGCTTTCGGCGCCATTTTCCACACGCTCGTGCTGAACTCAAGCAATTCGTCCTGCG
>Ga0335083_10007438_pt1 | contig 13532 bp, 10 predicted proteins | sample Lox_Sample_42_FD_206716 | JGI IMG/M metagenome (GOLD analysis project Ga0335083, IMG submission 206716) | Soil microbial communities from Loxahatchee National Wildlife Refuge, Florida, United States - Lox_Sample_4.2 | ecosystem: Environmental > Terrestrial > Soil > Wetlands | place: USA...
ATGGAAAATGCACGACGGCAAAATAGGCGGGATACACGATCGCGATGAGGACAAGCCGCGTCCAGATCAGGACCGGGCGACGTCCGATCCGGTCGGAGAGAACGCCCCCGATGAGACTGGCGGCGAAATTCGAGAAGCCGAAGACGATGGTCGCGGCGAGCGCGATGGTCGTGCCCATATGCAGCGAGTTCTGCGCGAACGTCGTCATGTAGGAAAGCGAATAGAACGGAATTGTCGTGCCTGCGATCATGAAGAAGCCGAGCGCAATGTTGCGGCGATAGGCGTGCAACTGCGCGCGCGTCTCTTCGAGGCTCGGCTGCTTCTGCGGCGAATGCGTTTCGGGAAAATTGCGGCGCATGACGAGCGCGATCGGGAGCGCCGCGGCGCCGATGAGGAACGGAATGCGCCAGCCCCAGAGATCCATCGCCTGTGCGCTCACGAGCGACGACACGGTGACGCCGATGACGCCGGATGTGAGCGACGCCAGGCCCTGGCTTGCCGATTGCCAGGATCCGTAAAGCCCGCGCTGGCCGGGCGGGGCGATCTCGATCAGGAACGCGGTCGCCGTGCCGAGTTCTCCGCCCATGGCGAAGCCCTGAACGAGGCGCGCGGCGACGACAAGTATCGGCGCCGCGGCGCCGATCGCCGCATAAGGCGGCGTGAACGCAAGAACGAGCACGCCAAATCCCATCAGGGCGAGAGACAGCATCAGGGCAGGACGGCGGCCCTGGCGGTCGGCGTAGGCGCCGAAGACATAGGCGCCCAGCGGCCGGCCGATGAATCCGATGAAGAACGCAGCCAGCGATTGCAACTCGCTCAGGAACGGATCATGCGAGGGAAAAAACGCGCGCCCGATCTGCAGCGCGAAATACGAATAGGTCGTGAAATCGAAGACTTCGAGCGCGTTGCCGGCCACTGCGGCGGCGACGTGGCGCGCGGGCACGCCGGATATCGCGCCCGGCTCGGTCAGCGTCGACGTTGCGGTCATGAAGATGGCCCCGCTTCAGCTTGCATGCCCGGGACCAAAAGACAAAAGGCCCAAACCCAAACCGACAAAATAAAAGGGGCGGCCGAAGCCGCCCCCACATCACCCAATCGGCGATTGCGTGCCGCGCGAGATTAAGCGCGGGCGCCCGAGAACGGGAACGAGCCGAACGCGCCCGCTTTCACGTTGCCGGAAATCTTGTCGCCGTCGATGGCGCCGCCGAACTCGAGCGTCATCGGCATGGGCGTCGTGATCGCGATCGCCCAGGAGACATTGTTGCCGTCCACCTTGCCGTTCTGAAGCTCCTGCGAGCCCTGCGGGCCGGCGGCGGTGCCAGTGAGCGTGCCGCCGCTGGTCTTCAAATTCAGCGTGCTCTTCTGCGCGCCCATCGGCGAATTCACGGTGATATTCCACGTGCCATCAACGGCCATGCGGTTTTCCTCCAACGTTGGGACCCGCATCTAAAAGGTGACGGCGGGGTCATGCAAGTGCCGCGTTCCGGCACGGCAACATCAGATTGTCACAAGAGTTGAGCTGCGCCCGATCGTGTGGCGCGTCAGCAGATGGCGCTGTGCAAACAGGCTTGCGGGATCATGGGCTTGCTCGCGCGATGCTTCCCAGCTCGCGTGGTTTCGATACCAGGTGAGGAGCAAGAGCCGCGTGGCGTTATCCCGTGCGTCGTTCTCGTTCGGTTCGGCGCGGAACAGGCCGAAGATCTCCGTGTCGTAGGAGCTCTCGAAGCCTTTCCAGGCGCGCTCGGAGAGATCGACGAAATCGTCTGTGCGCCCGGCATCGATGGTGAACCAGCGATGGACATAGATCCCCGGCTCCGAACGCAATTGCGCGCTGTCCGGGGGCCGCACCGTCGGCGAAAGCCTGTCGTGGTCGAAACGCACGACACCACCAATGCGCGCGATCTCTACGGGCAATTCGTCCCGTGCGCGAGAGCGGCGAATAAGTGCCACCGCCTCGACCGATGAAAAGCCGAGTTGCGGCGCGAAGTGTCCGACGAGCTCGGCGTCGCGCGCGGCAAGCGCCTGTCGCGCCGCAGCCATGGCCGCGACGAACGCCTGGCGCGCAGGCCGTCCGCGCGCGAGCGTGAAGACGAGATAGTCGTATTGCGCCGTCATGATCGGGGGCCGAGGCTAGCGTCCCGCGCGCGTGCAGGCGACGGAAATGTCGCGATCGGCCGTTTGATCTTGCGATCGGTACGCGCGTTCATCACGCCCGTTGCGCAGCACAAGGCGCGGCACAAAAAAAGAGAGCTCCGGACGGTCAGGAGGTCGCCGGAGCTCTCTCACGCATGGCGTATGAAGGCCATACTTTGTCGTCCTGCCGAGTTTGCCCCTTCGGCAGTGATGGAAGGCTATCCGCAGAACGCGCAATAACGCAATCGGGGGTGTACGGCGGAAACGCGCCGTACCCAGACAATTCCCGCTTCGCGGTTAATTTCTACAGGCCTGCCATGCACGAAGCGCCGCCGCGTGCTAACGGGGTGCGCCGTTACCACCGGTGCCGTTTCTAATGAGCCCGTTCCCCACAGTAAGGTTGAAGCCGCGCGAGGGTCGGCGTGCGCGCGCCGGCGGCCCCTGGATCTATTCGAACGAGATCGAGATGAGCCCGGCCGTGAAGGCGCTCCCGGCCGGTGCGCTGGTGACCGCAAAAGGCGATGATGGCCGCGTCTTCGGCACCGGCTATTTCAACAGCCGCAGCCTGATCGCGGTTCGGCTGCTCGACAGGGGCGCCGACACGGCCATCGATGCGGACTTTCTGGGCAGTCGGATGAGGCGTGCGCTTGCCCTGCGCGAGCAGCTCTATGGCGATCCCTATTACCGGCTCGTCCATTCCGAAGGCGATGGCCTTGCCGGTCTGACCATCGACCGTTTTGGCGACACGCTCGTCGTGCAGATCACGACCGCCGGCATGGAAGCGCTGCTGGAGCCGCTTCTCTCGGCGCTCGATGGCGTTCTTTCGCCGGAGAACGTGATCCTGAGAAACGATGCCCAGGCGCGCGCGCTCGAGGGACTCGAGCTCTATGTGCGCGCCACCAAAGGCAACGCCACACGCATCGGCCTGGTCGAGAACGGCGTGCGCTACTTCGCCGATCCGGAAGGCGGCCAGAAGACGGGCTGGTACTTCGACCAGCGCGAAAACCGCGCCTTCATCGCGGGCCTGGCGCGCGGCAAGTCCGTGCTCGATGCCTATTGCTACACCGGCGGCTTCGCGGTGGCGGCTGCGAAAGCCGGTGCCGCCGACGTGACCGGTCTCGACAGTTCCGCACCCGCCCTCGCGCTGGCACAGGAAGCCGCCGCCGCCAACCATGTCGCCTGTCGCTTCGTGAAGGCCGACGTAATGGAAGAGCTCGAGCGTCTCAACGCCGCCGGCGAGACCTTCGACATCGTCATCGCCGATCCGCCGCCTTTCGTGCGCTCGCGCAAGGATCTCGAGCCGGGTGCCAAGGCCTATCGCAAGCTGGCGCGCCTTGCCGCCGGTATCGTCGCGCCAAACGGTTTGCTGCTGCTCGCGTCGTGCTCGCACAACATTCCGCTGGATCGCTTCGAACTCGAATGCGCCGCCGGCCTTGCACGCGCGGATCGCCGCGCCGCGCTCATACGCCAGGCGGGCGCAGGTCCCGATCATCCCGCGCATCCGATGCTTCCGGAAAGCGCCTACCTCAAGGCGCTCGTCTACGCGCTCGATTAGGAGAGCGGGGACACAACTAACTCTCCCCTTGTCTTCAGAACGGCGCGGCTATCCCTGTGCGCGCGCTCCAGAGCTTGTAGGTGAGCGCGATCTCCGGCTTGCGGAAGTCGGGGACCGCTTGCGTCGTGTCGCCGAAAAGCATGAGTTCGGGACTCGCCGGCGTGTACGGAGGCCACTGCGGTTCGCTGTTGCCATTCGGGTCGCCTGTCCTGGCGAAATTCGTCCAGTAGGTCTGGACCTTATCGCTGATGGCGCGATCCTTGTCGGTAATGGCGCCGGCGAAACGCGCGAGCCTGGGGTCGTCGGCCAGCCCGCGGAAGCCGAACACGTAGACGATTTCGCCGCCATGGCCGACGCCCGTCTGCCCCATCCGGCGCATGCCGTCGGCGACATAGGCGAATTGATAGACATGCGCGGGTTCACCGTCCTTCGCGACGAAGCCCGCGAGGCCCTGCGCGCCGGCCGCGAAGAGTCCGTCGGTGAAGAGCTGCTGCGCGAATTGCTCGTCGGTCAGCTTGCCGTCCTGCTCGTAGACGGCGCGCACCTGGGCAGCCCTGTCACCCAGGCCCTTGATCATGCCGTCGCCGCTGGTGCCGATGGCGCGCATCAGGGTCGCCTCGTTGCTGTTGGAGCCGGCGAGATAGGCCACCTTTGCGATGTCGCCCCTGGCGAAGGCCGTGGAGACATCCTCGGGCAGGATCTTGCCGTCGAGCATCGGCTCCAGCGTGCGCACGTTCGCCGCCTGGTCCGCCAGGATCTCATCGACGCTCAGGCCGCGCAGTTTCGTCAGCACCGCTTTGTCGTCGCCGGTTGCTCCCATGCGGGTCGCGAAATCGGTGGCGGAGGATTGCGCCCTTGCGAGCGGTGTGGTCGGCAGCAGCCCGAGACCGGATTCCGCGATCGCTTTCGCGAACAAGCCGCGCGCCGCCGGCGATGCGACCAGATCGTTGACGCTCATGCCGCCCGCGGACTCCCCGAAGATCGTGACGTTCGAGGGATCGCCGCCGAATTGTGCGATGTTCGCCTGCACCCATTTGAGCGCCGCGATCTGGTCCATCAGCCCGTAATTGCCCGTCGGCTCGTTCGGATTCTCGCGCGCCAGCGCGGGATGCGCGAGGAAGCCGAGATAACCCAGACGATAATTGAACGACACGACGACCACGCCGCGTCTGGCGAGATCGGTGCCGTTGTAGAACGGGTAGGCCGAACCGCCCTGCACGAAGGCGCCGCCATAGATCCAGACCATCACCGGTCGCCTTGCGGTCGCGCTCGTATCGGCGCTCCACACATTGAGCGTCAGGCAGTCTTCGCTCTTATTGAACAGGTCGGGCATGTCGCGGCGCGCGGCCTGCGGACAGATGGGTCCGAACTGGCTCGCGTCGCGCGTCCCGCTCCAGTTCGGGGCCGGCTGCGGAGCGCGCCAGCGCAGCTCGCCGACCGGCGGCGCCGCGAACGGAATGCCCTTGAACACGGCGACGCCGTCGTCGCTCGTTCCCGCGAGCGTTCCTTGCGCGATTGTCAGCGTTGGCGTGTCCGCGCTTTGCGCCCCGCCGGACGCGCACGCGATGCCAAGGCAAGCGATGGCAAGAGACAGAAGGATGCGACGCATGACGTTCCCCGCGAGCTGCCGCTTCTTGAACGAGACCGCAAGCCGGTACCGTCGGTCAATCGCGCCGGTGCAACATTTCGGGCGTGAGACAACAGAGCCCTGAGGGCTCAGATCGTGACCTGAGTCCCGAGCTCGACCACGCGGTTGGGCGGCAGATGATAGAAGCGCGCCGGCGAGAGCGCGTTCGAGGCAAGCCGCATATAGAGCCAGGTCCGCCAGCGGCCCAACACGGGATGCTCGGACGGCACCAGTGTCTCGTGGCCGATGAAGAAGGTCGCGGTGTCGACGTCGATCGAGAGGCCGAAGCGGCGTGCTTCTTCGAGCGAACGCGGCACGTCGGGCGTTTCGAAGAAGCCGTGATGGATGCGCACGATGTAGAAGCCTTTGCCCAGCTTCTCGACCTCGACGCCCTTCTCGGCCCTCACCAGCGGCGTTTCCTCGACCACGACATTGGCGATGATGACGCGTTCATGCAGCACCTTGTTGTGCTTGAGGTTGTGCAACAGGGCGCCGGGGACGATGTCCGCGCGTGCACTGAGGAAGACCGCAGTGCCGGCGACGCGCACCGGAGTCTTGTCGGCGCGCTCGAGGAACAGCGAAAGAGGCAGGGACTCCCGGCGGATCTGGTCCTGGTGCACGCGGCGGCCGAGGCGCCAGGTTTCCATCACCACGAATACGGCGGCGGCGATCGCAAGCGGCAGCCAGCCCCCTTCGAAGATCTTGAGCGAATTGGCGGTGAAGAAGGAAAGATCGATCAGCGCGAGGCCGCCGAACACGAGGACGACAACCCATTTGCTCCAGCCCCACTGTCGGGCCGCGACCAGCGAGGCAAGTATCGTGCTGATCGCCATCACGCCGGTGACGGCGATGCCGTAGGCCGTGGCCAGCGCGTCGGAGCTTTTGAAGATAAGCACGATGAGCACGACGCCGACCGCAAGCAGGGCGTTGATGCGCGGCACGTAGATCTGGCCGTACTCGGTCGCGGAGGTGTGGCGGATCTCCATGCGCGGAAGCTGGCCGAGCTGCACGGCCTGGCGCGTGATCGAGAAGACGCCCGAGATCACCGCCTGCGATGCGATGATCGTGGCCAGGGTGGCGAGCAGCACGAGGGGATAGTGCAGCCAGTGCGGCCCGACGGCGAAGAAGATGTAGTCGACGCTTTTCGGATTTGCGAGCGCAGTCGCGCCCTGCCCGAAATAGACGAGCACGAGCGCGGGCAGCACCAGCGCAAGCCAGGAGATGCGGATCGGCTGTGCGCCGAAGTGGCCCATGTCGGCATAGAGCGCTTCGCAGCCCGTAACCGCGAGGACGACGGAACCAAGCGAGACGAACGCCGTCCAGGGCGAGATGAAGAAGAGCTTGAGGCCATAGTAGGGGTTGAGGGCAAACAGGATGTCGGGACGTCTGGTGATGGCGATCGCACCAAGCACCGCGATCACCGCGAACCACACGAGCATGATCGGCCCGAACAATCGGCCGATCCTGGCCGTGCCGTGGTTCTGCATCGCGAACAGGCCAATCAGGATCACCAGCGTGAGCGGCAGGACCAGCGGCACGAGCGCCTTGCTCTCCGCGCCCAGGCCCTCGACCGCCGACAAGACCGAGATGGCGGGCGTCAGCATGCCGTCGCCGTAGAAGAGCGCGAGACCGAGGATTGCCGCGATGCCGATTGCCGTCTTGGTGCGGCGCGTCAACCCGGTCGAGCGATGCGCGAGCGTCGCGAGCGCGAGCACGCCGCCCTCGCCATTGTTGTCGGCGCGCATGATGAGGCCGACATATTTCGCGGTCACCACGATGATGAGTGACCAGAAGATCAACGAGACCGAGCCAAGGATCGCAGTGGTGAGGGCGAAAGCCCCCATGGTTGCGTCGATCGTCTGGCGTTCCGCGTAAAGAGGGCTCGTGCCGATGTCGCCGAACACGACGCCCAACGCGCCGATGGTCAACGCGACGTCGTGCCGGAAGGATTTTGCGTGCGGCGCGTGCTGCGCGTGGATCGCATCGGGGGGGACCTCCGCCAGAGGATCGGCGGCGGCGAGTGCCGCTGGATGGGTGTCGATTTTGCTCAATGTCGTGGGCCGGCTGGGCTCATACGCCTGGGCATCTAACGCATAGCCTCGGGATCGGTTTGGCCTTGATGCGCGTGGTCTCGGGCGCCGGGACGGCAAGTTCCCCTCAGAGGGCGCGGACGATATTCCAGCGCCGTCCGCAACTCAAAGGGGCGAGGCAGAATAGCGCAGAAATTTGGCCAAGTGGCTGGAAACGTTCAACGATCGACGTTGTGCGCGACTTCGCGATCGGCTTCGCTCGCATCCTCGGTGGCGTCGCTTTCGTCGCTCTGCGAGACCTCGTCATTGCGCGCCACGCGGTCCGTCGCGGCCGGTGGCGTGGGCAGGATGAAGCCGCGGACCGTGTAGGTCTTCACGCCCCAGGTTTCGGTGCGCACGTTCCAGACCTTCACGAGGCTCCAGTCGTTGTTCTCGCTCACGTCGACGACGGGATCATTGACGTACACCGCGCCGTCATTGAGCCAGTTGGCGTGATCCACGCGGATCTCGCGCGACGAGAGGATGTCGTGCACCACGGCAAGATGCGCGTGATTGGGGCCCGCGTAGTTGGCGAGCACCAGCACGGCGCCGGGACTCGGCGCGCCGACACGCGCGAAATGCCCCGCCGCCTTGTTCCACCACGTATAGGCGTCGCCGTAGATCTGGATTCCGGAATGCGCGCGCGCATAGGGCACGCATTGCATCGGCGTCTCCGGAGTCGTCACCGCGCTCTCGCGCGCTTCGTCGGGAACGCTTTGCAGAATCGGAAGGGGATAACCGTCGGGCGTGCTTGCACACGCTGCCAGTCCACCGGCGAGTGCGCTCGCCACTGCAATCCGGACGAGTCCGAGCCGGATGAAAGCCCCAGCCATGTTCAACCCCTCGACAGGTCCGAACCAGCAAATCGCCGTTTTCGGACTTACGCTAAAGCCGCCCCACCCAAGGCGCAGTTAGGACAATCGATCGGTTTTTATGGACTTCTTAAATCCCCGCTAGTCGCCGGACGCGATATCCCGCGTTGCCGGCGCGCTTCCGCCACTCCAGCCCATCGCGCCGATGGACACAAGTCCCGCCACGGCGAAGAGGAAGAACGGCGCGCTCCACGCCTGCTCGGCAAACGCGAACATCGGAAGCAGAAAGCCTGCCAGAAGCTCGGGCCCGCCGCGCCAGCCGCCACGATAGGTCTCATGCGGGCGCAATGTACGGTTGAACACATTTTCCGTGCCGAAGAACGCGTCGAACGTGGCGCGCGTGTTCGAGAGAATCAGCCCGCTCGGGAAGACGAGCGCGAGCACGATCGAGCGCGTGATCGCCAGTCTGCGATCCCGCTGCAGCACAGCCTGTCCGAGATGGAGATAGCTGGCGCTTGCGCCGAGGCCGATGAACGTGACCGCAAGGCCGAGCATCGCAACGGCGGGCAGATAGCGCACGCCCAGATACATCAGCGTCAGGCTGATCGTCGCCGACACGGATGCGAGCGTGTAGAAGCCGAACTGGCAGATCTGGAACGCCACGACGGCCTTCTGCCAGATCGGAAGATTCGAGCTCCAGATCAGCGGCAGCAATTTGCGCGCACATTGCGCGTGGCCCTTGGTCCAACGCGCCTGCTGCGCCCGCCAGGCTGCGGCGGTCTCGGGCAACTCGCCCGGCACTTCGAGATCGGAGACGAGTGCGCCGCGCCAGCCCTTGAGCGCGCAGCGCATCGCGAGATCGAGATCCTCGGTCAGCGTGTCGCCGGTCCAGCCGCCGCCGTGATCGATGGCTTCGCGCCGCCAGACGCCCGCGGTGCCGTTGAACGAGATCGGAAGGCCCGCGCGATAACGCGATTCCTGCTCGACCGCGAAATGGCTGTCGAGCAGTACGCCTTGCGCCCGCGTCAGCCAGTTCTTCGTGCGATTGGCATGGCCCCAGCGCGCCTGCACGAAGGAAAGACCCTCATCGCCGATGAGTGCGGGCACGGTGCGGCGCAGGAAATCGGTCGGCGGCATGAAATCCGCGTCGAAGATTGCGACATAAGGTGCGTCGGAATGCTTGAGGCCGAAGGCGAGATTGCCCGCCTTGAAGCCCATGCGGTCGCCGCGGCGCAGGATCTCGAGATTGACGCCTTCCGGCACGACGCTGCGAACCGCACGCGCCATCGTCTCGTGATTGTAGGCCGCACCGTCGTCGAGCACCTGGATGTCGAGCCTGTCGCGGGGCCAGTCGAGCCTGGCCGCTGCGGCAGCGACGCGCACCGCGAGCGGCCCTTCCTCGCAGACCGGCAATTGCACCAGCACCCTGGGCAAGGCGGAGTCCGGCAATTGGGGAAGGCGCAGGCGCGGCGGCGCCTTGAACAGCCGGATCAGCGAAAGTGTCGCAAGCTGGACCGACAGTACGGCCAGCAGGACGAGAATACCCGCGAGAACAGCCTGCAGGACCAAGGACAAGCCGGACATGGCGTTACGTTCGGACCCCCGTAATTTCCGAAGTTGGCGCCGCCGAGTCCCGGCGGTCATTCGGGCGTTTGGACCCGCTTGGTAACGCGGACCCGTCGTGGAAGTGACGGGGGCCAATGTGTTACGGCGCTAAATCTTTCGCAAGGGGCGCAGCTAGGCCCCGGACCTCAGTCCAGCGTGCGCCTGAACCGCAGCAGCGACACGGTTCCCATCGCGAACAGAAAGAGAATGAGCGGCCAGAGATCGGGCCAGATTTCCACCGGGCCATTGGCTTTCAAAAGCACGCCGCGAACGATGCGAAGGAAATGCGTGTTTGGCAGCAGCTCGCCGATCCATTGCGCCCAGTCCGGCATGCCGCGGAAGGGAAAGGCGAAGCCGGAGAGCAGGATCGAAGGCAGGAGGAAGAACACCATCATCTGCATCGCCTGCAGCTGGTTCTGGGCGACCGTCGAAAACGTGTAACCGACGGCCAGGTTGGCGGAGATGAACAGGACCACCGCGATGGCCAGAAGCAGGAACGAGCCGAGGATCGGAACGCCGAAGATATAGTGCGCGGCGAAGAGCACGAGGATGCTCTGCACGATGCCGACGAAGATGTTGGGCACGATCTTGCCGATCATGATCTCGAGCGGCGAGGTCGGCATGGCGAGCAGATTCTCGTAGGTGCCGCGCTCGCGTTCACGCGTCAGCGCCATCGAGGTCATCAGCACCATGGTCATCGTCAGGATCACGCCCAGGAGGCCCGGCACGATGTTGTAGTGCGTGTTGATCTCGGGATTGTAGAGACGGTGGACGATGACGTTGAAGGCGGGAGTCGCGGCGGCGCGCGCTGCAAGCGGTCCCTTCAGGTCGTCGCGCAGCGCGTCGTTGGCGATCTCGGAGATCGCGCCGATTGCGTTCGAGGCCGTGCCGGGATCGGTCGCATCCGCCTCGACGAGAAGATCGGGCGTGGCGCCGCGCACGAGGTCGCGCGAGAAATTGACGGGAATCACGACGACGAACGAGGCACGGCCGTCCGCTAGCATGCGTTCGGCCTCCTCGGGCGAGTTGGTCGCCTTGATCACGTCGTAATAGCTTGAGTTGGCGAGCGCCGCGACGATGGAATTGGAGAACAGGCCCGGATCGGAGATCGACACGACGGTCGGCAGATGCTTCGGATCGGCGTTGATCGCATAGCCGAACAGGAACAGCTGCATGAGCGGCACGCCAATCAGCATCGCGAGGGTGAGCCGGTCGCGCCGCATCTGGATGAATTCCTTCATCAGCAGCGCACGGATGCGGGCGAACGAGAACACGGTGTTCATGGCGCGGCCCCGCCGGACTGTTCCTGCAGCTGGATGAAGACGTCCTCGAGGCTCGGGGGTGCGTCGTGGATCGTGAGCGTCTTGTCCGCGCGATAAGGCGCAAGCGCGGCCTCCAGCAGCGCGCGGTCATGGCCGCTCACATGCAGCGCCGCGCCGAAGAAGGCGACGAATTCGACGCCTCTCCTGCCGTGGAGCTTGGGTGCGAGCGCGCGCGCGCCTTCTCCCTCGATGATGAAGGTGATGAGCTTCGATTGCTCGATGACTTCGGCGACCGTACCGCGCGCGACGATGTTGCCGAGATTGATATAGACGATGCGATCGCAGCGTTCCGCCTCGTCCATGTAATGCGTGCTGACGAGCACGGTGAGCCCGTCCGCGCTCAACGCGTGGATCTCGTCCCAGAAATCGCGCCGCGCCTTCGGATCGACGCCGGCGGTCGGTTCGTCGAGAAGAAGGAGTCTCGGCGAATGGAGCATGCAGGCGGCGAGCGCGAGGCGCTGCTTCCAGCCGCCCGAGAGCGAGCCCGCCAGCTGGTTCTGTCTCTGCTTGAGACCCAACCGGTCGAGCGTCTGTTCGACGCGCGCGACACGATCGGGAAGTTCATAGATGCGGCCGACGAAATCCAGGTTCTCCCGGATCGTCAGATCCTCCCAGAAGCTGAACCTCTGGGTCATGTAGCCGACCCGCCGCTTGATCTGTTCGGACTGCGTGCGGAAATCCAGGCCGAGACAGGTGCCTTCTCCCTCGTCGGGCAGCAAGAGGCCGCACAGCATGCGGATCGTCGTCGTCTTGCCGGAACCGTTCGGGCCGAGGAAGCCCCAGACCTCGCCCTCCGGCACGCGGATATCAACATGATTCACGGCGACCTTCGCGCCGAAGCGCTTCGTCAGGCCATGCACGTCGATGGCGAGATTCTCGGCCACTAGAGCGGCCTCACCTGGACAGGCTGGCCGGGATTGAGTTTCAACCCGCCGGGCGCGCGCGCCTCGATCTTGAAGACGAGTCGTTCGCGGCTGTCCTCCGAAAAGATCACCGGCGGCGTGAATTCCTGCTGCGAGGCGATGAAGGTCACATCGGCCGTCATCCCTTGCGCGCAGCCATCGCAGGAGATCGCCACGCGCTGTCCAAGCTTGATCCTCGCGAATTCCGACTGCGGCACGAAAAAGCGCACGAAGATGCGGTTCGGCGGCAGCACGGAAACCACCGGCGTCATCGCCGGCGCGTACTCGCCGGGCCAGAAGAAGATGTCCTGCACGCGGCCCGCGGTGAGCGCCACGACGTCGCGCTGCGAGAGCTGATAGGCGGAATCGACGACGCCCGCCTCCATCTGGCGGATCTGGCCTTCGAGCTGGGCGATATGCGCCTGCGACTGGCGATAGCTCGCCAGCGTCTGGTCGAGCGTCGTAGGCACGCCGGCATTGGCGCGCGCCAGGCCCTGCTGGCGCGCGAGCGATTTCTGCGTGAAGGCGAGGTTCGCCTCTTCCTGCGCCAGCGCGGCCTTCGCCTGCGCCAGGTTGGCGACTGCCTGGTCGTGCGCCGCGGTCTCGCGCGTGTTGTCGAGCGTGAAGAGATGTTCGCCCTCGCTCACCCAGTCGCCACGATTGATGGTCATGTGCGACACCCAGCCGGCCTGCGGCGCAGCGATGAAGGCGGCGTCGCCTTGCGCATAGCCGAGCCAGGGATGGTCGTTCTTCGCGCCGCAGCCCGCGAGCAGGAGCGCGAGAAGAATCGCAAAACGTCTCATGGGCGTGTTCCTTCGGCGGCAAGCCCGCGCAGCAGCATCTCGATATGCGTGTCGAGGAAGCCTTCGTAGTCGTAAGGCGTCGCATCGAAACGTGCGAAGGTCGTGCGCCAGATCGCCATCAGGAGGATTGGCGCGACGAAGATGCGCGCCAGATGCGCCGCGGGCAGCCGGCGGAATTCGCCGCGCGCAATGCCGCGCTCGATGATCCTGGTCGCCAGCCCGAGGCCCTGGTCGATGACGTCCTCGCGATAAAAACGCGCGAGTTCGGGAAAATTCCCGGCCTCTGCGATGATGATCTTCGGAAGCACGACGCGGTCGGAGGTGAGCAGGAAACTTCCCATCCCCTGCAGCATCATGCGGATGAGGTCGCTCGACGGGCCCTCGAAACTTTCGACGCTTCTCGCGATCTCCTGGATGCGTTCGCTGATCGACGCACGCACCAGCGACTTGAAGAGATCGTCCTTGCTCGGGAAGTAGAGATAGATCGTGCCCTTGGTGACGCCGGCGCGCCGCGCGATGTCGTCCATGCGCGCGGCGGCAAAACCCTTCTCGGCAAAGACGGCGAGGGCCGCCTCGAGAATCTCGGCCGGTCGGGCCTCCTTTCGGCGGGTCCAGCGGGTGGGTGCGGCGGCGGCGTGAGCGGACATTGTATCGTCACAATTAATAACTGACTGGTTAGTTATAAAAGGAATACGACCAAGGGT
>Ga0335083_10007439_pt1 | contig 13529 bp, 6 predicted proteins | sample Lox_Sample_42_FD_206716 | JGI IMG/M metagenome (GOLD analysis project Ga0335083, IMG submission 206716) | Soil microbial communities from Loxahatchee National Wildlife Refuge, Florida, United States - Lox_Sample_4.2 | ecosystem: Environmental > Terrestrial > Soil > Wetlands | place: USA: Florida...
ATGAACACGTACGCAGCCGCCAACGACCTCCTCAAGAAGGAGAAGGTCTCCATTTCCGGGGAGGACCTGCGGGAAGGGCTCACGGCGGTCATTTCGGTGAAGATACCCCAGCCCCAGTTCGAGGGGCAGACCAAGACCAAGCTGGGAAACTCGGAGGTGAAGGGGTACGTGGAGAGCCTCATGAACGAGAAGCTCGCCGTCTTCCTGGAGGAGAATCCCAAGGTGGCCAGGGACATCATCGGCAAATCCATCGAGGCTGCCCGGGCCCGGGAGGCGGCCCGCAAGGCCCGCGAGCTCACCCGCCGCAAGGGGGCCCTCGACATCAGCAATCTCCCCGGAAAGCTGGCGGACTGCCAGGAACGGGACCCGGCGCTCTGCGAGCTCTACCTGGTGGAAGGGGACTCCGCCGGCGGTTCGGCCAAGCAGGGGCGGGACCGGAAATCCCAGGCCATCCTTCCCCTCAAGGGAAAGATCCTCAACGTGGAGAAGGCCCGTTTCGACAAGATGCTCTCCTCCCAGGAGATCGGCACCCTCATCACGGCGCTGGGGACCGGCATCGGCAAGGAAGACTTCGACGTGGCCAAGCTCCGCTACCACCGGATCATCGTCATGACCGATGCCGACGTGGACGGCTCCCACATCCTGACGCTGCTCCTCACCTTCTTCTTCCGCCAGATGCCCCAGCTCGTGGAACGGGGCCACCTCTACATCGCCCAGCCCCCCCTCTACAAGGTGAAGCGGGGTAAGAAGGAGCTCTACCTCCGCAACGAGGCGGCCATGCAGAACTACCTCCTGGAGGAGGGGACCGACGATATGACCCTCTTCCTGGAGAACGGCGCCAGGACCTACGCCGGCCGCCAGATCATCCCGGTGCTCAGGCAGCTCGTCGAGTACCGCACCCTCCTCGACAAGGTGGTCCACAAAGGCATCAACGAGGAGGTGGTGCGGCTCTGCCTCCGCCTCGGCGTCCCCATGGAGATCGAGGACCTGGAGGGGCTCGTGCCGTACCTGGTCAACCTACCCGCCGCCTCGCCGGGGAGCGACTTCAGCGTCATGGACGACGGCCGGATCATCCTGCGGCTGGGGAACGTGCGGGTGGCCATCGACCAGCACGTCTTCGACATCCTCACCTCCTATGAGTACGGCCTCCTCCGGCAGAGCCACCGCCGGGTGCGGGAGATCTTCGGCGACGGCCGGGCTCTCGTATCCAGCGAGGGGAAGGAATTGACCGCCACCACCGTCGGCCTGGAGCTCCTCGCCTTTTTCATGGACACCGCCAAGAAGGGGCTCACCATCCAGCGCTACAAGGGACTGGGTGAGATGAACCCGGAGCAGCTCTGGGAGACCACCATGGACCCGGCGAACCGCACGCTCCTCCAGGTGAAGATCGAGGATGCGGTCGAGGCGGACAACATCTTCACCATCCTCATGGGGGACCAGGTGGAGCCGCGGCGGGAATTCATCGAGCAGAACGCGCTGAACGTGTCGAACCTGGATATATAAAATCTGGCTGAAGGCTGAAGGCTGAAGGCCGAAGAGAAACCACTGCTTTGGCCGACCCAGTGCCTCACGCCGTTAATGAGGTTGTGAATGCTTGAAAACGTGAACAAGACCGCCGTCAACATCGAAGACGAGATGAAGCGCTCCTACATGGACTACGCCATGTCGGTCATCATCGGCCGGGCTCTCCCCGACGTGCGGGACGGCCTGAAACCGGTGCACCGGCGCTGCCTCTACGCCATGTACGACATGGGGAACGACTGGAACAAGCCGTACAAGAAGTCGGCCCGCGTGGTCGGGGACGTGATCGGTAAGTACCACCCCCACGGCGACGCCGCGGCCTACGACACCATCGTCCGCATGGCCCAGGACTTTTCGCTGCGCTACCCCCTGGTGGACGGCCAGGGAAATTTCGGCTCGGTGGACGGCGACTCGCCGGCGGCCATGCGCTACACCGAGATCCGCATGTCGCAGATGGCCCACGAGCTCCTGGCCGACCTGGACAAGGAAACGGTGGACATGGGGCCGAACTACGACGGCTCGCTCCAGGAGCCCCTCGTCCTCCCAGCCAAGTTCCCGAACCTCCTGGTGAACGGCTCGGCGGGGATCGCCGTCGGCATGGCCACCAACATCCCGCCCCACAACCTGGGCGAAGTGATCGACGGCACCATCGCCCTGATCGAGGACCCGAACCTCCCCTTCGAGGAACTCCTGCGGCTGGTCCCCGGTCCCGACTTCCCCACCGCCGGCTTCATCTACGGCCGGGAGGGAATTCTCCAGGCCTACCGCACCGGCCGCGGCATCGTCCAGATGCGGGCGCGGGCCTTCATCGAGACCCAGAAGAAGACGGAGCGCCAGTCGATCATCGTCACCGAGATCCCCTACCAGGTGAACAAGGCGAACCTCATCACCAAGATCGCCGAACTGGTGCGGGAGAAGAAGATCGAGGGGATCTCCGACATCCGGGACGAATCGGACCGGGACGGGATGCGGATCGCCATCGAACTGAAGCGGGACGAGAATCCCCAGGTGATCCTCAACCACCTCTACAAGCAGACGGCGATGCAGTCCTCCTTCGGCATCAACATGCTCGCCATCGTCAACGGCAAGCCGAGGGTGCTGACCCTTCGGGACGCCATCGGCCACTTCATCGACCACCGCCGGGAGATCGTGACCCGGCGCACCATCTTCGAGCTGAAAAAGGCGGAGGCCCGGGCCCACATCCTGGAGGGCCTCAAGATTGCCCTCGACTGGCTCGACGCGGTGATCGAGCTGATCCGCTCTTCCAGGAATCCGGAGGAGGCCAAGGCGGGGCTCATGGCGGGAACCTTTGCCGACCCGGCCTTTCTGGAAAAGTTCGGCCTGTCGCTGCCACACCAGGGGGAGAGACCGAAACTTTCGGACAAGCAGGCCCAAGCCATCCTGGAGATGCGGCTCCAGCGGCTCACCGGCCTGGAGCGGGAGAAGATCTTCCAGGAGTACGCCGACATCCTGAAATTCATCGCGCGGTTGAAGGAAATCCTCGGTTCGGAGACGGAGATCCTCAAGATCATCGTCACCGAACTCCGGGAGCTGAAGGAGAAGTTCGGCGACGGGCGGCGCACCGAAATCGTCGACCAGACCGCCGAAATTTCCCTGGAGGACACCATCGTCGAGGAAGACGTGGTGGTGACGGTTTCCCACTCGGGGTACATCAAGCGGACCGCCGTCTCCATGTACCGGGCCCAGCGCCGCGGCGGCAAGGGGAAGACCGGCATGAAGACCAAGGAAGAGGACTTCGTCGAGCACCTCTTCGTCGCCTCCAGCAAGGACACCATGCTCTTCTTCACCGATGCCGGAAAGGTCTACCAGATAAAGGTGTACGAGATCCCCGAGGGTGGGCGGGCGACCCGGGGGAAGGCGATCGTCAACCTCCTCAATCTCCAGGCCACGGAGAAGATCACCGCCATTCTTCCCGTCAAAGGCTTCGACGAAGACCGGTGCATCATGATGGCGACCCGCCAGGGTGTGGTGAAGAAGAGCCCGCTCAAGGAGTACGCCAACATCAGGAGCGGCGGGATCATCGCCGTCAACCTGGACGAGGGAGACAAGCTGATCGCCGTGGCCCTCACCGACGGGAAACAGGATGTGCTCCTCGCCTCCCGCCACGGCAAGTCGATCCGTTTCCACGAGGAGGATGCGCGTCCCATGGGGAGGGTCTCCCGCGGGGTCCGGGGAATGACCCTGGAGGACGACGATGTGGTGATCGGCATGGAAATCATCAACCCGGCCTTCACCGGGTCCACGATCTTCACCGTCACCGAGAACGGCTTCGGCAAGAGGACCGAGCTGGACGAGTACCGGGTTCAGAGCCGCGGCGGCAAGGGGGTCATCACCATCAAGACGACGATGCGCAACGGCTGCGTGGTTGACATCATGCAGGTTACCGACGACAAGGACCTGATGCTCATCACCGATCAGGGGAAGATCCTCCGCATGCCGGTGGCCCAGTTCTCGGTGATCGGCCGCAACACCCAGGGGGTACGCCTCATGGTGACCGAGGCGGAGGAGAGGATCGTGGCGGTGGCCAAGCTGGCCGAGAAAGAAGACGGCGACGGTGGCGACGGTGGTTCCGATGATGCCGAGGTCCCGGTCGACGTGGAGGGAGATGACGAATAGACGTCAGGATCGACCATGGAACGTCAGCGGAAAAACATAGACCGCACCCTCCCGGAGAGGCATCGTATCCTCCGCCTCCTGGAACGGCTGACCAGGGAAGGCATCACCATCAACGAGATGGACGAGATCGGCACAAAGCTGTGCGCTTCGGGACGGCGCGCCCTCTCCCCCCTGGTGCGGAAGCTGTGGCGGGAACGGAGCGGCGACCTCATCTCGCGGTATACCTACCTCCTCGATTTCTTCGAGGATGAGAGCTGGCTCGACCAGCTTGTCCAGATCGCCTTGCGCCGGCGCGACCTGGAGGAAGGGGGAAAGGCGGCGATCCTAGCCGCCCTGGACGGCTACGGCGTGGATGTGCGGATGCCGCCGTTCTCCCGGCTCCTTGCCGAGGCGGGGGGACCGCTGCGGCAGACCCTCCCCCGCCTCTTCGACCGGGGCGAGGAGGGCATCATCTGCTTTGTCGAGGATTTTCTCCTCTCTTCGCCGGAAGCCCGGACGGCGCTGATCCGTGAGCTTCCGTCCGTTGACGATCCGCGAGTGATCCGCCTGGCGGAGGTCCTGCTCGGGATCGACGATGAAGCAGTCGTGCGGGAAACCGTCGTCGCCCTCGGGAAGATCAGGATGAGCACCGCTGCAGCGCTCCTTCACAGCGTCGCGGAGAGTGAGGATGCCGTTGCCGGAGAACTCGCGAGGCGAAGCCTGCGTCGCCTCGCGTTTCTCGCGGTGGCGGCCGACCGTCGACCGGCTCTTCCCTCATTACCCTTGGGCGAGTGCTATGCAGGTGCCGTCGACGGGGCCGGCAAACGGGTGCTGTGGCTTTCCCGCCGGCGGGAAGGGGGTGCGATGGCCGCCCTCTGCCTGGAGATTCACGAAACCAGGGGGATGACCGCCGCCTGGGGCCGGGATGACCTGGGCGAAGAGGAGTGTGCCCGTCATCTCGCCGAGGTCGGTGATGCGGATGAACTCGTCAGGGTGGCTCCTGAGTATACCCTTCTCCTCATCGGCGACGCCTGCTGCCGCAGCCGCGAGAGAGGAGCGTATCTTCCCGCGGAATTTTACGTGTTGCAGGCCGGCATGTTCCGGCCCGGGGAGATCGTTGCCGCTCCGTATACACCGGATTTCCGGGCATTCACTCCGGAGAGGCTTGCCGCTTCGCCCCGACTGGTTGCCGACAGTGCCGCTCTCCTGGATGACGATCTCCTGGCCGGCTGGTTCGTCTCCTCTCCCCGGGTGTATGACTTTGCCGAAGAATGGATGACGCTGGAGGAAGAGGGGGGAACCGGGAAAATGGCCCGGGGGCTGGACGGGATCGTCATGAGGTTCTGCCGGGATATTCTTCTACCCGAGGCGGAGAAATTCCGGTGTCGGCTCCTCCTAACCGCAGACCTGATGCGCCATGCGGGACGTAGCCGGGAACTGGTGGAAAAGACCGTGGCTGTTGCGGCACTGCTGGACCTGCCGGGCTTGTATCCCTGGAATCATCCCTTTTTCCGCCGGCTTGCCCTGGAGAGCATGCACATAGCCCGGGAAGCTCTTGCCGAGGGATACGACCTGCGGCTGCATCCGGACTGCTCCGATGAGGAAGAGTGGGAATAATGCGAGGTGCGGGTTCCGCGTTCTGGTTGCGGCCAGAAAACGTGGCAGAGCAACGCGAGACTGAGATGGCAACGGGGTTCATATGCACGAACAGATAGGCGTCATCGGTGCGGGGAGCTGGGGGACGACCCTGGCCAGCCTGCTGGCCAAAAAAGGGCACGAGGTGACCCTCTGGGCCTATGAACCGGAGCTCGCGGCCGAGATGGCGAAGGAGCGGATCAACTCCCTGTTCCTTCCCGGTATTCCCCTGTCACCGCGCCTCAGTTTCACCAATTCCCTCAGCGACGCGGTGAGGGGAAAGGGGCTCCTCCTCTTCGTCGTCCCTTCCCAGGTGACCCGCGGGGTTGTTGCCGCCGTCCTCCCGGATATTTCCCGGGATGCCGTGATCGTCAGCGCCTCGAAAGGGATCGAGCTGGATACCCTGAAGATCATGTCGGAGGTCTACGCCGATCTCCTTCCGCCGGCTACCATGGCAAGATTCGCCGTTCTCTCCGGTCCCAGTTTCGCCCGGGAGGTGGCACGGGAAATGCCGACCGCCGTCGTTGCCGCTGCCGCCGATGCCGCCGTTGCCCGGCACGTGCAGCAGGTTTTCGCGACATCCTTTTTTCGCCTCTACACCAACAACGACATGACCGGCGTGGAACTGGGAGGGGCCATCAAGAACGTCATCGCCATTGCCGCCGGCATCTCTGACGGCCTCGGTTTCGGCCACAATACCCGGGCCGCCCTCATTACCCGCGGCCTTGCCGAAATGGCCCGTCTGGGAAGGGCGATGGACGCCCGGGCCGAGACCTTTGCTGGGCTTGCCGGCATGGGGGACCTTGTTCTCACCTGCACCGGCGACCTCTCCCGCAACCGTTCGGTGGGGATGAAACTGGGCGAAGGGATGCGGCTGGCGGAAATCCTGGCGGAAATGAGGATGGTGGCCGAGGGGGTCAAGACGACCGAATCGGCGCTCTCCCTTGCCCGGCGCCTGCACGTCGATATGCCCATCACGGAAAAGGTCTTTCAGGTCCTCCACGAGGACAAGCCGGCCCGGGATGCCGTCATCGAGCTCATGACCAGGAACCCGAAAGCAGAAGGGGTATAGCTGGCAAGTCAGGGGGTGCGGAACGGACCTGAGCCCCTCCCTCCGCAGTGGGGCGGCCGGTGGTGCCGGCGACCCCATGAATCGGCCAAGGAAATGCGCCATGCAGACACGGCTGAGCATACGAACCAAGCTACTGTTCTCCATCCTTCTCATCTTCATCGTTTCCTATTCCTTCCTCATCTACTCCAATATCCGGGGGATCTACTCCTTCCTCGAGGAGAAAATCGTCAGGGAACTGGAGCAGAACCTCAACTATGTAAAAAACAATTTCCTTGCGCGGGCCAACGAGATCAGTAGCGTCATGAAACAGGCGGCCTCCGCGCCGACGGTCCAGGACCGGATACGGAAGGATGACACGGTCTGGCTGCACAAGGCCCTCACGAGATGGAAGAAGACCATGCCGGCCATCGATATCCTCATGATCGTTGATAGCCGGCAGCGGGTCCTGGCCAGGGTGAACAGCACTGCGGCCGGGGACAGCGTCGAAATCGGCGGCTGTATCGCCAAGGCTCTCCGGGAGAAGAAAACCTCCATTACCACCGAACTGGTCCCCCTGGAACTCCTCCTCAAAGAGGAAAACATCGGGTATGGCATTCCGCTTCCTCCCAGCAACGAAGTGATGATGGTAACGGTCGTAACACCGGTCATCGACGACCAGGATCGGGTAATCGGCGCCATCGTTGCCGGTGACGTGCTGAATCGCGACCCGCACCTCCCTTTCCGGGTCCAGGAGATCTTCGGCAAGGAGGTGGAGGTGACTATCAACCAGAAGGAGCAGGCCATCGCCAGCACCGTTTCCGGCCATGTTCCCTTTCTCGGCACGGTTGCTCCCGATATCCAGGCGAGACTCGCGAAGGGACTTTCCTACCGTGGTGAAACGTGGCGGGGAGATGCGGAGTACAAAACCGCCTTCGAGCCTATCACCAACGGCAGGGGAGAGGTCATCGGCTCCCTGACGGTTGCCCTTTCCATGCGTGACGTGAAACGGATCCGCAGCGACAACCTGGCCAACATCCGCAATTCGGCCATTGTCGGGATACTGCTGTCGTTCTTCATGGCGTGGCTGGCTGCGAGGAGGCTGACCGACCCGCTTCGCGAACTCGCCCGGGGCGCCCGGATGATCGAGTCGGGCGACCTGAATCACCGGGTTGCGATAGCCACCCAGGACGAAATCGGCATGCTGGCCGATTCCTTCAACAGGATGGCCCTCGCCCTTGGAGAGCGGGACCGGACCATTACGAAAAAAACCGTCGCTCTCCAGGAATTGAACGAACTCCTGGAGAGGAAGGTGGTCCAGCGCACTGCGGAACTGCGCCTCGAGATGGGGAGGCTGGAGGCAATCCTGATGAGCATGGCCGAAGGCGTGGTGGTGACCGACGAGGACAACCGGGTCATTGTCTGCAATCCGGCGGCCCTGAAGATCTTCGAACTCGTTCCCCACCGGATCATCCACCATGCCATCGAAGAGGTCTGCGAGGTCGGGGGCTTCTTCAGGCTGGCGGAGTGCGTCGACGAGATCAGGAGGGGGGAAGACCTCTCGTCGGTACGCGAGGAGGAACTGCTGGTGAAGGGGAAAAAGCTCAGGGTAAACCTGGCGCCCCTCATCGACGAGAGGGACGTCTTCGCCGGGGTGGTGATGTCGCTGAGGGATGTGACCGTCGAGGAGGAGGTGGACAGGATGAAAAACGACTTCATTTCCACCGTCTCCCATGAGCTGAAAACTCCCCTCACGTCCATCAAGGGGGCACTCCAGTTCGTCCTCAACAAGGGGAAATGGCTGACCGAAACGGAGCGGGAACTCCTGTCGGTCTGCCTCCGCAACACCGACCGCCTCATCAGGCTGATCCGCGATATCCTCGATATCTCCAAGATAGAGGCGGGCGGGATGGAATTGACCTACGAATCACTCTCGGTCAACGAACTGGTTACCAGTTCCATCGAGGAAATCAAAGGCTTTGCCCTGTCCCGCTCGGTCTCCATCAGCAACCAGGTCGACCCCGACCTCCCCTCGGTGTACGGCGACCATGACAGGCTCATGCAGGTCCTGACCAACCTCCTCTCCAATGCCGTCAAGTTTTCGCCCGGGGGAAAGATGATTACCGTTACCGCCGGCCGGGAGGGAAATTACGTGAACGTCTCGGTGATCGATCGCGGACGCACCATCCAGGAGGTGGACCGGGACAAACTCTTCAAGAAATTCCAGCGCCTGGAGAACCGGGAGTCCCGTGAAAGCGGCGGCACCGGCCTCGGCCTGGCCATCTGCAAAGAGATCATCGAGATGCACCACGGCAAGATTTTTTACCAGTCGGGGACGGCGGGGGGGAACATCTTTTCCTTTTCCGTACCGATCGTCGGAGAGAACCCATGAACTACCGAATTCTCATTGTCGACGATGAGGTCGATATCGCCCTCATCCTCAAGCTCCACCTGGAGGATTCCGGATTCCGGACGGCCCGGGCCAGGGACGGGTTAGAAGCCCTCGAACAGGTGCGACGGGAGAGTTTCGATCTGGTCCTGCTGGACATCAAGATGCCGCGCATGGACGGGATTGAGGTCCTGGAAAGGCTTATGGCTGACCATCCCGAAATGGCGGTGGTGATGATGACCGCCCACGGGAGCGAGGATATCGCCGTTGAGGCCATGAAAAAGGGGGCGATCGACTACATCGCCAAACCGTTCTCCACCGATGACATGCTCAAACGGGTGGAGAGGGCCATCCAGTTCAACCGGACGCGGCAGGAGAACATCCGGCTTCAGCAGCAGGTGGCCGAAGAACGGCAGAAAATGGAAACCATCATCCAGGGGATGGCCGACCTCCTGATTGCCGTGGACACGGAGGGAAGAATCATGACAGTGAACCGTGCCGCCGCCATCCTCCTCGGTGCCAATGACACGCCGGTGCTCGGCATGCCCCTGACGGACCTGCTGAAGTCGGACATCCCGGTCGCATCCCTCCCCTGCATGGTGGCGGTGCACAGTGCCGCTCCCTGTCTCGATGTAACGTACACCATCACGGCACAGGGGAGGAAAATCCCCGTCCTTTCCAGCGCAGCCCCCCTCCTGGGAGGGGACGGCCGGCTCATCGGCAGCGTGGAGATCATCCGGGACATCTCAACCCTCAAGGCGCTCGAACAGGAGCGGGCCGATTTCGTCAGCATGCTCTCCCATGACCTGAAATCGCCGATCACCGCCGTGGTCGGCTCCATCGACCTGGTTCGCGATGGCCGTCTCGGGCCCATCAACGAAGAACAGCGGGACTACCTGGAATCGGCGCTGGAAAGCTGCAGCGAGATGGTGGAGATGATCGACACCCTCCTCGATGTCCACAAGTTCGAGGCGGGGAAAATGTCCCTCGTGTTCCGGCAGGAAGATCCCCAGTTGCTGATCCAGCGGATCGTATCCCGGTACCGCCCGGTAGCCCATCGCTCCCAGATCCATCTCCATGCCGCGGACGGAGATGACCTTCCGGAGATACGGGTAGACCGCGCCAAGTTCATCCGGCTTCTCAACAACCTCCTTTCCAATGCGATAAAATTCACCCCGGAGGGGGGGGAAATCGGCGTGCGGGTGGAAGTGCTCGGCGAAGAGACGGACCTCACCGGGCGGATTCCGGCACGGAACTACCCCGGCGTACTGCTTCCCGCCCGGGGCCGGTTTCTCCAGATCACGGTCACGGACAGCGGTTCGGGCATACCGGAGGAAGACCTGGCAGATATTTTCGACCGTTTTGTCCAGGCAAAAATGCGGCATTCGGAAAAAGCGAAGGGTACCGGCCTGGGGCTCGCTTTCTGCCGCAAAGTCATGGATGCCCATGGAGGGTATATCTGGGCGGAAAGCGTTCTCGGCACGGGAAGTTCGTTCATCATGCTCTTTCCCCTCGACGGGGGGGAGAGTGTCGGCGTGAACGGCTGAGGGGAGAGACGGCCACGGGAAGTAGCGCGACCGACCTGAGAGGTAGACGATGACACAGAAGCATCTCCGGGTGATTTTCATCACCGATTCCGAGAGCCTCACGGCGCAGTTCGTGGAGGCCATGGAGACGGGCGGGCTTGAGCCGGCGTACCGGCAGGTCTGCACCGCGACAGAGCTGACGGAGGCTCTTGCCGAGGGAGGCTGGGACATCATCATCTGCGAATGCAGCCTTCGGCGGTTTTCCGCGCGGGCCGCCCTGGAAATGGTCAGCGACAGGTCTCTGGACATCCCCTTCATCGTCGTCCTGGAGAGTCTGGAAGGGGGGCTGGCCGTCGAGGCCATGAACGCGGGGGCCCGGGATTTTCTCCTGAAAAACGAGACGTCCCGTCTCGTCCCGGCAATCGAGCGGGAAATCAGGGATGCTGGTGAGAGGAAGGCCCGCCGCAACCTGCAGGCAGCAATCCGGCGGGGAAAGATGGAGTGGGAAGCGGCATTCGATGCGGGATCGGACCTGATCATCATGACGGACCTCTCCGGCCGGATCATCCGGTGCAACCGGCGGGTAATCACCTATTTCGGGTGCGACTACCGGGATGTCCTGGGGAAACAGGCGGCCGCCCTCTTTTGCGGTTCGTCAACCCCGGACCCTCAGGTTTTCCCCCTGTTCCCGGGGCGTACGGACGGCAAGGGGGACGAGGACGTCACCTTCCCCGGTCTTGTCGGCTGGTTCACCGTTACCAGTTATCCGATGCATTTCGAGGGAAAACCGTACGGCATGGTCCATATCGTCAAGGATATCACCAGCCGGAGACGGGCCGAAGAGGAGAAAAAGCTCAGCGAACGGGAACTCCTCACCCTCTATGCGGTGGCGTTCCGGCTGAATGCCGCTCAGGGCTTCAGCAAGGTCATGAAAGGCCTTCTGACGCAGTTGCACACCATGCTCTCCATCGAGTTTTCCGCCATCTACCTCCGCGAACGGGGGGTGCCACGGCTGAAAAGCTCCCTGGGATTCAGCCGAAACTTCACCGCCGCCGTCAGGACGCTCCCCGGGGATCTCCCGCTGCTGGGCGAGGTTTCCGCCGGCCGACAGTGCCAGGGGGCCGACCTCTCCGACGAACTCCCGCCGCAGGCAGCGGCGGCGGCCCGCACCATGGGGATCAGGGCATGGTGCGCCCTCCCCCTCAAGGCCGGCGACGAGATCATCGGCATGATGCTGGTCGCCCAGCGGACCGAGCACCAGTATGCCAGCCGCGAGGTTTTCCTCTTCCAGACGATCGCCAATCAGCTGGCAGTCCTCATGGAGAATCATTCCCTCTACCAGAAGATGCAGGAAAAAACCCGGGAACTCCAGAAGAACAGGGAGCAGCTCCAGGCAAACCTCCAGGAACTGCGGCGGGCAAACAGCGAACTGGGCCGGCTCAATGCGACGAAAAACATGTTCATCGGCATGGCGTCCCATGAACTGAAAACCCCCATCACCTCCATCCTCGGCGGAGTCGATTTTCTCTTCAACTACAGCGGCATCGCCATGACGGAGGAGCAACGGGGGATTTTCGCGTCCGTCCACGAGGGGGTCATCCAGCTGACCGGGCTGGTGGACGATCTCCTCTCCTTCTCCCGGATCGAGACCGGCGGCACGATCCAGAAAAAGCCCCTCGATCTGCTGGAGCTGTCCCGGACGACGCGGGACACCTTTTCCCTCCCCCTGTCGAACCGGAACATAACGGTGACCGTTGCCGGCGAGGACCTGCCGGTGCCGGTGGAGGCCGGTCTGTGCCGGCGGGTGATCCGCAATCTCCTGGAGAACGCCATCAAATTCACCCCCGACAACGGCTCGATCAGCGTGACGGGGCGTCGGGTCGAGCGGGATGAGGTCCTCTCCTGGATGCCGGAACTCTCTCCCTTCTACCAGGACTGTCTCAGCCTGCTCGGCGATGGCAGGAGCTTTTACCGCTTCGACGTCGTCGACACCGGCATCGGCATTCCGCCGGAAGAACGTCAGCGGGTGTTCGAAAAGTTCTACGGCATCGGCAACATCGCCTACCATTCATCGGGGAAGACCGATTTCATGGCCAAGGGGACCGGACTCGGCCTCGCCATTGTCCGGGGAATCATGGACGGCCATAACGGGTTGGTATGGAACGCCGCCGGTCCCGACGGGGTCGGCACCGTCTTCTCCCTTCTCTTTCCGCTGGAATGAGACGGCCCCGAACGTATCCATGACCGCGGCGATCGACATACGGAACATCACGAAGGCCTTCAACGGCATCCGCGCGGTGGACGACTTCTCCCTCGACGTGGAGCGGGGGAGTATCTTCGGGCTCCTGGGGCCCAATGGCGCCGGGAAGACCACCCTCCTGCGGGTTCTCACCACACTCCTCCGTCCCACGAGCGGCAGCGCCTTCGTGGAGGGGCACAGCGTCCTGGCCGAGGGGAAGGAAGTGCGCCGGCTGATCGGTGTCGTCCCCCAGGAGAACAATCTCGACCGCTACCTGACTGCCCGGGAAAACCTCGTCCTCCATGCCCGGATGCACGGGATGGCGCCGGTCGACTACCACCCCCGGATCGACGAACTCCTCGTCCTCACCGGTCTCGCTTCCCGGCAGCGGGAGTTTCCCGACACCTTTTCCGGCGGGATGCAGCGGCGGCTGGTGGTGGCCCGCGCCCTCGTCCACCACCCCCGCGTCCTCTTCCTCGACGAACCGACCACCGGTCTCGACCCCCAGTCGCGCCGGGCGGTCTGGGAGTATATCCAGTCGCTGCGGGAAAAGAT
>Ga0335083_10007440_pt1 | contig 13528 bp, 9 predicted proteins | sample Lox_Sample_42_FD_206716 | JGI IMG/M metagenome (GOLD analysis project Ga0335083, IMG submission 206716) | Soil microbial communities from Loxahatchee National Wildlife Refuge, Florida, United States - Lox_Sample_4.2 | ecosystem: Environmental > Terrestrial > Soil > Wetlands | place: USA: Florida...
GATTGCCGTGGTGCGTGATGGCAAGACCACGTTCTACAACTTCGGCACGGTGTCCAAGGAAAGGCCGCAGACGCCCACCAGGGACACCGTCTACGAGATCGGCTCCATCAGCAAGACCTTCGGCAGTCTGCTGCTGGCCCAGTCGATCGTGGCCGGAAAGGCCAAAGCCAGCGACGAGTTGCACCACTACTTGCCCGGCGACTACGCCAACCTCGCCTACCAGGGGCAACCGATTCGCTTGATCGACCTGGTCTCCACCACCAGCGGGCTGCCCGACAACCTTCCCGACTTTGGTTCACTGGTCCAAGGCGTGCCGCCCGAGCAGATACCGGCGAAGCTCGCCCAGTCGCTCAATGGCTTGACGCAGGAAGCGCTGCTCAAGGACCTCAAGGGTGTCTCGCTGCAGAAGCCACCCGGTACGGCGCCGAGGCATTCGAACGTGGCCGCCGAGTTGGTGGGAGTGGTGGTGTCTGAGGTGGAGGGCCAATCCTTCGAGACCCTGCTTGCACGTCGCATCGAACAGCCATTTGGCATGCAGAGCGGCACCAGCCATGGACGGCAGGCACTCAGGGCTACCGGCTACGGCGATGACGGCAGCGTGGCGCCGGCCATGGACGGCACGGCGATCCTGCCCGCGGGTGGCCTGCACTACAGCGCCGACGACATGGCGCACTACATCACCGCGCAGCTGAAGAGCGACAACGCCGCCATCGCCCTCACCCACCGACCGGCCTGGAGCAGCGACGACAAGGCCATCGGCTACAACTGGGTCATCGGCACCACCATGGACGGCGAACCACGCCTGAGCCACACCGGCGGCACCCTCGGCTTCTCGAGCCTGGTCGAACTCTTCCCCGACTCGAACTACGGCATCGCGCTGCTGGCCAACCGCAGCGGCCCCAACCTCCAGGGCCAGTTGTGGAAGGTATCGGACTCGATCCTGCGTCGCGTGTGGGGCGAATCGCCCGGATTCACCGCTCTCAAGGCGGAGCTGGACAAGACAGGTTATGCAAAGGTCGGCGAAGCGGTGAAGCAGGTGCACCGCACGTATCCGCAACTGTCGTTGTCCGAAAGCGAGGTCAATCGCTGGGGTTACAGCCTGCTGCGGACCAGGCGCACCAAGGACGCCGTTGGCGTGTTCGCGTTCAACACCGATCAGCATCCGCAAAGCGCCAATGCCTTCGACAGCCTCGCCGAGGCCTATCGAGCCAACGGGGATATCCCACAGTCGCTGCGCGATTTCCGACGTTCGCTGGAGCTCAATCCTGGCAACGACAACGCCCGCAAGCAGATTGCCGAAATGGAAGCCACTAGCGGCACGAACTGAATGGACGCAGGAGCGCCCCCCAGCACCCAGGGGGCGCCACTCGCTCTCCCTGGAGCCGTGTCCCGGCAAGCCTGAAGGCACATTCCGACGACCATTTGGCCCTGCCGCTACAATGGGCGGATGCAGATCGGCCCTTACCGCATCGACCCGCCCGTGGTGCTCGCGCCCATGGCCGGAGTCACCGACAAGCCTTTCCGCCTGCTGTGCAAACGGCTGGGCGCGGGTCTGGCCGTGTCGGAAATGACCAACGCCGATCCACGCCTGTGGCAGACGCGCAAGTCGCGGCAACGCATGGACCACGCCGGCGAACCCGAGCCGGTCAGCGTGCAGATCGCGGGGTACGACCCGACGATGCTCGCCGAGGCGGCGCGCTACAACGCCGACAATGGCGCGCAGATCGTCGACATCAACATGGGTTGCCCGGCCAAGAAGGTGTGCAACGTGTGGTCAGGGTCCGCCCTGCTGCAGGACGAACCGCTGGTGGCGCGCATCGTGAAGGCCGTGGTCGATGCGGTGGATATTCCCGTGACGCTGAAGATCCGCACCGGCTGGGATCGCCAGAACAAGAACGCGCTCACCATCGCGAAGATCGCCGAGGACGCCGGCATCGCCGCGCTCGCCGTGCATGGCCGCACGCGTGCCGACAAGTACGAGGGCGAGGCCGAGTACGAAACGATCGCCGCCGTGAAGGCTGCCGTCCGCATTCCCGTGCTCGCCAATGGCGATGTGCTCACGCCACGACAGGCGAAGCACGTGCTCGATGTCACCGGCGCCGATGCGGTGATGGTGGGTCGTGGTGCGCAAGGTCGTCCGTGGATCTTCCGCGAGATCGCGCATTACCTCGCCACCGGCGAAACGCTGCCCGAGCCGACGCCCGCCGACGTGCGAGACATCCTGGTGCACCATCTGGAACAGCTCTATGCGTTCTACGGTGAGCTGCAGGGCGTGCGCATCGCGCGCAAGCACCTGGGCTGGTATGCGAAGGATCGCCCGGAGAATGCCGCGTTCCGCGACGTGGTGAACCGCGCCGAGAATGCCGCCGACCAGCTTCGGCTCACCCGCGATTATTTCGACGCGCTGCAGGAAGGCATCCGCCTCGCCGCCTGAAAAGCATCGAGCCGCTTTCGCGGCCCGATGACTGGACGGCTTACTTGGCCATCTGCAACTGGGTGGAACTGATCCAGCCCTTGTTGCCCATTTCGTCTTCCACTTCCCACATCGTGCCCTGCTTGTTGCCCGTGGGATACAGCGTCATGCCCACGCTGACGTTGCGCACGGCCGCACCGCCGCCGGCCTTGGCGAGGAGTTTTCCAGGCTCGATGACGGTAACCGACTGCCGTGCGTTGCTTTGCGCGGCATCGGCGGAGAGGCCACCCAACTGCGTGACCATGTCCGTGTAGGCCTGCAGATAGGCCAGCGTGATGACCTGGCCCACTTCGGTGTTGGCGTAGCCGCCGACACCTGCCGCACCCAGGCCGCTGCCGCCGAACAGCGCGCCGGCAGCGCCAAAGCCGATGTCGGTCTTCTTGGCGTTGCCTTCAACCAGGGCGACCTGCTCGGAAGAACGCACGTCAGTGAGCGTCAGCGTCACGTCGGCGGTCTTGGTGGAGAAGTTGATGTTGCTGGCCAGCGCACCGGCCTTGCCGCCGATGAGGCCGCCCAGCACGGCGCCCACCGCGCCGCCGCTGGCATTGCGATTGCTGGAGATGAGGTCGGGCACCATCACGTAGTCGGCCGCCTTGAGCTGCCCCTTGCCGAGGTTGGATTGGTTGCGCAGCTCGCCGCCCGAGGCCAGTTCGCGCTCGCGCATGGCGATGTCCATGCCCGCGCCGCGATCGACCAGGGTGAAGCAGCCGGATTTGCTGACGAACACCTTGATCAGCTTGCTCGGCGCCGGCAGTTGCTGGCCGGTCCACCAGTTGTTGGAGGCCTCCGGTTCGTTGACCGTGACCGTGCCCAGCTTCTTCGTGCAATGCGGGATTTCTGCCTCCTTCTGCGCGCGCTGCGTCTGCGCACTCTGGGTTGACTGCTTGATGTCTGCGGCGTTGCACCCCGTCAATGCGACCGTCAGGCCACACAGCGCCACCACCGCCAGACCCTGCTTCCTGCTCTTGTTCATTCCTGCTCCGTGCGTTGATCGAATCCGGGTCCGTTCGCCCATGCCGCCGGAACAGGACCCGGATGTGGCCCGATGGCATGCGTGATGGCGCGACGACAAGAGCCGCGCTTCACCGACCTGTCAGGTTGGCAGGCAGCCCTTGGGCTCGATATGTCCCCGGGGCGCGCGTTTGTGTCAGTGCAATCGCCTTGAATGGGGCGCGTGGGCTGATGCGCATCGCAACCCCTTGCGGCGATGCGCAAGGCATCATGGGCGTCGGCTCCTCCGCACGACGCCCATGCCTTCCACGCGATCCACCCACGCTGCATCAATGCGCGCCTGGCGATTGCCGCTGGTGGTCTTTGCGTGCGTTGCGGTATCCGGTTGCGAGGGCGCCTTGTTCGCCGGCCTCAATACCACTGATCAACGCCATGGCATCGACGAGCGCCACAACGTGGTGTTCGATGCCGAACATGCGCTCGCGCTCGACGTGTATGCGCCAGCACAAGCGAATCACGCGCCCGTGGTCGTGTTCTTCTACGGCGGCGACTGGGCACGCGGCGAACGCGCGTGGTATCGCTTCGTGGGATCGGCGTTGGCCGCGGAAGGCGTGGTGGCGGTGATTCCCGATTACCGCAAGGTGCCGCAGGTGGCGCTGGACGGCTTCATGGGCGATGCCGCCGAAGCGGTCGCCTGGACGCATGCACACGCCGACGAGTTTGGCGGTGCGGCGGACGATGTGTTTGTGATGGGCCATTCGGCCGGCGGCCAGATCGCGGCGTTGCTTGCCACCGATCCCGCATGGCTGGCCGCGCACGGCATGCGTCCGCGCGATCTCGCCGGCTTCATCGGCCTGGCCGGCTGCTACGACTTCGTTCCGGTGGACACGAAGGACAAGGACATGATCGCCGCGTTCGGCCGCACGCCAGACGCACAGCGCCGCGGGCAACCGGTGTCGCATGTGCAGGGCGGCGAGCCGCCCATGCTTTTGCTGCAGGGCGTGGATGACGATGAAGTCGCGCCGTCGAACGCCTTGTCCCTGGCGCGGGCCATGGATGCGCAGCACGAGGACGTGACCCTGAAGCTTTACCCGGGCGTCGGGCACGAGGCATTGCTGTTCGCGCTTTCCCGTCCGCTGCGCAGCGACGCACCCACGCTGCCCGATGTGCTCGCTTTCATTCACGCTCACCCCGCGGCACGCTGACCACGACCTCGCATCCACGCGGGGCGGCGTAGCTTCGACGTTTCCTCCGGCGCCAACGCGGGTGCCATCGTGAACAGCATCGTGACCGGCGAGTTTCCCTATATCCACGGCTTCTCGGCCGATGAGCAGTCGCGGCTGATCCGGCAGGCGCGCATGTTCGAAACCGTGCTGTTCAGCCACATCGATTACAGCGAGGCCACGCGGTTGCTGGAAGTGGGTTGCGGTGTCGGCGCACAGACGGAAATCCTGCTGCGCCGTTTTCCCAACCTGGACGTGACGGGCGTGGACCGCTCCGAGGCGCAACTGGCGGCCGCCGAGCAAAACCTCGCGCAGACCGCATGGTGCAGTTCGCGCTACACGCTGCAACAGGCGGACGCCACCGACCTGCCATTCCCCGATCGCAGCTTCGATGCGGCCTATTTGTGCTGGGTGCTGGAACACATGCCCAGCCCCGCGCGCGTCTTGAGCGAGCTGCGTCGCGTGCTGAGCCCGGGCGCGGTCGCGTATGTGACCGAAGTGCTCAACGCCTCGTTCTTCCTCGATCCCTATTCGCCCAACCTGCTGCGCTACTGGATGGCCTTCAACGACCATCAGTACGACAGCGGCGGCGATCCCTTCATCGGCGCCAAGCTCGGCAACCTGCTGCTGGCCGGCGGCTATCGCGACGTGCAGACCGAAGTGAAGAGCTTCCACCTCGACAACCGCCAGCCCGGCAAGCGCAAGCAGATGATCGAGTTCTGGCAGGAGCTGCTGCTGTCGGCGGCCGAGCAGCTGGTGGCCACCGGCAAGGTGGACACCGCGACGGTCGATGGCATGCGGCAGGAACTGCAGGCCGTGCGCAACGATCCGGACGCGGTGTTCTTCTTCGCCTTCGTGCAGGCACGCGCGCTGGTTTACTGAGCGGGTGTGGTGACGAAGCCATACTGCGCCAGCACCGGCTTGAGCGCGGCAATCCATAGCGCGTAGCCCGCCGGCACCATGTGCAGGCCATCGGGGCGGAACAGCTCCGGGCGCGGCCGGCCGCTGGCATCGACCATCAACGGCGCGATATCGACGAAGCGCACGTCCTTCTGCGTGGCGGCCCAGGCGCGGATCTTGTCGTTCGCCTGCTTCATGGTAGGCCACAGCGCCAGGCGGGCCATGCTGGGCTTGATCGATACATAGACCACCGGCACGCCGGGCACGCCCTGGCGCGCGCGCGCAACGAAGGCCTGGAACGCGGCCAGTACCTGGTCGGCCGAAGCGCCGTCGTTGATGTCGTTGTCGCCGGCATACATCACGATCAGGCGCGGCTTGTACGGCCATACGATGCGGTCGGCGTAGTAAGTGGAATCGGGAATGGCCGAACCGCCGAAGCCGCGGTTGATCACCGGGATGCCCGGGAAATCCTGCGCCAGCGACTTCCAGTAGTTGATCGACGAGCTGCCGATGAACAGCACGCCACCTGGCGCCGGCGGATGAGCGTGGTCGGCCGCGACGAAGGCCTCGATGTCCGGCGTCCAGTGCAGGGGTGGCGCGCTGTCGGCCAGGGCCGCGGATGAAAGCGAGCCGAGCAGCAGGAGCGCGGCCAGTACGCGCCAGATCACAGACGTCATCGTCGGTCCTCCGTGGGGAAAGCGGTCGGTCCCTGGATTATGTATGCCGCGACAGGTATCGCCAAACGCGCGTTGGCAGGCGACGCACAAGCCGTTTCCGGGTACCGGGGCCACCCGATCCGTCCCCGTGGGCCAACTGTTCGTCCCTGAGCCACCCCGCCTCATCACCTCAGGCTTGTGTGACCCGGGCGCTGGCGGAAAGTGGGCCTATCCCGACCTATACGGAGTCCGTCATGCGCCGTCGCGACCTGCTCAAGGCCACCCTCGCTCTGCCCCTGCTCCCGCTGGCGGCGCCCCCTTCGCTTGCCGCGGCTCGCGAGGCCATGGCCTCGGTCGGCAGCTGGCGCGCGCGCGTCCGGCCAGGGCAGCCCGGTTGGCCAACCGACGCGCAATGGGACGAACTGCGGCGGGCCGTCGGCGGTCGCCTCCAGCGCCTGCGCTCGCCATTCGACCCCGCGGCGGATGAGGCGGCCCGCGAGGAGGCGATGGCGCAGATCAAGAATCCCTATTACATCGGCGACGAGCCGGCGCTGACCCAGACCAGCGGCTGGGTGGACGCCTGGACCTCACGCCCCAGCGTCTACGCGGTGGCGGCCGAGCAGGCCTCTGATGTGGTCGCCGCCGTGAACTTCGCGCGCGAGCACCACCTGCGCCTCGTGGTGAAAGGCGGCGGCCACAGCTACCAGGGCACCTCGGACGCGCCCGATTCGTTGCTGATCTGGACCCGCCACATGAACGCCGTGACCCTGCACGACGACTTCGTGCCGCAGGGCTGCGAAGGACTGCAGGCACCGCTACCCGCCGTCACCGTGCAGGCGGGCGCGATGTGGGTGGATGCCTATGGCGCGGTGACCACAAAAGCCGGCCGCTACGTGCAGGGCGGCGGCTGCATGACGGTCGGCGTGGCCGGCCTGGTGCAGAGCGGTGGCTTCGGCAGCTTCTCCAAGAATTTCGGCTCGGCCTCCGGCAACCTGCTGGAAGCGGAGGTGGTCACCGCCGACGGCAAGCTGCGCGTGGTCAATGCGCGCCAGGACCCGGAGCTGTTCTGGGCGATCAAGGGCGGCGGTGGCGGCAGTTTCGGCGTCGTCACGCGGCTGACGCTGCGCACGCACGACCTGCCGGAGATGTTCGGCGCCGTGTTCGGCTTGATCCGGGCCGACTCCGACGACGCCTATCGGGCACTCATCGCGCAGGCCATGCGCTTCTACCGCGATGCGCTGTTCAACCCGCACTGGGGGGAGCAGATCGTGTTCCGTGGCGACAACTCCCTGCGCCTGTCGATGGTATTCCAGGGACTGGACCAGAAAACGGCGGAGCAGACCTGGGCGCCGTTCCTCGATTGGGTGCGCGACCGCAAGGACTGCCATTTCATGGAAGAACCCCGCGTCGTCGCCCTGCCGGCCCGGCATTTCTGGGACGCGGACTTCTTCCGCCTGCATGCGCCCCAGCTCATCGTGGCCGACGGCCGCTACGGTGCACCGCGCGATCGCGTGCTGTGGGCTGGCGACCAGGGCCAGGTGGCGCAGTTCATCCACGGCTATCGCTCGGGCTGGCTGCCACAATCGCTGCTCGATCCGGGCCAGCAGGACAAGCTGGTCGACGCGCTGTTCAACGCCACCCGCCACTGGGGCTTTTCGCTGCACTTCAACAAGGGCCTGGCCGGCGCACCGGCCGATGCGCTGGCACGCTCGCGCGACACCGCGATGAATCCGCAGGCACTGGAGGCTTTCGCGCTAGCCATCACCGGCGGCGAAGGCGACCCCGCCTTTCCGGGCATGCCGGGCGCGGGACCCGATCTGGCGAATGCCCGTTCGGAAGCCCACCGCATCGACGCTTCCATGGATGCGCTGCTCAAGGCTGCCCCCGGCGCCGGCTCCTACGTGTCCGAGAGCAACTACTTCGAACGCGACTGGCAAGCCTCGTTCTGGGGCGGCAATTACCGCCGCCTGGCCGCCGCCAAGCGCCGGTACGACCCCGACGGCCTGTTCTTCGTGCGCCATGGCGTAGGCAGCGAAGCTTGGAGCGACGACGGCTTCACCCGCCGCTGAGGCGCTTCCCCCGGCGCTCCCCGTCCCTGCGACCCGCCTGCGTTATGCTGACGGACTCCGGCCACCGCAGGGCGGCCGGAGTGACCCGTATTCCGGTGTCCGCAAAGGGCCGCAAAGCCGTCCAAACGGCTGAATCGGCATGAAATCGTCATGTCCCGCGGCCATGCTGAGGCTGCAAAGAGGGGATGGGCCGTGTATCATGCGCCACCCCTTTTATCTCTCTATCCGTAAGGAAGGATATAACCCGCGATGAGCAACTTCCTCTTCACCTCCGAGTCGGTTTCTGAAGGCCACCCGGACAAAGTCGCCGACCAGATCTCCGATGCCGTCCTCGATGCGATCATCGCGCAGGATCCGCGTGCGCGCGTGGCCTGCGAAACGATGGTGAAGACGGGCGTGGCGATCGTCGCCGGCGAAATCACCACCAGCGCCTGGATCGACCTGGAAGCGCTGACCCGCAAGGTCATCGTCGACATCGGCTACGACTCCTCGGAAGTCGGCTTCGACGGCGAGACCTGCGGCGTGCTGAACCTGATCGGCAAGCAGTCGCCGGACATCAACCAGGGCGTGGACCGCAAGAAGCCGGAAGAACAGGGCGCTGGCGACCAGGGCCTGATGTTCGGCTATGCGACCAACGAAACCAAGGACTACATGCCGGCTGCGATCTACTACTCGCACCGTCTGGTGGAGCAGCAGGCCAAGGTCCGCAAGAAGAAGAACTCGCCGCTGCCGTGGCTGCGCCCGGACGCCAAGAGCCAGGTCACCCTGCGCTATGAAGACGGCGTGGCAACGGCCATCGACGCCGTGGTGCTGTCGACCCAGCACGATCCGAGCGTGAAGCAGAAGGACCTTATCGAGGCCGTGCGCGAGCACATCCTCAAGCCCGTGCTGCCGGCCAAGCTGCTGCACAAGGGCACCAAGTTCCACATCAACCCGACCGGCAAGTTCGTGATCGGCGGCCCGGTGGGCGACTGCGGCCTGACCGGCCGCAAGATCATCGTCGACACCTACGGCGGCTGGGCACGTCACGGTGGTGGCGCGTTCTCGGGCAAGGATCCGTCGAAGGTCGACCGTTCGGCCGCCTACGCCGCCCGCTACGTGGCCAAGAACATCGTGGCTGCCGGCATTGCCGACCGCTGCGAAGTGCAGGTGAGCTACGCCATCGGCGTGGCCGAGCCGACCTCCATCTCGGTCACCACCTTCGGCACCGGCAAGATCGCTGACGAGAAGATCGAGAAGCTGATCCGCAAGCACTTCGACCTGCGCCCGTACGGCATCATCAAGATGCTCGACCTGGTGCACCCGATGTATCAGCAGACCGCCAGCTACGGCCACTTCGGCCGTACCCCGTACGAAGTGAAGGGTCCGGACGGCAAGACCTACACCGCGTTCTCTTGGGAAAAGACCGACAAGGCCGAGGCGCTGCGCGCCGATGCCAAGCTGAAGTAAGCGACACGCTTGCCTCGCATCGAAAACGGGTCGCGAAAGCGGCCCGTTTTTTTATGCCCGACCTCACTAGCCCGTCCCTTGCGGGAGCGCACCCTGTGCGAGACATCCTTTCGTCTCGGTCTTCACTGTTCGTCGCGCCGGCGCGGGCCGGGGCCTGGTAGCGTCAGTCCTTGGTGGTCGCGAAACCGCCAGATTGCTCGCGGTAGCGCTGGATCAAAGGCCAAAGTCACTGGACTCCTGCCTTCGCAGGAGTGACGGATAGGAAGGAACGAGGCGAAAGGCCTCGCGCACAGGGTGCGCTCCTGCAAAAAGTGCATGCCTTTCTGCCGTCCAACGAAAACGGGCCGCTTGCGCGACCCGTCTGCTGCATCTGCGATGTACCGCCCACCGCCTCACTTATCCGGCGACGATCCCACCGAGGCCACCTTCTGCGCGGTTGCCGCCTTGGGCGCCGGGCAGGTCACGGCCTTTTTCTTGGAGCAGCTGGCCGATCCACGTGCGGCGACCGCATCGGCCTTGCCGCGGCGATGATGGCGGCGCGAGGACGGGGTGGCGTCGGCCAGCGCGGTTGCCTTCGCACTGGACTTGCTGCGACTGCCCTTCGCTGCGGCCGGCACCATGCCCACCTGCGCCACCAGCTCGGCCGGCGTTTCGTGGTCATCGAAGCCGTCGTCCAGCAGGCGCGCCATCAGGCGATCGCGCGTGGCCGCACTGCGGCCGCCCAGCACCACGCTGAACAGGCGGCGGCCGTCCTTCGTGGCGGTCGATGCCAGGTTGAAGCCCGCCGCATTGGTGTAGCCCGTCTTGAGGCCGTCCATGCCGGGGTACTTGTCCATCAGGTTGTTGTGACCACGCACCAGGCGACCGCGGAACATGAATTCCTTGGTGGCGAAGTAGTGCGAGTACTGCGGAAACTCGTGGTACAGCGCCATCGCCAGCTTCGCCATGTCGCGGGCGCTGGTGGTGTCGTCGGGATCGGGCAGGCCCGACGCATTGGCGAAGCGCGTATTGCTCATGCCCAGCAGCTGGGCCTGCGCATTCATCATGTCGACGAAATGGCTTTCCGTGCCGCCCAGGCCTTCGGCGACAACCGTTGCGGCATCGTTGGCCGACTTGGTGATCATGCCCAGCACGCAATCTTCGACCGTGATGGTCTGACCGCTGCGCAGGTCAAGCTTGGTAGGCGCCTTGGAGGCGGCCCAGGAAGACACGGGCAACTCCTGGTCAACCTGCAGGGTACCGCTCCTCAACGCCTGGAAGGTGAGGTACAGCGTCATCATCTTGGTCAGCGATGCCGGGTGGGCCGCTTCATCGGGATTGACGGCAGTAATTACCTGGCCATCGGTATCGTCCACGACGATGGCGGAGGAGCCCGCATGTGCGGTGCCCATGGCACTGCCGGCGACATACACCAACAGTGCGATCAGGCCACCGCGCCAGGTTACCCCCCTGGCCGGCGTTACGGACTTGATAGCCACCCCGTTACCTCGCTTCCATCTCGCCGCTAACAGGACGTTGCGAAACCCTTCACTCGCGACGCCAGCCATGGGCATAGACAATACTTGAATTAACCGACATAAGTCCATGTTTCCATGGGCGATAAAACAGTGGCGGCGCTTTGGCGCCGCCTTTACGTAGATTTCACAGTGAATGTTTTGTCTACGTTGCCAGTCGAGTTTGCCCGCAAAAGACCGAAGGCGAAAGGCTTTTTTCCTATCGGCGCCATGAGAATTCCCTTGAGCGCCGTTAACGCTGCTCGCGGCGGCCAGCGAGCCATCGCTTCGCTAGAATGAGCGGATGTCCCTGATCCAACTCCAGCGCGTCGACTTCAGCATCGGCGGTCCGCTCCTGCTCCAACAAGTCGACCTCACCATCGGAGCCAACGAACGCGTATGCATCGTTGGCCGCAATGGCGAGGGCAAATCCACCCTGATGAAGCTGATTGCAGGGGAACTCAAACCCGACGACGGCGAACTGCGCGTGCAGAACGGCATCGTTGTGGCGCGCATGGCACAGGAGGTTCCACAGGACACTTCTGGCAGCGTGTTCGACGTCGTTGCCGAAGGTCTTGGTGATCTCGGCCAGTTGCTTGCCCGCTACCACCATCTGCTTGCCGAAGGCGACATGGATGCACTCGGCGATGTGCAGGCGCAGATCGAGGCCCGCCATGGCTGGGATCTCGATCGCCGCGTCAATGACGTGCTGACTCGCCTTGAATTGCCTTCGGACACCGATTTCGCCGCGTTGTCCGGCGGCATGAAACGTCGCGTGCTGCTGGCGCAGGCACTGGTGCGCAAGCCCGACGTGCTGTTGCTGGACGAACCGACCAATCACCTCGACATCGAAGCGATTGGCTGGCTCGAAGGCTTCCTGCGCCAGTTCGCCGGCAGCATCGTGTTCGTCACGCATGACCGTAGCTTTCTTCGTGCATTGGCAACGCGCATCGTCGAAATCGATCGCGGCCAGCTCACCGACTGGCCGGGCGACTACGACAATTATCTTCGCCGCCGCGAGGAACGCTTGCACGCCGAAGCGCAAGCGCAAGCCTTGTTCGACAAGAAGCTCGCGCAAGAAGAAGTGTGGATTCGCCAGGGCATCAAGGCACGCCGCACGCGCAACGAAGGCCGCGTGCGTGCACTGAAGGCGCTGCGCGTGGAACGCTCACAGCGTCGCGAGCTGTCCGGCAACGTGAAGATGACGCTGGCCAACGCGCAGGCCTCGGGCAAGAAAGTCATCGATCTCGAACACGTGCACCAAAGCTATGGCGGCCGTGTGCTGATCGACAACCTGAGCACCGCGATCATGCGCGGCGATCGCGTCGGCATCGTCGGCCCCAATGGCGCAGGCAAGAGCACGCTGCTGAAGATCATGCTGGGCGATCTCAAGCCCGAGCGCGGCCACGCCACGCTCGGCACTGGCATCCAGATCGCCTACTTCGACCAGCATCGCGTGCAGCTCAACGACGAGCTCAACGCACTGGACAATGTCGCGGAGGGCCGCGAGTACATCGAACTCAACGGCTCGCGCAAGCACATCATCGGCTACCTGCAGGATTTCCTGTTTTCGCCCGAACGCGCGCGCGCGCCGATCACGCGCCTCTCCGGCGGCGAGCGCAACCGCCTGCTGCTCGCCAAACTGTTCGCGCAACCGTCCAACCTGCTGGTGATGGACGAACCGACCAACGATCTCGACGTGGAGACGCTGGAACTACTCGAAGAATTGCTCACCGAATACCAGGGCACGCTGCTGCTGGTGTCGCACGATCGAGAATTCCTCGACAACGTGGTGTCGAGCACGCTGGTACTCGAAGGCCATGGCCGGGTGGGCGAATACGTGGGCGGCTACAGCGACTGGCTCCGCCAGCGGCCTGCCGCGGCAGTGGCGTCCACCGCGAGGGCGGCTGAAACGAAGGCCACCCCCCCGGCCGTTGCGGTGCCTGCCGAGCCGAAGAAGAAGCTGAGCTACAAGGACGCACGCGAACTGGAGCAATTGCCGGCGCGCATCGAAGCACTGGAAACGGACATTGCCGCGCGCACCGACGCCATGAACGATCCGGACTTCTTCCGCCAGGATAACGCTGCGGTATTGAAGGCAAACGAAGCTCTGGCGTCGTTGCAGCGTGATCTTGATGCAGCGTACGTGCGCTGGTCGGAATTGGACGGCTAAACGGGCGTTCGTGCCCCATCCTTTGTGGGAGCGCACCCCTGTGCGCGAACGCAGCGCAATGGGAGCGCCGCGCCGTCAGGTTTTCGCGCACTGGGTGCGCTCCTACAACAGAGGAGTGCGTCGGCTCAGGCCCACTCAACC
>Ga0335083_10007442_pt1 | contig 13526 bp, 9 predicted proteins | sample Lox_Sample_42_FD_206716 | JGI IMG/M metagenome (GOLD analysis project Ga0335083, IMG submission 206716) | Soil microbial communities from Loxahatchee National Wildlife Refuge, Florida, United States - Lox_Sample_4.2 | ecosystem: Environmental > Terrestrial > Soil > Wetlands | place: USA: Florida...
GGCGCCCGCCTCGAGCGCCGCGAGGCAGTTCGCGTAGCCGGTGTTGCGCGTGTTGTGGCCGTGGAAGCCGTCCGCCCGCGACAGCTCGACCAGCGAGCGAACCGCCGACGGCGTAGCGACGCCGATCGTGTCGGCGACGACGATCTCGGCACGCTCCGCGAAGCGCCCGGCCAGTTCGGCGACGACGCCCGGGTCGACGCGACCCTCGAACGGGCAGCCGAACGAGCAGGAGATCGTCACGGTCGCCGGCGTTCCGCCCGCCGCGGCGAGGATCGCGTTCGTGCGGTCCAGCGCCTCGGCGAGTGTCGCGTTCCCGTTGCGGAGGTTGAAGGTCTCCGTGGCGGCGAAGGTGACGTCGACGCGGTCGAGCCCGGCCGCGGCGAAACGCTCCCAGCCGCGTTCGTTGAGGACGAGGCCCGACAGCTCGACGCCGTCGCGCCTGTGCACCGCAGCAACCACCTCCTCGGCGCGGGCCATCTGCGGGACGCGGTCGTCGCGGACGAAGCTGACGGCCTCGATTCGCGGCACTCCGGCGGCGGCGAGCCGGCCGACGAGCTCCGCCCGCGTCTCCGGCGGCAGCACTTCCGGCTCGTTCTGGAGCCCGTCCCGCGGCCCGACATCGCAGATGAGAACCTGCACCGGTCGAGCGTACTCCTGCGGCTAGCGGGTGCCGAGCTCCATCCCGAGCAGCCGCGGCAGCGCGGCCGCGGCTCTCGCCGCAACCGGCGGGCGGCGTCCAGCTTCCTCGGCTTCCTCGCAGCTCATGACCGCCCACCGGACGAGACCCCCTCCCACGCGGCGGAACGGCTCCGGCGGCAGACGGGGGACGCGCCGGTTCGCGAGCGGCAGCCGCGTCCACTCGTCGTCGGCGCCGAGCGCCAGCGAGGCGAGGATGCGACCGCCGAGCCAGGACGGCCCGACGCCGTGGCCGGAATAGCCGGCTCCGTAGTGGATTCGCGTGCCGGGATTCGTGCGGAAGAACGGGAGATGGTCGGCCGAGACGTCGATCGGCCCGCCCCACGCCCGCTCGACGCGGACGCCGGCGAGCCCCGGGAGCAGCCGCCGCAGCCCCGCCTCCGCGCGGGCGGCCGTTGGGAGGTCACGCGAGAAACGCTCGTCCACGACGCCGCCGAAGCCGATCGGCCCGGTGCCGCTGCCCATGAGTACGCGGCCGTCGTTCGTGGTGCGGAAGTAGTGGAGGAACATGCGGCCGTCGAAGATCCCCTCCCCGCCTGTCCAGCCGATCTCCGCCAGCAGGTCGGGCGCCGGCTCCGTCAAGACGACATAGGAACCGAAGTTCGTGAGACTCCGGCCCGCCGGCTTCCAGCCCGTCAGCGCCGCATTCGTCGCGAGCACCGCCTCCGGTGCGCGGACGACCCCCCCGGGAGTCTCCAGCTCGTTCGGTGAGCCGGCGCGCACGCCGGTGACGGGCGACTCCTCGTGGAGCGCCACGCCCGCGTCGAGCGCCGCCCGGCGCAGCGCCCGGACGAGCAGGCCGGGATGGACGGTCGCACCTTCGGGATAGAAGACGCCGCCGCGGAACACCGGCGACGAGATGCGCCGCGCCACTTCCTCCGGAGCGAGAGCGACCGCCTGGTCGGCGCGGCCGACGCTCGCCGCCGCGGTCACCGCGCTCTCGACCGCGGCGTCCTGCGCAGGCGCGGCCGACACCTCGAGCATCCCCGCCTCGCGCAGCCACACGTCCTCCCCGCGCGCTTCGGCCCAGGCACGGATCCCCGGGACGATCTGCTCCCCCGCGCGCGCAAGCTCGAGCGCCCGTTCCTCGCCGAGCAACGGGAGGATCGCGGGGAGGGCCTCCCAGTACCCGTGGACGAAGCCGCCGTTGCGGCCGCTCGGCCCGTGTCCGCAGATCTCCGCCTCGAGCAGCGTCACGCGCAGTTCGGGTGCGCGCTCGCGCAGCGCGAGCGCGGTCCACAGTCCCGTGTAACCGCCGCCGACGATCGCCACGTCTGCCGTGGTGTCGTCGGTGAGAGCGGGCGCGGGCGACGGGTCGCCCTCCGCCGCCAGCGCCCGCTCGAGCCACCACGATGGGAGCCGCGGCTCGACCGTCAAATGAGCCCCGGCGGAGCCACCTCCGTCTTGCGGCGGAAGTACGGGCGGAACTTGGCGAAGCAGATGAGCATGAACGGGATGCCGAGCAGCAACCCTCCGATCCCGATCAAGATCGGCACCTGGATGCCGAAGAGCGGCGACGAGTAGTTGTAATCCGGATTGCTCTCAACGATCCACGCCTTGACGAAGATGAACCCCATCATCACGCCACCGAGCACGGGCACCAGCCCGGCCAGCACGAAGCCCTTGACGCTCTTGAAGAGCTCGCGCCTGTAGAACCAACCACAGGCGAGGCCGGTGAAGCCGTAGTAGAAGCAGACGGCGAAGCCGAGCGCCGTGATCGAGTCGTTGAGGACGTTCTGGCCGGGGTCGAAGCCGACGAGCAGGGCCGTCCACACGATCGACAGTGCGCCCATCCCGAGCGTCGAGAACGTCGGCGTCAGGTAGCGCGGATGAATCCGCCCGAACACCTCCGGAATCGCGCCCCACTTGGCCATCGACAGCGTCGTTCGCGCTGTCGGCAGGATGGTCGTCTGGGTCGAGGCGGACGCCGACGTGAGCACCGCGATGATCAGCAGCTTGTCCCAGGGAGAGCCGAAGACCGACTTGCCGAGCGGGTTGAGGACGTCGTTCGAGTTCGCCCCGAGGAACTTCGTGCCCGCGTAGGCGATGGCGGCAGTCGCGACGACGACGTAGATCAGCACGAGGAGAATCGTCGAGAGCACGGCGGCCTTGCCTGGCCCCTCCGCCGAGTCGCGCGACTCCTCGTTGACCGCGACGCCCGAGTCCCAGCCCCAGTAGATGAAGATCCCGAGCAGCACGCCAAGGATGAGCGAGCTGAAGGAGAGGTCGAACGGGTTGAACCACGACGCGCTGGGGTGAAGGGAGCCGGGCAACGCGTTGCCGTTGTAGGTCTTGACGAGCGCGACGATCGAGAAGGCCCCAAGGATGGCGATCTCGGCGCTGAGCAGGAACATCTGGGTCTCGGCCGAGAGCTCGATTCCGCGGTAGCAGATCCAGGTCATGAGCAGGATCCAGACAGTCGAGCCGACGATCAGCCAGAACGCGGAGTTCTGCCCGTGGGTCCAGTCGAAGAGCGCGTACGTGTACTGCGACGCGATCACCGAGAGCGAGGCCATCACGATCACGTCTGCGACGAAGATGGCCCAGCCGTTCATCCAGCCCAGCCACGGGCCGAAGGCGCGCGTCGTCCACGCGAACGTCGTCCCGGCGTCGGGGTCGGCCTTGTTCAGGTACCGGTAGCCGAGCGAGACGAAGAGGATCGGCACGAAGGAGACGATCAGGACCGCCGGCGCCTTGACTCCGATTCCCTGGATCACGACGATGAAGCCGAGCGTCGCGGCGAGCGAGTACGCAGGAGCCGTCGAGGCGATCCCGATGACGAGGTTCGACATGTAGCCGAGCGCATCGGCCTTGAGGCCCTTGTCGCCGGTGGCGATGTGGCCCTCGACGAGTTGGGTAGAGGCTTCAGACGCCAAGAGTGCCTCCCGCGGTCGCAGCGTCGACGGGCAGCTCGATCGTCGCAGCCTCGGATCGTACCCCGGCGCCCGCCCAGTAGCCAATGAGGGCGAACACGATGATCACCGCAAGCGTCCCGAGCGTCAACAGCTCGAACTCACCCTGGGTGACACCCCAGCTGCCTTTGAAGCCGTAGCCGACGCCGAACAGCTTCTCGAGGGTGTCCGGGAACACCGCGACCCACGAGCCCAGGGCGATCCAGAAGGTGACGAGGACCGTCGACGCCCAGATCCCGGCCTTCCCGAAGGGATGCCGGTACGGCCGGTACACGTGACCGTGCGAGTAGCGCAGTTTGAGGATCGCCGGGAAGATCCACAGATACGAGAGCAGCGTCGTCGAGATCGCGATGTCGAGCACGACCGTGAACGCACTCGCTGTGCTCGCATGTTTGAGCAGCTCGACCGCCGCGATGCAGAAGATGCTGGAGGCGATCCCGGACATGACGTTCACCCTGACCGGCGTGCCGAGTTTCCTGTTGAACACGCCGAAGAAGGGGAAGAACGCTCCGTCGTACGCGGCCACCGCCTGGATTCGATCGGAGCCGATCATCCAGACCGCGCCCGAGGTGACGAGCGCGAAGATGAAGCACAGCGTCATGACCACGAGAAGCGCGTGGGCCGCTCCGCCGTACACGCCGTGGAAGGTGATGGTGATTGCGTCGATGAAGCCGCCGATCGAGGTCACCTTGTCGGCCGGCAGGACGACGAGGATGGCGAAGATCGGTATGCAGTACATGAGGACGCCGGTCACGCCACTCTTCAGAATCGAGATCGGGACGTCGCGCTGCGGGTTGTCCATCTCTTCCGCCGCGCCGTTCTGCAGCTCGAAGCCCACGTAGTTGAACAACAGCAGCGGCACGAGCGCGAAGAAGATCGCGCGCGTCGGGCTCAGGTGACCCCACTGGAAACCGGCGGCGCCGTGCTTGATGCCGTAGATGATCACCGTTAGCGAGAAGAAGCCCAGCACGACGCCGCGTAGCACCGCGCCGGCGTTGGGGATCTGCTTGCCGTGGCGCAACGAGATGATCGCCACCCCGATCGAGATCCAGACGAAGGCCAGCTTGAACGCGAAGTCGCCGACGGTCGCGTTGCCGATGCCGGAGATGTTCTTGTCCCACGCCGCGGTGGCGGTGAAGGCCAGTGATCCGCCGACCCAGAGCGGGTTCGTGATCCAGTAGAGGATGGAGAAGATCCCGCCGTGGATGCGTCCGAACGCCATCTTGGTCCACTCGTACGGACCTCCCTCCTGCGTGAACGCAGCGCCTACCTCGGCGGTGAGGAGCATGTACGGCGCGACGAACAGGAGCGCGAGCACGACGAGCCAGAGGAATCCCTGGGCGCCGTTCTGAGCAACCGATCCGAGCGTGTCGAGTCCGACCAGCGCACAGATCGTGAAGAACACCATGTCGAACCGGCGGAGCGACTTGATCAGCTTGCCCTTCTCCTCGAGCGCAAGCGTCGTCGTCTCCTCGGTCTCTATCGCTGTGTCAGTTGCCATGCTTCTGCGAGCACCTCCCCCAGGATCCCGGTCATCTCGTCGAACTCCTTCTGGCCCGCGACCAGTGGTGGCGATATTTGCACGACCGGATCGCCTCGGTCGTCGGCCCGGCAGATGAGCCCCTTCTCGAAGAGGCGCGGCGAGAGGAAACCGCGCAGGAGCGTCTCGCACTCCTCGTCGGAGAACGTCTCCCGCGTCTCCTTGTCCTTCACCAGCTCGAGCGCGTAGAAGTAGCCCGTCCCGCGGAGATCTCCGACGATGGGCAGGTCGAGGAGCTGGCCGAGCGTCGAGCGGAACGCGTCCTCGTTCGAGAGGACGTGCTCCATGATCCGCTCCCGCTTCATGATCTCGATGTTCTTCAGCGCGATCGCGCTCATCACGGGATGCCCGCCGAACGTGATCCCGTGCGTGTACATCGAGGTGTCCGCGAGGAACGGCTCCATCACGCGGTCGGTGGCGATGACGGCGCCGATCGCCGCGTACGAGGAGGAGAGACCCTTCGCGCACGTGATGATGTCCGGCCGGATGTCGTAGCGCTCCGACGCGAACCAGTGGCCGACCCGGCCGAAGCCCGTGATCACCTCGTCGGCCGAGAGCAGGATGTCGTAGCGGTCGCAGAGCTCGCGGACGCCGCGCCAGTAGCCCTCCGGCGCGATGAACGAGCCGCCGGCGTTCTGGATGGGCTCCATGTGGATCAGGCAGACCGTTTCAGGCCCCATCTCCTGGATCGCCCGCTCGATCTCGTCGAGCAGGAAGGCCGTGAACTCCTCCTCCGTCTCCCCGGCGGGGCGGTGATAGCGGTTCGTGTTGCTCACGTGCCGCACCTCGGGCACGAGCGGCTCGAACGGCGTGCGCAGCGCCGCGACGCCGTTGATCGACAGCGCCCCGAACGTGGTGCCGTGGTAGGCGATGTCGCGTGCGATCGCCTTGTACTTGTGGCCTGGGGCGGGGCCGCCCACCTGCCGCCCGATCATCTCTCCGGGCTCGACACCCGGCGCCTGCTTGGCGCCGCCGCGCACGGCGAAGTACTGGCGGGCGAGTTTCCATGCCGACTCGACGGCCTCGGACCCGCCCGAGCAGAAGAAGACCCGGTTCAGGTCGCCCGGCGCGAGCGACGCGACCTCGGCCGCGAGCTCGATCGCGCGCGGGTGCGCGTACGTCCAGTTCGTGTAGAACGGCAGCTCGCGCATCTGCTGGAGCGCCGCCTGCCCGATCTCCTCACCGAAGCCGTAACCCAGGTTGACGGAGAAGAGGCCCGCGAGCGCGTCGAGGTAGCGGTTGCCGTGGACGTCCTCGAGGTAGCAGCCGTCGCCACGCACGATGATCGGCGGCTCGGGGCCGCCCATCTTCGTGAAGTGGAGCCAGAGGTGGTCGTTCGCCAGACGCTGCAGATCCTCGGCAGACGTCGCGCTCTGCGTGATGCTCATCTCGTCGTTTCCTCCTTCGGCATTCCACTCCCCCAGTCGTAGAGCTGCTTCCACATCTCCAGGTAGACGAACGTCTCGGTCGAGACGACATCCGGCAGCGCACGCAGCCGGCTCGTCAGCTCGAGCAGATGGCGTCGGTCGGCAGCGACGAGTTCGACGACGAGGTCGAATTGCCCTGCCGTGGCGATGACGTAGTCCGCCTCGGGCCAGCGCGCGATCTCGTCTGCCGCGTTCTCGGGCGAGCCGGACGTCTTCACGCCGACGAGCGCCTGCTCGTAGCCGAGCCCGAGCGGGTTCGTCACCCCCACGACCTGCAGGATCCCCTCGCCGGTCAGCCGTCCGTAGCGCGCGCGGACGGTCGCCTCCGAGACGCCGACGCGCCCGGCGATCGCGCGGAACGACTCGCGTCCGTTCGCCTGCAGCGCCTCGATGATGCTGCGGTCGAGCTCGTCGGTCCGGCGGGCCGGGGCGACGGGGCCGCGCTCCGAGCCTCTCGTGGGAAACCGGAGCGGCTGGGCGTCGTCACTGCGCATCGCGCAGGATTCCTACCACTCTGCCACGCGTTTCGTCAACGGGATCGCGCGAGAGCGGTGCTTCGCGCAAGGGTTGACGACGACCGACGGTCCGCCTAGGCTGCTTCAAGTCCGTTCCCGGCGAAAGGAGGCGTGAACAATGAAGTCTGTGCCCACCGCCTCCTCGGCTGTCTTCAGCTAGCGCCGGCGCTCCTCATCGAGGGACGTACGGCGTCCCGTCTCGCGTGAAGGAGCTTGCGTTGCCTGGATTCGATCTGGGCGAGCTCGGGTGGAGCCCGGAGCTCGCCGACAACCTGGAGCCCGGTCTCATACCGGGTCGCGTCGCGGCCGTGCACCGCGGCGCCTACGACGTCTGGACGGCTGCCGGGGCCGTCCGCTCCCGCCTACCCGGCCGGCTGATGCACGACGGCCTCGACGTCGGGGTCGGCGATTGGGTCGGCCTGGGCGACGGCCTCGTCCGAACGGTCATCCCGCGCCGCAGCGCGATCCTGCGCAAGGCGGCCGGACCGACCACAACGGCACAGACGCTCGCTGCGAACGTCGACATCGCCTTCGTTGTCTCGTCGCTCGGGCCCGACCTCGAGCCGCGCCGCATCGAGCGCTACCTCGTCACGATCTGGGAGAGCGGCGCCACGCCTGAGATCGTGCTCACGAAGGCCGATCGGCTCGACGACCCGTGGCCGCTGGTCGCCGAGGTCGAGGCGGTTGCCGTCGGCGTGCCGATGCACGTCGTCTCGGCGCTGACCGGCGACGGTTGCGAGGCCCTTCGCGCCCGCATCGCCGGAGGCACGACCGCCGTCCTCCTCGGCTCGTCGGGCGTCGGCAAGTCGACGCTCGTCAATCGTTGGCTCGGCGAGGAGGTGATGGTGACCAAGGAGACGCGCGAGGACGACGACGAAGGCCGCCACACGACGACGCACCGCCAGCTGCTCGTGCTGCCGGGCGGCGGGCTCGTGATCGACACACCCGGACTGCGTGAGCTCCAGCTCTGGGACGTCGGCGAGTCGGCACTCGACGCGACCTTCGCGGACGTCGAGGAGCTCGCGGCGGACTGCCACTTCGGCGACTGCACGCACGCTCACGAACCGGCTTGTGCCGTCCTCGCCGCCATCGAATCGGGCGAGCTGCCAACCGAGCGCCTCCACAGCTGGCGCAAGCTCCAGCGCGAGTTGCGGGCGATCGAGCTGCGCCAGAACGTCCTGCTGCGGAAGGAGGAGACGCGGAAGTGGAAGCTGCGGGCGCGCGAGGCGCACGCGAGGACGAGGCGGCGCTGAAACCCTACTTCGACATGCCCGGACAGCCGCCGCCGAGCTTCAAGAACATTCCGGCGAGCCTGAGCGGACACGTGCCCGCGACGTAGCCGGAGATCCGCGTCCTCAGCCATTGCTGCGCGTACCTCAGCCGCACCTGCGAGATCGCGCCCTGCGCCCGGTGGAGGTTCGCCATCGCGTCATAGACGAGCGTGGCCCGCAGACCGGCGACGGTGCGGCCCGGAGTGCTGCTCGCGACCTGGGCGAGCGGCCGTCCCGGGTGGAGCTCGCCCTTCAGCTGCGCGACAGGGATGCCGAGGTAGATCGACGCCGCGCCGAGCAGGCTCTTGCCGGCCAGATGCGGCACCGGAGCGGTCTGCGTCGACGTATTGCCGCGGGCGGCGAGCGCGCCGCCGGTCGCTCCGGCCGCGACGAGGAGCACGATTGCGAGCGCGGCGAGCTTGCGCCTCGAGCTCATGCATGGAGTATGAAGACCAACCTCGTGGAGCGCCAGTTCCGCAGACGGCAGCCGCTCGCGCGCTGACGCTACGCCTTGGGCGCGACCGCTGCGACCTCGGCGGGCGCGTCCGCGTGCTTCGTCGCGAAGTTGTCGGCGAACATCTGCGCCAATTCGCGGGCCTTACGGTCGTAGGCCTCCGGATCCGCCCACGTCGAGCGCGGATCGAGCAGCGACTCGTCGACGCCGGGGGCTGTGATTGGAACCTCGAAGCCGAAGACGGGATCCGTGCGGAACTCCGAACCGGCGAGCTCGCCCGAGAGCACCGCTCCGAGCAACGCGCGCGTGGCCCGGATCGGCATCCGATGCCCTTCGCCGAACGGACCGCCCGTCCAGCCCGTGTTGATCAGCCAGACGGTCGCGCTGTGCCGGTCGAGCTTCTCGCCGAGGAGCTTCGCGTAGACGGTCGGCCGCTGCGGCCAGAACGGGGCGCCGAAACAGGTGGAGAACGTCGGCTGCGGCTCGGTCACGCCGAGCTCCGTGCCCGCGAGCTTCGACGTGTAGCCGGACAGGAAGAAGAACAGCGCCTGCTCGCGGCTGAGCCTTGCGATCGGCGGCAGGATCCCGAAAGCGTCGGCGGCGAGGAAGATCACGGAGCGCGGATGGCCCGCGCGCTTCGTGGGCAGCGCGTTCGCGATCTGCTCGAGCTTGTAGGCCGCGCGATTGTTCTCGGTCTTCGAGTCGTCGTCGAGGTCGAGGACACCACGCTCGTCGACGGCGACGTTCTCGAGCACCGTGCCGAAGCTGTGCACGGCCTTCCAGATCTCGGGCTCGGCCTCGGCCGAGAGCCGGATCGTCTTCGCGTAGCAGCCGCCCTCGAAGTTGAAGACGCCGTCGTCGCCCCAGCCGTGCTCGTCGTCTCCGATCAGCATCCGCCCGGGATCCGCCGAGAGCGTCGTCTTCCCCGTGCCCGAGAGGCCGAAGAAGATCGCGACATCCGCACCGTCCCGCGAGACGTTGGCCGAACAGTGCATCGGCATGACTCCCTCGAGCGGGAGCCGGTCGTTCATCAGCGTGAAGACGGACTTCTTGATCTCGCCGCCGTAGAAGGTGCCGCCAATCACGATCTCGCCGCGCGTGGGATGGAGGCAGACGAAGACGCCCGTCCGCGTGCCGTCGTGCGCCGGATCTGCCTCGACCTCCGGTTGGTGGAGGACCAGCACGTCGGGCTCGAAACCGGCGAGGTCGGACTCGGCCGGCTCGATGAACATCGTCTTCGCGAAGAGCGCGTGGTACGGGTGCGTCGTCAGGACGCGGACCGAGAGCCGGTGCTTGGGATCGGCGCCGCAGAAGGCGTCGATCACGTAGACGTCGCCCCGCTCGAGGCGCGCGACCACCTTGGCGCGCAGCCCGTCGAAATGCTCCTCCGAGATCTCGGCGTTGGTCTCGCTCCACCAGACCCGATCCTCCGAGCCCGGCTCGCGCACGACGAACTTGTCCTTCGGCGAGCGACCGGTGAAACGGCCTGTGTCGACGACGAGCGGCCCGTCCTCGGCGAGAACGGCCTCACCCCGGTCGAGCGCGGCCGTGTAGAGCTGCGACGTCGTCGGGTTGTGGAACACGCGTCCGCCGACGCGCAGTCCGTGGACGGCGAGGCTGTCTTCCGGCCGGTCGGTGATCGTCAAGGCGCTCCTCCTCGTCGGGACGGCAGGGCAGGTGTCGCATGGTAGTGGCCCTCGGCCGCACGCCGCGCTACGCGGCAGCGGCCCGAGCCGGTCTCGCCAGGTCGAGCGCCTCCTCGATCGTCAGGCGGCGACCGCTCTCGGTTGCCCTGGCGAGCTCCTCCGGCGACAGGATCGCCCGTGCCTCCTCGACGAGCGCACTGCCCGGCGTCTCGTCCGAGTAGACGACGACGACTCCCTCCGCGTGCGCGTGCGCCTCGACCGCCGCCGCGATCTGCACGGCGCGTTCCGGACGGTGCTCGACCGCCTCGGTGGCTGCAAGCCCGACGAGCGACTGCCCCACGCCGCGCACGCTGGCGATGTCGGTGTGCGCCTGCACCGACTCGAAGAAGAAGCTGCGCGCCAGGTCGGTGTCTCCGTTGGCGAGATGCGTCTGGGCCATCTCCGAGAGGATGCGGGCTTCCTCTCCACGGTCTCCGATCGTCTCGAAGGCGACGAGCGACTGCCTGTACAGGCCGAGCGCCTCGTCCGCATCGCCCCGGGCCGCCGCGAGCTGGGCTAGACCGCCCAGCGACAGACCCGCGCCCTCCAGGTCGTCGTGCTGCTGCTGGAGTTCGAGCGCCTCGGCGAACCTCGCGTGAGCCTCCGCCGGATTGCCGGCGACGGCGTGGAGCATGCCCTCGAAGCCCAGCCCGATGCCGAGCAGAAAATCGAGGCCGAGGTCCCTGCTCTGCCCGATGCCCAGGCTCGCCCAGCGAAACGCCTCTTCCGAGTCGTAACCCAGCAGCCCGAGCGAGCTCCGGCACACGGCCGCGACACACGCCTCGCGCGGCGCATCGACCGCAGTCGCGACCTGGTACGCCTCGTCCCACTCCTCCTTCGCCCGCTCGATCCGGCCACCCATCCAGGAGCCGAGCCCCGCCGTCAGGAGCGCACCGGCGCGGCCGAGGGTCGGCAGGCGTTCGACATCGGCTTCGAGGAACGACCTGGCCTCCTCCCAGGCCGTGAGGTTCTTGCCCCGGACGTGCCAGTACATCCAGAGGTCGGCGCACATCTGCAGACCGTCCTCGCAGGCGTCACGGTCACCGGCCCGCGCAAGCTCGAGAAACGTGTCGAGCGCGACCTGGAGGTTCGCCTCCTCCTCGATCCCGCGCTCGATGGACGCGACCTGCGCATCCCCCTCGACGCCGTTTCTGATCTCACGGGCGACCTCGGCATAGCGCCGCGCGTGCCTCGCCGCAATCTCTTCCGCCTCGCCGGCCGCCGCGAGTCGCTCACCGGCGAACTCGCGAATCGTCTCGAGCAGCCGGAGGCGGTCACCGGGAGGATCGACCTGCACGAGCGCTTTGTCGACGAGCGACTCGAGCTCGTCGAGGCACGTCCCGCCGGGCTCCGAACAGACGGCCTCGACGTCGGCGAGCGTGCAGCCGCCCGAGAACAGGGCCATCCGCCGGAACAGCCGCTGTTCTCGCTCGTCGAGGAGGGAGTGGCTCCATTCGATCGTCGCGCGTAGCGTCTGCTGTCGCTCGGTGCCGTCGCGCGAGCCCGAGACGAGCACGTCGAGCGCATGGTCGAGCCGCTCGAGCAGCGCTTCGGGAGTCAGGAGGCGCAGCCTCGCGGCGGCGAGCTCGAGCGCGAGCGGCAGCCCGTCCAGCCGCCGGCACAGAGCCTCGACGACCGGAGACGTCTGTTCGGTCAGCTCGAACGAGGGACGCGTCTCCCTCGCGCGCGTGGCAAACAACTCGACCGCGGCACTCGTCTCGAGCGGCGACAGCTGATACTCCCGCTCGGCGCCGATCCGGAGCGGCGTCCTGCTCGTCGCCGCGACCCGGAGTTCGGGGCAGGAATCGACGAGACGGGCCACCTCGGGCGCTGCGGCGGAGACGATCTGCTCGAGGTTGTCGAGAAGCAGGAGCGCCTTCCGGCTGCCGACGAGAGCCTCGATGCCCTCGGACAGCGTGCGCCCTTCCGCCTCCTTCACGTCGAGCGCCTCCGCGAGCGCGGGAACGAAGCCGGCCGGCTCGGTCACGTCGGCCATCGCCACGAATGCGACACCCTCGAGGAACTCGGGAGCGAGGAGCCGCCCGAGCTCGGAGAGGATGCGCGTCTTGCCGACGCCTCCTGGGCCCGTGATCGTGACGACCCGGTGGTCGCGGGCCAGAGCCGAGAGCGCGGCCAGGTCCGCCGCCCGTCCCACGAGCGGCGTGACGGCGTCCGGCAGGTCGCCCGACAGCGCGGTGAGCCGCTCGCCCTTGCCTTCCAGCAGCTCCGGATCGGGGATCGCGAGGCCGTCGGCCGAGACGCCGTAGAGCTCGAAGGGCCGGCCGACGTTCTTGAACCTGAAGCGCCCGAGCGGGACGACCGAGATGTCGCTCCGGTTCCGGAGCTGCGCGTAGGCGTCGTCGGAGAGCATCACGCCGCCGGGCACGGCGAAGGATTCGATCCGCGCGGCAACATTGACGGCGTCGCCGGTGAGCCTCTCAGGCTCGACGATCACCTCGCCGACGTGGATCCCTACGCGGACCGGCACACTCTGCGCTGCAAGCTCCTGCTGGACGGCGATCGCCGCCTGCACCGCGGCGAGCGCGCTCGGGAACATGCTCATGCTGCCGTCGCCCAGCCGCTGCACGATCGTTCCCCCGAAGGCGTCGTGCGCACTCTCGACCGCGGCCAGATAGCGACCGCGCTTGTCGACGGCGAGCTGCTCGTCCTCCTGGAGCAGAGCGGTGTACCCGACCATGTCGGTGAACATCACGGCGACGAGCCGCCGCTCGAGCGCTTCACTCACGACGTGACCCTAACCCGGGCGGGAGCGAGGATCATCTAGGATCGCCGCGTGAATCCGGCAGCGAACTAGCGGCCTTTTCTTCGAGCGAGGTGTTCGGCCGCCGACGGCGGACGGATCGCCTTGCTCCAACCGCTAGCGCAACGGAGGTACACCTATGAATCGCCAGAACCTGTTCGCCGAAGGCCCCTGGGACGTCGAGGACGTCGAGAACGCCAGGCTCCACCGCATCTTCTGGAGGCCCGACGATGCCCGCATGGGCGCCACCCTCTACGAGCTGAGA
>Ga0335083_10007445_pt1 | contig 13522 bp, 9 predicted proteins | sample Lox_Sample_42_FD_206716 | JGI IMG/M metagenome (GOLD analysis project Ga0335083, IMG submission 206716) | Soil microbial communities from Loxahatchee National Wildlife Refuge, Florida, United States - Lox_Sample_4.2 | ecosystem: Environmental > Terrestrial > Soil > Wetlands | place: USA: Florida...
AGTTCCTGCCCGTGGCGGCGTAGAAGCTGGTGGGCGCGGATGAGCGCGTTGCAGTCATTTGGTAGTTGCCCCGCCAGAACGCGTTGCACGTTCCTATACATCGTGGAGTAGTTGCGATGCTCCGGCGCATAACCCAGCCGCACCAACGCGCGCAGGCCGTTGGATTCCAGCGCGAGGACGGGATGACGTCGATTGAAGAGAAGTATCTTCTCCGCGGCCGGTTCGCCGATTGCAGGGAACTTGCGCAAGTCTTTCTTCGCCGCGGCCAACGGCTTGTCGAGGATGGGGGCGAGATCGTCGTTGAATGAATCGTGCGCAATCTCGGCGGCGCGGCGCAGCTTCTCTACCGTGTTCCCGGGAACGATGCCTTTGCTCGCAATGGCGAGCAGCACGTCGTCCTTCGCCTTGCGGATTCCCTGCGGTGTGAGGCCGGTCTTTGCCTCTAATTCGGCGAAGGCTTCAGCGCGTTTGGCGTCATTGGCGAGATAGGCAACGTTCTCCCACAGGATCATCGCGAAGGGCTCGGTCACGGCGGGCGGCGCGGGTTCGCCGTAGAGTCGCGCAAGCCGGTTGATCATCTTGGCAAATGGAAGCGGGTGGGTCGGCATCGCCAGAGATTATCCTCCACAAAGTGGTCGCTCTGGTGCAGTGCAATGCACCCGCGACGGAAATTGTTGAGTCCCGCTGCGCAAGCGGATAAGCTGCTGGGAGCTTACCAACTCCGCACTCATTGGAGAACTGAATGTCGAAACGCCTTGGTGTATGGATCGAGATCGTATGGTTGATCTGCGTGCTGAGTAGTTTAAGTGCGTTCGCGGAATCCGCTCAAATTTCCGGCCAGGGCAACGCCGCGCGCCTGAAGCCCGCCTACCGTTTCGAACGCAACAAGTGGATCTACGTCCACCTCGAGGGCTCGCCCGCCGACATCGGATTTCAGCACGGCTACTTGCTGTCGGCCGAAATTGCCGACGGATTCAACACCGTCAAGTTCATCGACACCCGCCGCACCAAGCGCGACTGGGAGTTCTTTCGCAAGACGGCTGAAACCGTCCTTTGGCCGAAAATTGACCCCGAGTATCAGCAGGAGCTGCAGGGCATCGCCGACGGCCTGAAAGCCAAAGGCGTCCAGATGGACCTCTGGGACGTGGTGGCACTGAATGCGATGGAGGAGATTCCTGACTACTACGTGCCCTGGCTCGATCGCCAGCAAAAACGCGTTGGCGCTCCCAGACTGACGGCTCCCGGCAACTGCAGCGCGTTCGTCGCCACCGGCTCCATGACGAAGGACCACAAGCCGGTCATCGCGCACAGCAATTGGACGAACTTTCCTGTCGGCAGCCGCTGGACCATCGTCTTCGATATCGTACCCACGCACGGCTACCGCATCATTCAGGATGGCTTCCCCGGCATCATCATCAGCGATGACGATTTCGGCATCAACTCCGCCGGGCTGATGGTCACGGAGACCACCATCACCGGCTATTCGCTCTTCGATCCCAACGGCAAACCGGAATTCGTGCGCGCGCGCAAGGCGCTGCAATATGCCAGCTCCATCGACGACTACGTGAAGATCATGCTCGACGGCAACAACGGAGGCTATGCCAACGATTGGCTACTGGCCGACAACAAAACCGGCGAAGTCGCGCGCTTTGAGCTGGGACTGAAAATGCATCGCGTATGGCGCACCAATGACGGATATTTCGTGGGCTCGAATTTTCCCAGCGATCCCGAACTGATTAAGACGGAGACGAACTTCAATCCCACGAACATGGCCAGCTCGATGAACGGTCGCCACGTGCGCTGGGACCAGTTAATGGACCAGTACAAGGGGCAGATTGACGTTGCGATGGCGCAGAAGTTCCTGGCTGACCATTGGGACAGCTACGAGAAGAAAGAAGACCCCGACGAGCGCACCTTGTGCGGACATGGTCCGAACTCTCCGCGCGGCGTGCCCGAGTGGGACGATCCGCCCCACCATCCTGGCGGCGCCGTTACCTCACAGGCCGCCGACAGCACCATCGCGAAGAACATGTCGTTTATGGCGCGCGCCGGCTATCCCTGCGGCGCGGACTTCCTCGCGGAACCATTTCTCAAAGAGCATCCCGAATTCGATTGGCAAAAGCCGGTGCTGCAGGACATGAAGGGCAACCCCTGGGCGGAGTTCAAGGCGGGGGAGATGCAGGCGAGTGCACTGGCGGCAGGAAAGTAGCGGCCGAGAATACTATGAGCATCAGTACTCAGGCGGTTACAGTTATCATTTTGATGACGACGTGCTTCGTCGTGGGCAAAGCACAATCAACGATGGCGAACTACAAGGTCTATGACGTAGGTGGCAGTGTAAAAGCGCCTCGTCCATTATCGACACCCATGCCGCCCCCTCCGGATTCGATAAATAAAGCGCTAAAAGTCTTAGTGTCTTTCGTTGTCGCTCCTGATGGCTCAGTGATGGATATCAAGCTGGTAAAATAATCGCCGCCCGACTTCGATGACTTCGCGAAAAGAGTCGTCAGCAAGTGGAAGTTCGAGCCTGCAACAAAGAACGGTATACCTGTCGCCGTGCGCCTGGAGTCTGAATTTCGCTCTCATTGAAACGTAGCGGACAACTTTTGTGACGCGCGTCATAGCCGTCGTTGCTTCACATAGGTAGTCTGAGGGCGCGGGCCTTCCTACCTCAGGGCCGCCGGAGTCCTTGTGAAACGAACCGCCATCCTCCTCGCACTCGTCTTGTCTGCCTTCACATTCACCGCGCCGGCCCAGAACAGCGGCTCGATGCCTCCCGGCCACCAGATGCTGGCGTCGCCTGACGCCTTTGCCGACGGGCACCTGGCCGCTCTCGACAAGCAGGTCGGACTTTCGGCCGAGCAGAAGCTGCAAGTGCGAGCTGTCTTCCTGAAGGAGGGCAAGAAGCTGTTCGCCGTCTTTGGTGATACCACATTGTCAGACACCCAAAAGCAGGCCCGCATCCAGCAACTCCACGTTGCCACGCAAAACAAAATCTGGAACCTGCTTACGCGCGAGCAGCAAAAGGCAATGTCGGAGCCCCCTCGCCCTGTAACGTAGTCCTCCATAAGCCTCTGAACACAAGGTACTTAGTACTTGGAGCGCCCGGCCGGCCAAGGCATTTTCCTGCCCTCCGCAGATTCTTTTGCAACTTATGTGTTGTCACAACATCTGTTGAAACGACAAGTGGCGGCCGGGTTGCTGCAAGCGCCCGTCGCCACCATCGCAGAACAAGAGTTTTCGTGTTTGCTGAAAGGAACAACTCATGTTTCGTAGGCTGGTCTCAACCTCGAATGACTTCACCTATACCATCGTCCGCCTGGTGCTGGGCGTGGTGTTCTTCGCCCACGGTGCACAAAAGATGCTGGGCTGGTTCGGCGGCTACGGCTTCTCCGGGACCATGGGTTTCTTCACTCATGCGATGCACATCCCGGCGCCGCTTGCCTTTCTCGCCATCTGTGCCGAGTTCTTCGGTGGCCTGGGACTGATCGTCGGATTCTTGAGTCGCGTAGCGGCGTTCGGTATTTCGATAAACATGTTGGTCGCAATTTTCACGGTGCACATTCACAACGGTTTCTTCGCCAACTGGACGGGCCAGCAGAAGGGCGAAGGAATTGAGTATCACTTGCTGGCGCTTGCGCTTTTACTCGTTGTAATGATCAAGGGCGCGGGTGCACTTTCGGTGGACCGAGCACTGAGCAAGTGAGCGACCCCACCACGGTCGATGGAGAATCTGGTGGCCAACCGAATCCTGGAAGAGCTAAGACAAACCAGGCCGCTTGAGAGCCGTCAGCAGGAGGCTGTGCTGAACATTTTGCGCACCGCCGATGCCCTGAAACGCGGCCTGGAGCTGTTACTGAAGCGGCATGGCATCAGCTCAGCGCAATATAACGTGCTGCGGATCCTGCGCGGTGCGGGCGAGCGCGGACTGCACTGCAGCGGCATCGCCGAGCGCATGATCACTGCCGAGCCGGACATCACGCGCCTGTTGACGCGCATGGAGCGGCTGGGCCTGCTGGTGCGACATCGCAATGGCCGCGACCGGCGCATGGTAACGGTGATTGCAACCGAACGCGGACTGCTAGCCGCGGACGACGTCGCTGAGCTGATCGGCGGTTTGGAGAAGGTAAGGGAGTCGATGGCGCGGGCGGGGTGAGAGGCTACCCGTTGTCGGTGGTATTTGGTCGACGATCGCCGGTTCATTGTGGCATCCACGACCATTTGCCCTCCTCCAATCCTGCGGGGCGCCGATGGCAGCGTAACCCTGCCGTAACAAATTTGTGTGACACTGGGGCGGCATCCGCTTCTCGTCCGTTACCGATCGGAGCGCAGCGGCACCGCCGCCGCGGCAGACGCGCCTGCAATAATGCCGTCTGCGACTGAAGCGGTCTGCGCGTGTAGAGGTGTCCGGCCGAACCGCAAGCACCAGGTGTAGCCGTTGAGACCGAGAAGCACATTACGGCGCATTTTGCGGGCCAGGCTAAGCCGCCGGTTCCGGCGGTCGCTCGGCTGTGCGATTTGGATTTGGGGTTGCTTAGCACTGGTGACCATCAGCACGCTCGCGCAGGACGCACAGCCAGACAGCACCGTGCCCGACACACCTGCTCCGCGAGACACGTTTTTTGAGCACTCCAACACGGCGAAGTGGTGGGTGTCGGGGCAGGCGAATTTTGTCTTCCAGGTGCACGGCGGTTTTTATGCGGCGTACAGCGGCCCCAACAGCCTGAAGGATACGTCGGAACACGCGACCTCGCGCGTGCTGACGCTGTTCACCGGCTACGAGTTCACGCCGAATTCCATTCTCTATCTGGACGTCGAAGAGACCGGCTGGGGAGGCATCAGCGGCGCGCTGGGGCTGGCGGGATTCACCAATCTCGATGTTGTGCGCAATCCTCAAGTCGGCACTGCGCCTTATATCGCACGGTTGATGTTTCAGCAGATCATCCCTTTTTCTGCAGAGAAGATCGAGATTCCGCGCGGGCCGCTGACTCTGGCGACGCAGGTTCCGGTGCGTCGGTTGGAGATTCGGTTTGGCAAGTTCTCCATGGCGGACTTCTTCGATAACAACGTGGGCGGATCGGACAGCCACTACCAATTCCTGAACTGGACAGCGGCCAACAACGGAGCATGGGACTACGCTGCGGACACGCGCGGCTACACCATCGGAGCGATTCTGGATTTCGAAGACCGCAACTGGGGCTTACGCTTCGCTGAAGTCTTGATGCCCAAAATCGCCAATGGGCCCAATCTCGATGCCGACGTGGCGCGTGCGCGCGCCGAAAACATTGAGTTCGAACTGCGCTACAAACTGCTGAAGAACAAAGACACGACCGTTCGTTTCCTTAACTACGTCAATCACGGCAACATGGGCAGCTACCGCGAGGCGATCGATAACTACCTCGCGGACCCCACGCAACCTCCTGATGTCATCGCTACTCGCAAGCAAGGGACGGTCAAGTACGGCTTCGGCATTAACTTTCAGCAGGAGGTGTCGAGCGATGTGTGGGCGTTCGGCCGATGGGGATGGGCCGACAGCAAGTACGAGTCGTTCTGCTATACGGAGGCGGAAAGCGTCCTTCAGTTGGGTGTCTATGCGAAGGGTACGCGTTGGCATCGCAGTCTCGACCGTCTTGGCGCAGTCTTCCTTTCGAATGGAATTGGCGCCTACCATCAGACCTACCTCGCAGACGGAGGCCTGGGATTTCTGCTGGGCGACGGCGGACTGAACTACGGCCGCGAGACTATTGAGGAAGCCTTCTACACTGTTCATGCCTGGCGAGGCCTGTATTTCGCGGTCGACTATCAGCACATCAACAATCCCGGCTATAACCGCGACCGCGGCCCCGTGAGTGTGCTGGGACTGCGGCTCCATCTGGAGTTCTGAACACTCTCCCGATCGCTGCTAGAATCGATATCGTGATCCTCCCATTCGTCCGCGATGTGTTTGCGGACGTGGAAAAGTCCCCTGCGTTGCAGCGTGCCATTGCCCGGCTCAAGGGCGGCGCGGGGGGAATGCGTGTATCCGGACTCACTCCCACCGGCAAAGCCCTTTTCTATCCTTTATTGCAGCGCGCCACATCTCGCCCCCTGCTGGTCATCGTCAGTGACAACCGCGCGGTGGACGAGCTGCTACCGGTCGTCCGCTCGCTCGCCGAGCTGACGGGTGCCGTCCCACCCGAGTCGATTCTCGGCCTCCCCGCCTATGACGTGCTGCCTTTCGAGAACCTGTCGCCGCACCCGGAAATTCAGGAAGAACGTGCCACGGCGCTCTGGAAGATCGCGACCGGCGCAGCGCACATCGTCATCACGCCGTTCGTCGCGGCCAGTATGCGCCTGCGTGACGCCGCGTTTTATGCCGCACTCGCCCGAGTTGTGCGCCGGGGAGAGATGCTCGATCCCGAGAAATTGGTCGATCACCTGCGACTCGCAGGATATGCGCAGGTGGACGTTGTTGAGATGCCGGGCGAGTTTGCGCATCGCGGCGGCCTGATCGACGTCTATCCGCCCGAGTCGGACCGGCCGGTGCGTATCGAGATGTTTGGCGACGAGGTCGAGTCGCTTCGCAAGTTCGATCCCACAACGCAACGCTCGGCTGCGGCCGCAGAAGAAATCGCACTACTTCCGCTCACCGAAACGCCGGTCGACGAAGACACGCTCGCAGCCATCAACGCGCGCCTCAGCGGCAACCGTCTCGCGGGCGCCGATGGGGCGGTCGAGGAAGCCGTCCGCTACTCCGGTGTCAGCGTCTTTCCCGGCTGGGAGCTCTACGCCCCGGTTGCGGCCCCGAAACACACTCTCTTCGAACTGCTCCCCGCTGCAACCGTCGTGCTCGACGAACCTGACATGCTCGGCGGCGCCCACGACGCCTGGTGGACGAAGCTCACCGATGTGCACGAGCGCAGCCTCATCGGCAATCTGGTGCGGCCCGAGGACTTGTACCTAAGTCCCACACAGTGGGACAACGAGCTGCGGCGCTGTCCGCTTCTCGCCATCGAGCAACTCGGCATTGAAGACTCGGCGGACGGCGAGCACATCATCCTGCAGACGCAGCCCACCATGCGCTTTCATGGCTCAGTGGCGGTGATGACGGAGGAGGTCGGCAAGCTCACCAGCGAAGGCAAGCGCGTGATGTTCGCCGTCTCCAGCACCGGCGAAGTGGAGCGCCTGGCCGACGTCTTCAACGAGTACAACCTGTCGTTTCGCATCGGCAGCCGCACCCCCAAGCCCGGCATGGAGGTGTTCGTCGACGAGTCCACCTACTTCGCTGACGACGTTGCCGCCACCATCATCGTGAAGGCATACGTGCCCGAAGGCGTCGCGCTGCCCGAAGCCAACCTCATCCTCTTCGGCTCACACGATCTCTTCGATGAGCCCGAAGTTTCCCTCGGGCGTCCCCAGCGGCAGAAGTCCAAAGTCTCGGCGTTTCTCTCCGACTTCCGCGACCTTGCTGTCGGCGACTACGTGGTGCACGTCGAGCACGGCATCGGGCAATACCAGGGGCTGAAAGAAGTCCCGCAGGAGGATGGGGCGCCCGCCGAGTTCATGGTGCTGGAGTACGCGGAGGGCGCGAAGCTGTACGTCCCGCTCACGCGCCTCGATCTGGTGCAGAAGTACCGGTCCTCGGAGGGCGCGAAGCCGGTGCTGAACCGCCTGGGCACCGCGCAATGGCAGAAGACTAAGGCGCGGGTGAAGAAGGCCATGCAAGACATGGCCGATGAACTCCTCAAACTCTACGCCGCCCGCAAGAATGCCGAAGGGCACGCCTTCGCCGCCGACAGCGAATGGCAGCACGAGTTCGAAGACGCCTTCGAGTTCAGCGAGACCGAAGACCAGATGAACGCCATCGTCGATGTCAAGCACGACATGGAAGCTTCGACGCCCATGGACCGTCTGCTGTGCGGCGACGTGGGCTACGGCAAGACTGAAGTCGCCATGCGCGCCGCGTTCAAGGCGGTGCAGGATGGCCGCCAGGTCGCGGTGCTCGCGCCCACCACCGTGCTCACCTTCCAGCACTACAACACCTTCAAACAGCGGCTGGCAGCGTTCCCGCTCAAGATCGAGATGCTCAGCCGCTTCCGCACACCCAGGCAGCTTAAGGAATCGCTGGCGAAACTCGAGGCCGGTGAGCTCGACATCGCCATTGGCACCCACCGTCTGCTGTCGAAGGACGTCAAGTTCCACAACCTCGGCCTGGTGGTCGTGGACGAAGAGCAGCGTTTCGGCGTGCGCCACAAGGAGCGCCTCAAGCAACTGCGCAAAGAAGTGGACGTACTCACGATGTCGGCCACACCGATTCCGCGCACCTTGCACATGTCGCTGCTCGGCCTGCGCGACATGAGCGTCATCGAAACGCCGCCCAAAGACCGCATGGCGATTCAAACCGTCGTCGCCGCCTGGGACCACAAGCTCATCCGCTCGGCCATCGAAAAAGAGCTGGAGCGCGGCGGGCAGGTTTACTTCGTGCACAACCGCGTGGAGAGCATTTACGACATCTCCGAGAAAATCCGCGAGATGGTGCCCAGGGCGCGCATCCTCGTCGGCCACGGGCAGATGCCTGAGACCGAGCTGGAGCGCGTGATGCTGGCCTTCATGCGCCACGAGGCCGACATCCTCGTCGCCACCACCATCATCGAGAACGGGCTCGATATTCCGCTATGCAATACCATCATCATCAATCGCGCCGACCGCCATGGCTTGTCGGAGCTTTATCAGTTGCGCGGACGCGTCGGCCGCTCTGACCGCCGTGCCTATGCGTACTTGATGATTCCTCCTGACCGCGACCTCACCGATCTGGCGCGTCGCCGTCTGGCCGCACTCAGAGAGTTCAGCGACCTGGGCGCGGGCTTCAAGATTGCCGCGCTCGATCTCGAACTGCGCGGCGCGGGCAATCTCCTCGGCGGCGAGCAGAGCGGACACATCGAGGCCGTCGGCTTCGAACTCTACACCACCATGCTCGAGCGCACGGTGCGCGAACTGAAGGGCGAACTCGAACCCGAAACGCCGGAAACGCAACTCAACCTCGGGCTCAACATCCGCATTCCCGCCGAATACATTGCCGAGGAGAACCAACGCCTGCGCATGTACAAGCGCGTCGCCGGAGTCGAAACCGAAGCCCAGCTCAACGACGTGGCCGCCGAGCTGGGCGACCGCTACGGCCAGCCTCCGCCGCCGGTGCGCAACCTGCTGGAGTACGCCGAACTGAAGCTCCTCGCGCAGCGCGTGGGCGTAGCGCAAATCGAGCGCCGCAAGGACGCCGTCAGCATCCGCTTCACTGAGAAAGCGACGGTTGATCCCGAACGCCTGTCGCGCTTCGTCCACGCCGAACCCGGCAGCCAGTTCACCCCCGCCGGCGTGCTGAAGTTCACGCTGAAGGAAAAGCAGCCCGAGGTAATCCTCACGCGCCTGAAAGCGCTGTTGGAGCAGTTGGCAGGCGAAGAGCTCGTGGTGCAGTAGGGTTCGCTACTCCTGCATTGCCCGTCGACGCAGGAGCGTTACAATTCCAGGAATCGAGCGCAGACTCACGCCCAGCAACCCGCCCATCACATAAAGGATTGTCGTAGGCTCAGGAACCGCACCGACCTCCACGCGCAGGCCCGTGGGATTGACGCACTGCGGACCGCAGTCGTCATTGGTGACGACAAAGTCCAGCCTATTCGTTCCGGTGACAAAGCCGCTCCCAATCTGAAAGGAGGTGAAGTTCTCGAAGCAGCACGCTGGGCCACCGGAAATGCCTATGCCGGTATCAACTCCGTTCAGAAAGATCTCCGATTCATTGTCAGACGCTAGCCGGCCGGTGAGTACAAATGTGCCGACATTGTTGGAGGTTAAATCAAACGTGGTCTCGAAAGTATAGTTCCCCGGAGGCCCACCAACCGCATCCAGTCCATTGGCAATCGGTCCAATCCATTTCGAAGTTGCAGTGTTTGGCAACCATACGGGATCACCTGGAAAGAATGGGACGAACGGAAACTGCCCATCGATTACCACGAAGGCCGCCGGGCCAAAACCATCGGGACTCGATACGATCGTGTAATGAGGGTCAACTGCACCAGAGGGAAGCGGAATTCCGCTATTGTCTACGCCTGTGTTGAAAATGATTCTCGCGGAGGCCGACGCAGCAAGAACCACGGAAAGTGCAATGAGCGTCGCAGTTCGCATATACACCTCGCTCGCTGAAGAGCGGCTCTTGTATGGACATAATCGTTACCGATATTAGAACTATCGCGATATCGCAACCATTCTAGGCCGCTTTAGGGCATCCATAACGAGAAAAATCGACGTCAAATCGAAAATGGGGAATAAGGCGCTATCCGAATATCTGCCAAAGAACGGTCAGTAGCCAAAGAGGAAAGTCAATTCCACCGGTGGGAAGAGCAGTTGGTGGGGTAGGCGGCGCATCTTTGTCGGCCAGATTGTGGCCAGATGAGCCGGCATCATCCACGTAAGCTAGATACACTACACCCCTCGCGCCAGAATCCAAGCTTAGACTGGCCGGATTGACCGCTGATCGTACCGCACTCACACTCATGGCAAAATCCACACTTGCAAACTTGATTAGGGGGAGGTTGACTGAAATGAACCGTAAAGAACATCAACTCATCATCGAAATGTTTAAGCGGCAGACGATGCTTTACCTCGGCCTTGTCGAGCTTTTGAGGAGCCGCGACCTTTTGGATAAGGGAGACTTGCTTGCTTTTGATGCCGCAATTTCTCCTTAATTTCGCGAAGCCGCTGAGGGGTACGTCGAGGCAGATTATCGAGCAACTGCAGCAATGCTCGGCGTGACTGATCTCCCAGAACTTTGAGTCGCCTTCACTGCGCTGTCGCATCCATACCTACACAACATAGCAAATTCCCACGAAAATCAAATTACTTAGCATTAAAGTGATGTAATTGAAACTAAAGAAAATAAGGCACTTAGATAGACAGGCACAACACTAAAGTTTGGTGGAAAGAAAGACCTTGTGGTGTTTTATGTATATTATTGCCATCTATCCCCATCAAAACAAAGAATTTGTAGATAAGGGGGCCTGGTCGTCAGCGGTTCCCAAATCGAAACAGGGCGAGGCTTCACCCAAGCTCAATCTGCAGGCTCACCACTGCCGCCGCCGGAATCGTCACCACCACGCTCGACGCTGTCGCTTTTACTTCGCCCGGGCGCGGCAAGACGACGTTGGGCTGCGCAAATGTGTTGTGCGCGTGGATGTCGGGAGCGGTGAGGACGGTCATCGTGGCTGATCCGGGTTTCGCGCCGCGCACCATGATCTCGGTTTCGTGCGCCTGGGTGACGTGCGGGTTTGCGACCGTAAGCACGAGTGTCTTGTTGTGGAGCGACGCCGAGCCCTGGAGGCCCCAGAACGTGGCCGGGGTTCCGTCGCGATCGTACTTTACTTCCGGCGCATCGAAGACGGCGCGCACCGACTGGCCACCCTGGTGCGCGGCGTAAAGTTCAAAGACGCGGCCAACGGGTGTCACCACGAACTGGTCTTCGTGCGCGAGGTAGAGGCTGTTGAGGCAGTTGATGAGCTGGGCGCAATTCGCCATGGCGACTTTCTCGGGATGGCGATTGAAGATGTCGAGCGTCATCCCGCTGAACACAGCGTCGCGCAGCGTAGGCATCTGCTCCAGGATGTCGCCAGGCGTAGCTTCGCTGCCGGGCCGGTACCACGGGCCCCACTCGTCGACAACCAGCTTGACGCGGTGCTCGCGATCCGTCTGGCCCATGATCTGCCAGTGGCGCTCGATCAGGGTCTCGATCTTCTGACCTTCGCGCAACAGTTCGTACCAGTCCGTCGCGTCGAAGTTGACGGCGTCTCCCTTGCCCTTGTCCCAATCGGAGGTGCGGCCGCGGCTGAGGTTCCAGGCATACATGTGCAGGGCCCAACCCCAAGGCGTGTCGAAGTGCGGGTCTTTTTTAGCCATTGCCTCGAAGAATCCAGTGGTCCAGTTGTAGTTGTCGCCGTCAGGGCCAGAGGCAACGAAGCGGAGTTCGCGACCGAAGCCGGGGACCCAGGTGACGTAGCGGCGAAATTCCATGGCGTACTGCGAGGGCTCGAAGTTGCCGCCGCATCCCCAGGATTCATTGCCGACACCCCAGTACTTCACGTTGAACGGTTCGCTGAATCCCGCGGAAGCGCGGGTGTCGGCGAGCGTAGTGCTTCCCGCGGGCGAGTTACAGTACTCCACCCATTGCACGAACTGCTGCGCGGGCAGGCTACGCACGTTGGCGGCGAGGTAGGGCTCGGCGCCGACGAGCTTGCAGAAGTGTACGAACTCGTTGGTGCCGAACTGGTTGGGATCGTACTTTTGGCCGGCAGGCTGCTTGGGATCGTAGTTGGCCCAGAAGTTGGTGCGCCGCGGACGCTTGTCGCGCGGCCCGATGCCGTCGCGCCAGTCGTAGCTGTCGGCAAAGCATCCGCCGGGAAAGCGCACTACGGGCGCCTTGATGGCGCGCATGTGGTCGATAACGGCTTTGCGAATGCCGTTGACGTTGGCGATCTTTGAGGTCTCGCCGACCCAGATGCCGTCGTAGATGACGCCGCCAAGGTTCTCGGTGAAGTGGCCGTAGAGATTGGGAGAGATGGTGCCGAGTGGCTCGTTGAGGAGTACTTCGATGTGGGCGTCGATGGTGCGCGACTGCGCCAGCGTGGATACGTCGGAATAACGCGCGAACGCCAATCCTGCTATGCCTAGTGTGGAGTTGCGAAGGAAGTCGCGGCGACGGATCATGGGACTCCTGAGTACCCTATGGTTCAGTTGCCTAACTATACGGTGTTGCGGGGACCGCAAGTGCGGCCAGTTGTGGCGAAATCAGCGCCCTATGTCCGTGCGGAACAGGGCGCCAGATGTCACGCCAACCAACTGTATTCGAGGCGGTCAGCTCAGGCAAAACCCTCTAATCGCAAGCAAGCGACACCCAGGCAAGACCGGCAATCGTAGTCATGCGCGGCCGACCTCACCCGTAGTAGCGGAAATCTTTCCAGAACGCCGGCCAGCCCGCTGTGGGAGGACCGCAAACCCAGATGTCGGGGTGGTCTTCGGTCTCCTCGTTCTTGATGCCGTACTGGTTCCAGGTGTGTCCGGCGAGGCGGCACGATTCAAAGTGCTCGTCCACGAAGTGGCGGCTCAGGCCCACCACGATCAGCGTTTGCGGGGGCGGGTCGCCGTAGCCGCGGTACCAGAAGGAATTGATTCCGCTGATGGCGCGCGGGAGGCCATATTCCGGGCCGTAGACATTGAGCGCGCCCGCTTCTCCGTAATTCGCGCCGATGATGCCAAGGTGCGCGCGCTCCTCGGGCGTGAGGGAGTCGCGGATCTTCGCTACTTCCTGCACCAGTTCGCGCCAGCCGATCTGTTCGCGAAAATCGCCCTGCACTTCGTTGGTGATGCCCCACCAACGAGAGTTTACCGGCGCCGCCGGCAGCCAGAATGCGGTAGTGAAGACGACTTCGAACATCAGAGCGGCCCACACCGCCCAGCGGGTCGTCATCGCCCAGCCGCGCTTCATCGTTGCCAGCCAGCG
>Ga0335083_10007446_pt1 | contig 13521 bp, 35 predicted proteins | sample Lox_Sample_42_FD_206716 | JGI IMG/M metagenome (GOLD analysis project Ga0335083, IMG submission 206716) | Soil microbial communities from Loxahatchee National Wildlife Refuge, Florida, United States - Lox_Sample_4.2 | ecosystem: Environmental > Terrestrial > Soil > Wetlands | place: USA...
GGCGCAATGTGGGAACACGCGGCCGTCGTAGACATCCGGGTGGCCGCCGTCTTTCAGCAGGCCGCCGTCGATGCGCTTCGACCACGGAAGACCGGGCTCGATCATCTCCGGATACCAATCTCTCTTGCCGGCAGCGTTGTGGAAGTAGTGGCCGGCTCGATCCCAGCACCCCCAATAGTAGGCAATCGGCCCGCTCATAGACCGGCCTCCGGTGCCCACGATGGATGCTGATTGGCGCGCTTCCATAGCATGTGCTCGTCTCCCCGCATGAGAACGAGCATCGCCACTACGTCGTCCGTAGGCGTCATCGCGCCAGCCCACGAACCTTCGTAGAAGGCGATCGGATGCAGACAGAGCGCCGCGAGGATCCTGGGCTTCTCCCCCCTCATCGTGATCGCGATCGTCGGACGCAGCCGGCGGAAGATGTAAGTGACGCCACTGCGATGACTCGTCTCGGTGAAGCTGCCGGTCAGCATGTATTGCTTGAACTGGCGATGGCGCACCAGCGTGCCCAGCATCTGGACGGCGTTGGCCTCTTGCTCGATGCCCCAGGCGTCAGCGGCGCCCAGCGTCGACAGGGCCATCTCGAGCCGGTGACGGCCGTGGTACTTCCCCCAATGTATCTTGCCGCCTTCCTCCCAGATCACGATCGTGGTCTTGCGGACGAGCGAGTAAAATTCGTTCCGCAGCTTCGCGTCGGTCGGTAGTGGCTCTTCCTTCGCCTCCTCCGGGCGGCCGATCCCGGCCAAGCCAGCGGCGTTCGGGAACTTCGGTTCGATAACCAGCGGCATGCCGGCGAGCGGCATCGGGATACCCGCCCAGTCGCCGCGCTCGGCCGCGATGCGCCGTAGGCCGTTCCGAAGCGGCGCGAAGCCGTCTACGGCCTCGAGCGTCCCTCGCACGTGTTCCTCAGCTCGCCGGGCGGCGTTGATGCGCGCGAGACGGCCCATTAGACCGCTCCCGCCGGTTTCGACGACGACGAATGCCCGCGGTTTCGCCGCTCGATGATGGCCCAGAGCTTGCCGGCAGAAACATCGTCGGCGCGGATGAACCAGCGGAACGGATCGCGGTGGAATTCGGCCCAGGCGCCGCGATCTCCTTGTCGGATGATGCCGGCAGCCTCCAGCTCGTGCATGTCGATGGCGAGCATGATCCGCAAGCCGTTGTGGAATTCGCCGAAAGTCATGGCCATCAGCCACCCGCCGATCGAGCGACGGCCACGCTACGCACGTTGCCGGCTGGCGCCGTGTAGGTCCGATGGCGACCCTTGCGGCCCCGGAGTTTGAGCGGCTTGGGCGGCTGGCCATTCTCCAGCATGTCCTCGGGCAACCCGACGATCAGGTACTCACAGGTGGCCTCATCGAAGGCCTCTGCGCGCTGGAAGAGAGGCTTTCCGTCCTTCTCGCCGACCTGGACCATGATGGCGAAACCGCGCTTCAGCATATCGGCGACGATCTTCGCCGCGCGTTCCTTCTCGGCCGGGTTGGCGGGATCGAAAGAGAGCTTCGTGTCGCCGTCGCCGACGTTCAGGATCCCGCAGCATCCGATCAGGGACAGGTCGCCGGGACGGGTATCGTTGATCCTGGTGCGCATCAGTCTGGCCTCTTGCAGAAGGGTGAATACGGCCCCGAGCGATAGGCGAGCTCGGCCACGTCTTCGGCATATTCGGGATCGTGAAGGGCTGCTTCCTGCGAGTAGGCCATTAGGGCCTTGCAGGCGAAGGCGTCCTTGCACCGGATCACGAAGAACTCATGCGGCTCGCCGACCGCACTGTCGTCGAGAACGCCGGCATCCTTCAGCGTCTTCAGCGCGGCATCGATCGCCGTCATGTCCTCGCCGGCGCCGCGCTTCTCGCGGATGCGACGGTTGAGGATCAGCTTGTATTTGCCGTTGTCACCCGGCTTCAGATTGCGGTCGAGCCTCATCAGCCGAGCTCCTGTGCGCCACGGCGATCGGCGACCGAGAGCGCGACCGGGACCTGCCAGCCCCGGACGTGCAGCTCGACGAAGCCGCCATCGTTCAGGACGGCGAGTTCTTCGGCCGTCGGCTTCCAGGCGCTGATGCAGCGCTCGACGTTGCCGTCCTTTGTCTCGACGCGGATAGGTAGACGGCCGCCATCGACGCCATCAGGACAGGCGGGGTTATGCGTGGCGCCTTCGATCAATGCGGCTTTCATGAGCGGCCTTCTACGGTTGGAGAGAGGGGATCGTTCGTGCCGCTTCTCGCCGGCGGCTTGCAGGCCTTGAGGTGGATGAGCGACACGCGCATGGCGAGCGTGCTGCCCGAGCGGATAGAGTTGATGGCGCCCTTGATGTCCGCCTTGAGCTTGTCGGCGGCGCGCTGGCCGGCGGCGGCCGACCATTCGCCGTCGGCGTAGAGCTCGACGCTGGCGTGGCCGATGGCCTCAGCCAGTTGGGCGGCGAGTTCCCACGCGGGAGCCTCATCGCCGCGCGGTTTCGCGAACGGTCTCTCGACGGGAGGCATTGGGGGCGGCTTAGCCATCCGGACGCTCCTTGCCGAAGAAGCCGACGTCGTGGAGCGCCTGGGTGCGGGTAGCCTCATAAGCGCGGAAGCCCTCGCATTCGGCATCGAGCGGGGCCGAGCAGACGTCACCCATGGTCACCACGGTCGCGCCGCAGGCTTGGCAGATGACGCGCTGGCCCAGCCGCTCGAAAGTGAGGTCGACGGCCTTCTTGATGAGAGGTGATCGGCTCATTTGGCGCGCGGCCTGAGGGCACTCAAGACGATTGAAGCATCCTGAGTGTCAGCAAAAGTGAGGCGTAAGCATGTGCCTCCCCCCTGATCCGTGAAGATGTCCCATGTCCTGGGACTTGGAAGTGTCGTTGCAGAGTCGGTGTTCGGGTCGACGGCTAGAGCTGCCTCGCACATCTCGGCGAAGGTCTGGTTGGTCTTTGCCTTATCGCTCGCGGCAACAGCCTCGCCAATCCGCCCCATGGTGTTGAAGTCCTCCGCCTTCTTGCGATGCTCGCGCTCATAGGACCGGAACTGCTGCGCGGCCTTGATGACGGCCGAGATCAGCGCATGCTCCGGCGGCTGCCCTGAGAGCTCATAGAGCGGCACTGATTCGACGAACGCCGGATCGCCCGGATCGTCGCCGAGCGACCAGTCATCCTCCGCGAGGCCGTGCGGCTTGAGCAGATAGGCGAACGGGCCCTTGGCGTAGAACGTCGTCAGCCGGCCCTTGGTCTTATCGCCCTTCGCGAAAGCGACGGCGTCTTTCAGGCCGGCGATAATCTTGGACGCCGGGCGTTCGGACAGTGAGGCGCGAGCCGCCTTCAGCTCCTCGACGTAATGGGGACCGGTATAGACGAAACCGTGGTTGGCAGCGGTGGCGAACGCTGCTCGCATTCCACCATGAGCGTCGACCGCATCGAGTTTCGAGACGAGCGCCGCGAGATTTTCTCTTACCCCGTCATCCGATCGTCTCAGTCGGTGAAGCTCGTCCAGGATCGCGCGCGCTTCCGGCCGACTGATATCCATATGAGGATTGGCCGCGGCGATGAGATGCTGTAGCCGCTCTTCGCTGATCCGCGGCAGCAGCTGTCCGCTCTTGTTGGCCCGTGTGCTATCAGTCTTGTCCATGAGCGACACTCGCGATGGTGAAGAAGGGATGCCGCGGCTGAGCCCCGCAGCGATGAAGACGGCGCGCCGGAACGTCGTGCACCGGATCGACCGGTTCTTGGCCGGACTCGATCGCGAACGACGCGAGCCGACGGCGTTTGAGGCCCACCAGGTCCTTGCCGCGCTGGGGCACCTGCAGGTCGACCGCTTCCCGGCCGGCGAAGACGCGATGATGCGCGCCGAACGGCCAGACCTCGCGGGCGCGGCGGCGATCGCCGCGACCAAGGGCGCTAAGGCGACGACGGCCGAGCTCCGGGAAAGGCTGGCGGCGCTGCGCGAGGCGACGTGATGTTTTCATGGGATGTTCGCGCCCCAATCTCGTAGCCGGCGAAGCAGCTTGGCCTCTTCCTCGCGGCGATCGGCGTCATCGGCCCAATCGAGGCCACTACGGACCAAGTCGACGTTGGCAGCATTCATGCTTCGGAAGCCGCCGCGCACACGATGGGCTTCGACGCGATCTGCCATCTCGATCGGCATCGTGACCATGATGCGACGCGGCTTCATCACCATCTCCTCGGTGCGACGCGCGAATGTCGATCGAGCCACCGCTGGATATCGGGCGTGATCAGAGACGCCAGCGGAGGGTCCTTGGGGTGCTCGGCCTTCTCGGGCCCGGCGCTATGGCGCTTGCAGACCGGCAACGACCACGCGAGCTGATCGAGATACCGGCCGTAGCCCATGCTTGGCGCGTCACCGCACACGAAGCAGCCGCCGGGGACGCGGCCAAGGTCGAGGCTATATCCGGGCGAAGGCGGATCGCCCGGCTCCCAGTAGTCACGCTTTGGCGGCTTGAAGAGATGTCGCTGCGCGCATTCACGGATCCATGCGCCCCCGAACGCCGGTCGGCTGTGGCTGCTTTCCATCCAGTCTTCGACCTGGTTCAGCAGCGGGACGAGCTCGGCGAGTGGTATCTTCTCCGCGGACTCGAGCGGCTTCCAATCGACGACCGGCCGGAAGTCGATGGCCTGTCCGGCTTCAGTCTCCCATCCGTCGTAAGTGCCCCTGAAAAGACCACCGCCATAGAAATATTTGGCACCAAGGACTTTGGTGGCGAGGACGCGGCCCGGCTGCGCAGCACCATTCCAGGGGTGATGCCAGACCTGCCCTGTGGCGAACCGTGTCTCGGTAAAGCGAAGCGTCCGGATGCCGGTGCCGCGGCAGTCCCGGCAACGCACGGTGTAGCCGTCGGTCCAGTCCCAATGGCTGTAGCGGCCATTCTCGCAGCGGCTGCACTTGCCTTGCCAGACGACGAAACGGAGCGTCGCGAGCTCGTCGAGACAGGCGACCAGTGCCGCCAGTTCCTTGTAGGCGTAGATCGCGCGGGCGATGGCGTGACCGCTGGAGGCTCGCGCGTGGACGTTCAGGCGACTGAGGGAGGCGACCGGCACGTTCATGATCCGCGCCCCGGCACGTAGAGCGCGCGCGGCTTGCCCTCGCCGTTCTTCACCCGCAGGTACTTGTCGGTCTCGCATAGGATGTTCGGCACGTCGCTGAAGTCGATCGACACGCCAGTCTCGGGGCCGACCAGCTTGAAGATGGTGCGCATCTCGGAGAGAGCCTGGTGCTGAGAGAGGGGAGCGTTCACCGGACGCCCATGGACGCGGTTCAACCCGCGAATGGTGCCGGGGCCTGCGGCGCCCCAGGTCTCGATGTCGCGCGCCGAAGCCAGAAGCGACGTAAACCGCATATCGACGACGGCTTGGTAGGCCATAAAGGCACCCCAACCGTTCGACGCGGTGATGCGGCTATGGACGGATTGCAGGGTGTTGTTGGGCCAGATGAGTCGGTCGAATTCCTCGCGCCGTCGCCAGAGCGCACCGATGACTGTTTCCGCGATGTAGGCCTGTTTGTTGGCGCCCTTCGTCGCTGGCGCGGAGATCATGTAGGCACCGGTGTAGACCTTCTCGCCCCTCGACTTACGGGCGTTCAGGATCCTCGTGATATAGGTCGGGTTGAACCCGTTGCTGTTAGGCCATGAGCCTTCGTAGGACATGAGCTCGGCCAGCGTGTCGGGCCAATTGATCTGTCGCGCGATGCACAGCATCAGCCAGAGCAACGGATGGTCGGCGAAGCGCTCGCGGATGTTTTTGCGTATCCAGATCGTGCCGAGGTCGTCTTCACGCCGCACGTTGCAGAAGCGATAGGTCGCGAGGATGGGATCGTCGGTCCATGGCTGTGGATGACCGGCTTCTTTGGCCATGCGAATGGCCTCGCGCTCGCGTACCCAATGCCAGAGCGGCCTATATTCAGGAACGCTCATGATTCGCGTCCCCGTAACACCGTCGAGGCCGAAGGATTAGCCGCGATGCGGTGCGCGAGCTGAAGCGCTTCCGACTGGAGACGCCCCGCCGCCTGGGCCAGCCCGTGCCTCTCCACGAAGGCCTTGATGGCGGCGTCCAGCATCTCGCCCGGATCCTGCTCGTCGATCGGCGTGTGCAGAGTGCGGTCGCAGATGCAGCCCGCGCTAGTCTGGCACTGAGGGTTGGTGCACACGAGGGTCATGGCGCGCCGGCCTTCGCGCGTAGGTATTCGCCGATCCAGCCATTCGTGGCACGGTTGGCCTTCAGGGTCTTGTCGTTGTAGAGGCTCGCCAGCCAGCGATATCCGTCGGCGGTCTCTTCGGCGTGCTCGCCGCCGCCGATCTCCAGCATGCGATCGCCGTAGGCCCTGGCGCGATTGTCGCGATAGATCATGCCGTGCAGTTCAAGGATGCCACCGCTGCCGATAAGTGGGGCGATCAGCCAGGTATGAAACTTCTGGGATCGAATGGCCTTGCGAAGGTCGATGGGGAAGCGAGGTGGCATATGGTCGAAGAGCTTGAAGAGGGCCTGCTTTTCGTCCCCTTCAACACCGATGCCCGCGCCCCGCCACTCGAGGTTCTGGTCTTCGTAGACGTGCCGACACCTGTTCTCGCTGGAGCGCCAGCGACGACAGACCGAACAGAATCGCCATCTCACGTCGCAATCGTCGCAGAGCTTGTTGTCGACGAAGATAGGAACGCGTTTCTCGTCGCCGCAGGCCCAGCATTTGCCGAGGCGCATGCCGTCCGGCAGAGAGGATTTTTTGGCGACGATCGTGACGGTCATGGCGTCGGCTCCTCGCGACCTTGGACGTCCCAACGATATTCGTGATGCTCAAGGCCCTCGGCCGCTCGTTCGGCGCGGCGCTTGGCTTCGCCCAGCCTGATGGCGTGCCCCATTTCGATCCGAGGCCCAACATGCCTCGCCTTGGGGCCGACGAAACGAAAGTAGATTACGAACAGATTGTGATGCCGCCTCTCCACGATCCAGGCCGCGCGAAGTCCCTCGACCCACACTGATATCCAGTGCGTGTGGCCGTCCTTCTTCCAGGTCCAGCGGCGCGGCATCATGCTTCGTGCTCCGCCCTTGCGACGTCGGTCGCGTTCCAGACGCAGGTGATACCGTCATCGGCGACGCGACGGCCTTGTTCCTTCCAGACTTCCCACGCAGGCCAGAACGGCGACTTCCCGCCCGGTACGCTCGGCACCGGCTCGTCATGCTTCGTGAGGATCGCGGGCCCGAATCGGTCGGAGTCCTCGAAGCGCCAGGTACGCCCGTTCACGGCGATCGTGAACGGGCCAGCGTGCCAATTGTCCATGCGGCAGACGTGGCCGAAGATCTTGAACGCTGCGGAGGTGTGGCCGAATTCGGTCATGCGCCCGCTGCCTTGACGGTCGAGTTGACCAGCTCTTGGGCGGCGAGCGCTTGCGCTACAGCTCGGCAGATCGCCACGGCCATCTCCCGGGGATCGTCGATCGTCCCGCGCACCATGTACCTGGGTGTCAGGATGTCGGCGCGCACGCCGCTCTTAAATCGAAGGATCTGGAGCGTGGCATCGTGCGGCACAAGCGCGATGGCATCGGCCACGTTGAAAAGGGGATGAGGGCGACTGCGCTCGCCGGTCGAGTATTGGGCGATGCCCATCTTCACGTACCAGCGGACGCCGCCTTCGAAGGCCGGCTCAGGTTCGCAGCGCCAGCCGGCGGCGATCAGAAGCTCATCGGACAGCTGCTGGTCGCCATGGAACGTCGCCGTCTCGCGCGACCAGGCTTCGAGCTTCGCGATTAGGGCGGTGAAATCGGTCATGCCGTTTCCTTTGGGTGCGCCCAGTCCAGGTCCTCGCGAGCCGTGGCTACGCCGCGTATGCTTTTGCAGTACCGGACAAAGACATAGTGCTCGGTGACCGAGGAGATGATGCCCGGCTCAGCCTCGAAGTTCGGCGCAGTCCGATAGACGACGGCGCGACCGATATCGTCCGATGTCGGCCCGATGCCCTTGGGCTTGAGCGGATGGTCGGTCATCGTGCGCCTCGGTCGATTTCGAGCCGGGCGCGATCGATGCGCTCTTTCGCTCGGCCACGGTGTTCCCCGATCTGGATACCAATGCCGAGACCGAAGAAGAGAAAGGCGGCGCAAAGGAAGGCTATCGTTGCAATCATCGGAACCGATATCCTCCGAGGACGATGGTGAAGGCATTCGCCGGCAGGATCCTGCGAAGGTCTTCGTCCGAGATCGTCTGGCCATCGCTGAGAAGGCTGCGGACCTCGGCCGCGACCTGGTCGAAGGTGAACACGCCACTCTCGTAGTCGGTCGCGAGAAGCACGCCGGCGATATCGATCAACGCCGCGATCGTTGCGTCATCGGTGACCGGCCCGGGCGCGCCCGGCTTGATGTCCTGAAGCCGAAGCGCCTGCTGCATGGTGAGGCCGCCGCGGGTCATCGAACGACCACTCTTGTTGATTTGATCACCTGCAGGATGCGCCCGAACGGCACGCGATATTCGACGTCGCCGTGGGCCTCGAGCGACCGTGCGGTGCCACCAACGATGCCAATGGCCTCTGCAGCCGCAGCCTGCGGGTTGGTCGCGTCAATGGAGAGGTGGCCCATGATCTCGTAGCCGACCAAGTACTTGCGCTTCTCTGCGGTCATTCGTCGAACCTCACGTTGCGGCCGTCGGCGCCCACGATCCGGATATCGCCGCCGAAGTAGGAGATGCCGAAGCCCGGCTGGATCAGGGTGCAGCCATGGTCGCTGACAGCGACGATCGGCTTGTCGCCCTGGTTGAAGATGCGCCAAAGCTTGAGGTCGGCCGGCTTGCTCTTGGCGATCGGGATGTTGGTCATCGTGGACCCCTTTGCTTTAGATCGCGATCCTCACGGCCGTGGCGCTTCCAGCAGCCGTGAGCCTCGCAATCCCAGCCGGCACCGACGTGAAGGCCATCGCAGGGCATTTGTGTCTTCGGGCACGTCGTCTGGACGTCCTCTTCATCGATATCCGGAAAGGAGCGGGTCGACGGCGGCTCACTGCCATCGCCCTTCGCGAAGACGATCATGTCGCCCGGCGCGATCTCGCGCTGCGCACGGAGGTCCCAGCCGATGTGGAAGAAGTCGGGCGCACCGAACACCCGCTTGGCGCTGACATATTCATCGCCGCGGAAGCCCACGAAGTGGAGGCAGGCAGGCGAGGTCATGCGAACGTCACGCCGTTGAGGCGATGCTGGCAGAATTCAGCCCGCAGCTTGCCGCCCATCCAGACGCGCACGTACGGGATCAAGGCGAGCTCACCGTGCTTGACCCACTTCTCGAGACGAGTGCAGCCGTGCTTGCCAACGGTGATGAGTCCGCCATCGGTAAGCTCGATTTGCTTGATATCGCCTGTGCCTTCCCAGCATTTGGCGATGTCGGAGGCGGTGATGCTCATTGGCCACGCCTTTCCTGCAGCTTCTTTAGTTCGTCCCGAGCGTTTGAGAGCCTAGCCAACAGGAAGCCGCTGCCGCCCTTTTCGTTGACTTCCTTGGTCACAGCTTCGACCAGGTCGCGAAGCTCGGTCTCTGTCGTGGTGGGGAGATTGTCGGCCGCTTCCCGATCGACGACGGAAGGCGTGCGGTCGAAATCTCGACACCAGCGGCTGACGTGACGAATGAACAGTCGCAGATTGTCGTAACTCAGCGCCTCGCGAGCGGCGAAGAACGGAGGCTCCATGGAGTTCGTCGCCATGTACCAGGCATAGTCCTCCGCGCTGGCGAACTTCTTGCCGATGCTCATTGGCGCTGCTCCATCCTGAACAGGACCGCGCGGCCCGCGGCGGTGATCTGCGCCTTCCCGCGGCCGACGTAGGAGAGCAACCCGCGCTGCACCAAAGCCGAGACGGTCCGGTAGTGGATGGCGTGGTCGAGCCCAGGAGCGGCGAAGCCAGCCCGCGTACGGACCAGCTGACCGTTGTCGGTGTTCGCCGCAGCCTTCAGCGCCTCAAGCGTTCGAGCATCGATATCTGGCTTCATGCGGCTTCCCTCACGACATTCCTGATCGTCATGTTCTGCCGCCGCATGGCAGCCACGATCGCGTCGATGACCGAATTGCGGGTCACCAGCGGCAGCACACCCTCCAGCGCGCTCTCGAGGAAAGCGCGATCGGCGACGGCGGCACGTTGCTTCATCCGCAGGCGGCCACGCGTGCGCGCTTCTTCCTGCGGTGTTGGCGCGCGCGCCGAAGAGAAGTCGGAAGGATTGCCCATGGCGCGGCCGTTAGTCGACGTGCGGCATCTCGAAGAGATAGACCTGGATGCGAGGCTCGACGTACGTCGGCGCCAGCGTCTTGCCATCGGGATGCAGGCAGATGACCCAGGTGGCTTCCGCGTTCGACGGCATGTAGAGCGTGTTGGGCTCGGGCTGCGGCAGGCCGATCATGCCAGTCTGATATTCGCCGTAGGGGCGTTCCGGCGTCGTGTACTGCGTGGCGTACGGTATGCCGAAGCCGATGCTCGTCGTGGGGCAGACGGTGTGACGCTTGCCCGTCATGTCGAGCGTGTAGGTGTAGGTGACCAGCTTGGCGTTATCGCGCATCTCGTAGATTGCCTTCAGCTGGCGCTTCTCCGTGAAGTTCGTGATCGCAGGCATGCCGACGACGACTGCCGATTGATCCTGGTTCATCTTCGTGGCGTTGCGTTCTTTCTGCTCGCCGCCGCTCTGGCTGTTGCTGTCGCAGGAATTGGCCATGCAGAGCAGAGCGACGACGGGAAGGAGGAACAGGCGCTTCATCATGTCAGTAGACTCCGATTGAGTTGGCGAAGGTGAGGAGGTCGGGCGGCAAGCGCCCCTTGTCGAACACGCTGAATTCGTGCCGAGCCATGGCGGCGATGATGTTCTTCTCGGCATCCGTGGTGGCCGTCACGTACTGATGCTGCATGTCGTAGAGCCGCCTGACCTCGGCTTCGCCGTAGGCGCGGCTCTGGATCATCACGTCGCGTCGAGCACCTTCCATCTTGGGCGCCCAGAAGACGTAGTTGCCGAACGCAACGGCGTTCACGAAGAAGACGAGGGCGGCAAATCCGACGATGCAGCCGATAGTGGCGAGAACGGTTTTCATGGCTGATGCTCCAGGGCGCGAGAAGGAACGGGCATTTGGCGGAGGCGTCGTCGGACCAGCTCGTCGACATAGGCGAGCATGAAGTGACGCTCGAAGGTGTCGGGGAACTCCGGATCTCCGTGCGCCGAATGGACGTCCCAGAACTCCATGCCGAAATGCAGCTGATGGTTAGGCTTTGGCTCGACCGTCTCGGCCTTCACGCCGCCATTGGGATGCGGCGGTCCCTTGATGGTGAAACCGCTGCAGCCCATGAAGTGCAGCCGCTGGCTGGACATCAGCGCGCGCCAGCGCTCGGCATCGCGCGTGAGTTCCGATTTGCCGGCTTTGAGGGCTGTCACCATTTTGAGCGTTTCGGTGACCTGGTGCCGGGCGCCGGCATCCATGCCTTGCGAATAGGCGTCTTCACCGGCGTGGGCCCATCCGGAGAGCTGCACGGCGTCGGCGCATTCGTCGATCACGACCTCGCGGTTCGGGACGTCGGTCAGCGCACGTGCGACCACGAAGGCGAGCCATGGCAGGCTGTCAGGCGCTGGCGTGGGAATGACGGTCCCTTCGATGTCCATGAGGCGCGCTGCGGCGTAGAGTGCCCGGGAGCGACCAACGGGGCTGATGCGGCCGCCGGGCTGGATCGCGCGCGCCTTCTCGACGAAAGCTTGGAAACGATCACGTCGCTCGAACGCCGCGGTGCGCTCGGGCGATCCTTCGGCGTAGTTGCAGCCGAAGACGTGCATCTTGTCGGCCGCCTCGCCCAAGTGGCTCAGGGCGTCCGTCATCGTGTCACGGAGCTGGGCCGCATAGGCCAGAGCTGAGATCGCGCGCTCGCAGTCCTGGACGATGTCGCGGGCGAAGATCTGGCCGATCGCCACGTTCTCCTTGCCGCTCTCGACCCTGACGGCCATGCGGTTGCGCAGGATCTCGAGCTGCACCATGACGGCATGGATTGGATCGGACTTGAGCGTGTCGTCAGCCAGCATGTCGGTCATGGAATCGATGCTCCCCAGCGCTGCAGGCGGCGATAGAGTTCGCCGTTTTCGTGTTCGTCCAGGCCTTCGTGGATGAGGTGCACCAAGGCGGCGTTCATCGACTTGAAACCGCGAGCGATGCGATGGCGCTCGACGCGCTCGGCCGTGTCGATTGGCAGCGCGATCATGATCCGGATAGGCTTGGGCTTGTCGGTCGTCATGACGCGTGCCTCGTTTGCTTGACCCGAACTTCGAACTCGCTGCCGTCCTGCATGACGCATTTGATCGCGCCATCCTCGATCGAGGTTTTGTCGACATATCGAGAGGCGCGGATTTGGAGCAGCAGCTCTTGGAGGAGGATGAGCTCGAGGTCGTTCATCGCACCGGCTCCATGTCCTTCCAGTAGATGATGTCGCCATCAAAAACAGTGCCGGTGTCGTGGTTGATCTTCCAGAACGCCCGGAGCTCTGCCCAATCCTTGAAGCCGTCGGATCGGGCGAACACGTCGAGTTCTTCGGCGCCGCGGATCAGCGGCACGCCTTCGATCTTCACGCTGTCGTTGAAAAACCCGTTGTCGGGCGGCCGCGCGAACGTCAATCGGATATCGCGCACATCACTGCACACTGAGCGAGCGAATAGGCGGCACTTCTTCGTCCGCATGTTGACGTAGTGCTGTATCTGCTCACCTGGGCGAGCGTGGCGGCTGCGGCCGGTGCGCTTATTCCTGATCGTGTGGGGCTTTCTCCCCGACCAGGTCGGCTCGATGAACATCTCTTTGAAGCCGTAGGCGACCATCAGCGCACTACCGTCCGGCGCGAGAAGACCGGACAATCGAAGGTATCGCCCGGCCGCAGGAGCTTGAAATCGAGCGGCTGGTAGCCGGTGCAGCCTTTCGCGGCGTGGCGACGGCCGGTGATCGAATTCTCGTAGTAGACCCAGACGCCGGTTTTGCTAATGACCCGCCAAGCGAAGAAGCTGCGGAGCCAACGGAAGAAGCGTTTCATGCGCGGTCTCCAACCGTGAAATCACAGACGTCGCAGCCGAGCGTCGAACTCTCGCAAGCCCAACAAGGGGGATTTGTTGTGGCGCAGCTGCACGGACCCGCGCGCTTGATGATGATCCAGCCGTGGCAGCCGGGCTTCGGGCATCGGTCGCCGTCATTGAAGTGCGTCGGCGGTTCCTTCGCCTGGAGGGAGGTGCACCGGAGGTCCATCACTCGCCCTCCAGCTCGATGGTCTGTCGGCCGAGCGGCACACCCTTGGGGCTGTTCCGGAAGGCCCAGTAGAAGTCGTCGACGACGTCGGTCATCTGCTCGACGGTGATGCCAAAGCGTGCCGCAGCTCGCTCGATCGTCGGGAACTCCTTGCGCTGCCCGTAGGAGCGGACGATGAAGCCGCAGAAGTCGTCCCAATCGACGATGGCGGCTTTCCGGCCCTCGTGCTGGCGCATCAGCCGGCGCACGTCCGATTCGTACCGTGCCCAGGCGCAAGGCCACATCCAGGACGGCACATCGGCATAGCGCACGCCGCCGATG
>Ga0335083_10007447_pt1 | contig 13519 bp, 14 predicted proteins | sample Lox_Sample_42_FD_206716 | JGI IMG/M metagenome (GOLD analysis project Ga0335083, IMG submission 206716) | Soil microbial communities from Loxahatchee National Wildlife Refuge, Florida, United States - Lox_Sample_4.2 | ecosystem: Environmental > Terrestrial > Soil > Wetlands | place: USA...
CACCCCATCCACCGGCGCCCGGCTGCCGGCTCTGGCCGAGCTGGCCGGCCAGCGTAGCCTGCCCTACGCCGGCCACGACGGCAAGACCGGCGAGACCCTGCTCAAGTCGGTGCTGGCCCCGATGTTCGCCATGCGCAACCTGGCCGTGCGCTCGTGGTCGGGAGTCAACCTGCTCGGCGGCGGGGACGGCGCCAACCTCGCCGATCCCGGCGCCAACGCCAGCAAGTCCGCCAGCAAGCAGCGGGTACTCAGCGAGACCCTGGGCTACCTGCCCGAGGGCCAGACCCGCATCGACTACGTGGCCGGCCTCGGGGACTTCAAGACCGCCTGGGACCTGATCACCTTCGACGGGTTCCTCGGCACCGGGATGCGCCTGGAGTTCAGCTGGCACGGCTGTGACTCCGCGCTCGCCGCGCCGCTGGTCCTCGACCTGGCCCGGATCACCGCCGCGGCCCACGCGGCCGGGCGGGCCGGCCCGCTGACCGCGCTGTCGTTCTTCTTCAAGGATCCGCTGGGCGACGTGAGCCACGCGCTGCCCGATCAATGGCAGGCGCTGCGCGCGTTTCTCGCCGGGCTGCCTGACCTGTGCCGATGACCACGCTCAGCGGCCTGCCCGGCCTGCCCGCGCTGGCCGAACTGGTCCGGGCGCCGGCCGCGCTGTCCGTGCCCGGTGACGTGCTGGCCGGGGCGGCGGGCGCGGGCGCCCTGGGCGCCCGGGGCGTGCGGGCGTGCGGTCTTGGCGCCGCGTCGGTCTGCCTGTACTGGGCCGGGATGGCCGCCAACGACTGGGCCGACCGGGAGCTGGACGCCCGTGAGCGGCCCGGCCGGCCGATCCCGTCCGGCCGGGTGCCGGCCGGCGCCGCGCTCGGCGTGGCGGCGGGCCTCACCGCCGGCGGGCTCGCGCTGGCCGGCCTGGCCGGTGGCTGGCGGGCGCTCGGCGTGGCGGTGCCGCTGGCCGGCGCGGTGTGGTCTTACGACCTGTGGCTCAAGGGCACCGTGGCCGGGCCAGCCGCCATGGCTGCCTGCCGCGGCCTGGACGTGCTGCTGGGGGCCAGTCCCGGCCCGGTGCGCCGGGCCGCGCTGCCGGCGCTCACCATCGCCGCCCATACCTACCTGGTCACCGCCCTGTCCCGCCGGGAAGTCACCGGCAGCGATCCGCTGCTGCCCGCCGCGACGCTGGCCGGCACGCTGGCCGTGGCCGCCCTGCCGGTCACGCCGGCGCCGGGCGGCCTGGTGCCGGCCGGACCCGTGCCGGGCGGGCGCTTGGGCCGCCGGGGCTGGCGGCAGCTGCTCGCCACCGGGCTGGCCGCCGGGTACGCGGCTGGTTATGGGCGGCCGCAGTACCGCGCGGTGGGGGCGCCGACCGCGGCCAACATCCAGGCCTCGGTGGCGGCCGGGATCACCGGCCTGCCCGCCCTGCAAGGAGCGCTGCTGGCCCGGTCGGGGGCTCCGGTGGCCGCCGCCGCCGTGGCCCTGGCCGCGCCACTGGGCCGCCGCCTGGCCCGCTGGTGGTCGCCGACATGAGCCTGCGGATCGGCTACGGCACCAACGGGTTCGCCAATCACCGGCTCGACGACGCGCTCGCGGTCATCGCGGACCTCGGCTACGCCGGAGTGGCCCTGACCCTCGACCACCATCACCTCGACCCGTACGGCCCGGACCTGGGCCGCCGGGTCAGCCTGCTGCAGGCGCGGCTGGACCGGCTGGGCCTGGCCGTGGTCGTCGAGACCGGCGCCCGGTACCTGCTCGATCCGTGGCGCAAGCACGCCCCGACCCTGCTCGACGACGATCGCGAGCTGCGGCTGGACTTCCTGCAGCGGGCCGTGCGGATCGCGGCCGACCTGGGCGCCGAGGCCGTCTCCTGCTGGTCAGGGATCCGGCCGCCGGCCGTCCCCGCCCCGGTGGCCTGGGACCGGCTGGTGGCCGGCTGCGACCAGGTGCTGGGCGTGGCCGACGCGGCCGGCATGCCACTGGGTTTCGAGCCCGAGCCCGGCATGCTGGTGCAGACCCTCGACGACTGGTTCCGGCTGCGCGACGCGCTCGGCGCGCCACCGCGTTTCGGCCTCACTCTCGACATCGGGCACTGCCGCTGCGTGGAGGCCAGCCCGGTGCCCGCCTGCGTGCGCCGGGCCGGCCCGTACCTGAGCAACGTGCAGATCGACGACATGCGGCGGAGCGTGCACGAGCACCTCGAGTTCGGGGCCGGTGAGGTCGACTTCCCGGCCACCCTGCGGGAACTGCACGCGGTCGGATACCGGGGGCTGGTGAGCGTCGAGCTGCCCAGGCACGCACACGCCGCGCCGGCGGTGGCGCGGGACTCGCTCGCCTTCCTCACCGCGGCCCAAGCGAAGGAGGCCCTGGTGTGACTGACGACCTGAGCGACCGGGATGTGCGCGCCGCCCTGGCGGGCGCGCTGGAGGGCGCGGTGGCCGACCCGGCCTGGCTGGCCGACGCGGTACGCCGGGTATCCGCCCATCCGGCCGCGATCGGCACGCTGTTTCCCGCGGTGAGCCGCCACTGCGGCCGCGGCCCGCTGCCGTCCGGCCCGCCCGGGCTGGCCGGCTGGACGGTCGACGACGCGGTCCGCGCGCTGCTGCTGACCGTCCTGCCGCTGCGCGGGCCCGCGCTGGCCGCCGAGGCCGGCCTGCTGTACCGGTGCGGCGACGCGGCCGAGAAACGGGCCGTGCTCCGCGCGCTGCCCTGGCTGGACATCGGGGACGGCGGGGTCGAGTTGCTGCACGACGCGATCCGCAGCAACGACCCCCGGCTGGTGACCGCCGCGCTCGGCCCCTACGCCGTCCGCCTGGCCGGCCCGACGTGGCGGCAGGCCGTGCTCAAGTGCCTGTTCATGGACATCCCGCTGGGCCAGGTCAGCGGGCTGGCCGCGCGGGCCGACGGTGAGCTCGGCCGGATGCTGGCCGATCTGGCCGCTGAGCGGCGCGCGGCCGGGCGGCCGGTACCTGCCGACGCCGCCGCCCTGCTGGCCCAGCTGACCGGCGGTTCGCCCGGCCGGTCCGGCGCTGCGGAGGAGGCGAGCCCATGCGGATCTTCGACCCGCATATTCACATGAGCTCACGCACCACCGACGACTACGAGCGGATGGCCGCGGCCGGGGTGCGCGCGCTGGTCGAGCCGGCCTTCTGGCTCGGCCAGCCGCGGACCGGGGCCGGCTCGTTCACCGACTACTTCGACTCGCTGATCGGCTGGGAACCGTTCCGTGCCAGCCAGTTCGGCATCCGGCACCACTGCGCGATCGCCCTCAACCCCAAGGAGGCCAACGATCCGCGCTGCCGGGAGGTGCTCGGCCTGCTGCCCCGCTACCTGGCCAAGGACGGGGTGGTGGCGGTGGGCGAGGTCGGCTACGACTCGATGACCCCGGACGAGGACGACGCCTTCGCGGCCCAGCTGGCCCTGGCGGCCGAGCATGACTTGCCGGCTCTCGTGCACACCCCGCACCGGGACAAGGTGCGCGGGACGGAGCGGACCCTGGACGTGGTCAGGGAGTCCGGTCTCGGCCCGCACCGGGTCGTGGTCGATCACCTGAACGAGGTGACCGTGGGCCTGGTCGCGGACAGCGGGTGCTGGATGGGCTTTTCGATCTACCCGGACACCAAGATGTCGCCCTCCCGGATGACCGCCATTCTGCGTGAGTACGGGCTGGCCCGGATGCTGGTCAACTCGGCCGCCGACTGGGGCCGCAGCGACCCGCTGCTGACCCTGCGCACCGCCGAGGCCATGCGGGCGGCCGGGTTCACCGCCGATGACGTGGACCAGGTGCTGTGGCGCAACCCGGTGGAGTTCTTCGGCCAGTCCGGGCGGCTCGACGTGTCGGCGGTACCGGAGCCGGCCGCCAGTTTCGCGGACAACTCGATTCAGCGTGGGGGTAGCTGATGCGGTTGCGTCATCCCGATGGGCAGCTGATCCACCTCAGCTACTGCACCAACGTCCATCCCGGCGAGGACCTGCCAGAGATCATGACGCAGCTGGACAGCTACGCGGTGGCGGTGCGCCGGCTGCTGCCCGCCGACCAGCTGGGCGTCGGGCTGTGGCTGGCCGCGCCGGTGGCCAGGCAGCTCGCCGCCGACCCGGCCGGGGTGGCCCGGCTGCGCCGCGACCTGGACGCGCGAGGGCTGGAGGTGGTCACTCTCAACGGCTTCCCGTACCAGTCGTTCCACGCCCCGGTGGTCAAGCAGGCGGTGTACCGGCCGGACTGGCTCACGGCCGCGCGGCTGGAGTACACGCTGAACCTGGCCCGGATCCTGGCCGGGCTGCTACCGGACGACGCGGCCCGCGGCTCGGTCTCCACGCTGCCGCTGGCCTGGCGCACGCCCTCGTGGACACCGGAGCAGTCGTCGGCGGCGGGGCGGCAGCTGGACCGGCTGGCCGGGCAGCTCGCGGCGCTGCGGGCGGAGACGGGCCGCCTGGTCCGCGTGGCGTTCGAGCCGGAGCCGGGCTGCCTGCTGGAATCGGCCGGCCAGACCGCCGCCGGGCTGTCCGGCGTGGATCCCGAGTATCTCGGCGTGTGCCTGGACCTCGCCCATCTAGCCTGTGCCTGGGAGGAGCCGGCCGCTACCGTGGGCCAGCTGGCCGCCGCCGGGCTGCCCGTGGTCAAGGTCCAGGTGTCCGCGGCGCTGGCCGCCGACCAGCCGCGTGAACCCGCCACGGCCGCCGCGCTGCGCGGCTACGCCGAGCCCCGCTTCCTGCACCAGGTGCGCAGCGCCTCCGGCCAGGCCGCGGACGACCTGCCCGCGGCGCTGGAGGCCGGGCTGCCCGGACCGTGGCGGGTGCACTACCACGTGCCGCTGCACGCCGCCCCGCAGCCGCCGCTGCGGTCCACCGTGGAGCTGCTGCGGGCCGCGCTCGCCGTCCTGGCCGGTGGCCAGAGCGCGTGCTGTGACCACTTCGACGTGGAGACCTACACCTGGAGCGTGCTGCCGCTGGCCCAGCGCCCGGTCAGCCCGGCTCAGCTGGCCGAGAGCATCGCCGCCGAACTGCGCTTCGCCCGGTCTGAGCTGCTCGCGCTGGGCCTGTCCGACCAGCACCCGCCGTTGCCGCCTCTTCGCGCTGCGCAGCCGGCGTCACCGGCCGCGGTGGAGGTCCGGTGACCGGCCGGCCGGCCCCGCTCGTCGTCCTCGACGTGGCTGGGCTCACCCCCCGGCTGCTGGCGCACATGCCCCGGCTGGCGGCCCTGGCCCATGACGGCTGGCAGGCTGAGCTCAGCCCGGTGCTGCCCGCGGTGACCTGCTCCATGCAGGCCACCCTGCTGACCGGGGCGCTGCCCAGCCAGCACGGCATCGTCGGCAACGGCTGGTATTTCCGTGGCCTGGGCGAGGTGCTGCTGTGGCGGCAGCACAACGCGCTGGTGGGCGGGGACAAGATATGGGACGCGGCCCGGCGGGCGTACCCCGGGTACACGGTGGCCAACGTGTGCTGGTGGTACGCGATGGGTGCCCGGGTGGACTGGACGGTCACCCCCCGGCCGGTGTACCACGCCGACGGCCGCAAGGACCCGGACTGCTACACCCAGCCGCCCGGCCTGCACGACGAGCTGACCCGGGCCTTCGGCACGTTCCCGCTGTTCGACTACTGGGGCCCGCGCGCCGGGCTGGCCTCGTCACGATGGATCTGCCGGGCCGCGGAGCACATCATGGCCCGGCACAGCCCGGACCTGACCCTGGTCTACGTCCCGCACCTGGACTACGACCTGCAGCGTTACGGCCCCGCGGCGCCGCAGGCCGCGGCCGCCGCGGCCCGCCTGGACGAGGTGCTCAGCCCGCTGCTGGCGGCGGCCCAGGCCCGCGGCGCGACCGTGCTGGCGCTGTCCGAATACGGCATCGCCCCCGCGGCCCAGCCGGTGGACATCAACCGGGTGCTGCGTTCTGAAGGGTTGCTGTCGGTGTACACCCAGGCGGGCATGGAGTACCTGGACCCGTGGACCTCGCGGGCCTTCGCCGTCGCCGACCACCAGATCGCGCACGTGTACGTGGCCGACCCGGCCGACGTGCCCACGGTGCGGAAGGTGTGTGCCGGGCTGCCCGGGGTGGCCGAGATTCTGGACCGGCCGGCCCAGGCTGGCTACGGCCTGGACCACCCACGCTCCGGGGAGCTGGTCCTGGTCGCCGAGCCCGGCGCATGGTTCACGTACTACTACTGGCTGGACGACGGGCGCGCCCCGGACTTCGCCCGGCTGGTGGAGATCCACCGCAAGCCCGGGTACGACCCGGCCGAGCTGTTCTTCGACCCGGCCGCGCCCGGCGCCGCCAAGCGGCGCGCGGCCGTCGCGCTGGCACGGAAGAAGCTCGGCCTGCGCTACCTGATGAGCGTGGTGGGCCTGGACGCGGGCGCCGCCGCGGTGCGCGGCTCGCATGGCCGGCTGCCCGATGACCCGGACGACGGCCCGGTCCTGCTGTGCTCCAGCCCGTCCGCCGCCCGCACCCAGTGCGCGGCCACCGAGGTCAAGGACATCCTGCTCCAGCTGGCTGGCCTAAAGATGCTGCGCGATGATCATTGACAGCATCACTAGGAGCGCACCGACGATGGCCACCAGGAGCAGGGTGGTAAAGCGCATCAGGGCGTAGTCCTCGCGTGCCTGCCGCCGCCGGACCTTTAACGGCACCCTGCGCCGGGGCGGACGGTAGCCAGGGGGAGGATCGTGCAGGTAGATCCCCTTGGCCCCACCGGCTCCCCGGCGCCTGCGCGGGCCACCGAGATAGACCATCACGCCTCCCGCCATCGTCTGGCGTCAGCGTACCGCCGCAACCGCTGCTTCAGGCGGACCCGGGGGGCCGGGTGGCCTGGACGATGGCCGAGTGCAGGCCGCCCCCGGCGTCGCTGGTGGCGGTGACGGTGATGTTGATGAACCCGGCGGCGAGCAGCAGGCGCTGGTACTCCGCCGCGGTGAGGGTCCCGGTGGTGCATCCGCTCTGCCGTTCCGCCTCGGCGCGATGGGTGGGGTCAAGTCCTTCGCCGGCGATGATGTCGCTGATCCCGAGGCGGCCACCCGGACGCAGCACCCGGAAGGCTTCCGCCAGCACGCGCGGCTTGGCTGGGGACAGGTTGATGACGCAGTTCGAGATGACCACGTCCACGCTCGCCTCTGGCAGTGGGATGGCCTCGATGTGCCCATGCAGGAATTCGACGTTGCCTATCCCGGCCTGGACCGCATTGTCCTGCGCCAGGGCGATCATGTCGGGCGAGCCATCCAGCCCATAAGCCTTACCGCCCGGGGCGACCCGCCGGGCGGACAGCAGCACGTCAATGCCACCGCCCGAGCCCAGGTCCAGTACGGTCTGGCCCGGGCGCAACTGGGCCACGGCGACCGGGTTGCCGCAGCCCAGGCTGGCCCGTACCGCACCATCGGGCAATTCGCTGGTGTCGTCGTATCCAGCCGCGCCGAAGCAGCCAGCCTCGAACGCATCCGCGCCGCAGTCGACGATCTGCTGGCCGGATCGGGCCGCCCGGGCCAGGCCGGAGTAGCGGGCGGTAACGGCCGCCCGGGCCTGCTGCGGGTCGGCGTGATCACCGGTAGGTGGCACATCTTCCATCGTTAATCGACGATAGACGATCAATGGTGGAAGGCGCAATCCCCCGGCCCGCCGGGGCTGAGGTTACCGGGGCGGGGAGCCGATCAGGATGCCGAGACTGGCCAGCGCCTCCGCGCGGGCCCGGTAGTAGACCCATACGCCGCGCTTCTCGCGGTCCAGCAGCCCAGCTTCGTGCAGCACTTTGAGGTGGTGGCTGATGGTCGGCTGGGACAGGTCGAACGCGCCGGTCAGGTCGCAGACGCAGGCCTCGCCGCCCTCGTGTGAAGCGACCAGGGACATCAGCCGGAGCCGCACTGGGTCGGCGAGCGCCTTCAGCAGGGGTGCGACCTGCTCGGCCTGCTCGAGGGATAGCGGCACCTGGGACAGCGGCGCGCAGCACAGGGTTTCACCACCCTGCTGCGACGGCAGGGTGAGCTGCGGCCCGGGGTCGCAGCACTCATCCGTGCCCGGCTGGCTCAGCACGGTCAGAGACTTCGACATTCATCTATATTGACAGATCTCGATGTCTCATGGCAAACTCGGCAGCGGGAATAGACATAGACAGTTATCAATGTCTTAGGGAGGTCCTTCATGCCGCGCCGTCTCCAGCTCGCCCTCAATGTCAACGACATCGGCGAAGCTGTCACGTTCTACAGCAAGCTGTTCGGCACCGAGCCGGCCAAGATCAGGCCCGGGTACGCGAACTTCGCCATCGCCGAGCCCCCGCTCAAGCTGGTCCTGCTGGAAAACCCCGGCCAGGGCGGCAGCCTCAACCACCTCGGCGTCGAGGTCCCGGACGCCGGTACCGTCGAGGCCGAGCAGGCCCGCCTGGCCGAAGCCGGGCTCGCTGCCGTGGAGGAGAAGGGCACCACCTGCTGTTACGCCCAGCAGGACAAGTTCTGGGTCCAGAATGCCCCCAACGGCGAGTCCTGGGAGATCTACACCGTCCTGGCCGACAGCCCGACGTTCTACGGCGAAGGCCACGGCCCTGCGTGCTGCGGCGGCCCCGGCGGCCACACCGATCAGCCTGACCAGGCAGAGGCCTGCTGCTAGAAGCCACCAAATGCCTGAGACGGGCCCGGCGCATATCGGCCGGGCCCGCAGCGCTGATCATGACGGCGCGGGTGTCAGCCGGCACTGGCGTTCTGGCTGTTCCCGGCGCGGGCGCGGCACCCATCATGGCGCGGGCCGTCAACCCGCCCCCGCCGACCAGACATACGGGGCCGGCCGCGCGGACCCGCGCTCCAGGGGTTAAGAGGCGGCCAGGCGCGGCGCGAAGCGTTCCACGCGGAGGGCCAGTTCGGCTAGCGCTGCGTCGAAGCTGCCGGGGTCGCCGGCCGGGACCGGGTCGGGAACCGACCAGTGCACCGCGACCAGGCCGCCGAGTTCTTCACAGGCCAGGTCGCAGACCGTGACGACCAGGTCCCCGTCCTGCTGCACTTCGGCAAGGTAGCGGGGCCGCCGGCGCGGCAGTGGCAAAGCGTGCCGGGCGGCTGCGTCGATAGCGCCCGGGTCAATCGCCGCCGCCGGATGGGTGCCAGCCGAGGCCACCGGGATGCTGCTGGCCCGGCGCCACAGCGCCGCGGCCAGATGTGAGCGGGCCGAGTTGGCGGTGCACACGAACAGCACCCGCGATGCGGTCCGCGCGGCCGGCCCGGCCAGTGATTCCAGCGTTCCGGGGATCAGTTGCAGGTAGCTGCGGCGGTGGTCGCCTTCGGACCGGCGGCGGATGACGATCCCAGCCTGCTCCAGCACCCGGACGTGATGGGCCAGCAGGTTGGACGGCATGGCCAGCATCGCGCCCAGTTGTTTGGGGGACGCGTCCCCGTCGCTGAGAGTATCCGTGATCCGCAGCCGGGCCGGGTCGGCCAACGCCGCGTGCACGGCTGCCCGCCTGGCCAGGCTCTCAGATCGCTCAATGTTCATTGACTCAATCTTGACTGAGGTAGTTGGGGTGCGTCAAGATGACGCTGTGACCAGAACACCCGACCCAGGCCCGGCCGCGCTCTGGCGGCGGCTGCTGGCCGAGTTGCTGGGCAGCGCGTTCCTGGCCGCCATCGTGATCGGCTCCGGCATCGCCGCGCAACGGCTATCTCCCGGTAATACGGGTCTGGAGCTGCTGGAGAACGCGGCCGCGACCGCAGCCGGGCTGTTCGCCATCATCTTGATGTTCGGCCCGGTGTCGGGGGCGCATTTCAACCCGGTGGTGTCATTCGCCGACGCCGCGTTCGGTGGGCTGCGCTGGCGGGACGCCGCCGCCTACCTGGCCGTCCAGGTGGCCGGGTGCATCGCAGGCGCGGTGGCGGCGAACTTGATGTTCGCCCAGGCCGCGGTCAGCATCTCCACCAAGTCCCGGGCCACGCCCGGGCACTTCCTGTCCGAAATCATCGCCACCCTGGGCCTGATCCTGGTGATCTTCGCCCTGGCCCGGTCGGGCCGCGCCGCGTCCGCCCCGGCGGCGGTCGGCGCCTACATCGGCGCGGCCTACTTCTTCACGTCGTCGACCAGCTTCGCCAACCCGGCCATCACCGTGGGCCGGATGTTCTCCGACACCTTCGCCGGGATCGCCCCCGCCTCCGCCCCGGCGTTCATCACCGCCCAGATCATCGGCGGCGCTCTGGCCGTCGTGGTCATCCGCGCGCTGTATCCCCGGCTGACCTCCGCGCAGGCGGCCAGCATCGTCGTCCCGCACGGCGGCGCCCGGGCCGCGGCTCCCGTCAGCCACGACGGCGCGGCTGCGCCACCCGGCCGTACCGCGGGCTCGGGCCAGCCGCACTGACGATCCAACCGGAAGGGACCCAGCCATGCACCTGGTGATGATCGGCGGCAGCGACGCCGGGATCTCCGCCGCGCTGCGCGCCCGCGAGCTCGACCCCGGTGCCGAGGTGACCGTGGTGGTCGCCGACGCCTACCCGAACTTCTCCATCTGCGGCATCCCCTACTACGTGTCCGGCGAGGTCACGCACTGGCGCAACCTGGCTCATCGCACCACCGCCGACCTGGAAGCAACGGGGATGCGGCTACGGCTGGATAGCACCGCCCGCCGCGTCGATGTGCCGGGCCGCAAGCTCCTGGTCACCGCGGCCGATGGCACGGAGGAGGTGCTCAGCTACGACAAGCTGGTCATCGGCACCGGCGCCGTCCCCGTCCGCCCACCAATCACCGGCCTGAACGGACTGGGGCCTGCCGACGGTGTGCACCTGCTGCACTCGATGGGCGACACGTTCGCGGTGATGCGCACCCTGGAAGAAGCCGCGCCCCAGTCCGCGGTGATCGTCGGGGCCGGGTACATCGGCCTGGAAATGGCCGACGCGCTTACCACCCGCGGCCTGCACGTCATCCAGATGGAACAGCTGCCCGAGGTGCTGCCCACCGTCGATCCGGCGCTGGGTGCGCACGTACACGCCCAGCTCGCCGGGCACGGCGTCGAAGTCCTGGCCGGCACCGCGGTCAGGCGGATCAGCCGGGCCGCCCCAGGCGCGGCCGGGCGGGTGCAGGTCGAGGCCGCCGCCGCAGACGGCTCCGCGGTCACCCGGGTAACGGACATGGTCCTGGTGGTGGTCGGTGTCCGCCCCGACACTGAGCTGGCCGGCGAGGCCGGCGCCGAGCTGGGGGTCAAGGGCGCGATCGCCGTGGACCCGGGCATGCACACCAACCTCCCCGACGTGTTTGCCGCCGGGGACTGTGTGGTCACTCACCACCGTCTGCTCGGCGAGACCTACCTGCCGCTCGGCACCACCGCGCACAAGCAGGGCCGGGTCGCCGGGGAGAACGCCCTCGGCGGCAGCCGCCAGTTCGCCGGCAGCCTCGGCACCCAGGTTGTCAAGATCTTCGACCAGGCCGCCGCCCGCACCGGCCTGCGCGACCACGAAGCCGCCGCAGCCGGATTCGACCCGGTCACCATCGGTTCCGAAGCCGACGACCACAAGGCCTACTACCCGGGCAGCCACCGCATCCAGGTGCGTGTCACCGGCGACCGGGCCACCGGGCGCCTGCTCGGCATGCAGCTGTTCGGCCACAAGAACGCCGAGATCGCCAAGCGCATCGATATCGCCGCGACCGCCATCTTCCACGGCATGACCGTCGACGGCCTGAGCGACCTCGACCTGTCGTACACCCCACCCCTCGGCAGCCCCTGGGAAGCGGTCCAGATGGGCGCCCAAGCCTGGCTCCGCGAAGCCAGCCAGCACTAACCGGCCCCGTATCAGCAGGGGGAACCATGCCAGCCACCGACGGACGGCTACGCTATATCACTAACCGTGCACATACTGGCACTCTCGGTGCATGTGCCGCGATCCTCGCGCTTACCCTGGCCGCCTGCACCACCACCAGCACGTCCTCGCTGGCCACTAGCGCCGCCGCAGTCAGCGGCCAGCCCGGCACACTGACCGGGGCGGGCTCCACCTTCGACGCCCCCTTCTTCGACACCGCGTTCACTCGCTACCACCAGTTCCACCCAAGCGTGACGGTCAGCTACTCGGCAGTGGGCAGCAGTGCGGGCATCGCCGCGTTTAGCGCGAAACAAGCCGATTTCGGCGCTTCCGACGTGCCCATGAACGCCGCCGAGCAGGGCGCCGCCCGCGGCGGGCCCGTTGTCCAGGTGCCGGTCGACCTGGGAGCCGAAGGCATTGTCTACAACCTCAGCCTGAACGATGCCCGGCTGCACCTGACCGGCCCGGTGCTGGCCCGCATCTACCTGGGTCAGATCACCAAATGGAACGCCCCGGCCATCACCGCGCTCAACCCAGGCGTGAACCTGCCTCCCGCGCCGATCACTGTTGTGCACCGCTCCGACGGCAGCGGCACCACCTACATCTTCAGCAACTACCTCTCATCAGTCTCTCCCGCCTGGGCCACCAAGGTCGGCACCGGCAAAGTGCTCCGCTGGCCCACCGGGGTCGGCGCCGAAGGCAACGGCGGCGTCGCCAATACGGTCTACGGCACCCCCTGGTCGATCGGGTACCTGGAACAGTCCTACGCCCACGGCCTGCTCCTGCCGTCCGCCGCCATCCGCAATCAGGCCGGCCAGTACGTCGTGCCAACCGCCCAGAGCATCGCGGCCGACGCGGCCCGCAAACCGCACATCACCCCGGCCGACTTCTCGGTCGTCAACGAGCCCGGTCCCGGCAGCTACCCGATCACCGGCTACAGCTGGGCGCTCGTCTACGCCCACCAGCCCAGTCAGGCCCGCGGCCAAGCCCTCGTCGGCCTGCTCGACTGGCTCACCCACGCCGGCCAGGCCGTCGCCGCCAAGAATGGCTACATACCCCTGCCAGCCGGGGTCCAGCAACTCGCCCGCACCATGCTCCAGCAAGTCACCGGTCCGGGCGGCACCCCGCTCTTCCATTAGATCGGTTCGGTAGGTTGGGCAGGTGGACCGCCACAGCGCACAGGCGGCACCGTCCACCGCCGATGACCGCTCCAGCGAGGACCCGGGTGCGGACGAGCTGATCGCCGGTCAGTACGCCGGCCGTCCGCATCTCCGGCCCGTGCTCGACGCCGTGCTGGCGGCGCTGCCCGCGCTCGGCCCGGCCACGGTGCAGGCCCGCAAGACACTCGTCAGCCTGGCCACGCCCCGCCGTGTTTTCGCCGTGATCCAGGCGACGACCAAGAGCCGCGTGGACCTCGGCCTGCGGCTGGATGATCAGCGCCCCGGCGGCCGTCTGCTCGCCGCCCGTGATCTCGGCGCCGCCACCGTGCGGGTCGCCCTGACCCGGCCCGAGGACGTCGACGCGGACGTCCTCGGCTGGCTGCGGCAGGCTTACCGCGAAAACGCGGCACCGCCCCCGCCCCGTCGTCCGGCCCGGCGCCCGGCGCCCAGGCTGGGGACGCTCACCGTGCTGGTCGAGGCCCTCGGCCTGCCCGGGCTGGGCTGGCCAGCAGATGACGGCGGTGAGTACCACAACGTGCATATCGCGCTGTCGGCCAAGAGCACGGAGCAGCCCGCACTGGCCGTGCCAGGTAAGCCGTGGCTGGCCACCGAGCCGGTGCCCGGC
>Ga0335083_10007448_pt1 | contig 13518 bp, 10 predicted proteins | sample Lox_Sample_42_FD_206716 | JGI IMG/M metagenome (GOLD analysis project Ga0335083, IMG submission 206716) | Soil microbial communities from Loxahatchee National Wildlife Refuge, Florida, United States - Lox_Sample_4.2 | ecosystem: Environmental > Terrestrial > Soil > Wetlands | place: USA...
TACTTCGACCGGCTGGCCGCGGCCGAGTCGCGGCCCGCGGGGCAGCCGCGGCCCTACGACGCGGCGTTCACCCGGCACCAGCTGGCCGGCGGCGTGCTGACCACGCTGCGGCGGCAGCTGTCCGAACTCGGGCTCGAGCCGGAGTTCGGCGCGGTGATCGAGGAGGTGACCCGGGTCCGGGCCGAGCTCGGCTACCCGATCATGGTCACGCCGTTCCCGCAGATGGTGATGGGGCAGGCGCTGTCGAACGTGCTGAGCGGGTCGCGGTACTCGGTGGTGCCGGACCAGGTGATCAGGTACGTGCTGGGGAGTTTCGGCAAGCCGACGGCGCCGGTGGAGCCGTGGGTGCTTGACCGGATCCTGGACCGGCCGCGGGCCCGGGAGCTGGCCGCCGAGCCGCCGCCGCTGTCGGTGGCCGAGCTCCGCCGGCGGATGCCGCGCGGGATCTCGGACGAGGAGCTGCTGCTGAGGTTCGGGATGCCGGCGGGGGAAGTGGACGCGATGCTGGCCGCGGCCCCGGCGGCGCGGCACTACCACCCCGAGGTGCAGCCGGTGCTGCGGCTGCTGCGCGAGCTCGGCGCCCGGCCGCCGGTCTCGCGCCTGGTGGTGGACAAGCCGGGATTCCGGCTCTCGCTGCGGAGGTCCGCTGGTGCACCGTGACATGGTCCGGGAACGGCTGGCCGCCGTGCGGGGCTTCGTGTTCGACATGGACGGCACGCTGGTGCTCGGCGACCGCCTCAGCCACGGGCTGCGGCCGCTGCCCGGCGCGCTGGAGATCACCCGGTGGGCGGCGGACCGCGGGCGGCCGTTCGTGGTCTTCACCAACGGGACGATGCGCTCGCCCGCGCACTACGCGCGGATCATGCGGGAGCTCGGGTTCCCGCTGCCGGACGAGGCGATGATGACGCCGGCCAGCAGCGCCGTCCGGGTCCTCACCCGGGCGGGCCATAAGCGGATCATGCTGCTGGGCGGGGAGGGGATCGCGGCGCCGCTGTGGGAGGCCGGTCTTGAGGTGGTGCCGCCCGCGGCCGGCGTCTCGGCGGACGCGGTGCTGGCCGGGTGGTTCCCCGAGTTCACCATGCCCGCGCTGGAGGCGGCCTGCCACGCGGTCTGGGACGGGGCTGGGCTGTACAGCTGCTCGCAGACGCCGTTCTTCGCGGTGGACGGGGGCCGGGCCATCGGGACGTCCCGGGCCATCTCCGCGATGATCAGGTCGCTGACCGGCTGCGGGCTGCAGGTGGTGGGCAAGCCGTCGCTGGCCGCGCTGCGCTGCGCGGCGGACGGGATGGGCGTTCCGGCGGCGCGGCTAGCCGTGGTGGGCGACGATCCCCATCTCGAGGTGCCGATGGCGCACCAGGGCCGGGCCCTGGCCATCGCCGTCGGCACCGGCCTGGGCGGGGCGGCCTCGTACGAGGGCGTGCCCGCGTCGCGCAAGCCGCACCTGCTGGTGCGGGGGGTCGATGAGCTGCTGGAGATCCTGGGGAGGCAGGGATGATGCGGGCGGTGGGGTTCACGGAGTTCGGCGGGCCGCAGGTGCTGGGGCTGGTCTCGCTGCCGGTTCCGGCGCCGGGGCCGGGGCAGGTGCGGGTCCGGGTGGCCGCGGCGGCGGTGAACCCGACCGACCTGGCGTTCCGGTCGGGCGGGCACCGGTCCATGCCGGCCGGCGTGGAGCCGCCTTACGTGCCCGGGATGGACCTGGCCGGGGTGATCGACCTCGTCGGCCCGGACGCCGCGGGGTGGGCGCCCGGCGACCGGGTGATGGCCGCGGTCTCGCCGTGGGTCCCCGGCGGCGGCGCGCAGGCCGAGTTCGTCGTGGTGGCGGCCGACGCGCTCGCCCGGGTGCCCGAGTCGATCGGCCTGCAGGCCGCGGCCACCTTGCCGATGAACGCGCTGACCGTCCGGGCGGCCCTGGACGAGCTGGCCCTGCGGCCCGGCCAGGTGCTCGGGGTGACCGGGGCGGCGGGCGCGGTCGGCGGGTACGCCATCCAGCTGGGGCGGGCCGAGGGGCTCCGGGTGATCGCCGACGCCAGCCCGGCGGACGAGGACCTGGTCAGCGAACTGGGCGCGCACGAGGTGGTGCCGCGCGGCCCGGGCGTGGCGGGGCGGATGCGGCAGGTGTTCCCCTCCGGCGTGGACGCCTTGCTGGACGCGGCGGTGATGGGCCCGCCGGTGCTGGCCGCAGTGCGGGACGGCGGGCAGGTGATTTCGGTGCGCCCGTTCTCCGGCGGGACCGAGCGGGGCATCACCGTGTCCCTGGTGCTGGTCTTCCGGCACCTGCACGAGGGCGACACGCTGGCCCGGCTGGCGGAACTGGCGGTCAAGGGCGTGCTCTGGATGCGGGTGGCCGACGTGCTGCCGGCCGCGCGGGCGGCGGAGGCGCACCGCCGGTTCGAGGCGCACGGGGTGCGGGGGCGGCTGGTGCTGGTGTTCTGACGATGGCGGTCTACGTCCTGGTGCACGGCGCCTGGGGCGGCGCGCACGGCTTCCGCAAGGTCCGCGGCCCGCTGCAGGCGGCCGGCCACGAGGTGTTCACGCCGAGCCTGACCGGCATCGGCGAGCGCGCGCACCTGACCAGCCCGCAGGTCGGCCTGTCCACCCACATCGCCGACGTAGCCAACACCGTGCTGTACGAGGATCTCCTCCAGATCGTGCTGCTCGGCTTCTCCTACGGCGGGTTCGTGGTCACCGGGGCGCTCGAGCACATCGGCGCCCGGGTCCGGCACCTGGTCTACCTGGACGCCTTCGTGCCGGACGACGGTGACACGGTCGACGCTCTCAGCGGCATGGGAAGCGGCCGCGGCGTGATCGGGCCGGGCCGGGACTGGCTGGTAGCCCCGCAGTCCCGCCAGTTCGACGATCCGGCCGAGGCGGCGTGGGCCAGCGTGCGGCGCACGCCGCACCCGGTGGGCTGTTTCACCGAGCCGGTCCGGGTGGCGCGCCCGCTGGAGGACTATCCGTTCACCCGCACCTACATCAAGGCGACCGGGGAGCCCCGGCCCGAGGACAGCGGGCCGTTCTGGGCCGCCGCGGACCGGGCCATGACCTCGCCCGCCTGGCGCTACCGGGAAATCGCCACCAGCCACATGATCGCCAGCAACCGGCCCGGGGAACTGGCCCGGCTGCTGCTCGGCCTGGCCTGAGCCGGACCCGCGCAGGACTATATCAAACCGTTATATTCACGGATACCGAGGCCGTGGGAAGTCTACGGCAATTTTCGATGTTCCTTCCTGGCCTGCGGAGATGCGAACGGCGGCTGGGGCGGGGGCCACGGTGGGACGGGGCGGGCAGCCCGCCAAATCCCTTGACATGAGGGCGGCGGCGTGCGCACGATCCTCCAAACCGGGCGGGCTGCTGGGGAGCAGCGGGGCGGCATGGGGAGCAGCCTTGATACGCCCGGCCACCGGGGGGAGGTGGCGCTATGGCGTCGCCGCAATCAGCCAACCGTGAGCCCGTGCCGCCGGCACCCGAGGAGACCGGCGCGGCGGCGGCCGATGGCACGGGCACCGCGGGCACGTGGGCGATCTGCTGCTCGGGGGGCGGCATCCGGTCCGCCGCCTACTGCCTCGGGGCCATGCAGAGCCTGCAGCAGGACCACGGCCTGCTGGCGAGGGCGAGATGGATCCTGGGCGTGTCCGGGGGAAGCTACATCACCGCCTCCCGGGCGCTGGTGGCGCACGCCCTGCCCCCAGGGGAGCGCGACACGGCCTACGCTCCCGGTACTCCCGAAGAGCGCAACCTGCGCCTCGACACCGCGTACATCGCGCCCGACGCGGCCACGGTGCTGGTCGGGGTGCTGTCGCTGCTGCTCGGGGTGATCGTCACCTTCGTTCTGGTGCTCGCCCCGGTGTACGCGCTCGCGCACGCGTGGGGGTGGCTGCTGCGCTGGCAGGGCGCGGCCGTCCCGGCGGCGAACCATACCATCAGCGCTCACGTGACCGCCCCGGGGTGGTGGCTGGCGCCGGCGATCATGGCCGGGATCACGCTGCTGCTTTTCGGGTTCTGGTGGCTGACGCTTCACCCGTACCGGGTCCGCGGCAAGGTGCCGCGGTGGACCTGGCTGGAGCTGAATGACCGTGACCGCGGGGCCAACCGGGCCAGGGTCGTGAGCTGGGCCGCCGTCGTGACGGCCGGGCTGGCCGTGGCCATGCTGGCGGTCCCGCCGCTGATCTCCTGGCTCACCCGCAGCAGCGGGGCGCTGGGCACGATCGCGCACTTCATCGGTTTCGGCGGGAGGCCGGCCTGGTCCGGGCCGGCGCTGGCGGGCCTGCTCAGCGCGCTGGCGGCGGTGGCCAAGTACTGCCAGGCGGGCCTGGCCAAGTGGAATGCCGCCGGCGGCGCGACGCAGAGCCAGTCGGCGCCGCAGCCGACGCTGCCCGCCAAGCTGGCCGGCTGGCTCCGCCAGCGGCTGACCCCGTGGGTAGCCAGCGCCGTCGTCGTGCTGTGCGGTCTGGTCCTGGCCGTCTTGTGGGTCAGCGACGGAGTCCGGGCCGGATTCACCGCGGCCCAGCTGTGGGCGGTGCTCGCGGCCCTGGCCGTGATGGTGTTCACCCGCATCGCCGTCAACGTCAACCGCCTGGCCATGCACGATTTCTACCGCTGGCGGCTGGCCGACGCCTTCGCCGTCACCCGGCAGGCGGCCGCCGAGCAGAATCCGGTAAAGGCCCGCGCGCTGTTCGACGAGGCCTCCGCGACCCGGCTTTCCGAACTGCAGGGCCAGGCACCGCAGCTGGTGATCTGCGGCACGGCCAACATCAACGCCGCTCGCGAGGTGCCGCGGGGCCAGGACGGGTTCTGCGTCGCCTTCGACTCCGAACACGTGACGCTCCGCCGGGAACGGGGCCTGAAGCATGACTCCGCGCAGGCCCTGACCGCGGACTACGAGGCGCTCGTAGGCAGGCGCCGGGCCACCCTGTTCGACGTATCCGCGATCAGCGGAGCCGCTATCTCGCCCCTGATGGGATCCGCGACGCAGCACGCCTACCGCATCTTGTTCACCTTCACCAACATCCGCCTCGGCGTGTGGCTGCCGCACCCGAACACGGTCCGCGGGGCACGCGGACTGCTCGACGAGCTCAAGAAGCTCGAGGACGACGGGAAGCTGAAGCCGGGCCAGCCGCTCAGGCAGCTCCGGCTGGCCGACCGCCGGGCCAGCCAGCAGGAGAACCGGCAGCAGGACCGGTGGTGGGCGTACCAGCCGCCGCTCCTGCTGCTGTGGTACCTGGCGCCGCATCTGTTCTGGGGCCACCAGCAGGCCAGGAACGACGCGCGGGAGGCCCGGCTGTGGGCGCACGTGCTGGACTTGCGGTGCCGCGAGCAGCGGGCCGGCGCGCTGTGCTACCGGGTGATGCAGCCCACGCTGGGCCTGCTGTGGGCCGAGGCGGCCGGGAAACTCAGCTACCGCGACACCTGGATGTACGTGACCGACGGCGGCCACTACGACAACCTCGGGCTGGTCGAGGCGCTCCGCCGCGGGGCCGACCGGATCGTGGTGCTCGACGCGTCCGGCGACAAGGCCGACACGTGGTCCACGATCGGCGGCGCCATGGCCCTGGCCCGGGCCGACGCCGGGGTGGATATCACCCTGAACCCGACCACGATGTGCCCGCCGGGCCTGGCTCCCGGCCAGGTCGCCCAGCCCTGGGCGTATGGCACCTTCACCAGGGCGCAGCCGGTATCCGGCCTGCCGGAACGGGGCCAGATCTGGGTATGCAAGCTCGGCTGGTGGACGGGCGCGCCGTGGGACGTGCTGGCCTACGCCAGGAGCCACCCGACCTTCCCGTGCGACAGCACGCTGGCGCAGTTGTACGACGCGGTGGAGTTCGAGGCCTACCACCAGCTAGGCGCGGCCGCCGTCGCCGACGCCACGGAGAATTGGCGGCCGCCGCTGAGGCGGGGAACGGCCGCGGTGCGGCACAACGGACATCAACCCGAAGTCAAGACGGGGGCTTGAGCACATGAGAACCAGTTCATCTGCTCGCATCGGGCGGGCGGCTCGCTACGCCCTGGCGGGCATCCGCATCATCAACGGCGGCCTGGCGCTGGCCGCGCCGAGCGTCATCATCGAGCGCTTCGACGAGAAGCCGGGCGACGACAGCGCCGCCGTCTACGGCCTGCGGATGTTCGGCGTGCGAACCGTCGTGCTCGGCGTCGATCTCCTGACGCTGACGGGGAGCCCGCTCCGGCGCGCTCTCGGCCAGGCGGTCATCATCCACGGGACCGACACGGCGACCGCGGCGGCGCTCGGCCTCAGCGGGCGGGTGAAGCCGCGTACCGCGATCCCGCTCACGCTGATCTCCATGACGAACACCGTCCTGGCCGTCACCGCCTATTGCGCGGCGCGCCGGGACAAGGAATAAGGGGTCCCCATGACCAAGCCATCCCAGCCGCAGCCTGGCTACCGGAACACCTTCTGGTGGCGGATCTACGACGAGACCGCGCAAGCCGCTGACCTGGCCTTCGGCTGGGACAAGCTGCCGCGGCCCCTCGGCTTGCTGGTGCTCGTCGGGTTGCGGAACATCCTGCGGCAGCGCAACCTGCACGACACCTCGGGCCTGCCGTCGGCCGTTCCCCCGAAGGTGCCGGAGCCGGGCCCCGAGACCCTCACGACCAGGACCCCGGACGGGGCGTACAACGACCTCGGCCAGCCGGCCATGGGCATGGCGGGCACCCGCTTCGGCCGCAACGTGCCGCTGAAGTACGGGTACGCCGAACCGCCCGACCGGATCATGACGCCCAGCCCGCGGGAGGTCAGCCGCGAGCTGCTGACCCGGCATGAATTCATCCCGGCGACCACCCTGAACCTGCTGGCCGCGGCGTGGATCCAGTTCATGGTCAAGGACTGGTTCAGCCACGGCACCGGGGACCCCGGGCACTATTTCGAGATCCCGCTCGCCGACGGTGACCCGTGGCCGCAGAAGCCGCTGCAGGTGCTCAAGACCCTGCCCGATCCCACCCGGGCCAGCGACCGCGCCGGGCCGCAGACCTTCCTGAACAGCGAGACGCCCTGGTGGGACGCCTCGCAGCTCTACGGCGGCGGCGGCACCGCCCAGGACCAGCTGCCGCGGCGCAGCGGGGTGGACGGCAAGCTGCTGATCGGCGCGGACAACCAGCTGGAGCTCCCGGACAACCCGGCCCTGAGCCCGGCCTTCGTCCCCGGCTGGTGGCTCGGGCTCACCATGATGAGCACCGTCTTCATCCGGGAGCACAACGCCATCGCCGACGCGCTCAAGGCGGCCTATCCGCAATGGACCGATGAGGACCTGTACCAGCGCGCCCGGCTCATCACCGCCGCGCTGATCGCGAAGATCCACACGGTCGAGTGGACGCCGGCCATCATCGCCCACCCCACCACCATCACCGCCATGAACGCGAACTGGTGGGGCGTGGCCGGGCAGCGCGTCCGCCAGCTATTCGGCCGCCTCAGCAGCAGCGAAGTGATCAGCGGGATACCCGGCTCGGAGACGAACCATTACGGCGTCCCGTACTCGCTCACCGAGGAATTCTCGATCGTCTACCGGATGCACCCGCTCATCGCGGACGACTACACGTTCCGCTCGGTCGCCGATGACCAGGTCATCGGCGAGTACACCTTCCCCGAGATCGCCGGGCCGCACGCCCAGGAGGTGGCTGGGCGGATGGACCTGGGCGATGCCATCTACAGCTTCGGGGTGGCCCATCCCGGTGCGCTGGTCCTGAACAATTTCCCGCGCTTCCTGCAGCAGTTCCAGCGGCCGGACAACGACCGGCTGATGGACCTGGCGGCCACCGACATCCTGCGCAGCCGCGAACTCGGCGTGCCGCGGTACAACCAGTTCCGGCGGCTGCTGCACGTCAAGCCGGCCCGCAGCTTCGAGGACCTGACCACCGACCCGGTCCAGCTGGCGGCGCTCCGCCGGCTGTACCCCGACGTCGAGTCGGTGGACACGATCGTCGGCATGCTGGCCGAGAAGAGGCCGGCCGGCTTCGGGTTCAGCGACACCGCCTTCCGGATCTTCATCCTCATGGCGTCCCGCCGGCTCAACAGCGACCGCTACTTCACCGAGGACTTCACGCCCGAGATCTACACGCAGACCGGGATGGACTGGGTGCAGCGGACCTCGATGACCGACATCTTGCTGCGCCACTACCCGCAGCTCCGCCCGGCGCTGCGCGGGGTGGCCAACGCCTTCCAGCCCTGGCGCCGGGTGGACGGCTCGGTGAGCTCGCCGTGAGGAACCCGTACCGAGGAGGGCGAGCATGCCGTACCAGATTGGCGTGACCATCCGGGCCCAGGTCGCGGCGGAGCAGGTGGCGCCGCTGCGGGACTGGCTGGCCAAGACGGCGCGCGGCGACGACGCCGGCCGCCCGTTCGCGTTCGGGCGGATGCGCGGGCTGCACTTCGCCAAGCTCCTCGTGCTCGAGGAGACCACCGATCTGGCCGGCCAGCCCATTCCCGCCAGCCTGGTGCTGATGACCGAGGTGGACGCGCCGCTGCGCCCCCACCTGCGCGACCTGGTCAAGGTGGGAGGCGCCGGGATCGACCAGGCCTTCGGGTTCTGCGCCGGCTATCCGGGCCCGCGGGCTCGCCGCCGCGCCCGCACGGCCTGGCTGCGCCGGCACACCATCCGGTCCAGCGCGTTCTACGCCAACACGGTCGGGCGCGGCGTGCAGCAGATCCGCCAGGAAGCGGACCTGCACGACGCGCTGGAAACCCACCTCGACCAGGGCCGCTGGGACGGCCGCGCCCCGGATGACATCCGCCGCGAGCTCCAGGCCCACGTGGCGGGACGCGCCGACCTGGCCTGGGCGCTGAAGCCGCCCGCGCCGCCTCCGCTGGGGTTCAGGATCCGTGAGGGGATCCACGAGATCGCCGTCCCGCTGGTGCTGCTGCCCCTGCTGCCCGCGCTCGCCGTCGCCCTGCCGGCCTGGGCCGTCCTGCTGCGCCTGTCCGAGCGGGGGGAGCAGCCGGTCACCCAGCGGCCGACGCTGGAGCACCTGGACGAGCTGGCGTCCCATGAGGACTTCGGGACGCAGAATCCGTTCGCGGTGGTCGGCTTCGTCCGGCCTGGCCTGCTCCGGCTGGTCACCATACGCGCGGTGATGTCCGCCATCGACTACGCGGTCCGGCACGTGTACAACCACAACGACCTGGCCGGGATCAAGACGATCCATTTCGCCCGCTGGGTCCCGCTGGACGGCTGGCGCCGGATGACCTTCGCCAGCAGCTATGACGGCGCGGTCGAGGCCTACAACGACGATTTCATCGACGAGGTCTGGTGGGGCCTGAACGCCGCGTTCGGCAACGCCGTCGGCTACCCGCCGACCCGCTGGCTGTTCTGGGGCGGGGCCAAGTACGAGCAGCAGTTCAAGAACACGCTGCGCATCCACCAGGTGCCGGTGCCCGTGTGGTACAGCGCCTACCCGGCCCTGTCCGCCGTCAACATCGAAAACAACGCCATGATCCGGGCCGGCCTGCGGGGCGAGATGAGCCCCGACCAGGCCCGGCAGTGGCTCTCGCTCCTGTGAGGCAGTGGTGACCGTGCGGCTTGACCTCGACGACATCCAGGGCCTGTTCGCCCGCGGGTACCGCAAGCACCCCTACGCCCGGTTCACCGTCTTCACCATCGGCGAGCCGGCCGCAGGCGGGGCGCTGCTCGAGTGGCTGCTCCCGCGGCTCACCACCGCGGCGCCCTTCTCCGGGGATGTCGCCGTCCAGGTGGCGTTCACGGCTTCGGGCCTGCGCCGGCTGGGCTTGCCCGACCGGGTCGTGGCCGGGTTCGCGGCCGAGTTCCGTGAGGGGATGACCGACGCGAACCGGAGCCGGTTCCTGGGCGACGTGGGCAAGTCCGACCCCCGCCACTGGGCGTGGGGCGGCCCGGACGGGTCACCGGCAGACGGCCTGGTGTTGCTTTACGCGGCCGATCCGGGCCTGCTCGAGCAGCGGCAGGCCGAACTCGGGCGGCAGCTCGCGGCGCACGGCGTCAGCGAGACGACCGAGCTCCCGGCCCGCGAGCTCGGCGACACCGAGCCGTTCGGCTTCCACGACGGCATCTCCCAGCCGGTCATCGCCGGCCTGCCCAAGGCCGCCGCCGCGCAGCGGACCGTGAGCGCCGGCGAGTTCGTCCTGGGCTACCCGAACGCCCGCGGCCAGCTGACCGACCGGCCGCTGCTGCCGGCCGGTGAGGATCCCGGGCGCCTGCTGCTGCCCGACCCGGCCGGGAGCGGCCTGGTCGACTTCGGGCGCAACGGCAGCTACCTGGTCCTGCGCCAGCTCGAGCAGGACGTGGAGGGCTTCTGGCGGTACCTGGACGCGGCCACCCGGCGAGCGGGCGGATCAGGTGATCCCGGTGACCGGACCGCCCTGGCGGCCAAGATGGTAGGCCGCTGGCCCAGCGGCGCCCCGCTGGTCAAGGCACCGGAGGAGGACATCCCCGCGCTGGGCGACGACAACGACTTCGGCTACTCCGGCGACCCGCTCGGGCTGGCCTGCCCCGTCGGCGCCCACATCCGCCGGGCCAACCCGCGCGATTCGCTGCCGTCCGGGCCCGCGGCCTCCCTGGACACCAGCGACCTGCACCGGCTGCTGCGGCGCAGCCGCAGCTACGGCCCCGCCGGGGACGGCCACCCGAACGGAACCGGGCTGTACTTCATCTGCCTGGCGGGCAACCTGGCCAGGCAGTTCGAATTCGTCCAGCACACCTGGCTGGACAACGCCACCTTCAACGGCCTCTACAACGACGCGGACCCGCTCGTCGGCAGCCGCCAGCCCGCGGGCACGACCTTTACCGTTCAGGCGCGCCCGGTCCGTCGGCGCCACCACGACCTGCCGCAATTCGTCCGGACCCGGGGAGGGGCCTACTTCTTCCTGCCCGGCGTCTCGGCCGTGCGCTACCTGGCCCGGCTGCGCAGCTCAGACCGCCGCACGCGAACGCCCGCGTGAGGAGCATATTCGGGGAGGAAACCATGCAGGACATCATCATCACCACCACCGATCCGGGCACCCTGGTTCCGGTGCGGCGAGGCGAGCTCGCGAGATTGTTCGGTGCGGGCCGGGCCGGCGAGATCCCCGACGGCCACGGCCGGGGCACGGTCCTCCTGGGCACCGGCGGCCTGACCGCCCGCCTGGCCGCCGGCCTGTGCTACGCCGTGGCCTGGCGCGGGAAGGTGGTGGACGCGCGGCGGGGGCGGCTGAAGAACATCCTGACCCCGCTGGAGGTCAAGGCGATCGAGGCGGCCGTCTACAAGCAGGACAGCTGGTACGACGGCGATCCGTGCATCGTGCTCGACTACTCGAAGACCTCGCTGGTCGCCCGGATGATCCGGGACGAGATCCGGGAGGTCGCCCCGGGCGTCTTCCTGGGCCTGGTCTTCTGGGGGCATCGCCATATCCTCGACTTCGCCCTGGACTTCACCGGTGAGCACTAAGCCGGTGAGCACTAAGGGAGCCCAGGTCCGGCTGCAGCAGGCGCGACAGGCGCTGGCGCGACCGCGGGCCAGGCGCTCCGGGCCCTACCCGCGCGTGACGCCCGACCCCGAGGGACTGTTCACCTTCATGCTGCTGCGCCCGCTCAGCGACCTGTTCCTGTGGCTGTGGCGGATGGAGCGGCGCGCGGAATTCCTCTACCGGCCGCAATTCGACCGGTGGTGCAGGCCCGCCCTGTTCTCCTGGGCGCAGGCGCGGCAGAACTCCCGGCGGCCAGACCAGCACCTGGAGCTGGTGCAGGAGACCCGGCTGCCCGACGAGGAGGAGCTGACCCGCTCGATCATCGACGAACTCGGCAAGTTCACCCGGGAGAACTGGCTCCCGGGCGGCGCGCAGCGGTTCGGGAACACCAAGACCTTCGGGGTCCTGCGCGGCGAGCTTTCCGTGCTGCCCGGGCTTCCGGCCCACCTGCGCCGGGGGCTGTTCGCCGAGCCGAGCACGTACCCGGCGTGGGTGCGTTTCTCCGGACCGGGCCCGTACGCCCCGCCCGACCTCGAGGACCTCGGCCAGTGCTCCGTCGGCATCAAGGTGATGGGCGTGCCCGGGCCCAAGCTGATGGAGGACGAGCGCTTCACCCAGGACCTGATCCTGGTCAGCCCGGCCAGCTTCGTGACCCCGGACATCCGCGAGAACGCGAAACTGCAGCAGTGGGTGCGCGCCAAGGCGCCGCTGGCCTACGCCATCAACCCCGCCGACTCGCACCTGCTGCACATGTTCATGCAGTTGCTGTACTCCCCCATGCAGGCCAACCCGCTGGAGATCCAGTACTACAGCAACGTGCCGTTCCTGCTGGGCGAGGACCAGGCCGTCGAGTACTCGCTGAAGCCGCGCGGGCGGCCCAGGACGAAGATCCCGGCGCACCCGGCGGAAAACTACCTGAGGGACGCGATGGTCAAGACCCTGGAGGCCGGGCCGGCGACATTCGACTTCATGGTTCAGGTGCAGACCGACTCCCATCTCATGCCGATCGAAGACGCCACGGTCAAATGGCCGGAGGAATTGTCCCCCTATATCCCGGTGGCCCGGCTGCACCTGCCCAGGCAGCGCTTTACCTCCGACGAGCAGCTGGCCTTCGCCGACGTGCTGCGCTACAACCCGTGGCACAGCCTGCCCGACCATAAGCCGCTGGGGAATTCGAACCGGGCCAGGAGAACGATGTACACCGAGCTCGCCCGGCTGCGCCAGGCCATGAACCAGGTGACGCACGTCGAGCCCACCGGCGAGGAGCAATTTCCCGGGTGGTGATCCTCCACATGATCTACATGGGGTCTGCAAGCCGTATGCGCGGCCATGGCGTGATGTGGGACCCGGAGGACGACCACATGAGCGGCTGGCCGGGCCAGCCGGAGGCCCGGCCAGCCCGGTTACCTGACGCACGACCATTCGCTAAGCCGCGGGGGCGCGGAGCGGGAGGGAGTGGCCCGGCGTCGCGACCCCGCCCACCGGGTTGGGCTGATCGGCTGGAAACGGCTGACAGCGGATCCGTTCGGGATGAATAATCCTGACGAGACGGTCACCTGGCCGGCCGGCGCCGGGCCTGGCTGGCGGGGGCGCCGCGGCGTTGACCGTGGTGGCCGGGCGGTCCCTGAGCCGGACGCCCGGCTGGTCACGACCAGGGTCGACGATCCGCTAGCGATTCGCAACGGGTGTGACTAGAGCGGATTTGAGTGGCCTATGTGACATGTTACGGGCAGTTTAGCAGGTTGCTGCCAATTTAGTCCATTTTGGGAAATTTAGCCCCGTGTGCCCTATAGGCTGCCCAGATGTCAGGCGTTCCGAAGGCGGCAGGCACGTTTTGCCGCCTTCCAGGGGAGCGCGCCCTGCTCGGGAAGGAGCCCTTTGGGCAGCCACCGTAAACGATCACGCATGCGATTCATGCACCTGCTACCCACCGCCGCCGTGCCAGCGCTGGCCGCCACGGCGGCGGCAGTGTGCCTGGCCCCGTCGGCCCTGGCCGACCCGGCGCCGGCCCACGCGGCGGCCGAGCCCGCCGTGGCCAGCTATGCGGGCCTGTCCCCCGCGGGGGAGCTGCTCCCGGCGAGGCAGCTGCTCGCCAA
>Ga0335083_10007449_pt1 | contig 13516 bp, 10 predicted proteins | sample Lox_Sample_42_FD_206716 | JGI IMG/M metagenome (GOLD analysis project Ga0335083, IMG submission 206716) | Soil microbial communities from Loxahatchee National Wildlife Refuge, Florida, United States - Lox_Sample_4.2 | ecosystem: Environmental > Terrestrial > Soil > Wetlands | place: USA...
ATGACTTGTGTTTCGCTTTAGCCAATCTCCCCGAATCATTAATTACCCAGTTTATAACATAAATCGTCCGAAATCTGGTTACAAATACCTTAACAGCGCTCAGGTTGGGTCCACCAGGGATTGGCCGTTTTCCCGGCCGGGCCGCCTGAAAACGGTCAGGCAATTACCGGCCCGTTATGCCTTGCGGCAGATATCCGGTATTGGCGCAGCCTGCCCAAAGCGGATCGGCGGAAAACCACCCTAACCTGGACGCCCAGCAATCGAGTTTCGGCTACAAATCCAGCGGCGCGAAAGCGTCGGTTTTTGCGTCGCGGGGGATGGGGAAAATCCGGCAGGGCAAATAGCGGGTCAGCGCGGCTTGTGTCTCTGCCGTGGGCACTGGGGCATTCGCGCTCTCGTTCAGCAGGATGGCGGTGATGGGAATGTCCCGCTTCAGCAGAAACTCCGCCGTGGTGATGCAATGGCTGATGCTGCCCAGATAGCTGCCGGTGACCAGCAGCACGGGCAGGCCGAGATCCTTGATCCAGTCGGCGGTCAGTTTTGATCCGGTCAGCGGCACTCCGGCCCCGCCCGCGCCCTCGATCAGCATTCCCTCCGGCGCTTTCGCCAGCGCCGCCCGGCAGAAGGCCAGGAGGTCATCATAGGGGATGCTCTGGCCCTCGCGCGCGGCGGCCATGTCCGGTGACAAGGGGGCCTTGAAGCGCCAGGGGGTGATGGCGGCGATGTTTTGCGCCGTTATCTCCTGCCCCATGGCGGCGAGGAGCTGGCCGGAATCGGAGGCGCTTGCCTGATCAGGCTCATAGCCTGAGAGCAACGGCTTGATGGCGCGCAGCCGGGGGTTGGCGCGCAGCAGCCCGGTGGTGCAGAACGTCTTGCCGGTATCGGTGCCGGTGGCGGTGACGAAATAGCCTTTCATGACGCGCGGTTTACGCCGAACCACGGCGCGGTGCCATCCGCCCTTTCCTCAATCCCCCCTTGGCGGTAGGTTGGGGGATATTGCCGTGCTTGGAGTTTGCTGAAGGTGCCTGACAGCCATATCGAAATTCGCCCCCGCTGGACCCGCGATGAAGTGGCGGCGCTGCTGGAGCTGCCCTTTCCGGAGCTGATGTTCCGGGCGATGAGCGTGCACCGCGAGCATTTCGACCCCACGCGGGTGCAGATCTCCACCCTGCTCTCCATCAAGACCGGCGGCTGCCCGGAGGATTGCGGCTATTGCCCGCAGGCCGCGGGCTATGAGACCGGCACCAAGGCCTCGCGCCTGATGGCGGTTGAGAAAGTGCTGGAGGAAGCCCGCGCCGCGAAGGAGAAGGGGGCCGGGCGCTTCTGCATGGGGGCCGCCTGGCGCAGCCCGAAGGATCATGACCTCGACACGGTTTGCGAGATGATCGAGGGCGTGAAGGCGCTGGGCATGGAAACCTGCGTGACCTTGGGCATGCTCGACCCCTTCCAGAGCCAGAAGCTGAAGCAGGCCGGGCTGGATTACTACAACCATAACCTCGACACCTCGCCCGAATATTATGACAAGGTGATCACCACCCGCACCTATCAGGACCGGCTGGATACGCTGGGGGCGGTGCGCGACGCGGGGATCAATATCTGCTGCGGCGGCATTGTCGGCATGGGTGAGGATGAGAGCGACCGCGCCGGGCTGATCGCCACACTGGCCAGCCTGCCCACCCCGCCGGAATCCGTGCCCATCAACGCGCTGGTGGCGGTGGAGGGCACGCCGCTGGCGAAGGCCGAGAAGATCGACCCGATCGATTTCGTGCGGGTGGTGGCGGTGGCACGCATCACCATGCCGAAGAGCTATGTGCGGCTTTCCGCCGGGCGCGAGGCGATGACCGACGAAGCGCAGGCGCTGTGCTTCCTGGCCGGGGCGAATTCCATCTTCCATGGCGAGAAGCTGCTGACCACCAAGAACGCCACCGTGCCGCATGACGAGGCGCTGTTCGGCAAGCTGGGGCTGCAACCGGCCAACGCCTGATGCGCGCGGGGATGGCGGGGCGGCCGCGCGCCGAAAACAAATGAGCTGGCTGGAAGACGGCTGGCGGCATGTCTGGCTGCCCTATGCGCAGATGCAGACCGCGCCGTTGCCCATGGCCGTGGCGCGCACGCAAGGGGCGCGGATCATCCTGGAGGATGGGCGCGCGCTAGTCGACGGCATCGCCAGCTGGTGGACGGCCTGCCATGGCTATAACCACCCGCATATTCAAAAGGCCGTGGCCGCGCAGCTGGAAACATTGCCGCATGTGATGTTCGGCGGGCTGGCGCATGAGCCGGCCTACCGGCTCTCCACCCGCCTGGCGGCGATGATGCCGGGGGATCTGAACCGGGTGTTTTTTACCGATTCCGGCTCCGTGGCGGTGGAGGTGGCGATTAAGATCGCCGTGCAGTCGCGCCTGAACAAGGGCGAGCGCGGGCGGACGAAGATCCTTGCCTTCTCCGGTGGCTATCATGGCGACACGTTGGGGACGATGGCGGTCTGCGACCCGGAGGAGGGGATGCACAGCCTGTTCACCGGGCTGCTGCCCGAGCACCCCGTGGTGGCGTTGCCGAAGGACGGCCCGAGCATCGCGGCTTTCGAGGCCTTTCTGGAGCGCGAACACAAAACCCTGGCGGCGATCATCGTGGAGCCGCTGGTGCAGGGCGCGGGCGGCATGGTGTTTCATGCGCCCGAGGTTTTGCAGCGCCTGCGCGCGGCGGCGGATGCTTACGGGCTGACGTTGATCTTCGATGAGATTTTCACCGGCTTTGGCCGCACCGGCACGATGTTCGCCTTCGAGCAGGCGGGGGTGGTGCCCGATATCATCACCCTCTCCAAGGCGCTGACCGGCGGCACCAGCCCGCTGGCCGCGACCATCGCGACCGACAGGCTGTTCGAGGCGTTTCTCTCCGACAGCCCGATGACCGCGCTGATGCACGGCCCCACCTACATGGCCCATGCGCTGGGCTGTGCGGCGGCCAATGCCTCGCTCGATCTGTTCGAGGCCGAGCCGCGGCTTGAGCAGGTGGCCGCCATTTCGGCGCAGCTGGCGCGCGAGCTTGAGCCCTGCCGGGGGCTGGCGGGGGTGAAGGATGTGCGGGTGCTGGGCGCCATCGGCGTGGTGCAGATGGATGAGATCAAGAACCCGCCCGCCTTGCGGCAGAGGCTGATTGGGCAGGGCGTATGGGTGCGGCCCTTCCGGGATATTCTCTACCTCACCCCGGCCTTCACCATCGCGCCGGATGAATTGTCCTGCCTCACCGGGGCGATCCGCAAGGTGCTGGAGGCAGGCTGAAGCGGCACGAAAAGGTTGCGTATTGCCAACATATGAACAAAATGCAACTTTTTCGGGTGCATGCCCCGCCCCGCTCACGCGCTTCTGCAACCTGACTGCCCCATAAAGCCGGCCTGGGCGGTTTTCGATCGCGGCTGGTATCTGCACCATTACGCCGATGCCCGCGCCCTATGCGCGGAGAAGGAACCCGAGGCGGCGCTGAGTTATTATCTGCAAGTCGGCGCCCGGCTCGGCCACAGCCCCTCGGCTTTGTTCGACGAGCCTTATTACCTGGAGCGCAACCCGGACGTGGCGGCCTTGGTGCGGGCCGGGCGCTATGGCTCGGGGTTCGACCATTATTGCCAGCATGGCTGGCGGGGCGTGTCGCCGCACTGGCTGTTCGACGATGCGCTCTATGCCGAGCTGTATGACGACATGACGCTGGAGAATCTCGAGCTGCATGGCTGTTTCGGGCGGTACGATCATTATCTGAAATCCGGCCAGAGGGAGCGGCGGATCGGGCAATATCTGTTCGATGCGCCTTATTACCGCGCGCTGGCCTTGGCTTGCGGGGTGGCGGAGGGTGAGATCGACGGGCCGGGGCCTTATGTGCATTACCTCTCCTGCCTGGGGTCTGGCATGGATGAGCTGGCCCCCTCGATCTATTTCGATCCCGCCTGGTATGTTGAGCATCACCCCACGGCGAAGGCGGAGATTTTGCGCGGGCGCTATGTCGCGGCGATCCATCATTATCTCACCAGCCCGGCGCCGGAATTGTTTGATCCGGTGCCGCAATTTTCTGAACGCTTCTACCGGCAGCGCTACCCTGACATTGAAGCCGCGATCGCGGCGGGGATGTACCGCAGCGGGTATCAGCAATTCGTGCAGCATGGCTGCTTTGAACTTCGCCAGCCCGCGGCGGAGATCGACCTTGCCTATTACCGGGACATGCACCGCCGGGTGCGCGATGACCTGAATGCCGGGCAAATGCGGGACGCGTTTGCGCATCTGCGGCTGGTTGGGTTGGGGGAGGGGCTGGACTACAGCCCGCCGGCGCAGGTGCAGGTGCTGGAGGAATATCCGGCGCGGGAAGCCTTCATCCGCAAGGCGAAGGCTGATCTGGCGGTTTTTGCGAGGCAGAGGCTGGATTTTTCTTGCCCGGGCCCGCCGGAGATTTCGGTGGTCATGGTGGCGCATGACAGGTTTGAGCTGACCATGCGCAGCCTGGCCTCGCTGCGGCGGAATGTTTCCGGCGCGGTGCAGCTTGTTCTGGTCGATAACGCCTCCGCCGATGAGACCAGGCATGTCGGCCGCTATGTCGAAGGGACGGTGCTGCTGCGCAATGCGCAGAATGTCGGATTTTTGCGCGCCTGCAACCAGGCGCTTGAACATGTTGCCGCACCCGCCTTGCTGTATCTGAACAATGACGTGGAGCTGGGGCATGGCGCGGTGGCTGCGGCGCTGCGGCGGCTGCAAAGTGCCAAGGATATCGGCGCGGTGTGCGGCAAGATTATGCGCACGCATGGAAGGTTGCAGGAGGCGGGCTCGATCATCTGGGATGACGGCACCACCACGGGCTATCTGCGCGATGCCCCGCCGCTCGTCCCGGCGGCGAATTTCGTGCGGGATGTGGATTACGGCTCGGCGGTGTTCCTGCTCTGCCGCACGGCGCTTGTGAAACGCCTTGGCGGGTTCGATGAGGATTTCATGCCCGCCTATTATGAGGATGCGGATCTCTGCGTGCGGATGATCGGGGCCGGGTATCGCATCGTCTATGATCCGGCGGTGAGCCTGGAGCATCTGGAATTCGGCAGCGCCGCCACCTCGGAGGCCTCGATGGCGCTGATGCGGCGGGGGCGGCGGATTTTCCGCAGCAAGCACCAGGAGTTTCTGCAAGGCCAGCAGAAATCCGGGGGGCAGGCTCTGCTGCAGGCGCGTGCGCGCGGTGGCGCCCGGCGCGTGCTGTTCATCGAGGATACCGTGCCGCTGCGCAGGCTGGGCTCGGGCTTCGTGCGGTCCAACGATATCGTGCACGCCATCGATGCGGCGGGGTATGAGGTGCATGTCTTTCCCCTCAATGGCGCGCCTTATGACGTGATGAGCCTGCTGGGCGACCTGCCGGAGCGGGCGGAGGTGCTGTATGACCACGACTTCACCGGGCTGGAGGCGTTTCTGGCCGAGCGGCGCGGTTTGTATGATCTGGTCTGGGTGGCACGCACCCATAATCTGCGGCGGGTGCGCGAGGCCTTTGGCAAAGCGGGGGTGAGGGCGCCGGTGATTCTGGATACCGAGGCGCTGGCGAGCTGCCGCGCCGCCGCGCGCGCCGCGCTGGCTGGCGAGGCGTTTGATGTTTCCAAGGCTCTGGCGGCGGAATTGGAAGGGCTGGGGGAGGTGAAGACAACGCTCGCGGTCAGCCCAGCCGAGGCGGCGTTGCTGCGCAAGGCCGGGTGCCAGCGCGTTTCGGTTCTGGGCACGGCCCGGGCGCCGGAGCCGACGCAGGCGGGTTTCGCGGCGCGGGAGGGGCTGCTGTTCATCGGCGCCATTCACCAGCCGGGCGCGCCGAACGAGGACTCGCTGCGGTTCTACGTGGAGCATATTCATCCGGCCCTGGCGCGGCTGATGCAGGCGCCGCCCAGGCTGGATGTGGCGGGGCATCTGGCGGCGGGGATCGAGCTTTCCGTCCTGGCGGGGGGGCTGCGGCTGCTGGGGGAGGTGGGGGATACGCGCCCGCTTTATGAGCGGGCGCGGGTTTTCATCGCACCGACGCGCTTTGCCGCAGGCACGCCCTATAAGATTTACGAAGCAGCGGCGATGGGACTGCCCTGCGTGGTTACGACATTGCTGGCCGGGCAGCTCGGCTGGCGCGATGGCGAGGCGCTGCTGGCCGTGCCGGCCGATGATCCGGCTGGCTTCGCCTCCGCCATCGCGCGGCTTTACCAGGATGAGGCGTTGTGGATGCGGCTGCGCGAGGGGGCGCTGGCCCGCCTGGCCAGGGAGAACCGCCCGGCGGCCTTTGCCCGGCAGGTGGGGAAGATTCTGGCGGCTTAGTTATGTCTCCAGCACCGCCTGTCTCGGCAGTTTGTGCCGGTAGGCCAGCGCCTCGGCGATATGCGCCTTCTGGGTTTGCCTCTGCCCCGCCAGATCCGCGATGGTGCGGCCCACGCGCAAGGCGCGGATCTGCCCGCGCGCGGAGAGCCGCAGCTTTTGCGCCGCCATCTCCAGAAAGCTGCGGGCCTCGTCGGTGGTGGGCAGCAATTCGGGCGGGGCTTCGGCGTTGCGGGCGGGGCCATCCTCGCCGAAGCGCTGCAAGGCGCGCGCGCGCGCCAGCGCCACCCTGGCTGCGACGAGGCCGCTGCTCTCCCCGGCCGGGGCCCAGGCGAGGTCTTTTGGGCTCAGGGGCGTGATCTCGATCACCACATCCATGCGGTCCAGCAGCGGGCCGGAGAGCTTGTTCTGGTAATCCTCCCCGCAGCGCGGCGCCCGGCCGCATTCGCGCCCGCCATCGCCGAGATAGCCGCAGCGGCAGGGGTTCATGGCGCCGATGAGCTGGAAGCGCGCCGGGTAGGTCACATGGGCGGCGGCGCGGCTGACGGTGGTTTGCCCGGTTTCCAGGGGGGCGCGCAGGGCTTCCAGCGTGGCGCGGGGGAATTCCGGCATTTCGTCCAGGAACAGCACGCCGCGATGGGCGAGCGAGATTTCCCCCGGCCGGGCGCGCACGCCCCCGCCCGCGATGGCGGCGGGGCTGGCGGAGAAATGCGGCTCGCGGAAGGGCGGGCGGGTGATGAGCCGGCCATCCGTCAGCATGCCGGCCACGGAATGCACCATGCTCACCTCCAGCGCCTGGGGGGGGGGTAAGGTCCGGCAGCAGGCCGGGCAGCCGGGCGGCGAGCATGGATTTGCCGCCGCCGGGCGGGCCGATCATCAGCAGATTATGCCCGCCGGCGGCGGTGATCTCCAGGGCCCGGCGGGCGGTGTCCATGCCCTTCACATCGGCGAGATCCTGCATCGGCGCGCCGCCGCCCAGTTCGCCAGCGGGCGGGGCGCCGAGCAGCTGGGTGCCGCGGAAATGATTGATAAGGCTGAGCAGGTCCGGGGCCGCGAGGATGTTCAGTTCCCCGGCCCAGCCCGCCTCCGCGCCTTGGGAGGACGGGCAGACAAGCCCCCAGCCCCGCCCCTGCGCGGCAATGGCGGCGGGCAGCACCCCGGCGGCCGGGTGCAGCCGGCCATCGAGCGAGAGTTCGCCCAAAGCGGCGTAGCCCGCCAGCTCCTCCGCCGGCAGCACATCCATGGCCGCCAGCACGGCAAGCGCCACGGGCAGGTCGAAATGGCTGCCCTCCTTCAGCATGTCCGCCGGGGCGAGATTGACCAGGATGCGCTTGGGCGGCAGCGAGAGGCCCATGGAGGTCAGCGCGGCGCGCACACGCTCGCGCGCCTCGCCCACCGCCTTGTCCGGCAGCCCGACCATGAGGAAGGCCGGCAGGCCGCTGGCGATCTGCACCTGAATTTCGACGCGCTGCGCCTCAATGCCGGAAAATGCGAAGGAATTGACGCGCGCGATGCCCATAACCTGCCCATCAATGATTATGGACAGATTATGAACGCAACTTTAAATTGTCTATACTCGTTTCGGTTTGCGTGTGGTTTTTGGCTCAGCCGCGCTTCACCGCGAAGGCGCCGCTGGCTTGGCAGGTGGGCATCATCTCGATGCGGTTGATGTTCATGTGCCGGGGCAGGGAGACGAGCCAGGAGGCGGTCTCGGCGATATCGTCCGGGTTCAGCGATTTGGTGCCCTGATAGACGGCGCGGGCCTTGGTTTCGTCGCCGCCGAAGCGCACCTGGGAGAATTCAGAGCCCTCGACCATGCCGGGCTCGATATCCGTCACGCGGACATTCCTGCCCACCAGATCGGCGCGCAGATTGAGGCTGAACTGGCGGACAAAGGCTTTCGTGCCGCCGTAAACATGGCCGCCAGGGTAGGGGTACTCGCCCGCCACGGAGCCGAGATTGAGGATGAGGCCGTCATCGCGTTCCACCATCTGCGGCAGCACGGCGCGGGTCATGTGGACGAGGCCGGTGATGTTGGTGGCGATCATCGTATCCCAGTCGGAGAGTTCGGCCTCCCAGGCGGGGGAAAGGCCGAGCGCCAGGCCGGCATTATTCACCAGCACGTCGATCTGCTGCCAGGCTTGCGGCAGGGAGGGGAGGAAATTGGCGACGGAGTCCTTGTCCGTCACGTCCAGCCTGGCGATGTAGAGATTGCCGCCAAGCTCCTGCTTCAGCGCCTCCAGCCGGTCCACGCGCCGGCCAGTGGCGATGACGCAATGGCCGTCCTTGATGAAACGGCGGGCGAAGGCGGCGCCAAAACCGGCGGTGGCGCCGGTGACCAGAATTGTCTTCATGATCCTTGTCTCCTCACATCTGTCAGCCGTCTACCAGGCGAAGCCGGGCAGGATGGCGGCGGGGTTCAGGCCGGAGGCGGCGGCCTCGGCGGGGGCTTGCTCGGGGTGCAGGGCATGAATGCCCGAGAGCACCCAGCAGCTATCGATGCCAGCCGCCTGGGCGCCGGAAATATCGGTGCGCAGCGAGTCCCCCACGGCCAGGGTGCGGCTGGGCGCGGTGCCGAGCATGGCCAGGGTGGGCTGGTAGATCGCCGCATCCGGCTTGCCGCGCTGGATGACCCTTCCGCCATCGGCCTCGTAGAGCTGGGCCAGATAACCGGCGCAGATGATGCGCTCGCCGCCCTTCATCACTTCCAGGTCCGGGTTGGCGCAGATCATCGGCAGATTGGCCTTCAGGCAGGCCTCCAGCGCCGGGCGGTAGAGGTCGGGGTTGTGGGGGCCAAGATCGTCATCCGGCCCGGTGTTCAGCACGAAATCGGCCACCGCAGGGTCGGCGGCTTGCTGGTACTCCAGCGTGTCGAACACGTCGCGGTCGCGCGGCGGGCCGAGATGGTAGAGGCGCTTGCCCAGCGTGGCGAACTCCTCCGTGCGGTCGCGCAGGCCCAGATGCACCGCCTCGCCGCTGGACATCACGCCGTCATGCAGGTCTGGCGTGACGCCCATGCTGGCGAGCATTTTGATGATGCCGTGCGGGCGGCGCGGGGCGTTGGAGAGAAACACCACGCGCTTGCCCGCCGCCTTCAGCCGCGCCAGGCAGTCCAGCACGCCGGGATAGGGGGCGAAGCCGTCATGCACCACGCCCCAGAGATCGACGATGAAGCCGTCGTAAGCTTGCGCCAGCGCGCCGAAACCGCTCATAGGCCAGCCCCCACGGCTTCGGAGACGCAGGTAAAGCCGCGCGCCTTCAGCAGCGCCGCCAGCCCTGCCTTCAGGCGCGGCAGCATGGCGGGGCCTTGATAGGCAAAGCCGGAATAGACCTGCACAAGCGAGGCGCCGGCCAGGAGTTTGGCCAGCGCGTCCTCCGCCGTGAACACCCCGCCCGCGCCGATGAAGGCGAGCCGCTTGCCCGCCAGCCTGTAGGCGCGGGCCAGCATGGCGGTGGAGGGTGCAAAGAGCGGCGCGCCGGAGAGCCCGCCGGTTTCGCGCTTGAGCGGGCTTTTCAGCGTGGCGGGGCGGGCGATGGTGGTGTTGGAGACGATCAGCCCGGTGACATTATGCTGCACGGCCACCGAGATCACCGCCTCCAGCCCGTCTTCCGACAGATCCGGGGCGATTTTCACATAGACCGGCTTCGGGCTGGCGATGCCCGACAGAATGGCGGCCAGCCGCTCTTCCGATTGCAGGTCGCGCAGGCCGGGCGTGTTGGGCGAGGAGATGTTGATGGTGATGTAGTCGGCAAAGGGGGCTACGGCCTGCACCAAAGCCGGGTAGTCGCGCTCGGGGTCCGCCCCCTCCTTGTTGATGCCGACATTGGCGCCGAGGACGAGGCGCTTGCGGTCGGCGCGCTGCAAATTGGCAAGGTAGGCCGCCAGCCCGGCATTGTTGAAGCCCATGCGGTTGATCACCGCTTTGTCCTCCTGCAGCCGGAACAGGCGCGGTTGCGGGTTGCCGGCTTGCGGGCGGGGGGTGACGGTGCCGGCCTCGACAAAGCCAAAGCCAAGCCGCCCCAGCGCGGTGACGGCGGCGGCGTTCTTGTCGAACCCCGCGGCGAGGCCGATGGGGTTGCTTAAGGACCGGCCGAAGGCCTGGGTGGAGAGGATGGGATCATCCGGCCGCGTGTCCTGCCCCACCAGCCCCCAGCGCAGGGCTTTCAGGGAGAGGTTATGGGCGCGCTCGGGGTCCAGCCGGCGCAGGGCCGGCATCAAAAAGGCGGGAGCGAAAATCATTTGACGTAGACGAGGATAGCGGAATCCAGCCCGCCGGTCTTGGCGCCGAGGGTCACGCGCGCGGCGGGCACGCCATCCGCCACGATGGCATCGGCCACGGCCTTGGCCTCGGGCGCGAGGGCGGCGAGGGCTTTGGCATCCGCATCCGGCGAGCCGGTGCCCGGCGCCTCGGCCCGGACCTCGAAGGCGGCATCGGGCTTGATGGCCAGGGCCTGGTTCACGGCGCCCTTCAGCGGGGCCTGGAAATCCTGCGTGTCGGGCAGGATGGAGACAAGCGGGATGCGGTTCTTGAAGGCGTCCGCCGCCGCCACGGTCTGTGTATCCGGCCCGGCGGGGTTGGGGGCGAAACTCTGGCGGCCCGGCGGGGCGCAGGAGGCCAAAGCAAGGGCGGAGAGCAGGAGAATGGCGCGGCGCATGAGCAACATGTAGTCACACCCCGCTTGCGCGGCAACAAGCCGGGGGCCATCCTGCCGCCGGGTTTCCGGTATGGGGGGCGAAGGCCATGTTTGATCTGATCATCCGCAACGCGAATCTGCCCGGCGGGCGCAAGGGGGTGGATATCGGCGTGAAGGACGGGCGGATCGCGTCCATCGCCCCGAAGCTGGACGCGGCGGCGGCGCAGGAGATCGACGCGACGGACAGGCTGGTGACGCCGCCTTTCGTTGATTCGCATGTGCATATGGATTCCACGCTCTCGCTCGGCCTGCCGCGGATGAACGACTCCGGCACGCTGCTGGAAGGCATCGCGCTCTGGGGCGAGCTGAAGCCGATGCTGACCCAGGAGGCGATTTATGAGCGGGCCAGAAAACTCTGCCTCTGGTCGGCGGCGCGCGGCACGCTGGCCATACGCTCGCATGTGGATGTGTGCGATGACCGGCTGCTGGCGGTGGAGGCCCTGGTGCAGCTCAAGCGTGACATGGCGCCATGGCTCGACATTCAGCTTGTGGCGTTCCCGCAGGACGGGTTTTTCCGCTACGGCAAGTCCGAGGAGAATCTGCGCAAGGCGCTGCGCATGGGGCTGGATGTGGTCGGCGGCATTCCGCATTTCGAGCGCACGATGGAGGATGGCCGGCTCTCCGTGCAGGCGCTGATGAAGATCGCCGCCGATGAGGGGCGGCTGGTGGACATGCATTGCGACGAGACGGATGACCCGCTCTCGCGCCATGTCGAGACGCTGACGGCGGAGACGGTGAGGCACGGCATGGCAGGACGCGTGGCGGGCTCGCACCTCACCTCCATGCATTCGATGGATAATTATTATGTGAGCAAGCTGATCCCGCTGATGGCCGAGGCCGGGATCGCGGCGATTGCCAATCCGCTGATCAACATCACGCTGCAGGGGCGCCATGATAGCTACCCCAAGCGCCGGGGCATGACGCGGGTGAAGGAGTTGATGGCCGCCGGCGTGCCGGTGGGGTTCGGCCATGATTGCGTGATGGACCCCTGGTACAGCCTGGGCAGCCACGACATGCTGGAGGTGGCCGGCATGGGGCTGCATGTGGGGCAGCTGACGGCGATGACGGAAATCGCGGCATGCTTTGGCGCGGTTACGGACGTGCCGGCGCGGATTTTGAACCTGGATGGCTACGGGCTGGAGCCGGGCTGCCACGCGGATCTGGTGGTGTTGCAGGCGCAGGATGAGATGGAGGCGATCCGCCTGCGGGCCGAGCGGCTTTATGTGATCCGGCGCGGCAAGGTGCTGGCGCAGTCAGCGCCGCGCGAGGCGGTGGTGCGGTTTGGCGATGATGTGCGGACGGTGGATTTTACGCGGGCGGATTTGGGGTAAAAAAGAGGCCGCCTTTTTTGAAAAAAAGGCGGCCCCCCAAAAACGTTTATGACTTGAACGAAGCGGCGTTACACCAGCCGGGACTGCTGCACGGCCGCCGCGATGAAGCCCTGGAACAGCGGGTGCGGATCGAAGGGCTTGGATTTCAGCTCCGGATGATACTGCACGCCGATGAACCAGGGATGGTCCGGGTATTCGACGATTTCCGGCAGCACGCCATCGGGCGAGAGGCCGGAGAAGCGCATGCCGCTTGCCTCCAGCTGGTCGCGGTAATGGATGTTCACCTCGTAGCGGTGGCGGTGGCGCTCCTCGATGGTGGCGGCGCCGTGATAGACCGCGCGCACCAGCGAGCCCTCCTGCAAGGCGGCGGGGAAGGCGCCCAGGCGCATGGTGCCGCCGAGATCGCCTTCCGCCGAACGGCGCTCGATCTCATTGCCGCGCGCCCATTCCGTCAGCAGGCCGACGATCGGCAGCTCACAAGGGCCGAACTCCGAGGAGGAGGCGTTGGGCATGCCCGCCAGGTTGCGGGCGCATTCGATCACCGCCATCTGCATGCCAAAGCAGATGCCCAGGAACGGCACGTTATGCTCGCGCGCGAAGCGCACCGCCTCGATCTTGCCCTTGGCGCCGCGCTCGCCAAAGCCGCCGGGCACCAGGATGCCATGCACGCCTTCCAGCTGCTCCACCGCGTCCGGCTGCTCGAAAATTTCGGCATCCATCCAGTCCAGCTTCACCTTCACCTTGTTGGCGATGCCGCCATGGGCCAGCGCCTCGGCCAGGGATTTATAGCTGTCCAGCAAATTGGTGTATTTGCCCACCACCGCGATGCGCACCTCGCCCTCGGGGAAGCGCACGGTATCGACGATGTTCTGCCAGCGCGAGAGATCCGGCTTGGCCTCGAAGGGCAGGCCGAAATGGCGCAGCACCTCACGGTCCATCCCCGCCTCATGGTAGGAGATGGGCACGGTGTAGATGGTGTCCACATCCAGAGCGGGCACCACGGCCTCGGTGCGGACATTGCAGAAGCTGGCGATCTTGCGGCGCTCATTCTCAGGAATCGGGCGGTCGCAACGGCAGATCAGCATGTTCGGCTGGATGCCGACATTCTGCAGCTCCTTCACCGAATGCTGGGTCGGCTTGGTCTTCAGCTCGCCGGCGGAGGGGATATAGGGCACCAGCGTGAGGTGC
>Ga0335083_10007451_pt1 | contig 13515 bp, 9 predicted proteins | sample Lox_Sample_42_FD_206716 | JGI IMG/M metagenome (GOLD analysis project Ga0335083, IMG submission 206716) | Soil microbial communities from Loxahatchee National Wildlife Refuge, Florida, United States - Lox_Sample_4.2 | ecosystem: Environmental > Terrestrial > Soil > Wetlands | place: USA: Florida...
GCTGTTCGTGAACGCCTGGCCGACCGGACCGCTACGCGGCCCGATCATGATGTTGATGTGGGCGGCGTTGACGCCCGGCCCTGCAAAACCCTCGCCGATATAGACTTCCAAGGCTTTCATGATGACTCCGTCTCCGATGTTGCGTGGTTGCGCCTGGTTGCGCGTGATTACGTTGGGCAGCGAGGCGCGGCATGTCCATGTCGTACAGGCGGCTCTCGCGACGGAACGAATTCCAGCACACGCAACCCGCCTGTAAAAGCTATGAAATCTCATGGGGCCATGACGCGGAATCATCGCCATTTCGCGCGTCGTCGTGGCATGAGATCAGGTAATGCCTCGATGACTAATCGTTGCTTCGCAAGCCAAAACGCTGCCGCTAGACTCTGTTCGCGTCGATTCAAAAAGCACGGCCAGTGCGGGACAAACCGCCAAGGCCACACAAACCGAACCCGAACCGCTTTGCATGTGAGGAGACAACACATGAGACGTATCACGCTGGCAGGCGTGCGCATGGCAGCTGCACTTGCGCTTGCGTGCGCCGCCACGAGCAGTTTCGCCACCCCCACCTGGTGTCAGGCCGGCAAGACCGTGAAACTCGCGCAAATCACATGGGAAAGCGGCTCGCTGATGACCGAAATGGTCCGCACCGTGCTCGAAAAGGGCTACGGCTGCAAAACGGAAGTCGTGCCGGGCGCCACCGCCGCCACCGAAACCGCGCTCACGAACAACGACCTGCAAGTGTGGGCCGAGCACTGGACCGGCCGCAGCCCCATCATCGCGCGCGGCCTGAAGGACGGTAACGTCAAGCTAGTCGGCGAGCTCGTGCCGGGCGGCGACAAGGAAGGCTGGTACGTACCCGATTACGTGATCAACGGCGACGCGAAGCGCGGTATCAAGCCCATCGCGCCCCAACTGCACTCCATCGCGCAACTGGCGCAATACAAGTCGCTGTTCGCCGACGACGAAGAGCCCGGCAAGGGCCGCTTCTACAACTGCCCCGCCGGCTGGGATTGCGAGCGCTTCAATAACAGGCTGCTCGCCGCATACCAGCTCGGCGACGATTACATCAACTTCCGTCCTGGCACCGGCGGCGCGCTCGACGCGGCGATCGCCTCGGCCTACGAGCGAGGCAAGCCGATTCTCTTCTATTACTGGCAGCCAGCCGGCCTGATGGCGAAGTACCATTTCGTGCAGCTCGAAGGCGCGCCGTACTCGGACGCATGCTGGAACACCATCGCCGATCCCAAGGGCACGCCGTGCGCGTCGGCATTCAAGGTTTCGCATCTGAAGGTCGCGCTCTCGACGCCTTTCTTCGAGGCACAGCCCGACGCCGTCGCGTTCTTTGAGAAAATGAGCGTGCCGCTTGCGCTCGACGAGCAGCTCGTCCAGCAGATGCACGACAAGAAGCTCGACGCGTCGACGGTCGCGCACGACTTCTTCGTGCAGCACCCCGAAATCTGGAAGCAATGGCTCGCGCCGGACGTCGCGGCGCGTGTGCAGGCCAGTCTGCATACCTAATTCGTGCGCGGCCTGGCCGCGCGGCAACACGCTTCACATGACACACGCAGAATGAGGCTCACCATGGGATCTCCCTTCCTTCACCTGTCGATTGCCGACTGGGTCAACGATCAAGTCAACGCGTTCGTGCAGCGCTACGGCGACACGTTCCACAACTTCAGCGTGCTGATGCTGCGCCACATTCTCGTGCCGCTCGAAGGCCTGCTGCGCGCCACGCCGCCGCTGGTGATGCTGGCCTTCGTTGGCCTGCTCGCCTGGCACGCGTCGCGGCGCGTGGGCCCGGCGCTCCTGTTCGTCGTCCTGCTCTGGCTGATCGGCTGCTTCGGGCTCTGGGACAAGCTCATGCAAACCTTCGCGCTGATGGTCGTCGCGACGGTCATCTCCGTCGCGCTCGGCGTGCCGCTCGGCATTCTCGCGGCGGGCAGCGCCACGCTGCGCCGCCTGCTGCTGCCCGTGCTCGACGTGATGCAGACCTTGCCGAGCTTCGTCTACCTGATCCCGGTGCTGATGCTGTTCGGTCTCGGCAAGGTGCCCGCGATTCTCGCGACGGTCGTGTACGCGCTGCCGCCGCTCATTCGGCTGACCGATCTCGGCATTCGCCAGGTCGACACCGAAATCGTCGAGGCGGCGCGCGCGTTCGGCACCACGCGCATGCAGCTGCTGTTCGGCGTGCAGCTGCCGCTCGCGCGTGCGAGCATCATGGCCGGTATCAACCAGACGACGATGATGGCGCTCTCGATGGTCGTGATCGCCTCGATGATCGGCTCACGCGGCCTCGGCGAGGACGTGCTCGCGGGTATCCAGACGCTCGACGTCGGCAAGGGCATGCAGGCGGGCCTCGCCATCGTGATTCTCGCGATCGTGATCGACCGTATCAGCCAGGGCTACGGACAAGGCCGCCGCACGCGCAAGTCGATGCAGCCTTCGCGCCTGCCGTTTCGCCGCTCGCGCGAACAGAGCGCCGACGCAGCCAAGGGCAGCGACCTGAGCAGCCAGCCTGCGAAGTGAACGAGCAAGCGAACCAGCGAATGAACACGCGAGCCATACAGCGAGCGGCAAAGCGATTGATCAAGCGAGCGTTCACGCAAGCGCGAACGCAAACTGAACATGCGGTGAGGTAACGAACATGAGCGGCATCGAAGTCAAAAACGTCTACAAGATTTTCGGCACGCACGACGCGAGCCAGCGCGCGCTCGAACTGCTGCGCGGCGGCGCGGGCAAGGCCGAAGTGCTGGAGAAAACGCGCTGCAACGTGGGGCTGAACGACGTGAGCCTCTCGATCGGCTCGGGTGAGATCTTCGTGATCATGGGGCTCTCGGGCTCGGGCAAGTCCACGCTCGTGCGCCACTTCAACCGGCTGATCGAGCCGACGGTCGGCGAGATTCTCATCGACGGCAAGGACGTGCTCAAGCTCAATGACAGCGGCCTGCGCGAATTGCGACGTTACGGCGTGAGCATGGTGTTCCAGAGCTTCGGGCTGTTGCCTCACCAGACGGTGCTCAACAACGCCGCGTATGCGCTCATCACGCGCGGCGAGAAGAAAGCCGCGGCGCACGCAAGCGCGCGCGAATGGCTCGGCAAGGTGGGCCTCGCCGGTTATGCGGACCACTATCCCGACGAGCTTTCGGGCGGCATGCGCCAGCGCGTGGGGCTTGCGCGCGCGCTCGCCGCGAACACCGAAGTCGTGCTGATGGACGAAGCGTTCTCGGCGCTCGACCCGCTGATCCGCACGGAAATGCAGGACCAACTGCTCGAGCTGCAGAAGACGCTGAAGAAGACCATCGTCTTCATCACGCACGATCTCGACGAGGCGCTGCGCATCGGCAACCAGATCGCAATTCTGCGCGACGGCCGCCTCATTCAGTGCGGCACACCCGACGACATCCTGCACCGCCCCGCCGACGACTACATCCGGCGCTTCGTCGAGCGCCGCACGGGCGCGACGCACTAAGCGCCACCTATGCGGTCACTGGCAGGACTCCTGAGCAGTTACACGATTCTCGTCTGCGGCAACAGCCTGCTCACCACGCTGCTTTCGCTGCGCATGCTGCACGCGGAGCGCACCACGCTCGCTGTTGGCCTCGTGCAGTCGTGCTATTACGTCGGCTTCATCGGCGGCGCGTTCGGCCTCGGCCCGCTCGTGCGGCGCATCGGACCGCAGCGGGCGTTCATCGGCTTTGGCGCGCTCACAGCGCTGGCGGCGCTCGGCTATCTCTCGTTCGATTCGCCGCATAGCTGGGCCGCGCTGCGGCTCATCACCGGCTTTAGCATGGTCGGGGTGTTCACGTCGATCGAGAGCGGCGTGAACGCGGCCGTCGCGAACGAGCGGCGCGGGCGCGCGTTCGCGCTCTATCTCGTGCTCACCTACCTCGGCGTGAGCGCCGGGCAGTTCCTGCTGGGCGTGAGCGCGCCCGGCAGTCCTTTCGAGCCCACGCTCGTGAACGCCCTGTTCATCGTGGCGCTGGTTCCCGTCGCGCTGATCGGCGACTGGCAGCAAGCCAGCGCACCGGCCGCCTCGGCAAGCGCGCCGCCTTCCGCGCTAGCCACACCCAAACGCGCCACGCTGTTGCTCGACGGCCTGCGCGAGCTCACCCGCGTCGCGCCTCGCAGCGTGCCGGCGTGCGTCGGCGCGGGGCTGCTTTCGAGCACGTTCTACGCGCTCACGCCGGTGTATCTCGCGGGCATCGGCTATCCGGCGAGCGAAATCTCGCATGCGATGGGGATCGTGCTGATCGGCGCGCTGCTCTCGCAATGGCCCGTCGGGCGGCTTTCCGACCGCATCGGCCGGCGCAACACGATGGGCGCCGTGTCGCTCGTCGCGGCACTCGCCGCCGCGGTGCTCACCGTCGCGCGCGCGCCGGGCGCGGTCGACACCGTGCTGTTCCTCTATGTCGCGCTCACGTTCACGCTCTACGGCGTGATCGTCTCCGACGTGAACGACCGCGTCGATCAATCACGTCGCGTACAAACGAGCGCGACGCTGCTGCTCGTTTTCTCGCTCGGCGGCGCGGCCGGACCGACGCTCGGCTCCCTCTTCATGCGCCTCCTCGGCGCTGGCGGCCTCTACGTCTTCGCACTGACGATCACGCTCGCGCTCGCCGCGCTCTCGCGCGCAAAAGTCAGCTGAAATGGCAGCGCGCGCGCTTGGGCGCGCGCCGGTATACTTCCCCGTTTTGGCGGTGCGGGCCGCGGGGAGAAGACCTTGAAGCGAAAGATGCCGGCGCTCAACGCACTGAAGGCGTTCGAGGCGGCAGGTACGAGCGGCAGTTTCACGCGCGCCGCCGAACAACTGAACGTGACGCAGAGCGCCGTGAGCCGCCAGGTGCGGCAACTCGAGGACCAGCTCGGCGAAACGCTGCTCGAACGCCATCATCACCGGCTCGAACTGACCGAAGCCGGGCGTGCACTCCTGCGCACGCTTCAGCAGTCATTCGACCGCATTGAGCTGACGGTGCGCACGATCCAGCAGAAGAGCGACCTGAACCGCCTGCGCGTGAACGCCCCGCCGACCTTCGCGAGCCGCTGGCTCGTGCCGCGTTTGACGAGCCTGCGCGCTCGGCATCCGTCGCTCGAACTGAGCCTCACGACGAGTCTGCGCGACAGTCTCGCCGACTCGACCTCGCTCGACTGCGCGATCCGCTTCGGCGACGGCGAATGGGAGGGGCTGGAAAGCTCGCTGCTGATGCACGAGTCGCATATCGCGGTGTGCGCGCCGGCGCTGCTCGCGCACGGCCTGCTCGATCTCACGCAGCAGACACTGCTGCACGTGCTGGCCGGCGAAAACCAGCGCTACCTCACGTGGCGGCACTGGCTCGATGCCGCGCGCATCGAGGGCGTGGATACTACGGGCGGATATGAATTCGATCTGCTCGATCACGCGATCCGGGCCGCAATCGACGGGCTCGGCCTGACCATCGCCGATCGCAACATGATCGGGCGCGAACTGGCCTCGGGCCAGCTCGTGCCGGTGCGCGACGTCCACGTGGACGGGCGCCAGTCCTACTGGTTCGTGGTGCGGCCCGAACAGAAGGCTTCGAAGCCGCTCCAGCTTTTCAGGCAGTGGCTTCAGGAAGAAATCGCCGCCACACGCTGAGCGCTCTGCGCGAGACCTCGCGTGCCGATGGCCTGGTCGGCGTCTTCGAGAATCAGGTCAGCGCCTTTTTCCGCAACCATCATCGTGGCCGCGTTCGTGTTGCCGGACGTGATGTTCGGAAAGACCGACGCATCGACCACGCGCAGGCGGTCAATGCCATGCACGCGCAGACGCGCATCGACCACGGCCGTTTGCGGGTCCGGGCCCATCGCGCAGCTGCCGCACAGGTGGTAGATCGAGCCGCTTTGCTCGCGGAAGAACTTCAGCATGCTCGCGTCGTCGGTCACTTCGCCGGCTGGCGTGACTTCGGCTTCGGTGATCTCCTGCAGCGCGCGCGCCTTCATCAGCTTGCGCACGAGACGGCTGCCCGCAATCGCCTCGTCGCGATCCTTCTGGGTCGAAAGATAGTTGCCGAAAATCCTCGGTGCGTCTTCCACGTTCGCCGAGGCGATCTCGACCGAGCCGCGGCTCGTCGGCCGGGTCGGGTTGAAGCAGACGAGAAAGCCCGAGTACGGCTCCGGCGTGAGCTTCGCGCGATTCGACTTCGGAATGCGGTACGAAAGCGGATTGAAGTACACCTGCATGTTCGGATGCGCTTCGTCGCGGCTCGTGCGGAAGAAGCCGCCCGCCTGGTTCACGCTCATCGAGAACGGGCCCGAGCGTGCGAACACGTATTGCAGACCGAGCTTGAGCTGGCCGAACAGGCTGCGGAACGAGTCGTTGAGCGTCTTCACGCGCGAGCGATAGTAGAAGCTCACGCACAAATGGTCCTGCAGATTGCGCCCCACTGCCGGCAACTCGTGCACGAGGCCAATGCCGTGCTTCGCGAGCAACGCGCGCGGACCCACGCCCGAAAGCTGCAACAGCTTCGGCGTGTCGACAGCGCCCGCCGCGACGATCACTTCGCGGTTCGCGTAGAACGTCCGCTTCGTACCCTGCTGCACGATCTCGACGCCCGTTGCACGCCGCTGCCCGGCTTCGCCGTCGAACAACACGCGCGTCGCCTGCGCATGATGCTCGATCTTCAGATTCGCCCGCTGCCCCACGCGATGCAGATAGGCCACGCTGCTCGAATCACGCCGGCCGTTGCGCGTGTTCACGTCATAGATGCCGACGCCTTCGAGGCGTGCACCGTTGAAGTCGTCGTTGCGCTCGTAGCCGAGCTGCTCGCAGCCTTCGACGAACGTGTGGCTGACCGGATGCGCGCCTTCCTTCATCGGGGAGATGCGCACGGGGCCGTTCGCGCCGTGCCACGGCGTGTCGCCGAGCGGATGCGATTCGAGCTTGCGGAAATACGGCAGTACATCCCGATACGACCAGCCCGGATTGCCGGCGGCCGCCCAGTCGTCGAAATCGCGTGCAGCGCCGCGCACGTAGATCATCGCGTTGATCGCGCCAGAGCCGCCCTGCACCTTGCCGCGCGGCACGTAGATCTTGCGCCCCGCGAGTTCGGGCTCCGGCTCGCTGTAATACATGTAGTTGTACAGCTTGTTGTAGTAGAGCTTCGCGAAGCCGATGGGAATCTTGAACCAGAACGAGTTGTCGGGCCCGCCCGCTTCGAGCAGGAGCACCGTGTGGCGCCCCGACGCCGAAAGCCGCTCGGCGAGAATGCAGCCCGCCGAGCCCGCGCCGACGATGATGTAATCGTAGTTCATCTGCCTGGCTCCCGAATTAGCCGCGTGCCGGTGAGGTGTCGCGAACGTCGGCCGGTTGGCTCGCCATCTGCAGGTGCAGACGCTTGCCCGTGTACGGCGAATGCGCGCGCACCACGTCCATGTCGAGTTCGACGCCGAGGCCCGGCGCCTTCGACGGAATGATGTAGCCGTCTTCCCATTGAATCGGCTGCTTGAGGACCTGCGCGTGGAAGCCGTCCCACGTGCCGATGCTTTCCTGAATCAGGAAATTTGGCGTGCAGGCCGCGAGCTGGATGCTCGCCGCCGCGCCGATCGGCCCGTTGTAGAGGTGCGGCGCGATCTGAGCGTAGTAGACCTCGGCGAGCGTCGCGATCTTCTTCGCTTCGAGCAGGCCGCCCACGCGCGCCACGTTGAGCTGGATGATCGACGCCGCGCCCGCTTCGAGCAGCTTGTGGAACTCGTACTTCGTGGTCAACCGCTCGCCCGCCGAAACCGGAATGCTCGTGTGGCGCGCGACTTCGGCCATGGCGTCGTGCTGGCCCGGCGGCACCGGCTCTTCGAACCACAGCGGATCGTATTTCTCGAGGCGCTTCGCGAGGCGAATGGCCGAGGAAGGCACCATCTGGCCGTGCGTGCCGAACAGAATGTCGGCCTTGCTGCCTACGGCTTCGCGCACCTTGCGGCAAAACGTTTCGCAGCGGTCGAGTACCTCGAGCGAAAGTTGATGGCCCGAATACGCGGTGTACGGACCGGCCGGATCGAACTTGACAGCCGTGAAGCCGCGCTGCACGTTTTGCGCCGCGCATTCGGCGGCGAGATCGGGGTCGTCGTAATCGTATTCGCCGGCGCTGTTCTTCGGATACAGGTAGGTGTACGAACGAAGACGCTCATTCACCATGCCGCCCAGCAGTTCGTACACGGGCTTGTTCGCCGCCTTGCCAATGATGTCCCAGCACGCCATTTCGAGGCCGCTCACGATGCCCATCATCGTCAGGTCGGGACGCTGCGTGAAGCCGCTCGAATACGCTTCGCGCCAGAGGCGTTCGACGTGATGCGGATCGCGATCGAACAGGTAGCGAGTGAAGACGTCCTCGATCGCGGGCACCATCGCATCGGGATGGAAGGTGGCGGAATAGATCTCGCCGACACCTTCAATACCGCAATCGGTTTGCAGCGTGACGAAGATCCAGTACATGCCGCCAAGGTGCGGCGGAGGCACCGCGACGACGTGCGTTTGCATTGCAACGACTTTCATATTCGGACAGATTCAGGCAGTGTGTGATTGGGTCATGCGGTCATGCGCTTGAGCACGAGCGCCGCGATACCGCCCAGCGCGCCAATAGCCGCGACATAGGCGAAATAGAACTGATAGCCGAGCAGGCCCGCGTAGTGCTCCGTGAACCAGCCGTTCACGAGCGGCAGGAAAATGTCCGACGAGTAGCCGATCAGAGAAACCAGACCGATTGCGAGACCGGTGATGCGCATGGGGATCGAGCAGCAGTCGAGCAGCGTCCAGTAGAGCCCGCGAATCGCGTAAGTCATCAGGCCGATGAACAGCACGACCGCGCCGAGCAGTTCCATGTTGCGCGCAGCGGGCAACACGATCAGCCCGACCAGACCCGCGACGGCGAGGAAGATCGCCCAGATCAGCACGCGCAGGTTCGAGAGACGGTCGCCGAGCCAGCCCCCGCCGATACCGCCGACCGGACGCATCCAGAGCTTCAGCGTCGTCACCGTGCCCGCCGCCACCACGCTCATGTGCAGGTCGCCTTGCTGCAGATACGCGGAGAAACTGTAGGTCGCCCAGAAGATCTGGTACCCGCAGAACACCACGGCCGCCACGAGCCACAACTGCGGAATCGAGGCGAGCGTCGCGAGATCGCGCCAGAGCACGCCACCCGGCTGCCCGGCTTTGGCCGTTGCATCGGTGGAATCGGCTTGCGCGCTCGCGGAGTCGCCGAACAGGCTCATCAGCGCGCCGAGTCCAATACAGGTGAACGAGTACAGATAGACCACGTGCCGCAGGCCCACCGCTTCGCCGTTGCCCGAGCCCGTTGCCGAGGCGAACAGCGCGAGCGCGATGGTGGCGAGTATCGCTTCGATGAGGCCGCGCCCGCCGTCGAGCATGCCGAAGAAGCGGCCCTGCTCGTGGGCGCCCGCAATCATACGCACACGCTTGAGCACCGAGGCCCAGAACGTGAGTCCGGTCGTGAGGCCCCAGCAGCAGAAGATCACGAGCAGTGTGTGGAACGAAGGCGCCGTTGAATACCAGAGTCCGAGCACGCCGGTGCCGACGAGCGAGAAGCAGATCAAGAGGCGCGGCGCGACGCGGTCGGCGAGCCAGCCGCTCGGCAGATAGCAGAGAAAGAACACGATGCCGAGCACCGAGTACAGATAGCCGAGCTGCGAGTTGTCGATGTGGAAGACATCGAGCATCGTGGTCTGATAGACCTGACGCAGATAGAGGATGGGATAGATCGCGCCCGCGGCCAGCACGAGCAGACACAACTGAAGGTAGCGTTGCGCCGGGGAGGCGGCGCGCTGGACGGCGGCGCGCGGCGAACCTGCCGGCCGCACGGGTTTCGAAATCGACTTCTGCAAGATTGTCTCCATGCCACGCACCAGGTTGCGTGCGCGTTTCTTCTACAAACGCGGCGCCCGCTCACGCAAGCACCGCTTCAACCTTTAATCAGTAAAACGAATGATCAATACGGCATCACGACGAGGCGCGTTTGCGTAAACTCCAGCATGCCGTGCTTGCCGTCGTCGCCGCCGAGACCCGAGCGCTTCCAGCCAGCGTGGAAGCCCTGGTACGGATCGGCCGGCGTGCGGTTCACGTAGAGCTCGCCCGCCTCGATCTCGTTCGCGACGCGCATCGTGGAGCGATAGCGCTCCGTGTAGAGCACCGATGCAAGGCCGAACTGGTGATCGTTGGCCATGCGCAGGGCGTCGTCGAGCGTTTCGTACGAGAGCACCGGCAGCACCGGGCCGAAGATCTCTTCCTGCACGATCTCCATGTCCTGGCGGCAGTGGCTCAAAAGCGTGGGCGGATAGAAATGGCCCGCGCCTTCGGGCAGATAGCCGCCCGTTTCCACCACGGCCCCCGCGGCGACGGCGCGCTCGACCATCGCGTGAATCGCGTTGCGCGCGGACGCGCTCACGAGCGGACCCATGCGCGTTTCGTCTTCCGAGCGGTCGCCGAAGCGCACCGCATTCATCTTCTCGCGCAGCAGCTCGACGAAGCGATCGTGCACGCTAGCCTGCACGTACACGCGCTCGACCGCCGTGCAGAGCTGGCCGCAGTGCGTGGTCTTCGACTGCACGATCGCCGTCGCGGCGGCGTTCAGATCGGCGTCGGCCTCGATGATGGCGGGCGTCTTGCCGCCCAACTCCAGCGACGGCTTCGCGATGTTTTCCTTGCAGTAGTCGAGCACCTTGCGGCCCGCGGTCACACTGCCCGTGAGCGTGATCATGCCGACGCGCGGATGCGTGCACAGCACCGCCGCCGTTTCGTGATCCATGGCCAGCACGTTGAAGATGCCCGCCGGCACGCCCGCTTCCTGTGCCGCGCGCGCAACCTCGAACGCCGAGGACGGCGTGTTGTTGCTGGGACGCACGACCACGGCGTTGCCCGTGATCATTGCCGGCGCGATCTTGCGCAGCAGCGTGTAGATCGGGAAATTGAACGGGATCAGGCACGCGACCACGCCGATCGGCTCGCGCATCAGTACGAGGTTCTCGCTCGGGCTGTCGCTCGGAATCACTTCGCCTTCAATGCGGCGCGCCCACTGCGCGTGATAGCGCAGGATTTCGGCGGCGTACTGCGCTTCGGCGCTGGCGTCGGCGACGCTCTTGCCCGACTCGGCCGCGAGCGCCGCGCCGATGACCGGCGCGCGCGCCACGATGGCGTCCGCAAAGCGGTTGAGGATCACGCCACGTTCGGCGGCGGGCAGTTTGCGCCAGGCGCGCTGCGCCGCGGCCGCGGCATCGACTGCGCGGGTGACGTCGGCGGCGCTCGCCGCGCTCACGTGGCCGATCAGCTCGGCGTTCGCGGGATTGTGGAAGGGAATACGCGGGGCGTCCGAGTGATCGAACTGGCCGTTGATGAAATTGAAATCTGATCGCATGGAAGGCTGCCGAAGGTGTCGTCGCGACGAATGGTCACGGGAGTATCCGCGCCCATTTCAGCCCTCACAAACGATTAATAGTCGAGCCGAGCATGCGAAAAACGCATGCTTGGGCTTCGGGCTGCAAGCCCCGCCAGACGGGGATTTCACGGGTTGCGAGACGCAACTATCTGCACGCGGCGGCGCGCTTTGCGGTGAGCCATTGAAATGGGATCCGACGCTAACTGCGTGTCGAAACCATGCCCTCTCCACCCCAACGCCCCATCCGGCCCCCAGTCAATTCTTGAAATTGAAGCCATTCAGTTCGCTCGAGCCCGCACCGTAAACGGACTGAGCAATCAAACAGGCGTCCAACGCCCCACGAACAAATGGAGGAAACAAGCACTCATGGGCACCCGCTCCATTGCAGTCAAACTGAGCCTGATTTTCGGCGCGGCGCTCGCGGCCACGATCGTCGCGATCACGCTGTTCGCGACCTTGAACGTGCGCTGGCAGGCCGCCGACAACTTCGCCGCGGCGAGCCTCGGCCAGATGCAGCAGATCGATACGAGCCTGCGCAACACGTTCGATCAGGTACACGGCAACGTCGCGTTCGTGGCGAATTCGCCGGTGGTGCAAACCGCGAACGAGTCGGTCACGAACTACCTGACGCATGGCGGCGCGATGACGCCCGATACGAACGGCGGCGTGGAAAGCGACATTTTCGCGCTGCTGAAGCGCTTCGGTGACAGCCACCCGGACCTGCGCTACGTCTACCTCGGCACGCGCTGGGGCGGCTATATCCAGTGGCCGAAAAGCGAGTTCAAGACCAACCACTACGACCCGCGCGAGCGCCCCTGGTACGCCCAGGGCAGCGGAGCGGGCAGCAACGTGACCCGCACGGGCGCGTATGCGGCGGACGGCGGCGACAAGGAGGTCATCATCAGCTTCGTGCGCGCGGTCCAGGACGGGCAGGGCAAGCCACTCGGCGTGCTCGGCATGGACATCTCGCTCGAAGGGCTCGCGAAGATGGTCAAGCAGGTGCGCTTCGGGCAGACCGGCTATCTGATGGTCGTGGAAGACAGCGGCACCGTGCTCGTCGATCCGCACGATCCTTCGCATGCGTTCAAAAAGCTCGACGATCTCGGCGATGGCTATCGCGACCTCGCGCAGACCGGCAGCGGTGTGCATGGCATCGATCTCGACGGCACGCGCTACGACAGCGTGGTCTATACGTCGCCGGAGCTGCGCTGGAAATACATCGGGCTCATTCCGCACGCGGAGATGATGGCCGACGCGAACCGCCTAAGCGTCGTGCTGATGCTGGGTGGCGCGCTGCTGCTCGGCGCCGCCATCGCGCTGACGATCATGCTCGGCCGCCGCCTCACGCAGCCGCTGCGCCAGCTTTCGCACAGCATGCAGGACATCGCGTCCGGCAACGGCGATCTCACACAGCGTCTGCCCGTCACGAGCGGCGACGAGGTGGGCGCGCTCGCGTCGCGCTTCAACGAGTTCGTGGAGAAGCTCAACGGGGTGCTGCTCGGCGTGCGGCGCAACAGCGAAACGCTGCGCACGGCCGCGGGCGAGATTTCGGCCGGCAACGCGGATCTTTCCGAGCGCACCGAGCGGCAGGCCGCGGCGCTCGAACAAACGGCCGCCACCATGGACGAGCTGACCTCCGCGGTTCGGCAGAACGCGGACAATGCGCGCGAGGCGAATGCGCTCGCCGTCGATGCGACGAACGTGGCGGGCCGCAGCAACGAGGTCGTCAAGCGCGTGGTGGGTACGATGGACGACATCAACCAGAGCTCGAGCGCGATCGCCGAGATCATCGGACTGATCGAGAGCATTGCCTTCCAGACGAATATTCTCGCGCTCAATGCGGCGGTGGAGGCGGCGCGCGCAGGCGAGCAGGGCCGCGGCTTCGCCGTCGTAGCGGGCGAGGTGCGCAATCTCGCGCAACGTTCTTCGTCGGCGGCGCGCGAGATCAAGGAGCTGATCAGCGCTTCGGTGCGCAAGATCCAGGAGGGGTCGGTGCTCGCCAACGAGGCCGGGCGAACAATGGCCGACGTGACGCAGGCGGTGAGCCGCGTGGCCGGCATCGTCGTCGAGATCGCGGCGGCTTCGGACGAGCAGAGCCGCGGGATCGAGCAGGTGAACCTCG
>Ga0335083_10007452_pt1 | contig 13515 bp, 8 predicted proteins | sample Lox_Sample_42_FD_206716 | JGI IMG/M metagenome (GOLD analysis project Ga0335083, IMG submission 206716) | Soil microbial communities from Loxahatchee National Wildlife Refuge, Florida, United States - Lox_Sample_4.2 | ecosystem: Environmental > Terrestrial > Soil > Wetlands | place: USA: Florida...
GCCGATGCACGGATTCCGTGAGCCGCTATGGACCTTCCGCCGCAACGTGTGGCTGTGGTCGCTGTTGATCTTTCTTGTGGCCGGTGCCTTTGCGATGTGGATGTCCAGTTCCTACACCGAGCGCATTGAGCGCTTGCGCGAATTTTCGAGAAGAGTGGCAGAAGGAGATTTCCGGCCCTTGCCTTCGGACGGCAAGGGAGATTCGCTGGAGGCACTGGGTTCATCCCTGAACCAGACCGCAGCACGGCTGGATCGAACGATCCGGACGTTGACAGAAGAACGGAATCTGTCGGCGGCGATCCTGGGATCCATGGTGGAAGGTGTGGCGGTGGTGAACGGAGGAGAGCGGTTGGTGTTCACCAACCCCGGGTTTGCCGAGATTTTGGGATTGGACATCCCGCCGGTGTCCGGGAGCTCACTGCTCGAGGTTGTGCGGCAGACGGAACTGATCGAAGCGGTACGCCGCGTTCTGGCGGGTGAGCCACGTGTTGAAGCGGAGATCGCCACAGGCACGCTGCGGCAGCATTTCTTCGCTGCGACGGTTGCCTCAGTGCGAGCGGGGGAAACGTCGGGCGCGGTGATCGTACTGCACGATATCACGGCTTTGCGAAAGCTGGAGCGAATCCGGCGGGATTTTGTGGCCAATGTATCGCACGAATTCCGGACGCCGCTGACGGCGATCCAAGGATTTGCGGAAACGCTGCTGGGTGGGGCGATCGACGATCCACAGAACCGGGAACGATTCCTGGGCATTATCCTGGAGCACTCGCGGCGGCTGGCACGCCTGACGGAAGATCTGCTGAAGCTGTCGCAGATGGATGCGGAGAAGCTGGAGCTGGAGATTCGTCCGGTCAGCGTAGCGCAGGTTGTGGAGTCCTGCTTCGAAACGGCGCAACGGCGAGCGAACGACAAGGAGCTGACCCTGTCGTTAAACCTGCCGAGTCAGTTGCCAGACGTGGCCGCGGACAGCCGACGGATCCAGGAAGTCCTGCAGAATTTGCTGGACAATGCCACGCAGTACACGCTACCGGGAGGCAAGATTGTTCTGAGCGCGGAAGCGCGGAACGACGAAGTGATCTTTACGGTGGCAGATACCGGAATTGGGATTCCGCAGGCCGATCAGCCGAGGATCTTCGAGAGGTTCTACCGTGTCGATGTAGCCCGCTCCCGGGAAGCTGGCGGTACGGGGCTGGGCCTGTCGATCGCGCGGCATTTAGTCGAGGCGCATGGCGGGCGGATCTGGGTAGACAGCGAACTTGGCGTGGGTTCGAAATTCCACTTCTCGATTCCGGTATTTGATATGGAGCGGGCAGCGGCACGGGTGAGCGCTGGGCCAGCCGGAACGAGCCGCTTACGTGGCGGGACACCTACCGTTTAGGTAAATTGCAGATTCTATTACCTGTTCACGTAATCGTTAAAACTCAGTAACAATTTATTTTCTAAGCTAGTAAGAGCGGGCGGAAGTGTGTGCTTCGGCACGAAGCGCTTGCGGAGGAATGAATGTCCACACCGGCGGCCGGATTGACGGAAGTGGTGCTGTACGACGCATTGGTGAACTACCTGGTGTCGATGGCACGCACTGTGGAAAGCGCGATGAATCGCGCACTCGACGCGATCGTGGGCTATGACAGTCCACGTACGGCGGGATTGCCGGGCGAGGTGTTTTTGCTCGAGCCGCGCATCAACGAAATGGAAATCATGATCGATGAGCACGCGATTCGCCTGCTGCGGCGTGGCGTGTTTACGGACGACGAAATGCGTCTAATTGTCGCGGCGTTGAAGATCACGAACGATCTAGAACGCATTGGCGATATCGCCGTGAACCTGGCGGAGCGCGTGATTTCCTTGCGCGAAATGCCGGAAGCAAAAATGCCGGACGAATTGATGCCGATGGCCGAGGCGGTACGCTCGATGGTGAGCCGCAGCCTGGGTGCTTTGATATTCCGCAACGCCGAGATGGCTGCGCAGGTACTGGAAAGCGACGACATCGTTGATCAATATCGCGACCAAATTTTCGAGAACCTGCTGCAAAACATGACCCAGGATGTCAGCCTGGTGAGTCCAGGCCTTCAGTTTGTGCTGGCGACACGGCATCTGGAGCGCATTGCCGATCATGCGACCAACATAGCCGAAGACATCATCTTCTGGGTCCGCGGACTGGATGTGCGGCACGGACGCGGATTCACGGTGCGAGCAGAGCCTGAGATTGTTACGGGCCAGACGGCGTCCGGGGTTACGGAGAATTCACACGGGCTTCATTCGGATGTGACGCCCGGATGCGAGACTCAACGCGTTTGATCTTCACTCCACGTCCTACCTGGGGACCGGCGCACCCCTGGCACCGGTCCCCTTCTCCTCCCCCTCATGTCTTTCGAGGTTTGGCCCGAAAGCGCGAACCGAAAGGCATCCACTTGACCGCAAAGAAGAGTCCAACTAATGTTGAACTAGTGCTGGGATGAAGATACCCATCTCAAGTCGCGGGGAAAGCCTGTCTCGTTGGCAGGTATTGTTGTGTCTTGTCCTGGTTGGCTTACTGCTCTACAACCCATTTGCAGGACTGTGGGGCGCGAACGACGGATTTTGTTACGACCATCTGGCGAGAAATCGGGCGACGGTGGGAGCCTCCGAACTCCAGCACTTCAGTCCAGTCTCCAGTTCAGCGGCACAATCTGAGCTAGACGTCGACGTCCCGGCCACCGGACTGATGCAAATCGTGTGTGAGGAGTGTCCACACGCCGATATTCTAGAAGTCACTCCGCCGCTGCAAACGGAATTTTTCGCCGAGCACTGGAATAAACCTCCACCCTCGCTGTAAATCATCCTCACCATCACTGTTGTTGTGATCTCCGGGTAATCGGACGGGTTCCCTTCGAGAAGTACAAATTTACTCGTGCGTACAGCGTCTCAGGAACAGGAAATGAAGACAAAAGCATATATAGCGGGCGGATTGCTGGTAGCCATCATCGTGGGCTGGGCGATGTGGACGCACCGCGGAAAGGCGGAAGCGGGCGGAGCGGAGACGGAGGCTGGCACGGGCGGGGCGTTGAGTGCCGCAGTTGTGCGTGTGCAACGGGGAGCGATCGAGAATTCGTTGACGATTTCGGGCGAGTTCAAACCGTTCCAGGAAGTCGACATCCATGCCAAGGTGGCCGGCTACATCAAGACAATTTACGTGGATGTCGGCGACCACGTAAACACGGGGCAGACGTTAGCCGTACTAGAGATTCCGGAACTGGCGGCGGAATTGACGGGAGCCACGGCGGCTGCCAAAAGAGCGGAAGAGGAGATCAATCGAGCGCGGGGGGACGTGGAACGAGCGAAATCGGCGCACGTCGCGTCGCACGCCATGTATGAGCGGCTGAAACAGGCATCGGAGATGAAGCCGGGGCTGGTGGCGCCGCAAGAAGTGGATGACGCGATGGCGAAGGATCAGGAGAGTGAAGCGCAGGTTTCCAGTGCAAAAGCGGCGTTGAACGCGGCGGAACAAGCGCTGGCCGTAGCGGACGCAAACGAGAAACAATACGCGGCGCTCTCCGCGTATTCGAGGATTGTGGCGCCGTTCACCGGCGTGATTACGGTGAGGTACGCAGATACGGGAGCGTTGATCGCGGCGGGAACCTCGTCGAGCACGCAGTCGATGCCGGTGGTGCGGCTGGCGGAGATCTCGAAATTGAGGCTGGTATTGCCGATACCGGAGTCGTTGGCGGCGCAGATCCGGCTGGGCGACCCGGTGAAGGTCCACGTGCAGGCGCTGAACGAAGACATTGTGGGGGAAGTTTCGCGATTCGCGAACGCGTTGGATCTGCAAACGCGAACCATGGAAACAGAAATCGATTTCGAGAATAAGAACGGCAGATTGTACCCGGGAATGTATGCCGAAACGGTTTTGCAGACGAGCGGGCGGAAAAACACGGTTCTGGTGCCGCTGGAAGCGCTGACGCAGAAACAGGGAGAAACACATGTGCTGGCGGTGAACGCGCAAAACGTGGTGGAAGACAGAACGGTGAAGCTGGGTCTGCAAGGAAAGAAGCGTGCGGAGGTGTTGAGCGGGCTGGCTGAGGGAGATCGCGTGATTGTGGGAAATCAGAGCCAGTTCCGGAACGGTGAAAAAGTAGCGCCGAAGGAAGTCACGTTGCCGTCGCTGGGAGAGGAAGGGGCGAGCTAATGTCCGGCTTCGCGATCCGCAATCCCTATTTCATCGTGGTGTGCTGCCTGATTGTCGCGATTGTGGGGACAGTGACGCTGGTGCGGATGCCGGTGGACCTGTTCCCGCCGATCAATATCCCGGTGGTGGTGGTGGCAACGTTCTATTCGGGGATGCCGCCGCAGCAGATTGAAGCGAGTATCACGAATCCCTTCGAACGGTTTTTCACCTTGGCGAGCGGAGTCGATCACATCGAGTCACGTTCGCTGCCGGGTGTGAGCCTGGTGAAAATCTACTTTCAACCAGGGAGCAATGCGGATTCCGATGTGAGCACGATCGCAAACCTGGCGATGGCGCAATTGCGGAGACTGCCGCAAGGAACGCTTCCGCCGGTGGTGCTGAAATTTGACGCCTCGAGCCTGCCGGTGTGCCTGGTGACACTGAAGGGCCAGGGTCTGAACGAGACGCAACTGCACGATCTGGGGCAGTTCAATGTGCGAAATCAGATTGCGAACGTGGCGGGAGCCTCCGTGCCGCAGCCGTTTGGCGGGAAGTACCGGCAAATCATGGTGTATGTGGATCCGTTGAAGCTGGAGGCTCACCAACTGAGTCCGATGGACGTGGTGCGGCAGATGAACGAAAACAATCTGATTCTGCCGGCGGGAGACGTGAAGATCGGGCCGTTCGATTACAACCTGTATTCGAATGCCCAGGCGCCGAGCGCTAACTCGATGAACACGATGCCGTTGAAAACCGTGGGGCAGTCGTCGGTGATGGTGGCGGATGTCGGGAAAGCCGTCGATGCGCAGGCTATTCAAACGAATATCGTGAGAGTGGACGGGCAACCATCCGTGTATTTGCCGATCCTGAAACAAGGCGGGGATACGAACACGATTGCTGTGGTGGACGGGATACGCGATGCGTTGAAACACCTGGTGGATATTCCGAAAACCCTGATTACCCGCGTGGTGTTCGACCAGTCGGTGTTCGTGAAAACGGCGATCCATAATCTGATCAATGAAGGAGCGATCGGGCTGGTTCTGACCGGATTGATGATCCTATTGTTCCTGGGAAGTGTGCGGGCCACCGCGGCGGTGTTTCTCTCCATCCCGCTGTCGGCGCTAGCGGCATTTCTGGCAATCAACGCGGGCGGAGGAACAGTAAACACGATGGTGCTGGGTGGCCTGGCGCTGGCATTTTCACGCTTGATCGATAACTCGGTGATCGTTCTGGAAAATATCTTCCGGCACATTGAGAACGGCGAATCGCCGGAAGTGGCGGCGGAAAAGGGCGGGCAGGAAGTGGCGCTGGCGGTGCTGGCGGCCACGATTACGACGGCCATCGTTTTCTTCCCGGTGGTATTTCTCTACGGAGTGAGCCGATTCCTGTTCATGGCCCTGGCAACCGCGGTGGTTCTTTCGCTGTTTGCGTCGTACGTGGTGGCGATGACGGTGGTGCCGCTGTTCTGCGCCAAATTGATCGAGAAGAAGCAGGCGGATGAAGAGGTGGGAGAAGGCTCGATCGGGGCGCGGTTCGGACGGATCTCCAAGAAATTCGACTTTTACTTTGAGACGATGCTGCAGAGATACGACCGGAGTTTAGGCAAATCGCTGCTGAAGCCGGCGGCAACACTGATCGGGCTCGTAGGCATTTCGCTGCTTTCGCTGGGGTTGTATCCATTCTTGGGAGTAGCGTTTTTTCCGCGGACGGATGCGGGGCAATTTGTGATCAATCTGAAAGCGCCGTCGGGTACACGAGTGGAGCTGACGGAGGAGTATGTACAGGAAATCGAGGGGATCATTCGGCAGGTGGTGCCAAAACGAGATCTGCAGATGATCGTATCGAACATTGGGATCACGCCGGATTTTTCAGTGATCTATACGTCGAACTCCGCTCCGCACACCGCGTTTGTGCTAACGAGTCTGAAAGAGGGGCACGAAGTAGGTAGCTACGAATATATGAAACGGGTGAGGGCGGAGATTGCCAAACGACTGCCGGAGGTGAGCACCTATTTTCAGTCCGGCGGACTGGTGGATGCGGTGCTGAACCTGGGATTACCGGCGCCCATCGACGTTCAAGTGGCGGGAAACGATATGAACGCGGCACACGAAGTAGCGGCGGAGATTGGAGCGAAGGCCAAACAGCTTGCCGGCGTGAACGACGTATTGATTCCCCAGGACGTCGATTATCCGGCGCTGGAACTGAATGTGGATCGGGAGAAAGCCGCGCAGCTGGGACTATCGCAAAAGGAAGTGGTGGACAACGTGATTACGGCGCTGACGTCCAACGGAATGATTGCGCCAAATTACTGGGTGGACCCGAAAAGCGGCAACCCCTACCTGCTGACGGTGCAGTATCCGGAAGACTCCGTGAAGACGCTGACGGACCTGAAGCAGATTCCGCTGCGAGGCGCGAAACTCCTGCGGCCGACTTTCCTGGATTCGGTGGTAACCATCCGGAACATTTCCGCGCCGACGGAGGTGGACCATTACCAACTGGCACGGGTAATGGATGTATACGTGGCGCCGAAGAAGGAAGACCTGGGGAGAGTGGCCAATCAGATCGACAAGATCATTGCGGAGACGAAATTGCCGGAAGGGGTGAGGGTCAAGCTGCGAGGGTCGGTCCAAGGAATGCGCGCGTCTTTCCAGAGCTTCGGCATTGGGCTGATTCTCTCCGTGGTGCTGGTGTATCTGGTGTTGGTGGCGCAATTTTCGTCGTGGACGGATCCGTTCATCATACTGCTGGCAGTGCCACCGGGTCTGGCGGGTGTACTGCTCTTTCTGCTGGCGACCGGAACGACGCTGAATGTGATGTCGCTGATGGGAGTGGTGATGATGGTAGGGATTGTCGTGTCGAACAGTATTCTGATCGTGGAGTTCGCGCGGCATTTACACCACGAAGGGAAAGGGCTGAAAGAGGCGGTATCGACGGCATCTCGATTAAGGCTGAGGCCGGTGCTCATGACCTCGCTGGCCACGTTGTTGGGATTAATCCCGATGGCACTGGGAATCGAAGCGGGCAGTGAGGCGTACGCTCCGCTAGCACGAGCGATTATCGGAGGCTTGCTAGTGTCGGTGGTGGTGACGGTATACCTGGTGCCCGCGGCATATTTGCTCGTACACCGGAAAGAAGAGAGACCGGAGGTAGCGGCATGAACTTGCGGCGCGCCGGGCTGATTTTACTTACAATCGCCAGCTTTCCCGCGATCCTTCACCCGCAAACTGCAACGCAAAGCCCGGCCCGCGGAGGCTCGACCAGCCGTCCACTGACGATTCGGGAAGCGGAGGCACTCGCGCTCCAGCGGAATCCCAATATTACAGTAGGGAAGCTGCGTGCGCTGGAGGCGCGGGAGTTTGTCCGGGAGACGCGCTCGGCGTATTACCCGAATGCGAATCTGAGTGTGACGGCGGTGGAATCCGATCCCGGCGGCCGCATTTCAGCAGGCTATCTGAACAATCCAGTGATTTACCCGCGTGCAGCTTATGGCGCATCGCTGACGCAACTAATTACCGATTTCGGGCGGACCAATAACCTCGTGGCGAGTTCGCGGCATTTGGAAAAGGCCGAGGACCAAAACGCGATTGCGACGCAGCAGCAGATCATCCTCTCCGTGGACGAGGCATTCTACAACACGCTGGAAACAAAGGCGCTGCAATTGGTGGCGGCGCAAACCGTGAAGGCGCGGCAAGATCGCGTGGACCAGGTGCAGGCGCTGACGAATGCCAAGCTGAAATCCGATCTCGACTTGAGCTTCAGCAATGTGGACCTGGCGCGCGCGAAGCTGCTGCTCCTGGATTCGCAAAGCAATTATCAGGCTTCGCTGGCAACACTGTCGGCGATCCTGGGCTACACGGACCAGCAGGATTTTGCGCCGCAGGACCCGACGGACGCGATCACACCTCCGGCAGCAGAATCGGCTCCCCTGGTACAGCAAGCACTGCAGCAGAGGCCGGAGGTGAAGGCACTTCAGGAAGAAGTGGCCGCCGCGGCCAAGTTCAGCAGGGCTGAACATGACCTCTGGTGGCCGACACTCACGGCAACTGGGGCCGTAGGACAAGCTCCGGTGCGAGATGATCATATCTCCAGCTGGTATGGAGCCGTAGGCGTCAACGTCAATATTCCGGTGTTCAACGGATTCCTTTTTAACGCGCGCGCGAAAAGTTCTGATCTGGAGACCGAGGTCAGGAAGAACCAGCTTCGGGCACTTGAGGAGGGCGTGGCGCGCGACGTGCGAAACTCGTGGCTGGAGACGCAGAAGGCTTTCCAGCGGCTAACGGTCACCAAACAACTAGAAGAGCAGGCCAGCCAAGCCCTGGAACTGGCCGAGGCGAGGTACAAACTGGGCTTAGGGTCCATAGTGGAATACAGTCAAGCGGAGCTACAGAAGACGGACGCCGATCTGCAAGACACGGACGCCCATTACCAGTATCTTTTGTCGCAAATTGAACTCGCTTACCAGATGGGTGCATCTCGGTAAACCGCGAATCCAGTTGGGCGAACTGGGAACACAGCGCGGAATCGCGGGAACGGCGAAAGGCATGTTCCCGTGCAGAATACGTGTACTTGTTCACAATCTCAACTGATTGAAAACAGGCTAGATAGGTGACCATACCTGGCAATTGTTACAGAGTATTCATGTGTAGTTGACACGACAGTAAGAGTCCACCTCTACCTTCGCATGGGGTGAAGTTTGCTTTTCCCGGGATCACAGTCTGAAATTTTTCGAGAGAAAAAGAGAGAAGCAATGAAAAAACTTGCAGCACTGATCTTGTCGCTGTTCCTGTCGACCGGAGCAGCATTTGCGGATTCACCGAAAGACTCACCGAAAGAAGCGGACGCGCAGCCGGCAAAAACAACACCGGCAGCAAAGCCTGCCACCGCGAAGACCAATGCAGAGATTGCAGCGGAGATGGAAGAACTTCGTCAGGCCCTTCAAGCGCAGCAGGAACAGCTTCAAATGATGAAGGAGGAGCTGGCGAAGAGGGACCGACAGATTGAAGAAGCGCGGGAAGCGGCGGCCTCTGCCAACTCACGTGCGACGGAAGCGACCGTGAAGGCCAACGAAGCGGCGGCGACGTCGGCGGAAGTAAAGACAACCACGACGGCGTTGAACACCTCGGTGGCGAACATCGCGGCGTCAAACGCAGCGGCCGTGAATGCATCTGCGGCGGCGGTTCCGGGCGGCCAGGGTGGGGCGGAGGACAAGGGTCCGACGACCATCCGGTTCAAGGGCATTAACATCACGCCGGGCGGGTTCATCGCGGCAGAAACGGTGAACCGTCAGCGGGCCATGAGTTCCGACATCAACACGCCGTTGAACTCGATTCCGTATACGAATAACTCGACCGGCAAGTTGCCGGAAATGAATTTCACCGCACGGCAATCGCGCCTCTCATTGCTAGCGGAAACAAAACTCGGCGAGACGAAGATTTCGGGCTATTACGAAGCCGACTTCCTCGGTACTGGCGTGACGTCGAACAATCGCCAGAGCAACTCGTATGTCTTCCGTCAGCGCCAGGTTTGGGGCCGCGCGGACTTTGCGAATGGCTTTGCGTTTTCCGCCGGGCAGATGTGGAGCCTCGTGGCAGAAGACAAGAAGCAGACTGTCAACCGGACGGAAGTGCTACCCATGGTTATCGATCCCCAGTACGTCGTGGGCTTCAACTGGGAACGTCAATATGGAGCGCGCGTTTCGTACGCCTTTGGCGACAAGGTGACCCTGGCTGCGTCAGTCGAAGGCTCGTCCGAAACCCTCGGAGGCCGAGGATTCAGCTCGTATTGCACGACGACAATCGTGGGAGCGGCCTGCTCTGCAACGACAGGAACCGTGAACACAAACTCGTTCATTTTCGCCCCGGGTTCGGGCGGCGGGTTGTACAACTTCGCGGACACCACGGGCTATCCCATCAACAAGACACCGGACGTCATTGTGAAGGCCGCGTTTGATCCCGGCATTGGGCACTACGAGGTCTACGGCATCCTGAGCGAGTTCCAAAACCGCGTTTATCCGTGCGCGGTGGTGAGCATCACGGCAGCCCAGGCGGCCACTCCTACCCCCGTCACGGTGACCGATGCGAACGGCAACGTTTACGATGGAACCTACAACGCCAGCAAGTTTGCGTCTGGTTCCAGCGCACTGGTCAATGCATCTTGCACCAACACCACGCCATCGGCGGTCAACGCGTATAACGATTCGCGTACCGGCGGCGGCGTTGGATTCCACGCAAAGGCACCCGTGCTCGGAAAGAAGCTGGATATCGGTCTGAGCGGCTTGTACGGCGACGGCGTTGGCCGCTATGCTTCGGGACAGCTGCCTGATGTTACGCTCCGTCCCGATGGTACTGCCGCGTTGATTCACAACGCTTCTTGGCTCGGCTCGCTGGAATGGCACGCGACGCCGAAGTGGGACATCTACGGATATGTCGGCGGCGAATATGCAGGCCGCGCCGCATACGTCGGCTATCAGTCAGTGAGCGCGACAGTTGCGACGACGCCCGTTACGCTGGACCTCACGACCACCGGAAGCGGCACACCGCCAGCGAGCCTCTTGTATCCTGGGACGCAGACCACCTGGAAGGTCACAACCAACGGAATTGGCGGCTATGGCTCCCCGTATGCCAACAACACTGGCTGCGCCACGGAGCTGGCACCGACGGTAGGAACGTTGGGTCCGCCGTTCTCGGGCTCGCAAGCGGGTGGCAGCGGCGTACCGAGCGGAGGTGGCGGATGCGCTGGTGACACGCGGTACCTCAGCGAGGCCAGCATCGGCTTCTGGAACCGCCTGTATCAAGGCGAAAAGGGCCGTGTACAGTGGGGCATTCAATATTCCTACTTCTACAAGAACTCCTGGTCCGGTTCGAACGGTCTGACTGGCACAACCAGCGTTTCGCCACACGCCGTGAACAACATGGTCTGGACATCGTTCCGTTACTACCTGCCGTAGATAGCGGGTCGCAACTTGATGGACCTGAGGGCAACTCGAGGTCGGAGTTGCCCTCAGCTTTTGTAAAGAAACTTTGTTTGGAAGTCGAAGAATTGGCAGTAGGTTAGGGGATCTATTTCTGATTTTTAACAGAGTTGCGATGACATGTAACAATTCTGTAACTTCGCGCGACCAAACTAATTTGGGCTAGATGTTCGGTACAAACAGGGAGAGAAAACTTATGAAACGAACTGCCGTGTTGGCCATGGCGGCGCTCGTAACAGCCGGCCTGGTGTGGGCTCAGGGTGGGTTGCTGATCAACGGCGCGGGCGCCACGTTTCCAAATCCGATTTATTCCAAATGGTTCGACGTGTACCACCAAAAGAATTCAAGCGTCCAATTCAACTATCAACCGGTAGGGTCCGGAGCAGGCATTAAACAGGTAACGGATGGCACTGTGGATTTCGGAGCGACCGACGGCCCGATGAACGACGATCAGTTGAAAGCGTATCAGGACAAGCATGGCGCCGCGATTCTGCACTTTCCAACTGTGTTGGGAGCAGCGGTTCCGACATACAACATACCCGGAGTGACGGTTTCTCTGAATTTCACGCCCGAGGCACTTGCCGGAATCTTCCTCGGCAAGATCACCAAGTGGAACGACCCGGCGATCGCGGGAGCGAACAAAGGTGTGAACTTGCCAGCGAATGACATCGTCGTGGTGCACCGCTCCGATGGCAGCGGAACCACGTATATCTGGACAGATTATCTTTCGAAGGTCAGCGAGGAATGGAAGGGCAAAGTCAGCAAGGCGACTTCCGTGAACTGGCCCGTGGGCCTCGGCGGCAAGGGCAACGAAGGCGTGACCGGCCTGATCAAGCAGACGCCAAACTCCATCGGTTACGTTGAACTGATTTACGCGGCACAGAACAATATCCCCTACGGAAGCGTGAAGAACGCGGCGGGTGCGTTCGTGAAAGCCGACTTGAAAAGTGTCAGCGAAGCCGCGGCCGGCGCAGCGAAGGAAATGCCGGACGACTTCCGTGTGAGCATCACCAACGCCCCGGGTAAGAATGCCTACCCGATCTCGAGCTTTACCTGGCTGTTGATTCCGTCGAAGATCGACGACGCGAAGAAGCGTGATGCCATCAAGGGCTTCCTGGGGTGGATGCTGGCGGATGGGCAGGGCTATGCAGAGCAACTGTCGTACGCGAAGCTGCCGAAGGAAGTAGTCGAGAAAGAAAAGAAAGCGATCGCGAAGGTTCAGTAGAACCGAAGAAACGTGGCGACAGCCAATCCAACCGTGCCGAGCGCGGGCTCCCTTGCGAGCTCGCGCTCTTTTCTGTCCCGACTACGGGACGGGGACGAGATTGCGCGCCTGATTACCTTCATTTTTGCGGCCATGGTAGTGCTCGTCACCGTGCTGCTGGTTTACGAGTTGTGGATCAATTCGGCACTGCCGCGACACAAGTTTGGTCTGCATTTCTTCGTGACGGAAGTCTGGGACCCCGTCATGGACGAATTTGGGGCGTTGCCGTTCATCTACGGGACGGTGGTAACGTCTTTCATCGCGCTGTTGATCGCGATTCCCTTGGGGATTGGCGCCTCCATTTTTCTGGCGGAGCTGGCGCCAGCGCGTGTGTCAGACACGCTACAGTTTTTTATCGATCTGCTGGCGGCTGTGCCTAGCGTCATTTACGGTCTTCTGGGCATATTCATCGTGGTGCCAATAATGCGGACAGTGATTTATCCGGCGCTGAACAAGCCACTTGGATTTTTGCCGATTTTCAAAGGCCCATCGTACGGCGTAGGATTCCTGACTGCGGGCATTGTATTGGCGATCATGGTGATTCCTTACATCATCTCGGTGTCGCGTGAGGTATTGCTCTCCGTACCGCGCGACCAACGCGAGGCAGCGCTGGCACTTGGTTCTACAAGGTGGGAATCGACCTGGAAAGTGGTGGTGCCCTTTGCCAAGACCGGCATTATGGGCTCCATCTTTCTGGCGCTGGCGCGCGCGCTCGGAGAGACGATGGCAGTGACAATGGTGGTCGGGAACACGCCGAAGATTGCGGCATCGATCTTCGCACCCGGATACTCGATCGCCGCTGTGATTGCGAACGAGTTTACGGAAGCAACCGGAGATTTGTACCTGCAATCGCTGATCGGGCTTGGACTGGTGCTGTTTTTGCTGACATTCATCCTGAATGGTCTGGCACGGCTGCTGATCGTTGTAACCACCCAGAAGGGAAGCGGGGTAACCCGGTAATGAACGTGCGGCTCCGCTGGCGGAAGTTTGTGAGCAATTTCATGCTTACGTTGACGGGGGTGTGCGCCTTCGTTTCCGTAGCCGTCTTGTTCTTTATTCTGGGCTATCTCTTGTTCAACGGCGGAACGTCCATCAACTGGGATTTTTTCACGAAACTGCCGAAGCCGGTCGGGGAGG
>Ga0335083_10007455_pt1 | contig 13514 bp, 19 predicted proteins | sample Lox_Sample_42_FD_206716 | JGI IMG/M metagenome (GOLD analysis project Ga0335083, IMG submission 206716) | Soil microbial communities from Loxahatchee National Wildlife Refuge, Florida, United States - Lox_Sample_4.2 | ecosystem: Environmental > Terrestrial > Soil > Wetlands | place: USA...
GCCATCGTCGGACAGCGCTTGCGCCGCGGCTTCGCGCGAGGGTTGGTCGGGTGCGCGGATGATGGCTTCCAGATCCGCTTCGTAGGCATGCGGACCGAAGCAGTACAGCAGCACCACCAGCGAGAAGATCAGGCGGAACAGCTCGCTGCCGGGCAACAGGCTGATCAGCCACACCACGATGAGGCAGAGCACCACCGGCACGCCGAGCGTAACCGTCGTGCGCGCCGGGCCGCTGGTGTCGCCCAGCTGTGACACCCAGCGCCGGAAGCCGCCATCGCCGCGCCAGTGCGCGAGTTGCGGTGCCACGTGCACCAAGCCCAGAGCGATAAGCGCGGCAAGCAGGCTGACAGCCATGAAACAGATCTCCCGTTCGATGGCCGCATTGTAAGGCATGGGGTGTGGCGGTCAGGACGGGCATGTCGCCGTCGTCGTGGGAGCGCACCCGAGACCGCAGCGCCTGGGTGGCGGTGACCATCGATTGTTGAGGTAAGGCGTGGACCGCGGTCGCGCACAGGGTGCGCCCCCGCAACGATGACGAAGCTCAGCGGCGGTGCTTCGCCACCAGCGCATCCAGTTCAAGCCCCGCGCGCTGCCTCAGCCAATGTTCGAGCAGGCGATAGGACACCGATAGCGGCAGCGAGGGCAGGAAGCTGCCATCGGCCAGGCCATCCACGATGTCCTGCGGGGTGAACCAGCGGGCTTCTTCCAGTTCGCGATCGCGCAGGCGGATGGTGCGAGACACGGCGGTGGCGGTGAAGCCGACCATCAGCGATTGCGGCAGCGGCCACGGTTGCGAGGAGTGATAGTGCACGTCGCCGACGATCACGCCCGACTCTTCGGCGACTTCGCGGCGCACGGCATCTTCCAGCGCTTCGCCGGGTTCCACGAAACCCGCCAGCGTGGAGTAGCGACCCTTCGGCCAGCCGGCCTGGCGGCCGAGCAGGCAGGCGCCTTCGTGTTCGACGATGACGATCACTGCGGCGTCGGTGCGCGGGAAATGCATGCGGCCGCATTCGGCGTTGGCGCACTGCGCGCGATGACCGGAGGCGACCAGCACCACTGGAGAGCCGCAGAACGCGCAGTGGCGCGTCTCGCGTTGCCAATGTGCCAGGCCCTTGGCGTAGGCGAACAGGCCCGCCTCGTCCGACGGCAGCAGCAGGCCGATGTCGCGCAGGCCGGCGCGTCGCGCGCCCAGCGCGCTTTCCAGTGCTTCTGCACGATGCGGATCATCGAGCGCCAGCAGGAAATGCGGCCGTTCGTCCGCAAAGCCGAGGAAGGTGGCCTTGAGGTCGCCCAGCAACTGTTCCCGCTCGCCCATGTCCAGCCAGCGCAAGGTCTCGCTGCCGGGCAACAGGAAGGTCTGCCCCAGTGCATCGAGCAGCAGGTAGCGGGCGTGTTCGGAGGCGGCCTGCTCGTTGATCCACAACGATTCGTCGCGCTTTTCGGCGACGCGGTCGAGGATGAGGCTCAGCCCGGCGAATGTATTGAGGCGCGGCGAAACGGTGCGGTCCATGCCTCGGCGCAGGTCAGGTGGAGAATGAAGAGCCGCAGCCGCAGGTGGTCTTGGCGTTGGGGTTGCGGATGACGAACTGCGAACCGCTGAGGCTTTCCGAGTAGTCGATCTCGGCGCCGGTGAGGTACTGCAGCGACAGTGGATCGACCAGCAGGGTGACGCCTTCGCGGTCGAGCGCGAAGTCGTCCTCGGCCTGGGCTTCATCAAAGGTGAAGCCGTACTGGAAGCCCGAGCAGCCGCCGCCGCTGATGTACACGCGCAGCTTCAGCTCGGGGTTGCCTTCCTCGACGATCAGCTCATGCACCTTGCGGGCGGCGGCCTCGGTGAAGACCAGCGGTGCGCCGGCGCTGCGATAGTCGGGAACGATGGGAAGGGGAACGACGGTATCCATGATGCTCAAGTGGGGATCAAGCGGCTCGTGCGCAAGGATACCGCGATCAGGCCGGCACGGCCTCGCCGATGTCCAGCGTAGGCGCCGGAAGCTCGCGTAGCGCGTCAGCGGCGTGGTGGCTCATGCGGCCGTTCACCTGGGCGCCTGCCGCCATTTCCAGCGTGCGGTAGTGCACATCGCCGGTGATGCGCGCCTCCGGAGCCAGTTCCAGGCGGTCGGCGGCATGGATATCGCCCTGCACGCGGCCATTGATGATGGCGTGTGGCACGCGGATCTCACCCTGGACGATACCGTTTTCGCTCAGCGTGAACACCGCGCCCTCTTCCTCGGCCAGCACGGATCCCTCGATGCGACCGTCCAGGTGCAGGGTGCCACTGAAGCGGACGTCGCCGTGGATGGTGGTGCCGCGGGCGATCAGGCTGGTGTCGGCGCTGCTGGGTGCGCGCTCGTTGCGCTTACGGTTGAGCATCTTGTTCCCCTTGGGTTGGCGTGAGGTGGCCCGACAGCGCATCGCCCCAGGCGACGGCGCGCGACACCGCATCGTCGCCGGCCGGCTGGGCGGCGATCAGGAGGCGGGTGGGCCGGAAATCGGCGGGCAGCACGATGGTGGCGTGCAATTGCTGGAAATATTTGAAGCGGAATGCCATGCCCGAGGCCTGCGAGGTGTCACCCAGGGCGTTCCATTCCAGGCGCACCACCTTGTCGCCACGCAGGCCTTCCACGCTGACCGTGGCGTTGCCGGTCACGTCGTCGCCGCGCTTGGCGTTCTGGGTCAGGCTGAGGGTGAGGTTCCAGGCATGCGAGTTGGCCACCGGTTGCAGGCGTACTTCCTGCACTTTCAGGCCCTCGCGCTGGGCGTCGCCGCCGGTCAGACGGGAGTAGAAGCCAAGATCCGCGCGCAGGCCGCTGATTTCTTCCTCGCGCTCGGACAGCGTCTTGCGCAGCGAGCGGGTGGCGATGTCCGACACCTGGCTGGCGCGCTGCAGGTTGGCCACCTCCTGCTGGAGGTCGTCGTTCTGCTTCCCGAGGGTCTTGAGCTGGCGCTGTTCGGTCGCGGCCGGGGTGGTGTGGCGGGCCAAACCACCGGCGATCAGCCCGGTAAGCAGCAGGCTGAGCAGCCATGCACCGCCGATCCACCAGGCACGATACCGCCTGCCGGCTGCGTCATGCGGCCGTACCACGAAGCGCGGGGGTGGGCGTGAAGCCATGCGCGGCCTTCCCGGTAAAAACCAAGGTATAGCCGCGCCGTGAGGAAAGCGTCAAGGAACGGTGCCACGCTTTGGGTCGCGGGACAGGCCCGCGGCCGCTCAGCTGTCGATCTTCGACTGCAGGTAGCGCTCGGCGCTGATGTCCTTGATCAGGCTGAACTGGGTCTCCAGCCAGTCGATGTGTTCTTCCTCGTCATGGAGGATGTTCTTGAACAGGTCGCGGCTGACGTAGTCGGCGATGCCTTCGCTGTAGGCGATGGCTGCGCGCAGGTCCTTCACCGCCGCCATCTCCAGGTCCAGGTCGCCCTGCAGGCATTCCACCGGGTTCTCGCCGATGCGCAGCTTGCCCAGATGCTGAAGGTTGGGCAGACCATCAAGGAAAAGGATGCGCTCGATAAGATTATCGGCGTGCTTCATCTCCTCGATGGACTCCTTGTGCTCGTGCTCGGCCAGTTCACCGTAGCCCCAGTCCTTGTACATGCGGTAATGCAGCCAGTACTGGTTGATCGCGGTCAGCTCGTTGTAGAGCACCTTGTTGAGGAACTCGATGACCTTGGCATCACCCTTCATGGGAAGTCTCCTTGCGGCTACAGCACCCGACTATACGTCGCTCTTTACGGCGATGACGGAACGAGAATGACTCCGGACTTCCAACGAAAAACGCACAGCCGGAGCTGTGCGTTTCGGGTGTTCCTTGGGCCGCCCGCGGTCAGGCGATCGCGACTACCGGCAGGCTTATCGTCATCTGCTGGACGGCCTTGTCGAGCGTGGCCCGGGCCTCCTGCTCGCAGCAACCGCAGCAATCCGAACAGCCCGTGCGGGCCTGCAGGTCGGCGAAATGATGCACGCCATCGGCCGCGGCGCGGCGGATGTCGCTATCGGTAACGGCGTTGCACATGCAGATATACATGGGTGCATATGGGAACGCAAATGCGAATGATTGTCAACTATCACTAGGGCGAGGCCGATCGGGACCCCTGCCTGGCGGGGTTCAAGCGGCCGCCTGGCCCTTGCGCGGGTGTCCGGAGGGACCGCCGTTCTCTGGCTGGGGCAGTTCCCCCAGCTCGACGCTGAGCAGGGATTCGACCAGCGGCGCGAAATGGCGCAGTGCCCGTTCGTAGACCTGGCGCTTGAAATTGACCACATGCGCGGCCGGGTACCAGAAGTCCACCCACCGCCAGAGGTCGAATTCCGGCTTTTCGCAGGCATCCAGCCGCAGGTCCTGCTCCTCGCCCACCAGGCGCAGCAGGAACCACACCTGCTTCTGGCCGATGCAGGTCGGGCGCTGGTGGTGGCGCACGTAGCGACTGGGCAGGCGATAGCGCAGCCACCCGCGGGTGACGCCGATCACTTCCACGTGCTGCGGGGCCAGGCCCGTTTCCTCTTCCAGCTCGCGGTACATGGCTTCCAGCGGCGTCTCGTCGCTGCGCATGCCGCCCTGGGGGAACTGCCAGCCGTCACGATTGACGCGTCGCGCCCAGAACAGGCGGCCGTCCGCATTCAGCAGGACGATGCCTACATTCGGACGATAACCATCGACGTCGATCATGCTACCTCCTGGGCGCCCGGCACGAAGGAAAACGCACATCCGGATAGGGCGGCCCGAGTCGATTCAACCATAGCCCGGGAAGAGGCGGCAAGCCGAACACTTGAACCGAAGGGCTGGTACGACTAGACTGCCGGGCCCCGCCTGATCGACGCCACGTCGACGCCTGCGGCGGGAGGCACCCAAGGCTATGTAGCTCAGCCGGTTAGAGCACAGCACTCATAATGCTGGGGTCGGTGGTTCGAGTCCACCCATAGCCACCATTGCGTGTATCTGAAAGCCCTGCAGCGATGCGGGGCTTTTTTGTTTTCAAGGACTTCCGCTCAACGCGAGTCTCGCTGCGGATGATCCTTATCCGGACACCGTTTTGTTGGCCTTCCTAAGTTGGCTTATCAGCCACTTACGAAGGAAGCTCAGATGCGCGCAGCTCTCACCAAGCGAATCGTTGCATCGGCCCAGCCTCGGGAGCGTCCCTATGAGCTCAGGGACGCGCAGGTGCGCGGCCTACTGCTCAGAGTGCAGCCCAGTGGGCACAAAGCGTGGATCGTCACCTGGGCTCATGGGAAGCGTCGCACGCTGGGGTCTGCGGGCCATCTGTCGCTCGATCAGGCCCGGGACATCGCAGTCAAGGTGATCGCTGAATTCATTCAGACCGGCCTCCCACGCAAAAGCGCCAATGCGATCGCATCGACATGGATCTCGTCCGCTGCAGCGGACGGATGATCCCGGACGTTCGTGGCTGATTGACGAAGGCTTGATCCCCTGGCTGTCACCCTTTTCCGCCTTGGGGAGGGTCGGCCGATGCGCGCGGCTGGCATGGCGGCACAGTTGGTGTCTTTGGTGCGTATGCCTTGCCGATTCCGGCTCGGCATCGTTGCGGGTAATCCCTCGGCACGTGGGAGGCGCAATGCCATGGCAAAGGGAAAGAAGGCAGCTGAAGCGGCGCCGGTCGAGCTAGCCCGGCTCAGTGGCAAGGAATACACCAAGGAATTAGCCAGACTCCACGCCGAGCTGGTCAAGCTGCAGTTGTGGGTGCAGCAGAGCGGCGCGAAGGTCTGCATCGTCTTCGAGGGGCGCGATGGTGCGGGCAAAGGTGGCGCCATCAAGGCCATCACGGAGCGCGTGAGCCCCCGCGTGTTCCGCGTGATCGCGCTGCCGGCGCCGACCGAGCGCGAGAAGAGCCAGATGTACATCCAGCGCTACCTGCCTCATCTGCCGGCGGCGGGCGAGATCGTGATCTTCGATCGCAGCTGGTACAACCGCGCAGGCGTCGAACGGGTGATGGGTTTCTGCACCGACGAACAGGTGGAGAGTTTCCTGCGCGTGGCGCCGCTGGTGGAACGAGGCATCGTGCAATCCGGGATCATCCTGCTGAAATACTGGTTGGAGGTCAGCGAGGACGAGCAGACGCGCCGGCTGGAAGGACGCATCCATGACGGGCGCAAGATCTGGAAACTGTCTCCCATGGATCTCAAGTCGTACAGCCGCTGGTATGACTATTCGCGTGCGCGCGACGACATGTTCAGGGCCACCGACACGCAGTTCGCGCCCTGGCTCGTGGTGGATTCCAATGACAAGCGGCGAGCACGCCTGAACATCATCGCCGACCTGCTCAACCGTATTCCCTATGAAGAGGTGGAGCGGCCGAAGGTGGAGCTGCCCAAGCGTCAGAAGCGCGGCAATTACCGCGAGCCGGATTATCCGTTCCGCTTCATTCCGCAGAAATACTGACGACTGCCACGGTTACCGCCGATGCGTGTCGGTGGCGCTGCAGGAGGAAACATCATGTTGCGTCTACTGCTGGGCAACATCGAGCCGGGGACTACCGACGAGGAGCTCGGCGCGTTCCTCACCAAGTACGGCTTTCCAAAATGGGATGGCATTGAGCACGTGCCTGGCGACGGTTCGCGGCCTGCGGTGATCCTTGCGTTCGGCGAGATCAGCGCCAAGGCATTGGAGAAGCTCAGCCAGCGGATCCATCACATGTTCTGGAAGGGGCGCGAACTCAACGCCATGATCATCGGCCAGTACATGCCTTGAGGCATGTCGGTCGCCTGCGGACGGAAACGAGGGGCGATGACGCATTGGTTTCTGGAGGCGGCGTGGTGATTGTTGATCCCGGTTCGCGAGAACCATCGGCGGGGAAGTGCCGCGCTTGTTGATCTTCCGCATCGGACATCGTGGAGCGCGTCGTGCGCCCCACGATGTCCTTGAGTGGCACTGGCTTGCCGATACGTCAGCCGCGGAAAGGACGGCCCTCGTAACGGCGCAGGTGATACACGCGATGAATCTGGCGTGCTCCCACCCAGCCGCCCAGCGCGGCCGCAAGCAGGCCTACCAGAGCACTCAACACCAATGCCCACATGCCGGCAGCGGCGTAATGCTTGACGCGATCGGCGTCGCTTTTGATCTGATCGCGCGCGGCATTCACCGTGGGCAGCCAGCTGTTGACGCGCGCCGTTGCGGTATCCATCGGCATGTCGGTCTGCGCGGCCAGCAAGGTGCGTGCCGCGTCGGTGTGTCCGGCCAGCAAGGCGCCGATGATCGCGGACTCGGCATCGTTCCCGCGGCCGTCGCGGCGCATGTCGCGATCTGCGCTCACGGCGCGGCTCACATCCACATGCAGCAAGGCCATCGATTCATTGGCGGATGCTTCCATGCCTGCACTTGCCGCCATGCCGCCGTGGCGCGGACCGTGCGCATCGCGGCCCATGTGACCAAAAGCCAGGGCAAGCCACAGCGCGCTGACGGTGACTGCCACACCCCACACGGTGATGCCGTGCAGGCTGCCCATCGTTTCGTCGGCGCGCCCGTCGAACCAGCTCGCGAACAAGCCGCCTACGAAGAGTGACGCTGCCCATACCAGCACGAGCCAGACCAGCGTGCCGATGCCAAGCCCCTTCGCCGCAGCTTGCGCGTTGTGCGGATCAAACGCTGAAAACCCCAGCGCGATGCCTGCGCCATACAGCAACACGGCGATGCCTGCGGCCACGAACCAGCCCGACCAGACGGCGCTCCATCGCATTTGCGACAACGGGTCCACCACGATTGAACTGCCATATTCCGTCGTTGCCATGAGTGATCTCCCTTGAGTCAGGCGCAGCCACGAAGCAGCGAAATGAGGATCAGCACGGGAATCGGCACGCCGAGGATCCACAGCAGCACATAACCGATGCCGCCACGCTGCTTCTGAGTGAAGGACTGTTCTTCCCTCGCGGGTTGCACTTCAAATGGACCTTGCATGGTCTGCTCCTGCTGGCGATAGGGCCGCGTACGGCCGGCGAACCACACTGAGGTCGCTTCCGTGGATGACATGTGAGAAATGAGGGAGGACTGTGCGAGGCCGTTAATGTTGGCGACGCGGTTCTGCAAGAGTGCGCTTCTGTCCTGCGGCTGGCCTGCGGGAGATGTGATGAGAGAAGCGAGACGCGAGACGCGGTTACGTTGGTTGGCGCCGCGGCGCTGAAAGCCTTCAGCTTGCCGTCTGGCGCCAAACACGGCGATGCAAAGTTAGTCAGTGCCCCGGTGGTCGATGTTCTTGCGCGCCGCTCGCGGAGTCAGATGCTGTTGGCGTCCTGGTGGTTTTCCCCGGGCCAGCCCCCCAGCTTGCAGCGCATCAGGCCCGCGCCCCGGTGAGGCATCCAGCAGCCATGGCGCAAGCTCGAATCCCGCTCTCGTTCTCGGAGGGCCGCAGCGAACGGGGTGCCGCCGTCTCTCCGCGGTGCCCATCCTGCACGGAGGCCGCTTGCCACAAGCGGTAGAATGCCGCCATGCATATCTTCAAAGTATTCCATCTCGAAGCGGCGCACCGCCTGCCCAACGTACCGCCGGGTCACAAGTGCGCGCGCCTGCACGGGCACTCCTTCAAAGTCGAAATCCACGTGGCCGGCGAGCCCGATCCGGCCTTGGGCTGGGTGATGGATTTCGCCGACGTGAAAGCCGCCTTTGCCCCGCTGTACGACCAGCTTGATCACCACTACCTCAACGACATCGAGGGCCTGGAGAACCCGACCAGCGAAATGCTGGCGCGCTGGATCTTCCGTCGCCTCGAGCCGGCATTGCCTGGGCTGGACAAGGTCGTCGTGCACGAGACCTGTACCTCGGGCGCCAGTTGCAGTCGCGACAGTTTTTGACGCATCGCAAAATTTCTTTGTTTTGACGTAATTGACCGTTTCAATTGAAATTTTTGTGACTATCCGATTCGTTCAGTAAAAATATATTGCACTGCACAAAATGACTTGGTAGGCTTTCAGCCACTACCCCCACTCCCTTCGAGGGACCAAGTCATGACGCAGCAACTGAACACCCAGGTTTTTGCCTACGCCAAGCAGCTGGCTGACAGCGCCTTCAAGGCACAGTCGGTGGCGCTCAAGGGTCTGGAAAAGGTCGCCGAGCTGCAGATCAAGGCGCTGGAAAAGCAGTCCGAGGCCGCCGCGAGCTTCATCAGCGATGCACTGGAAACCCGCGACGTCGATGGCCTGCGCGTGCTGTGGGAAAAGGCTGCCAACGCGGGTCGTGAGAACGCCGAGCACGCCGTGGCCGTGACCCAGGAAATCATCGCGGTCACCCAGAAAACTGCCGAATCGCTCGGTGCCCTCGTGCAAGAGCAGCAGCAGGCCGCCAACGACGCCGTGACCGCTCCGGTCGCCGCCGTCAAGAAGGCTGCCGCCGCCAAGTAAGCCCCGTTTTGCCGGCGCAGCGCCTCTTCCCCCCAGCTGCGTCACGGGGCCGGACGAATGTCCGGCCCTTTTTCTTTGCGTGAGATTTCACGAATGAATGTGTGAACGAATCGCTGCCGGGCAAGTTGTCGCACCCCTCGCGGCTTGTTCGTGTAAATGCCTCGCTGATATACTTTTTCAGATTGGACCGTGCCCCGTAGCTGGTTCGGTGCCGCCTTCGAGCGAAACCGCGCGGGAACGTCACGTGCTCAACAGTCTTGCTTCCGGTCGTCGCCTGGCGCTGCGCATTATCTTGCTGCAGCTTGCCGTGGCGCTGATCGTAGGTCTCACCTTCCTGATGCAGGGGCGCCGAGATGCATTGGCGGCCGCTGCGGGCGCCGCCCTTGTGGCGCTGGGTACGGCGCTTCTGGCGTGGCGTACCTTCGCCGGGTTGGGTGGTGGCGGCATGACAATGTGGCGCGTGATGTCAGGCGTGGTCCTCAAATGGATCGTGATCTTCGGAGGGCTGATCGCGATCCTGGGTCAATGGAAATTACCGCCACTAGCTGCCATCACGGGGCTGGTGGCTGCTTACGCGATAAATCTGCTGGCGTTCAGATTCAAGGGTTAACACATGGCAAGCGAGCCGCAGGGCGGATTAACCGAATACATCCAGCATCACCTTCACCACAACACGGTGAGCTTGGGTGACAGCCCATTCATGCAGGTCCATCTCGACTCGATCGTGGTGGCCTTCCTGCTGGGCGCGCTGTTCTGCCTGTGGTTCTGGCTGAAGGCCCGCAAGGCCACCTCGGGCGTGCCGTCCAAGGGCCAGGCCTTCGTGGAAATCATCGTCGAGTTCGTCGACACCCAGGTGAAGGACACCTTCCACGGCGACCGCCGCACGGTGACACCGCTGGCGCTGTCGATCTTCATGTGGGTGACCTTCCTCAACGCGATGGACCTGCTGCCGCTGGACGCGCCGAGCTGGACGGTAAAGACCGCCGCGGGCGCCGAGGTCGCGCACCACACCTTCTTCCGCTGGGTGCCGACCGCCGACATCAATACCACCGTGGGCCTGGCGCTGGCCGTGTTCTTCATCGTGCTGGGCCATGGCATCAAGGCCAAGGGCGGCCTGGGCTTCGGCAAGGAACTGCTGACCGCGCCGTTCCATGCGCACAACCCGGTCGTCGTCGCCATCCTGGTGCCGTTCAATTTCCTGCTCAACGTCGTGGAATACCTGTCTAAGCCGGTGTCGCTCGCCATGCGACTGTTCGGCAACATGTACGGCGGCGAGCTGGTGTTCATGCTGATCGCTGGCCTGTTCGCGGGCTGGATCAGCTTCCTGCCGGGCGTGATCTTCAATACGGCGTGGGCCATCTTCCACATCCTGATCATCCTGCTGCAGGCGTTCATCTTCATGATGCTGACCATCGTGTACATCGCCACGGCGCGTGAGCATCACTGACGTTTTGTTCCATCCGGTTCCGCTTTAAACCGCTTTGCCCTTTATCACTTCTTAGAAAGATTCACAGGAGAATTCCATGAACCTCGCCGAACTCATTTCCCATGTTCAGGGCCTCACCGCGATCGCCGTGGGCATCATCATCGGCCTCGGCGCGCTCGGCGCTTGCCTGGGCATCGCCATCATGGGTTCCAAGTTCCTCGAGTCCGCCGCTCGCCAGCCGGAGCTGGTTCCGCTGCTGCAGGGCCGCATGTTCCTGCTCGCCGGCCTGATCGACGCTGCGTTCATCATCGGCCTGGCCGTGGCGCTGCTGTTCGCCTTCTCGAACCCGCTGACCGCGCAGGTCATTGCCAACTTCGGCCACTAATCGGCCCGAAGGGAGTCGCCGCGGCTGAATACGCCGCGGCGATCGGCGGTTTAACGCGTTACCGGAGTTAATTGGAAAGCTCATGGATATCAATCTGACTTTCCTGGGCCAGATGATCTCGTTCGGGATCCTGGTCTGGTTCACCACCAAGTTCATCTGGCCGCAGCTCAATCATGCGATCGAAGAGCGCCAGAAAAAGGTTGCCGACGGTCTGGCTGCCGCCGAGAAGGCGCGCGCCGAACTGAAGGACGCCGACGCCAAGGTCGCCAACGAGATCAAGCAGGCTCGTCAGCAGGCCAACGAGATCATCGAGCGCTCGCAGCAGCAGGCCAACCAGATCGTGGATAAGGCGCGTGCCGAAGCCATCGCCGAGGCCAATCGCCTGAAGGCAGCCGCTGCCGAGGAAATCGCCAGCATGCAGCAGCGTGCGCGCGAGGAACTGCGTGGCTGGGTTGGCCGTCTGGCCATCCAGGGCGCGGAGAAGATCGTGCAGCGCGAAGTCGACGCCAACGCCCACAAGGCGATGCTCGACCAGCTCGTGGCCGAGATCTAAGTCATGGCGCAGGCAATCACCCTCGCTCGCCCCTACGCACGTGCAGCCTTCGAGCTGGCCCATGAGGCTGGCTCGCTTGGCGCATGGTCGCAGGCGCTGGCGTTTGCCGCCGAAGTGGCGAAGGACGCTCGCGTGGCTGGCCTTGCCGGCGATCCGCGCGTGCAGCCCGAACAGCTTGTGGCGCTGCATCTGCCGCAAGGCATGGATGCCGGTGCGCCGTTTGCCAAGTTCCTTGGCGAATTGGCCGAGCGTCGCCGCATGGGCCTGCTGCCGGAAATCGCCGCCCTGTACGAGCAGTACAAGCGCGAATCCGAGTCGCAGCTGCTGGTGAAGGTGACCAGCGCGTTTGCGCTGGATGCTGCGCAGGCTGAACAGCTCAAGACGTCGCTCAAGCGCCGCTTCAAGCGCGAGATCGAGCTGGAAACCAGCGTCGATGCCTCGCTGCTTGGCGGCGTGGTGATCGACACCGGCAGCGAAGTGATTGATGGCTCCGCCCGTGGACGTCTGTCGCGCATGACCCGTGCGCTGACGCAGTAAATTTCACGCGAAGTCCATTCGCGAGGAGCCGCCGCCAGCGGTCAGGCTCTTCAAAAAAGACTCAAATCTCAGGATATCGACCCATGTCCAGCTCCACCTTGAACCCGTCCGAGATCAGCGAACTGATCAAGAGCCGTATCGAGCAGTTCAAGCTCGGCGCGGAAGCACGCAACGAAGGCACGATCATCAGCGTGTCCGACGGCATCGTGCGCATCCACGGCCTGGCCGACGTGATGCAGGGCGAAATGATCGAACTGCCGGGCAATGCCTACGCCCTGACGCTGAACCTCGAGCGTGACTCGGTCGGCGCCGTGGTGCTGGGCGAGTACCAGCACCTGCGCGAAGGCGATACCGCCAAGACCACCGGCCGCATCCTCGAAGTGCCGACCGGTCCGGAACTGCTGGGTCGCGTCGTTGACGCGCTCGGCAACCCGATCGACGGCAAGGGCCCGATCAACGCCAAGACCAGCTCGGCCATCGAGAAGGTCGCTCCGGGCGTGATCTGGCGTAAGTCGGTCGACCAGCCGGTGCAGACCGGTTACAAGTCCGTCGACTCGATGATCCCGATCGGCCGTGGCCAGCGCGAGCTGATCATCGGCGACCGCCAGACCGGCAAGACCGCGCTGGCCATCGACGCGATCATCAACCAGAAAGACTCCGGCATTAAGTGCATCTACGTCGCGATCGGCCAGAAGCGTTCGTCGATCGCCAACGTCGTGCGCAAGCTCGAAGAGAATGGCGCGCTGGCCAACACCATCGTGGTCGTGGCCTCGGCCTCCGAGTCGGCCGCGCTGCAGTACATCGCGCCGTATTCCGGCTGCGCCATGGGTGAGTACTTCCGTGACCGCGGCGAAGACGCGCTGATCATCTATGACGATCTGTCCAAGCAGGCCGTCGCCTACCGCCAGATCTCGCTGCTGCTGAAGCGTCCGCCTGGCCGCGAAGCCTACCCGGGCGACGTGTTCTATCTTCACTCGCGCCTGCTCGAGCGTGCCGCTCGCGTCTCCGAGGAGTACGTCGAGAAGTTCACCAACGGCGAAGTGAAGGGCAAGACCGGTTCGCTGACCGCGCTGCCGATCATCGAAACGCAGGCCGGTGACGTGTCCGCGTTCGTACCGACCAACGTGATCTCGATCACCGACGGCCAGATCTTCCTGGAAACCGACCTGTTCAACGCCGGCATCCGCCCGGCCGTGAACGCCGGTATCTCGGTGTCCCGCGTCGGTGGTGCCGCCCAGACCAAGATCGTGAAGAAGCTGTCCGGCGGCGTGAAGCT
>Ga0335083_10007456_pt1 | contig 13514 bp, 9 predicted proteins | sample Lox_Sample_42_FD_206716 | JGI IMG/M metagenome (GOLD analysis project Ga0335083, IMG submission 206716) | Soil microbial communities from Loxahatchee National Wildlife Refuge, Florida, United States - Lox_Sample_4.2 | ecosystem: Environmental > Terrestrial > Soil > Wetlands | place: USA: Florida...
ATGGCGGAGTTTTAACGATGAACAAATCCTGCATACCACTGAAACAAATCATTACCACCGATGTGGTTTCCATCGATCCGCATGATACCCTGCGCGACGCTTTGGATGTCATGGTCGAAAACCACGTCTCCGCGCTTCCAGTGATCGACGCTCGCCAGCATTGTGTGGGCATGATCTCGGTCACCGACTTACTGGGCATGACCAAGGATTTGAGCGACGAGCTAAACGCCCTGTCCGAGTCAGGCGGCCTCGATCACGCCGTGCTGGTGCAGAAGCTCGAGCACGCCGATCTACTGACAGAATTAGTGCAAGATCTGATGTCGACCGAGGTAATTTCCGTAACCACCGACTCCACACTGGAGCATGCCGCGCGGCAAATGCTTCGTAATCACGTTCATCGCTTGGTGGTGCTCGATGACCAGCGACGCGTCATCGGGGTGGTCTCGACCATGGATCTGCTCGCCGCTTTCGCTGAAGAAACACACACTAGCCCCAATTCCTAAATCGATGGGTCGCACGACACCCGGGTGGCGTTATGGAGACAGAAGCTCTCGCTCAATTGCTCCGAAAACTACGGTTCACCGCCGATTTTCCCGATTTGATGCTGAAGCAACTGGCGGCCGCCGCAACGATCCGCCGCTTTGTTCCCCATGCGGTGTTGTTTTGGGAAAAATCTGAAAACGATCAACTGATGATTATTTGCTCGGGCAGCGTGTCCTTGGATATCCAGGTTCCGGGGCACGGCAGTGTGCAGCTTTTGACGTTAGGCCCCGGGGAGCTGCTGGCCTGGTCGGCGTTGCTGGGCGGACGGATGACCACGACCGCCACCGCCGTGGAGGAAACCAAGATAGTTTCCATATCGTCCGCCCAGGTGTTGGCCGCCTGCGAGGCCGATCATTCGTTCGGATACTGGCTGATGCGCCGCCTCTCCGATTCTTTGGCCGGGCGATTGACCGAAACTCGTACACAATTGGTTGACATCTTGACCTTCGACCAAGCCATCGGAATCCGAGCGACAAATACAGCGCCCGTGCGGGTGAAAGTACCCGGCAATCCAGCTCCTGGCCACAGCAGACCGCACTCGTAATTCGGAGTTTATGCTAGTGACGTCCGAACAGCCACAAACCTTCGAACAAGTCCACGATTTGTTTTCGGTCCGTCATGGTCCGCTTGACGTCTTTGTGCGCCCGAAAAACGTGGCGATGGTCGGCGCCTCCGAAAAGCCAAATAGCGTGGGACGCTCGCTGGTCGCGAATCTGCTGGGGAGCCCGTTCGGTGGAAAAGTATTTTTGATCAACCCCCGTCGCTCGACGGTGCTGGGGCATCAGTGTTACCCCAGCCTGGGTGATGCGCCGGAACCAATCGATTTGGCCGTCATCGTCGTGCCGGCCTGCGTCGTGCCACAGACCATCGCTCAATGCCTGCAGGCGCATGTTCGCGGCGCAATCGTCATTTCGGCCGGGTTCAAAGAAATCGGCTCCGCGGGCGCCGCTTTGGAGCACGAAATCCGCAACATGATCGTCGGAAAAAAATTACGCCTGATCGGCCCCAACTGCATGGGCGTAATGAGCCCCGTCACTAAACTGAACGCCACTTTTGCCGCCTCGATGGCTCGACCGGGAAACGTCGGCCTGATCAGCCAAAGCGGCGCCATGCTGAGCACCATTTTGGACTGGAGCGTGAGCGAGAACATCGGATTCAGCCATGTGTTTTCCGTGGGATCGATGCTCGACGTCGGCTGGGGAGATTTGATCGAATTCCTGGGAGACGATCCCCACACCACCAGCATCGTCATGTACATGGAGTCCATCGGCAACGCCAAGGCGTTTCTTTCCGCGGCGCGCGAAGTGGCCTTGCAAAAGCCGATCATTATCATCAAAGCCGGGCGATCCGAGAAAGCCTCGCAGGCGGCGGCCTCGCATACCGGGGCCATGGTCGGCAGCGACGATGTGCTCGACGCCGCTTTTCGACGTGTGGGGGCCGTGCGTGTGCATCACGTTTCGCAATTGTTCAACCTGCTCGAAGCGCTGGCCAAACAACCTCGGCCGCGCGGGCCGCGGTTGGCAATTGTCACCAACGCCGGCGGTCCCGGTGTGTTGGCAACCGACGCCCTGATGGAATCCGGCGGCCAATTGGCGAATCTATCCTCGACGACACTCGATTCTTTGAATCGCCTTTTGCCTTCCCATTGGAGCCACGGAAATCCGGTCGACGTGCTGGGCGACGCCAGCCCGGAACGCTTCGCACAGTGCGCGCAAATCTTGGCCGCCGCGCCGGAATGCGACGGTCTGTTGGCCATTCTCGCGCCCCAGGCCATCGCCGATCCCGCCGAAACCGCCCGGCAATTGGTCGCCCAAGTCAAGTCGGAAGACAAACCCATATTGTCCAACTGGATTGGCGGCAGCCAAATGGCGCCAGGTGTGAAAATACTCAATGAGGCGGGCATTCCCACCTTCACTTATCCCGACAGCGCCGCACGTACTTTTCAATACACGTGGCAATACAGCGACGCTTTGCGCGCCCTGTACGAAACCCCTTCAATGAGCGACGACGGCGGCAGCCGCGAAGCGCAATACCTGGCGGCCGACGTAATGCAAACCGCATTGAGCGCCGGCAGAACGCTCTTAACCGAACCCGAGTCCAAACAGGTTTTAAGCGCCTATGGCATTCCCACGGTCGAAACGCTGGTGGCGACCAATTCGGCGGACGCCGTGCGTTGTGCCAGAAAAATTGGCTATCCCGTCGCGCTGAAACTACTGTCCAAGACAATCTCACATAAGACCGACGTCGCTGGAGTTCGGCTCAACCTTCAGTCGGACGATCAAGTTGCAAATGCCTTCGTTTCCATTTCCAAAGCCGTGGCAGAAGCTGCCGGTCCGGGACATTTCGACGGCGTTACCGTCCAGCAAATGCTTGGAATGAACGGTTACGAACTACTGATCGGGTGCAAAATCGATTCGCAGTTGGGGCCGGTCATCGCCTTCGGCGCCGGTGGACAGCTTGTGGAAGTATTTCAAGATCGTGCGCTGGGCTTACCTCCCTTAACCTCGACCCTCGCCCGTCGCATGATGGAGCGCACCAAAATCTATCGTGCCCTGAAAGGAATTCGAGGGCGAAAACCGGTCGATCTTGCGGCTTTGGAGCAATTACTGGTCCGCTTCAGCCGCCTGGTCCTCCAACAACCCAGAATTTGTGAAATCGAAATCAATCCCCTGCTGGCCGGCGAAAATGGCTTCATCGCCTTGGATGCACGGGTGATTTTGCACCCGGCCACCTGTGCCAGTGCAGATTTGCCGCAACCGGTGATTCGGCCGTATCCGCGGCAGTATATGACGCATTGGACCGCGAAAGACGGCCGTACCCTGTTCATCCGGCCCATTCGCCCCGAAGACGAATCGCTCATGGCGTCCTTTCACGAATCGCTCTCGCAAGAGTCCGTCTATTCGCGCTATGCGCAAGTTTTATCGTTAAGCCAACGCACGGCTCACGAACGTTTGGCGCGTTTGTGTTTTATCGATTACGACCGCCAAATCGCGCTGGTTGCCATCGACGAACTACAAACGCCGCCCAAACTGGCCGCCGTGGCTCGTCTAATTAAATTGCACGCCAGCCATAGCGCCGAGTTTGCAATCGTCGTCAGCGATGTCTACCAGGGTTTGGGGCTGGGAACTCAGTTAATGGATTTGATTGCGGCAATTGGCCGAGACGAAAAGCTCCAGCGAATCGTCGGGCAAATCAGCGTCACCAACCGACGCCTGTTGACCATTTGCCAGCAATTAGGGTTTGAATTTGTGGAGACTTCAGATCATACGACATACACGGCAATTCTGAATGTCGCTGCAGGAGCTAAACATGCAATCGCGACAACCTGTAACGGTTGACGGCAACGAAGCGGCGGCTTCCATCGCCCATCGATTGAGCGAAGTCATTGCCATCTACCCCATTACGCCCGCCTCGCCCATGGGAGAACTCGCCGACGCGTGGTCGGCTCAGGGACGCACAAACATCTTCGGCGCCGTTCCCGACGTCATCGAAATGCAAAGCGAAGCTGGTGCCGCGGCCACCGTGCATGGCGCGCTGCAAACCGGCGCCTTGTCGACCACGTTCACGGCTTCACAAGGCCTGCTGCTGATGATCCCCACCATGTACAAAATTGCCGGCGAGCTGACGCCCACGGTGTTTCACATTTCCGCCCGTACCATCGCGACCCATTGCCTGTCGATCTTCGGCGATCACAGTGACGTCATGGCCTGCCGTCAATGCGGCTGGGCCATGTTGTGTTCCAACTCGGTGCAGGAAGCGCATGATTTGGCCCTGGTGGCCCATGCTGCCACGTTGGAAACTCGCGTGCCGTTTGTGCACTTCTTCGATGGTTTCCGCACCTCGCACGAAGTCAACAAAATCGAACAGCTTGCCGACGACGACTTGCGCTCCATGATCGATCCAGCGTGCGTCGAAGCACACCGCGCGCGAAGCCTGGATCCAGATCGGCCGGTCCTGCGCGGCTCCGCGCAAAATCCCGACGTGTTTTTTCAAGCCCGCGAGGCTTGCAATCGATTTTACGATGCAGTCCCCAGCCTGGTCCAAGCGAAGATGGATCAATTCGCCGCTCTCACCGGGCGAGAATATCATTTGTTCCAGTACGAGGGAGCGCCCGATGCCCAGCGCGTCATCGTCATGATGGGCTCCGGCGTCGGCGCCGTTGCCGAAGCCCTAAAAGTTTTGACAGATCGCGGCGAAAAAGTTGGCTTGCTCAAGGTTCGGCTGTACCGTCCGTTCGCCGTCGAAGCATTCATCAAAGCACTGCCGCGCACCGTGCGCACCATCGCCGTCCTCGATCGCACCAAAGAACCCGGCGCCATGGGCGAGCCCCTGTATCAGGACGTCGTTACCGCGCTGGCCGAGCAGTGGCCCAATGGGAGCAATGGCCATCCCCGGCCGGTCGTCATCGGCGGCCGCTACGGCTTGTCGTCCAAAGAGTTCACGCCGGCCATGGCCGCCAGGGTGTTCCACGAACTTTCGTCTGAGCAGCCCAAGCAACATTTCACCATCGGCATTATTGACGATGTGACACATCTCAGCCTGAAGTGGGACGAAGAGTTTACTACCGAGGGCAGCGATGTCACCCGCGCTGTCTTCTACGGCCTGGGGAGCGACGGCACCGTGGGCGCGACGAAAAACTCTGTAAAAATCATCGGCGAGAACACGCCGCTTTACGCGCAAGGGTACTTTGTTTACGACTCCAAAAAGGCCGGCTCGGTCACAATTTCCCACTTGCGGTTCAGTCCGCGGCCGATCGATTCCACGTATCTAATCGAGCGGGCGAATTTTGTGGCCTGCCATCAATTTCAATTTCTCGAACGACTCGACATGCTGCAACTGGCCGACCCCGAGGCCACCTTTTTGCTCAATAGCCCCTTCGGCCCTGATGAAGTGTGGGGCCGCCTGCCGCGCGAAGTCCAGCAGCAAATCATCGACAAGCGGCTGAAGTTTTACGTGGTCGATGGTTACAGCGTGGCACAAATGGCGGGCATGGCAGGCCGCTTTAATACCGCCATGCAAACGTGCTTTTTCGCCCTGGCCAATGTGCTGCCGCGCGAACAAGCGGTCGAAAAAATCAAGGAATCCATTCGCAAAACCTACGGCAGACGCGGCGAATCGGTCCTGCAAAGCAATTGGGCCGCCGTGGATGGCGCGCTGGCCTCGTTACACCAAGTTGAAGTGCCAGCCGAAGCGACCTCCACCACGCACAGATTGCCAGCCATCTCAGTAACTGGCAATCAAATGGATGCTTTTATCGAGCGCGTCACGGCAATGCTTCTCAGTGGCCAGGGCGATCGGCTTCCGGTTAGCGCATTGCCCGTCGATGGTACTTTCCCAACGAACACCGCCCGCTTCGAAAAGCGCAGCATCGCAATTGACATTCCCATCTGGGACAAAAATTTGTGCACGCAATGCGGTCTGTGCGCGCTGGTTTGTCCGCATGCAGCCATCCGGATGAAGGCCTTTCCAAGCCAGGCCTGCGAAGCTGCTCCAAAATCGTTCCAATCCAAACCGTACGCCGCAAAAGAATTGCCCGACTACTTGATGACAATTCAAGTTGCCCCCGACGATTGCACGGGCTGCGGTGTGTGTGTCGATGTTTGTCCGGCCAAAAGCAAAGAAGTGGTTAAGCACAAAGCCATCAACATGGAGGCCAAGCTGCCGCATTTGGCGACGGAGCGGGAAAATTTTGATTTCTTTTTGCAGATTCCCGAATTCGACCGCACCAGCGCGAAAATCGACACCGTCAAAGGCTCGCAACTGTTGCAGCCGCTGTTCGAATTCTCCGGCGCCTGCGCCGGCTGCGGCGAAACCCCGTATCTGAAACTTCTTAGCCAACTCTTTGGCGACCGAGCGGTCATCGGCAATGCCACCGGTTGCTCTTCCATTTATGGCGGGAATTTGCCAACCACCCCTTGGGCACAAAACGCCCTGGGCCGCGGTCCAGCCTGGAACAATTCGCTGTTCGAAGATACCGCCGAATTTGGACTCGGCCTCCGCATGGCCATCGACCAAAAGCAAGGCTACGCTCAATATCTTCTGGCGCAATTGAGCGGCCAGCTTGGCGATGGGCTAGTCCAGCAATTAATCGAATCTTCCCAGACAAACGAAGCTGAATTGGCCCAACAGCGGCAGCGCGTCGCTGCCCTGCGCAAACGATTGACTCGAATCAATTCGCCCGATGCAAAACGACTGGATGCGATTGCCGATTCGTTGGTGAAGCGCTCGGTGTGGATCGTCGGCGGCGATGGCTGGGCCTATGACATCGGTTACGGCGGCTTAGATCATGTCCTCACCACCGGCCGCGACGTAAACATCCTGGTCCTCGACACCGGCGTATATTCCAACACCGGCGGTCAAGCGTCGAAAGCCACGTTCCGGGGCGCGGTCGCCAAGTTTGCATCGGGCGGTAAAGCGTCTCGCAAAAAAGACCTGGGAATGATGGCCGTGGCCTACGGCAACGTTTATGTCGGTCAGGTGGCGATGGGCGCAAACCCGGCGCAAACCATTCGCACCTTCCAAGAGGCCGAATCCTATCACGGCCCGTCGCTCATTCTGGCCTACAGCCATTGCATTGCGCACGGCATCAACATGACCACTTCCATGGGACACCAAAAAGACGCTGTCAACTGCGGCTTTTGGCCCCTCTATCACTTCGATCCCCGCCAGGCCCAATCAGGCGGCCAGTCGTTCCGTTTAGATAGTCACAAACCAAAGACCAGATTCCGAGATTTTGCGATGCTCGAAGGCCGGTTTGCAATGTTGGCCCGCTCGAATCCAGAGCATGCCGAACGTTTATTTGCTTTGGCCCAGCGCGACATTGATGATCAATGGCGGTATTACGAACAAATGGCTGCCATCGATCGCGGCGGTTCAACTTCCCCCGCTCCCGCCGAATCAGCAACAAACGCCGACGTCAACGGTGACTCAATTCCCTCACCTAAAACCACAAACCCGGTCGCACTATGAACGTCGATCTTTCCACACGCTATCTGGGGCAAAATCTTGTAAATCCGTTGGGTGCTTCGGCTGGCCCCCTGACCGGCCGGCTCGATTCGCTTCGCCGCCTGCAAGATGCCGGCGCTGCGGTGGCTGTTTTGCCCTCGCTCTTCGAGGAACAAATTCAGCACGATGAGCAAGAACTGGAGCGGCTCTATGAGTATCAGGCCGAATCGTTTGCCGAATCGCTCAGCTTTTTTCCTGAGCTGGAAAACTACAACACCGGCCCGCGTGGTTACCTTAAATACTTGGAAACGGCCAAACGCGCCGTTTCGATTCCGCTGATCGGCAGTCTAAACGGCTGCTCTTCCAGCGGCTGGGTCCGCTATGCCAAAGCCATCCAAAATGCCGGAGCCGATGCCCTAGAGCTGAACATTTATTTCGTCCCGACCAATCCAGAGATGACCTCCACGGACGTCGAAAATCGTTATGTTCAATTGGTCGCCCAGGTTTGCCAATCGGTTTCGATTCCCGTCGGCGTGAAACTCGGTCAAAATTTTTCCAGCCTCCCGCATTTTGCCCGCCGGCTGGTTTATGCCGGCGCCGCGGGCCTGGTCTTATTCAACCGTTACCTCGAAGCCGATATCGATCTCGAATCGTTGACGTTCAAGCCCGATTTGATCCTCAGCCACCGGCACGAAGCACGCGTCCCCATCCGCTGGATTGCCATCCTCCGCGATCAAATCAATGCTTCGCTGGCCGCCACTGGCGGAGTGCATCGCACCCAGGGCATCATCAAGCTGCTCTTAGCCGGCGCCGATGTCACCTTTATGACCAGTGTCCTCCTGCTTAAAGGTCCCGACTTTTTAAGGACGCTGCTGGTCGACCTGGCCCGCTGGCTCGAAGAACACGAATACTCATCCGTCGAGCAATTGAAAGGCAGCATGAGCCGCGGCAATGCTCCGGACCCGGGACAACTGGAACGCGCCAACTACATGCAGGCGCTTATCGAGTACTCCCCTCATCGACGAGAGCCTCACTTCGATTGACGCGGCAAAACAAATCGCAAGCCTTCATTTCACGCTTTCTCGCGTTCCGTTCATGCGCGCCGCCGTCAATCGTTCCCGGCCTCTGGTGCAATGACTCAGCTCCTGAACTTCGGTTTTTCCCCCTACCACCAGCGGCACTCGCTGGTGAATGTCGTGCGGTTGGATTTCCATAATTCGCCCGGTCCCGTCCGTTGCCATCCCGCCGGCTTGTTCCGCAATGAAAGCAATCGGATTGGCCTCGTACAGCAACCGCAGCTTGCCTTGGGGATAATCTCGTGTCGGGGGATATAAAAACACTCCCCCCTTGATCAACGTGCGATGAAAATCGGCCACCAACGACCCAATGTAGCGCGATGTATATCGCCGCCCCAAAGCGCCGCTGCGCAACTTCCCCAAGTACTGCTGATATTCCTCCGGAAAGCTGTCGGCGTTGGCCTCGTTCACCGAATAAATTTTACCCGCTTCCGGCATGCGGATGTTTTCATGACTGAGCACATATGCGCCAATTTCCGGATCCAACGTAAAGCCGTGAACGCCTTGCCCCGAGGTGTACACGAGAATGGTCGACGAGCCATAAACCACATATCCCGCGGCAATTTGTCGCACCCCGGGCTGCAACACAGCCGCATGAGGGTGATCGCGCGAGACAATGGGCGATTGGAGCAGGATCGAAAATATCGTTCCCACTCCCACATTCACGTCGATATTCGACGATCCGTCCAACGGGTCAACAACGACAATGTATTTGCCGCTCTCGGCGCGCCCTTCGAACATCACCGGGTCGTCGTTCTCTTCCGAGGCCAATATGGCCACGTCCTCGCGCATCCGCAAACAGTGCAGCAACGCCTGGTTGGCATAAACATCCAACTTGTGTTGTGCCTCTCCATGCAAATTCGTCGTCCCAGCCTCTCCCAGCACGTCCAGCAATCCACCGCGGCGCACCTTGGCCTGCGTCATTTTCGTCGCCAGCGTAATGCCCGAAAGCAACCACGAAAATGCCCCCGTGGCTTGCGGAAACCGCTTACGCTGCTCCAGTAGAATATGCTGCTCAACGGTGACAATCATAACTTGTTCCTCATTGAAATAACCCACGCTGAGAAACATCGTCGCAACCGCCGAAATCACCGCGGAAACTGCCAACTGGACCGCGATTCACCGACTCACGGCCTTTGAATTTTGGGGTGCGGCCTGCGCCGACTGCACCCCGGCTTTTGACGTCAGGCCGGCGGATGCCAGCCCGCGTCGGCCCACAACTCGCCGCTGACCGCGGAATTGGAAATCATAAAACAAATCGCATCGGCAATTTCCTCGGTCCGTATCAGTCGGCGGAGTTGAGTAAACGGAAGAACATTCTTTTCCAGAAACTCTTTTCCTAACTGCTGGGCCATCGCCGTATCGGTGAAGCCTGGATGAATGATGCCGCAGCGCACCCCGCAATACATGGCCTCCTTCATGAGCGTGGCTGCCGCGCCTTCCAAACCCGCCTTGGTCGTCGCATAGGAAATTTGCCCCTTATTGCCACGCGACGATACCGAGCCGATGAACACAATGGCTCCCTGAACCGCTTCCTCCGGTTCCCAGCGCTTCAAACCTCGCTTGTGCCGGTCCTCGGCAATCCGAACGACCATTTCTATGGCCCAATAGATCGGCGCCACAAGATTCACTTCCATCACTTGCCGGAACGTAGTGATGGAATACGGTTCCGCCTTTCCCGTCTCTTTGTTCATTCGAACCGCTAGCCCATCCTTGGTAATACCCGCCGCTGGCACGCAAATGCTTACCAGGTTGTGCCGAGAAACGGCTTCGTCATACACCTGTACCCGAAAGGTTTCGTTCGTCACGTCGCCGGCGTTGGCCTGCACAATGTCGCGGCCTATTTCCTTATTGATCATTTCCGCCGCTTCAAAGACCAGGTCGCTCCGATCCACCAGGATGACGATTCTCGCGCCACGTTTGGCCAACTCCCGCGCCACCGCTCGCCCAATGCCGCTGGCTGCACCGGTTACAAGGGCAACCTTGTTTTCGATCTTCATGGCAGTTGCTCCTTATCGCAAGTCCGCCTGAAATGAGGACGAACTAAACGGCCTTAGGCTGCCAAAACGAACTTCGGCAGCCGTATTGGCGTGAACTACGAGCCCGCCTTGGTCAACAGCTCGGTGCATTTCAGCACCGCATCTTGGAATTCGCCGATCTGCGCTTCGGAAGCCTCGCGCAGGCAATCCAGCGTTTTCCGACAAAGTTGCTCGCTCCGTCGTCGGTATTCTTCCGGGTTGGTCGCCTCGCCGACGCGCAACGCCGCATCGAGTGCTTCGATGGCAGCCTGATACTGTTTGTCCATCACATCGCGGTGCTTGCGGACCAAATCGGAAACCGTGGTGGCCCATTGCTTCTGGAAATCGCGCGCTTTGTCGATCCAAATCGACTGTGGCGTCGGAAAGGGCCACATGTGCGTCCACTGATGAAAAATCTCCTGGTGCAATTTAAGGTTGGTTTCCGCCGCGCGACGGATGTTTTGAAAAACGTCCTCAAACACTTTGCTGCCGGCCGCTGTTTCGGTTGCCATGGCTTGTTCTCCCATAAAAAAGCGTGAATGTGCAGGTGCGAGATCAATCGGCCGCCGATCTTCGCTTCTGCAGCAATTATCTCATAATCGACCCCCAATGTCAAGCCTATTATGCTGCAAATGCGAAATCGCATTTAATACCACATTTTATAGACGTCTGTTAGATTATATCGGCATTTATATGGGCAATAATGCTGCATAATGTTAAGCACAATGTTGCAAAAGCGCTAAATTGAGGTATAATTGGGCCGTACGAAGATGCTGCTGGGAGTAATGCCGATGCCTGACGATCTGGTCCAAATCACACGCTATCCCAATCGCCGCTTTTACGCGCGCGACAAAAGCAACTACGTTTCGCTGGAAGACATCGAAGCCATGGTCCGGCGGGGACAAAATGTCGAAATTCACGATAGCCAGACCGACGAGGATTTGACCGGCATTGTGCTCACGCGGATCATCATGGAACGGCAGCCGGAAAAAATGCGGCTGTTCCCCATCGGCATGTTGCATTACATCTTGCGCTCCAACGAGGTCATGTCCGACTTCTTGCGTGATTATTTCCGCCAGGTGCTCCCTTATTTGGAGTATCTGCAACGGCATGGGGCGGCAGCCATCAATTTGGCGCAAAAACCCATGCACTGGATCAAAGCGTGGCTGGACAACTTTGTGCCCCGCAACAGCAACCAAGCCCCGTTGACGCCTCCGACCGACGAAGCCGATGAATTGGGAAAACGGGTCGCGCAACTGGAAGAACGGATTCGACAGTTGGAAGCCCAACAAGAAAACATTTAACTGCGCTTCTGGCGACCAAATGGAGACTGGCCTCTTGACGCATTCGTGAAAACGGCTAAACCGAATTGCCAGCGCGGCGGCCTAATGCCAGCGCTGCTCCGCGCGGCCTTTCAATGACAACTTTAACAAGGCGGCTTCCCCAGCTAAATAATTCCTTATGCAAGAAATCGTTCACCAACTCGAACAAAAACGTGCCGCAGCGGAACTCGGCGGCGGACGCCAACGCATCGAGGCACAACACGCCAAGGGAAAGCTTTCCGCGCGGGAACGGATTGAATTGCTCCTGGACCCGGGCACGTTCGAGGAATGGGACATGTTCGTTGAGCATCGCTGCAGCGATTTCGGCATGGACCAGCAGCGCATTCCCGGCGACGGGGTGGTCACCGGCTACGGAACGATCAACGGCCGCATGGTGTTCATCTTCAGCCAAGATTTCACCGTCTTCGGCGGATCGCTTTCCGAAGCGCATGCCGAAAAAATTTGCAAAATCATGGACCATGCCATCAAGGTCGGCGCGCCGGTCATCGGCTTGAACGATTCGGGCGGGGCCCGCATCCAGGAAGGCGTAGCCTCGTTGGGCGGCTATGCCGAAGTGTTCCAACGCAACGTGTTGGCTTCGGGCGTCATTCCGCAAGTCTCGGTAATCATGGGCCCCTGTGCGGGCGGCGCCGTTTACTCGCCGGCCATGACCGATTTCGTGTTCATGGTGAAAGACACCTCTTACATGTACGTCACCGGGCCGGACGTGGTGAAAACCGTAACGCACGAAAGCGTAACGCACGAAGAACTGGGGGGCGCCATCACCCATTCCACCAAATCCGGCGTGGCGGACCGGGCCTTCGAAAACGACGTCGAAGCGCTGCTCATGGTCAGGCGCTTCATCAACTACTTGCCGGCCAACAACCGCCTGCCGCCGCCCCATCGCCCCACGCCCGACCGGGCCGACCGGGTTGAACCTTCCTTGGATACGCTCATTCCGGCCAATCCCAACAAGCCGTACGACATGAAAGAGTTGATTTTCAAAATTGTCGACGACACCGACTTTTTCGAAATCCAGCCCGAGCATGCCAAGAACATCATCGTCGGGTTTGCCCGAATGGAAGGCAACCCGGTGGGGATTGTCGCCAATCAACCGCTGGTGTTGGCCGGCTGCCTGGATATCAAATCGTCGATCAAGGCGGCCCGCTTCGTGCGGTTTTGCGATTCCTTTAACATCCCGATTTTGACCTTCGTCGATGTTCCCGGCTTTATGCCCGGCACGGCGCAGGAGTTTGGCGGCATCATTAAGCACGGCGCCAAGCTGCTGTATGCGTATGCCGAAGCCACGGTGCCCAAAATCACGTTGATTACGCGGAAGGCCTACGGAGGCGCTTACGACGTGATGGCGTCGAAGCACTTGCGGGGCGACGTCAACATCGCCTGGCCAACCGCCGAAATCGCCGTGATGGGTCCCAAGGGGGCCGTGGAAATCATCTTTCGCAAAGACATCGGCAACGGCCAACGAATTGCCGAGCTGACCGAAGAATACCGCACCAAGTTTGCCAACCCGTTCATTGCCGGGCATCGCGGTTACATCGACGACGTCATCATGCCGCGCCAAAGCCGCACGCGCAGTTGCCGCTCGCTGG
>Ga0335083_10007457_pt1 | contig 13512 bp, 16 predicted proteins | sample Lox_Sample_42_FD_206716 | JGI IMG/M metagenome (GOLD analysis project Ga0335083, IMG submission 206716) | Soil microbial communities from Loxahatchee National Wildlife Refuge, Florida, United States - Lox_Sample_4.2 | ecosystem: Environmental > Terrestrial > Soil > Wetlands | place: USA...
GTAACCCAGGTCTTCGCTCGGGCGGCGCTTCGCGGCAAGCGTCACCGACACCATGCGCTCGGCAATGATGTTGACCCCTGCCTCGACCTCCTCGATGGAAACTTTGTTCAGCCGCCGGACCACGCCGAGCAACCAGCCGTCGACATCCGATTGGCGCACCGCGACCAGCGCGCCCAGCGAAAGACTCTGACCGATGCCACCGGTCGCCGCGATGCGCAGTCCCGCGACGCTGCGATCCTTCACTTCCCACATCGGGTCGGTCCACGAGGACAGGCTCGCCGCCAGCGAGTCGTCCTCCACGAGCGGCTTGCGCTTGGCTCGTGGCGCCCCGGCGACCGGGAAGACTTCGATCTGCTCGGTGCCTGAGCTCGCCTCGGGAGCGTTGTCCTCGCTCGCCTTCGATGTGAGATCCTGACAGATGCGGGCGAGCCCGATCCGCACGCGTGCCGACACGGCGACCGAAGTGCGAGGGTCGCGCCGCAGATCGGACAGCGTCGATGGAGAGACCGCCGGGTGAATCTTGCGCAGCACGCCCAAACGCTGCCGGTTGATCGCCGCGACGGGGCCCTGATCGGTTGCTTCGGCGTCGTGCAGTGCTGCAACAGCGCGTTCCAACGCTTCGGAGAGAGGCGTCGTGTCAACGTAGCGTAGCATCGACCCGCGGTCGTTGCCGTTGCGGCGGATGAGCCCCGCACGACCCGCGAGATCGACGAAGAAGCCTTCCAGCGATTTCGGGATCGGATCGAGCGTCAGGCGACGGCTCCAGCCGCGAAGCTGCGAGCTGGCCCAGTCGATTTCGGCCGGCGCGAGGTTGCCGGTATTGAGCTGATGCACGAGCAGCACGTAGAGGTACTCCTGCTCGACCGACCACGGCTGTGCGCCCGTACCCGCCGCAGGCAGGGCCACCGTTTCACGTTCGCACGTGAGCTCGCAAGCGCGCAGATAGATCTGATGCAACTCCGTCCACTTCCCCGGAATCCAGCGCTCGTACTTGAAGACCCGGAGCTTCGCGTCCGTTCCGTGAAAATGCACCAGGCGGACGAAGAGCAAGGGCAGCACCGACTTCCAGCGCGTGTTGGCGCTCTGTCGCAGCGCATCCTCGAGCGCGGCCTGATACGCCAGCGTGAACGCCTGGCTCATCTCCCACAACGACTGCCAGATACGGTCGGCGAGCTTGGGCGAGCCTTCGGCATTCTCGATGTACTGCTTGATGAGCTGGCGGCGATCGGCGCCGAGCGCTGCATCGACGAACTCGATCGCCCCGATGCGCCCCAGGTCGAGCGCGGGCTGCGTCTTGCGCATCACCTCGAGAGCCCGGATGACGCTCTGTTGCCGTCCAATCACATCGAGCGCGGGCAGCGCGCGAAGCCACGCTGCCGCGGTCTTCGCGTTTTGCAGCGCATCGCTGGCATCTTTTGCCTGGGGCGTGAGGAATCCGAGCATCGACTTCATGAATACACCTGATGCACGTCTGGGGGACGCGCTCCCGCTACCGTCAGCCATTCTCGCCACCCCACGCGGGGGTGCAACGGCCAGCCGTGGCGGAACTGCAGTTTATAGCCCATAATCGGTCATGACGCAAAAGCGCGCCGCCGTAGCTTAAATTAAGACAGTGTCCTTGCGCTCTGGCCGACGTCTGCGTCCTCCTTTTGTTCTCGACATCTTTCCCATGGCGCCCGAAACACTCCTGAAGATTTGCCGTACGCTGGCGTCCGCCGTGACGGCAGGTTTCATTTTTCCCTCGGCAATCGCTTTCGCGCAGGCTCCGGCCAACGCGCCCAACCCACAGCCAAGCAAGATGGATGCCACCATTACCTCACTGCAGAAAATCGATACGACCGTCGGCGAAGGCGCGGAAGCGGTCAAGGGAAAAACCGCAGTTGTTCACTACACGGGGTGGCTTTACGACCCGTATGCTGCCGACAAAAAGGGCAAGAAATTCGACTCCTCGCTCGATCGCAAGTCGCCTTTCAGTTTCCCGCTCGGCGGCGGTCGCGTGATCGCGGGCTGGGACGAGGGTGTGGTCGGGATGCGCGTCGGCGGCCGCCGCACGCTTATCATTCCGGCGTACATGGGCTACGGCAGCCGTGGCGCGGGCGGCGTGATCCCGCCCGATGCGACGCTCCTCTTCGAGATCGAGCTCCTCGAAGTCAAGGGTTAACCGGGTCACGCCGAGTTATTGCGTTGCGCTGCGCGCGACGCGATAACTACCAATAGGTCTCGACGGTGAAATGCCCCGGCTCGCGCCGGCGATGCCGTCGCATGCCGCGTTGCTCGAGCACGACCTGCGTGTCGCGCACCATGTCGGGGTTCCCGCATAGCATCGCGTGGGCATTTTCCGCCGTCAGGGGCAGGCCCGTCCACGCCTCGAGGCGGCCGTCCATGATCGCCTCGGGAATGCGGCCTGGCAGCGCTCCGCGCTGGGTTTCGCGGCTCACGAACGGCGCGAAGCTGAAGCGTCCCGGCCGCGCATGCGCAACGCTCGCGATGACTTCTCCGTACGAAAGGTCCGCGCCGTAGCGCACGGCGTGGACGAGGACGACGCGCTCGAATCTCTCCCACGGCTCATCGGTGCGCAGGATCGACAGGAACGGTCCGAGGCCGGTGCCGGTCGAGAGACACCACAGCGTGGCCGCTTCCGGAAGCTCGCCTACGCAGAAAAACCCGTTCGCACGATCGAGCAACCATACCGGATCGTTCCCCTGAAGCGCGGCGAGCCGGGGAGAGAGAGGCCCCGCCGGCAGCACGTTGAAATAGAACTCGTGCGGGCCATGATCGGGCGGGTTGACGAAGGAATACGGGCGGCCGAGCATCGGTTCCTTCGAACCTGGCGGCGCGGGCAGCGCGAGGCGGGCAAACTGACCTGCGACGAAGCTCACTTCGGGGGCCGCGATGCGCAGCGTAACGAGGCGCTCGGTCCAAAGCCGCTTGTCGACCACTCTGCCTTCGATCCACTTGCTCATGCGCTGCGAGACGTGTTGCTAAAATTGCGATTATGCCAGCGGCGAGCAACGCGATTTTCGCCGTGGGCGACCGGGTTCATCTGCGGCGCCCGCGCTTTTCCGACAGCGCGAGCTTCGTCGCGGCGGTCCGCGCTAGCCGGTCGCTGCACGCCGACTGGGTCCAGGCGCCGAAATCCGCCACGCGTTTTGCGGCCTATGTGCGACGCTTCGCGGGTCCGAAATCGAAGGCGCTCGCGTCGGCGACCCACGTGGGCTTGCTCGTTTGCCGGATCGAGGACGATGCGCCGGTCGGCGTGTTCAACCTGAGCGAGATCGTGCACGGCGCATTCTGGAGCGCCTATCTCGGCTACTACGCGCTTGCGCCGCATGCCGGGCGCGGTTACATGGCCGAGGGATTGGCACTGACGCTGCGCATCGCGTTCCGGAAGCTCAAGCTGCATCGAATCGAGGTCAACGTTCAGCCGGGCAATCGGCGCTCGCTCTCGCTCGTGCGCGCCGCCGGCTTTACCCGCGAGGGTTTCTCGCGCCGCTACGTGAAGATTGCGGGGCGCTGGCGCGACCACGAGCGCTGGGCCATGCTGGTCGAGGATTGGCGGCGCGGCGCGCGATGAGCGAGCCCGGAGTCCGGACGATCGTCGTGTCGGCGGCGCTGGCGGCAACGGCTTGTGCCGGCGGGGAGTACCGTCTCGACGCACCGCGCAGCGCCGCCGGCGTCGAAATCGCGCCCTACGGCATTCACGAGGAGTGCGTCGAGCTCGCTCGTGGCGAGCGCATCGGCTATTACTTCGCGAGCGCGGCGCCGGTCGAGTTCAACATCCATTACCATGACGGCGCCGCGGTGATCCTGCCGATCGTGCGGGAGAAGGTTCGAGACGATGCCGGCGACTTCACCGCGGATCGAAAGGAGATCTATTGCCTGATGTGGGAAGCCGGTGTGCAACCGACCATTCTCGAGTATCGCATCCGACCGCTTGCTCCGCGCTGACAGCGGCACAGCGCGGCGCTTCTGCTCGCGCGCTGGAGCGAAGCGCTAGCCTGCTAGAGCTCCTGATACGAATATGTCCGACCGTGCTCGACCTCGCCGAGCACGAGCTTGTCCGCGATCTTGGTCGCCACGACGTCGGGCGGCACGAGCCGGCCTTGGCTGTGGAAATCGCGAAACATGTCCACGCACGGAAGCACGTCGGGAGATTGCGAGCGCGCGAAGAGCTGCATCTCCGTGTCGATGATGCCGGGCCGAAGGCTGATCGCGCGAAACCCTGGCCCCGTCTGTTCCACCGCGAGCGCGCGGGTTAGCATCTCCAGTCCCGCCTTGGCCACGCAATACAAGCTCTCGCCGGGCAGTGCATTCTGAGCCGCGCCCGAGGATACGTTGATTACGCGGCACGGCAGCTTCGCATCGGCGAACACGCGGCAGAAGAGGTTCACGAGCGCAACGGGCGCGACGAGATTCGCGGCGAGCGCGGCGGCGCCCGCCCCTGCATCGAGCTTCCCCAACACGCCGACCGGCCCGGCCGTCGCCGCATTGTTGATGAGGCAGACCGATTCCGGCTTCGCCTCGGCAATCGCGCGAAAGGGCGATGCCAGCGCTTCGTCGATGCTCGCCGCCTCGCTCAAATCGACGCGCGCGAAGTGATAGCGCTCGCCGCCGAGTCGCGTACTCGTGCGCCGGCCCACGCCAAGCACCGAGTAGCCGCGCTCGAGGAGCGTGGCGGCGAGCGATTCTCCCAACCCGCGCGACACTCCGGTTACGATCGCCGTGTGCATGCCATTTTTCTCCTCAGCGATGGGTTCCGAGCGACAGCGCGATCACCACGACGACGATGATCGCGAGCACCAGCAGCGTCACCTTGATCCAGCTCTTCGGGTACTCGCCGCGGATGGCGCCGGTGAAGCCGTTCATCACGGCCTGGAACGCCCGCGAACCGAAGGTATAGCTCAGCAGCCAGACGGGGGCGAGGATGTGCTTGAAGGTCTGCGCGGAATAGTTCGCGCGGACATCGAGATTGCGATAGGTGTCGCCGGGGATCTGAGCCGCGCACATCTGGCGGAGCTTCGCATCCATCGCGTCGCGCGAGGCTTTTGCCGCGGCGATGAGATCGATCTGGTAACGTTCGACCACCCAGCCCGCGACATAGCCCGCGTCGTAGGACTTCAGCTCCGTCGTCGGAAACGGCTCGATGCCGCGCACGAGCTCGGGATGCACTCCGACTGAGGCGCAAACGAGATCGTCGTCGAAGAAGTGCTCGAGGCGCCCTGCGGCGGGCTCCCAGCGTACGTGCTGGACCTGCCGCGATTGCGTGCGTCCGCTGCCGTCGGTGTAGGTTTCGGTGGTGTAGTAGTAATGACCCGCTTCCGCGGTCCAGGTCGCGTCGACCTTCGCGTCGAAGGTCCAGTACGGAAGGTAGATGCCTTTCACGGTGTCGGTGAGCGCGCGGCGCTTGAGCGCGTTCGGCGCGAGCCAGAGCTTCGAATACCAGGCGCGGATGCCGTCGCGCGCCTTGTCCTCGGCAATCTTGAAAGGGAGAAGGCTCTCCGGACGGAAGGAGCCCTTGCTCTGCTCGTAGGGCACGAGCTGGGCCGAGCCGCAGAACTCGCAGCGCTGCGCCTGGCGCGCGGGGTCGAGCACCGAGATGGCCTGGCAGCTCTGACACTTCACGTAGCGTTTCTCGATCTGCCAGCCGCGCTGATCGTCGCTCACGCTGCGCAGCGCTGCGACCAGATCGTGCTCGACGATCTTGCCGGTGTCCCTGTCGAGCTTCGCCGGGGAAACGGTGCCGCAGAAGGGGCACACGAGCGCCTGCTTGCCGGGGTTCCAGACTGCCTCCGCGCCGCACGCCGGGCAGGAATACTTTTGCTCCGCCGCGATCTCGGATGCAGCCGCGGACGGATCGGTCATCGCAGTGTGAACGCGGATCGAAGCTTCAATGGATCAGGTAGCCCATCACGCGCCACACGCCGTCGGCCTCCCGCTCCAGCGTGACAGTCTCGCGCACCTTCGACCCATTCGAGTATTCAGTCTCGAAGAGAACCTGGGCATATTCTCCGTCGGGTCCGCCCGGAAGCTTCGTATCGAAACGCGTCGCAAGGGCCGTCCGGTTGAGCGGCTGGCCGACCGGCCCACGCGCACTGGCGAGCGCTTCGCGCCAGGTCGTCTCGTCGAGTTGCTCCCGGAACTTCTTGCTCGCGGCGGCCCGGGCCGCGTCGGCGTCCCCCTTGTCGGTCAGGAGCAGCCAGCTACGCGCCGCGTTTTGCGCCGAGGTCGCCCGCGGGTCCTGCGCCTGGGCGTTCGTGGCCACGAGGCCCACGAGGCAAACGGCCACGAACAGGAGCAAGCGGCAGGATACCAGGCGCGCGATCATCGAAACGCTCAGGAGTGCAGGAATTGATCGACCGCCGCGCGCGTGACGCGCCACTGCGTGCCGATCTGCTTGCCCTTGAGGTCGCCCTTCTGCAAGCTGACCATGACGTCCGACTCGGTCACCCCGAGCAGCTGCGCGACTTGGGCGGGGGTGAAGAGCTCCGGCGCGACCGCAGCAGTCTGCGCCGCCGCGCTCGCTGCGGGACCCTGAACTCCAGGCGTCGACTGCCCGCCGAGGATGCCGCCGGTCTGATTCATCATCTGCTGCGCCATCGCCATGCCAACCGCCATCTGCGCGCCGAGGCCGCCCACGCCGCCGCCGTCGGTCTTCTCCAGTCCTTGCGCCATCTGGAACTTGACGTAGTCGTTGAGGTTGCCCACCGCCGCCATGCTCGAGCGCTTGTCGATCGCCTGCTCGACCTCAGCGGGCACCGAGACGTTCTCGACGACGAAGCTCGTCACCTGCAGACCGTACTTCGACGTCGTTTGCGGATTGATGAGCGGCAACAACGCTTCTCCGAGCTCGGCGTAGCGCGCGGCGACGTCGAGAGCGGGGATCTTCGAGGCGGCGAGCGCTTCGGAGAACACACTCACGATGCGCGAGCGCATCGTGTCATTGAACTCGTCGAGGCGGAAATGATCGTCGGTTCCGGCAACCTCCTTCAGGAACAGTTTGGGGTCGACGATCTTGAAATCGTAGATCCCGAAGGCGCGCAGGCGCACGACGCCGAAGTCCTGGTCGCGCATCATCACCGGATTCGCCGTTCCCCACTTGTTGCCGGTGAAAAGCCGCGTGATGACGTAGTACACGTCGGCCTTGAACGGGCTTTCCAGGCCGTACTTCCAGCCCTTGAGATCGGAGAGCACCGGGATGTTGTCGGTAGTGAGCGTGTACTTGCCCGGACCGAAGGTGTCGCCGAACTGGCCTAGATAGATGAATTGCGCGATCTGCGATTCGCGCACGATCAACTGTGCGCCGCGCTTGATCTCCTTGTCGTCGTCGGGGAAGCGATAGGAGAGCGTGTCGCGCGAATCATCGGTCCACTCGATGATGTCGATGAACTGCTTGCTGATGAAATCGAGGATCGCCATGGTGGCCTGCGTCGTCTGTCGTATCGAGGCTATTTGCTCGTCGCGGAAAGTTTCTTCGCTTCCGCTTCGCCCTTGTTGATCTCTTCCTGGATGCGCGCGAGCGGGATCGCGCCGGGAACGGTCGTCCCGTCGGCGAATACGAGGGTGGGTGTCGCTCCGATGTGCATGCGCTGACCGAGCGCCGCGGTTTCGGCGATCGGCGTCGGGCAGTTGCCCGGGTTGTTGGGAAGCTTGCCGCTCGCGAAGAACTCATCCCACGCCTTGCCGCGGTCCTCGGCGCACCAGAGGATCGCGGACTTGCGCGAGGAGTCCGGGTGTAGCGAGTCGATCGGGTACAGGAAGGTGTAGATCGTCACGTCGTCGAGCTTCCTGATATCGCCTTCGAGCTTCTTGCAGAATGGACAGTCCGCGTCGGCGAAGATCGCCATCCTGCGCGCGCCGTTGCCCCTCACGCGCTTGAAGGCGAGTTCGAGCGGCAGCGAATCCCAGGACACCTGCGTGAGCTTGCGCAAGCGTGCATCGGTGAGATTTTCCTTGGTGTCGGCGTTGAACACCGAGCCCACCATCACGTAGGTGACCTTGGCGTCGGTATAGACGAGCCGATCGTCGAACTGCACCTCGTAGAGCCCGAAATACGGCGACTTGCTGACGTTGCTGATGGCTGCGCCCGGAAATTTCGTCTCGATGAGCTTCTTGACCGCGGCCGCTTCCGGTGTCGAGGAGTCGGACTTCGCGGCGTCGTGAGCGAACGTGGCGCCCCCCAGCGCGAGACACAGCCCTAGCAGCGGGACCTGAAACCAGCGAAAGCGCATTACAGACTCCGGGGCGACGAGCAGGGGGCGACAGTGTAGCAGGATGGAGCGCCGCGGGCTAAGATCACTTAGCGCAGCGCCGGCTGCGCGAGGAGCCGCCTGAGCGGCGCCATCGACGCGACCGCGCGCATGCCCTCGTTGCGCAGGAACATGAGCGCCGGCGCATCGAAGAGCCGCATCAGACCGTCGGTGACAAGCTGCATCGCCGCGACGGGCAAGGCTCGCTTGCGCTCGTAGCGCTCGAGGAGGATTCGTGCGCCTGCGTCGGCGACCGGGCCCCGATGCGCGAGCACCCCGGCCAGCATTGCGGCGTCACCGAAGCCGAGATTCACCCCCTGACCGGCGAGCGGGTGAACGCCGTGGGCTGCGTCGCCGACCAGCGCGAAGCGATGCGCAATGATCGACGGCATCCTGAGAAAGGACAGCGGGAAGCCTGCGGCCGGCGTGATCGCGCGGAGCTCACCCAAAGCGCGTCCACCCGCGGACGCGACGCGCGCGGCGAGCGCGGCCGCATCGAGCGCGATGAGTTCCTTGGCGAGCGCTTCGGGCGCCGACCAGACGATCGACATCCGCCGGCCGGGCATTGGCAGCCATGCGAGCACGCCGCGATCCGCAAGGAACCACTGGAAGGCACAACCGCGATGAGTCCTCTCGGTGGCGAAATTGGCGACCACCGCCGTCTGGCCGTAGGCGCGCGGCTCATGGCTGATGCCCGCCTCCTTGCGTGTCCATGAGCGCAGACCGTCGGCGCCCACGACGAGGCGGGCCTGGAGCACACGCCCGCCGGCGAGCGAGAGCTCGGCAGCGCCCGCGTGCCAGGCCAACGCGGCCGGTTCGCAGGGGGCAAGCACGTCGATGCGCTGGCCGGCGCGAGCCGCGCCGATGAGCGCCGCCATCAGCTCGCGATGCTCGACGATCCAGGCGAGAGCCCTTTCGCCCAGGTCGTAGGCGCTGAACTCGATTCGACCGCTCGCATCGCCACGAACATCCATCGTCTCGACTTCGGCGATACGCTCGCGGGGCAGGCGCTGCCACACCCCGAGCCGGTGCAGGAATTCCGCGCTGCCGGGACTGATCGCATAAACGCGCTCGTCCCAATCATCCTCGGTCGCGCGGCGCTCCGCGACGCCCAGATTGCTCCGGTCAAGCAGCGCCACGGCAAGACCTTCGCGTGCGAACGCCGTGGCGAGCGCCAGTCCCACGGGCCCCGCGCCGAGGATCGCCGCATCGTACTCGCCGTCCGACTCCGGTGCGTGCGCCTTGCGTCCGCTGGTCACTTTCCCTCCAGGACCTCGATCACCAAGTGTTCATTGGTATAGATGCACAACTCGGCCGCGATCGTGAGGGCTTCCTTGACGATCTCGGCCGCCGAAAGCTCGGTGTGAGCGAGGAGCGCCCGTGCCGCAGCCTGCGCATACGCGCCTCCGGAGCCGATCGCAACGATGCCGTGCTCGGGCTCGAGCACGTCGCCCGAACCGGTGATGATGAGCGAGGCGGTCGCGTCGGCCACCGCGAGCATCGCTTCGAGGCGGCGCAGCACGCGGTCCGAGCGCCAATCCTTCGCGAGTTCAACGGCCGCCCGCTGCAGATGCCCCTGATGCTTCTCGAGCTTCGCCTCGAAGCGCTCGAAGAGCGTGAAGGCGTCCGCGGTTGCGCCGGCGAAGCCGGCGAGCACGCGATCGTCGTAGATGCGCCGGACCTTGCGCGCGGTGGCCTTGACGACGACGTTGCCCAGCGTCACCTGGCCGTCGCCCCCGAGCGCCACGCTGGCGCCGCGGCGCACCGAAAGAATCGTCGTTCCGTGGTAGGTTTCCATCGTGCAGGCCGCTGCGCGTGACGGGCGCGGACTGTCTCGAAGGTTCTGGCAGCTACTGCGACTTCTTGACGAAGTGGCGCGGCGAAATGCCGATCAGGAGCAGCAGCGCGCGGATGATCGGGGTCGCTCCCGAGATCTGGACGGTCTTGTTCTGACTCTCGGCGCGTCCGATCGCATTGAGCAGGGCGCCCGCGCAAACGAAGTCGATGCGATCGAGCGCTGTCATGTCGATGGGAATGACGTTGCGCCCTTCGCGAAACTCGGCGAACTTCCCGAGCTGCGGGTCGCTGGGACCGAGCATGGTTCCCTGCCACGCGAGCGCGTCCTGAGCTGCTGTGACCACCGGCAACGGATCCGTGGCGGGCGCGGGGGCCGCAATGCTCGGGCTCGGTGGCGGCTCCCAGGAGGGCGGCGAAACCTCGAAGGCCACCGCGAAGTCCACCGCGCGATCTTCGAAGACCGCGCGATCGTTTTGCCACTGCAGCAGCTCCAGCAGCAGCATCCAATAGCCCTCGCCGGCGTCGCGACCCTTGCTCACCGCCTGTTCGAGCGCCTTCCGGATCTTTTCGGGGTGCTGCAATACGAGCGCGTACTGTCGCTTGCGCAGCTTGCCGAGCGCATCTGCGAGGAGGCGCGTACCCGCATCATCGGCGCCCGTAAGCGAGGCAAGATCCAGCCGAACGTGCTGCTGCTTCTCGGTTGCAGCCAGCATGTTGCTGATCTGCGCCGCGTTGGCCGCCGTCAATTTTCCCGGCAGGGCGAAATATCCGCTGGCCGGCGGACGCGCCGCGTCCGCCTTGGCGCCCCGCTCTTTGCCGGCGGCCCCGCGCTCTTCCCAGCCTGGCGCCGAACGCTCGAAGGCCACCACGTATTGGAGGGCGAACTGATCGAACGCAGCACGGTCGCCGGCGCGCTGCAGCAGGTCAAACAGAGCGAGCCACGCCAGGGGCGAGAAGCGTGCATCCTCGTCGCTCGCCACGCCCTGCTCCAGAAGCTCTCGGGCTTGCTGCGCTTGGCCGCTCGCGAAGAGCAGGGCCGCGTTCTCGAGCACGGCGCACAGGCCGGGATTCGTTTCTGCGACCTGAATGCTCGGCGCGCCGCCCTGGTTCCAGTCGATCAGGCTTGGCGGTCCGGTAAGCGTGATGTCGCGTTCGCGCTCCTCCGCGGTCTGCGGCGCGGCCTGCTTCGGAACGGTGCGGACACGCGCCTTGGCGGCGTCGGCGAGCTCACGAGCCGACGCCGGCCCGCGCGCGGCGGGCCTGCGGGCATCGTGCTGCGGCGTCAGCTCTGGCTTGGGCCTCGCCTCGGCGGGTTTGTCTTTGCCGGGCGAAGGCTTGTTGAACAACGAAAACGCCATCGGGCGGGATGCTCTTCGCGGGGAAGCGGGGTGGGAATTATGTTCCGTTCCACCGTGCCCAACAAGCCGGACCGCCTAGCGCCCGGTCAGGCGTGCGTGAGATGGACCGTCGCTGCCTCACGCTGAGCGAGGTTTGCCGCGGCGAAGTCCCAGTCGGCGATCCGGTCGAGCACGGCATCGACATAGTCGGCGCGCCGGTTCTGATAATCGAGATAGTAGGCGTGCTCCCAGACGTCGACGGTCAGCAGCGGGACCTGGCCGTCCGCGAGAGGTGACTCCGCATTGGCGGTCTTGACAACCTTCAGTGCGTCGCCCTCCGCGACCAGCCACACCCAGCCGCTGCCGAACTGGGCTTGCGCCGCCTTGGCGAAATCCTTACGAAAGCCTTCGTAGCTGCCAAAGGTCGCTGCGATGCGGTCGGCGAGCTCGCCTTTCGGACGCCCGCCCCCCTTCGGGTTGAGCGAGCGCCAGTAGAAATTGTGGTTCCATGTCTGGCCAGCGTTGTTGAAAACCTCAGCCTTGTCGGAGCGGCCAGCCGTCGCCGCGATGATCTGCTCGAGCGGCCGGCTCTCGAGATCGGTGCCCGCGACCAGGCGATTCAGATTCTCGACGTAGGTGCGATGATGCTTGCCGTAATGGAAACCGATCGTGCGGGCCGAGATGACGGGAACCAGCGCGTCGTCGGCGTACGGCAATGCGGGAAGCGTAAACGGTTGCGGCATGGTGATTCTCCTCTTCGCTTGCTACAATCAAATCGACACTTCCGCCCGGCGGGAGTTCGCGGGCCGACCGAAGTGCCTCGAAGTTCCTTTAGACGGCTGAAGGAGCCACACAAATGAAAAATCCGCTTGATTCGCTTTGGGGGACGATCATCTCCGGCCTGGTGCTCACGGTGATCCTCTACTTCGTAGTAAAGAGCATTGTCGGCATTCCCGGCTGAGGGAGGAGGCGGTCATGGATTATGTTCCGGCACTGGCGCGGTGGATCCACTTCATGGCTGGCGTGATGTGGATCGGCCTGCTCTACTATTTCAACTTCGTGCAGGTTCCGGCGCTGAAGGCCGCCACGGCAGACGGCACCGCGGCGGGCATCACCAAGCACGTCGCGCCGCGCGCGCTGCTGTATTTTCGCTGGGCGGCGGTCGTCACCTGGTTAGCGGGCGCGGCGCTCCTCGGCGATCAGTTCGTGAATGCCTTTCTGCTCCGCGGCGGCATGGCGGGAATCGGCGTCGGGGCCTGGCTCGGCACCATCATGCTGTTCAACGTCTGGGTCCTGATCTGGCCGAACCAGCAGAAGATTCTCGGGTTGAAGCCGGCCACGGACGAAGAGAAGAACAAGGCTCGGCGCGTCGCGTTTCTCGCCTCGCGAACCAATACCGCGCTCTCGATCCCGTTGCTCTTCTTCATGGCAGGCGGCTGGTCGCACCGGGCGCTCTTCGGTCTTTAATTTCGCCGCCTGAAAGCAAAAACGGCCCGGTGTCTGCCGGGCCGTTCGCTTTTGTGCTCCCACGGATCCGGTTGCCGATCAGTCCCCGTAGAGCTTCTGCACCCGCTCGCGGCGTTCCTGCGCCTCGAGCGACAAGGTCGCGGTCGGCCGCGCCAGGAGCCGCGCGATCCCGATCGGCTCGCCCGTCTCCTCACAATAACCGTAGCTTCCATCCTCGAGCATCCGCAGCGACTTCTCGACCTTCTTGAGGAGCTTGCGCTCGCGATCGCGCGTGCGCAGCTCGAGCGTATATTCCTCTTCGAGCGTCGCGCGGTCGGAGGGGTCGGTCGTGATCTCGTTCTCCCGCAGGTGCTGACCGGTGTCGTCGGCGTTGTTGAGGAGCTGTGCCCGCAGTTCGAGAAGCCGCTGCCTGAAGAACGCGCGCTGGGCCTCGTTCATGTAATCCTTCTCGCCCTGCTTGAGCAGCTCCTGCTCGGTCAGTTCCTTGGACTTCTTGGCTCCGCCGGCGCTTTCCGCACTCCGGCTGCCGCTCGCAGGCGCCGCCGACCGCGCCGCGTTGCGACGTCCCTTGGTTGCGTTTGCTTGTGCCATAAGTCGGTCTGTCCCGTTCTGCTCGTTTTTGTGAAACCTGGCCCCTAGCCGAGGGGCTCCAACAAACCGCGAAT
>Ga0335083_10007458_pt1 | contig 13511 bp, 11 predicted proteins | sample Lox_Sample_42_FD_206716 | JGI IMG/M metagenome (GOLD analysis project Ga0335083, IMG submission 206716) | Soil microbial communities from Loxahatchee National Wildlife Refuge, Florida, United States - Lox_Sample_4.2 | ecosystem: Environmental > Terrestrial > Soil > Wetlands | place: USA...
ATCGAAAACGTCGAGGTTGGAGGCGATGTGCTCGGGTTCGGCCGACCGGAAGATGACCGCATTACCCAGCTGCAGGTTCCATCGCAGCAGGATCTGTGCGGGTGTCTTGCCGTATTCGGCGGCGACTGAGGTCACTGTCGAGTTGTCCATCAGCCTGCCCAGCGCCAGCGGGGTGTAGGACTGCGTGACGACGTTGTGCTGCGCATTGGCTTTGCGCATCTCGTCTTGGTTGAGCAGCGGGTGCAGCTCGATCTGGTTGACCGCCGGGGTGACGAAGGTGAGCTCGGTGACTATCTGCACGTGCTCTTCGGTGAAGTTGGACACGCCGATCGAGCGGGCCTGCCCCCTGGCCTGACATTGGATCAAGCCGCCGAAAGAATCCGGATACTGACCAAGCGACGGGGCCGGCCAATGGACGAGGTAAAGGTCGACGTACTCGAGGCCCAGCCGTTCCAGGCTGGCTTCGCAGGCTCCCTGCGCAATGGTGAAACCCTGGTCGGCAGTGGCCAGCTTGGTGGTGACGAACAGCTCCGCACGCGGAATCCCGGAGGCCGCGATCGCGCGGCCGACGGCGGCTTCATTGCCGTAGGCCGTGGCGGTGTCGATGAGCCGGCAGCCCATTTTCAGCGCGGCTGACACCGCGCGTTCGGCTTGCTCGTCGGAAAGTCCCGCGACGCCGAGGCCGAGCACCGGCATGGTGTTCTCGTCATTGAGAGCTATGGAAGGGACGGCGGCGCCCGACTCGCCAGTCAACGTCATTCACCTGCCTGTGGAATTAAGGGTTCGTGGGTCGTGACCAAGCTTTCCTTGGCGCTCAGCTCGCGCCGACTTGGCGAACCACGATATTACCGAGTTGAATATGCCACCTAAGCAACACCTGGGCGGGTGTCTGCCGACATTTTTCGGTAACCTGCGTGGCCGTGCGGCCCCGAGGCCGGATCTTGCCGGTTTGGTCACCACGTAGAGTTGGTCGCGGGGCACGTCGGAAATCGGCAACAGTTCGCCCGGTCTGGGGCGCAGCGCCGCAGTTACCGACGGCGGGTAGCGAATGACCGCCGTTCCGAGTGGCCAATGGACCGCAGAAGGGGTCAGCCATGACAAAGAGTCTGCCAGGCGCGCCGGCTCTCAACCTTGGGGCAAAAGCCGCGCCGATGCGGTGGACGAGCCGCTTACAGGGCAAGATCGCTACCGTCGGGACCAAGGTCATTCCGTGGATCCCGGATCCTGCCAAGCGGGCGCTGTCGGGTGGTCGTTCGGTGATCGTCGACGGCAACACGCTCGATCCCACCCTGCAGCTGATGCTGCAGGGTCTGCGCCTGGCCGGCATCGACGGCCTGGCCGTGGACGACGACCCGGCCGCCTCCCGCGCCCAGATGCGCGAGACGATCCTGCAGCTTCCCGGCCCGCAGATCCACGTCGACGTCGACGAGCTGTCGATACCGGGCCCCGCAGGTGACATCCCGGCTCGCCACTACCGCCCCGCCGGCGACGCGCCCGCGCCGCTGCTGGTCTTCTACCACGGGGGTGGCTGGGCGATCGGCGACCTGGACACTCATGACGCCCTGTGCCGGTTGACCTGCCGCGACGCCGGTGTCCACGTGCTGTCGATCGACTACCGGCTGGCGCCCGAGCATCCGGCACCGGCCGGGCTGGACGACGCCTACGCCGCCTTCCTGTGGGCCCACGAGCACGCCGCCGAGCTCGGCGCGATTCCGGGGCAGGTCGCGGTCGGCGGAGACAGCGCGGGAGGCAACCTGGCGGCGGTGGTGTGCCTGCTGGCCCGCGATCGGGGCGGGCCGCTTCCGGTGCTGCAGTGGCTGCTCTACCCGAGGACCGACTTCACCGCACACACCCGGTCGATGAGCCTGTTCGCCACCGGATTCTTCCTGACCAAGCGGGATATGGACTGGTTCCACGCCCAATATCTGCGGGGCACGGACTTGGATCCGGCAGATCCGCGGTTATCGCCGTTGCTGGCCGACTCGCTGTCCGGGCTGCCGCCGGCGCTGATCTCGGTCGCGGGGTTCGACCCGTTGCGCGACGAGGGCGAGAGCTACGCGACGGCGCTGCGGGCGGCCGGCACTCCGGTCGACCTGCGTTACATGGGCTCGCTGACGCACGGCTTCACCAATTTGTTCCCGCTGGGAGGCGGCAGCGCTGAGGGCACGACCGAGCTGATCTCGGCGCTGCGAGCGCACCTGACCCGGGTCTGAGCTTGCTGTTCGCCGGCGCCGGTACTCTAGAGGCGCCGCCGCCCTATTGCGGTCGGGACAAGCAGACACCGAAGGATCAGCAAACCTGTGGCCGACAAAAAGAAGCGTCCCCAGCAGCGACTCGACCTGAAGAACCCGGACGGCAAATTCGGCCGGTTGATCCAGATCGGGGGCACCGCGATCGTGGTGATCTTCCTGGTCTCCGTCGTCTTCTACATCGTGACGTCGAACAAAGACAAGAAGCCGCCCACGCCGGCCGCCGGCGCCGGCCAGGTGGACACGGTGCGGGTGCAGACGGACAAGCTGGTCACCAAGCCCGGGACGACCGACCCCAAAGCCGTGATGTTGATGTACGAGGATTTTCTCTGCCCGGTCTGCGGTGATTTCGAGCGGTCCTTCGGGCCGACGGTGGCCAGGCTGATCGACATCGGCGCCATTGCCGGCGACTACGCAATGTTGGCCATTCTCGATGACCCAGTGACCCACAACGACTATTCGTCACGTGCGGCCGCAGCGGCCCTGTGCGTGAACGACGAGTCCAACGACGCGTTCCGCCGTTTCCACACCCACCTGTACAAAAAGGGCGTCCAACCCGCCGAGGGCAGCCGCAGCTTTCCGGACAACGCGTGGCTGATCGAAAACGCGCGCGAGTCCGGTGTCAATGTCGGACCCGGCGCCAAGGTCCCGGACTGCATCAACAGCGGCAAGTACCTCGGCAAGGTCGCCGGGGCCGCCGCGGCCGCCAAGGTGAGAGAAACCCCGACGATCCTGATCAACGGCGAGCGGTATTACCCGTCGAATCCGCAGGATCTCGTCGCCAAGATCAAGGCGATCGTGGGAGACGTGCCGGGCATTGACACGGCCGCCGCTCCCGCGGCGTCGTGACCGCTTCGGCGGCGGCCGAACCCGGCGAAGCAACGGCCGAGGCGCCAGTTGCGGCCCGCTCGGCGCGGGTGCCCGCGAGCAGCGCCTGGGCTGTGCTGATCGCGGGGGTGGTCGGCTTGGCGGCCTCGCTGACGCTGACGGTGGAAAAGATCGACATCCTGATCAACCCGTCGTATCGGCCGTCGTGCAACTTGAACCCGATCCTGTCGTGCGGTTCGGTGATGGTCCGGCCGCAGGCGTCGGTACTGGGGTTTCCCAACCCGCTGCTGGGCATCGTCGCGTTCACCGTGGTGCTGGTAACCGGGGTGCTAGCGGTATCGAAAGTCGCTCTGCCCCAATGGTATTGGGTTGGCCTGCTGATCGGGACCCTGGCCGGTGTGGGCTTCGTGCACTGGCTGATCTTCCAGAGTCTGTACCGCATCGGAGCGCTGTGCCCGTACTGCATGGTGGTCTGGGTGGTCACCATCTCGTTGCTGGTGGTGGTCGCGTCCATCGTGTTTCGTCCGTTGCTCGAAAGCGGTACCAGCCGGGTCAGCGCGGTGGGACGGGTGTTCTACCAATGGCGATGGTCGTTCGCGACGTTGTGGTTCACTGCGGTGTTCCTGCTGATCATGGTGCGATTCTGGAACTATTGGTCGACACTTCTGTAAACGTGCCGAAAGCAAACGCGACGGCGAGGGCAAGGGGCCGCAGATGATCTCGAAAGTGCTGGTGGCCAATCGCGGCGAGATCGCGATCCGCGCCTTTCGGGCGGCCTACGAGCTGGGTATCGCCACGGTGGCCGTCTATCCGTACGAGGACCGCAATTCGCAGCACCGGCTCAAGGCCGACGAGTCCTACCAGATCGGCGAGACCGGTCACCCGGTGCGCGCCTACCTGTCGGTCGACGAAATCGTCGACACCGCGTTGCGCGCAGGCGCCGACGCGGTCTACCCCGGCTACGGCTTCCTGTCGGAGAACCCGAATTTGGCCGCGGCGTGCGCGGCCGCGGGCATCACCTTCGTCGGCCCCGGCGCCGACGTGCTGCGCCTGACCGGAAACAAGTCCCGGGCCATCGCCGCGGCGCGCGAAGCCGGCCTGCCGGTACTGAGGTCGTCGGCACCGTCGGCCTCGGTCGACGAGCTGGTGTCGGCCGCGACGGCAATGCGGTTTCCGTTGTTCGTCAAGGCGGTTGCCGGTGGTGGTGGGCGGGGCATGCGCCGGGTCACCGACCCCGCCGCGCTGGCCGAGGCGATCGAGGCAGCCAGCCGAGAAGCCGAATCCGCGTTCGGGGACCCGACGGTCTACCTCGAGCAGGCGGTGCTCAAGCCGCGCCACATCGAGGTGCAGATTCTGGCGGACAACTACGGCAACGTGATTCACCTCTACGAGCGCGACTGCAGCGTGCAGCGCCGCCACCAGAAGGTCATCGAGCTGGCGCCCGCACCGAACCTGCGCCCCGAGTTGCGCGACAAGATGTGTTCCGACGCCGTCGCTTTCGCCCGGCACATCGGCTACAGCTGCGCCGGTACGGTGGAGTTTCTGCTGGCCGAAGACGGCGAGTACGTCTTCATCGAGATGAATCCGCGCATTCAGGTCGAGCACACCGTGACCGAGGAGATCACCGACGTCGACCTGGTCTCCAGCCAGTTGCGCATCGCCTCCGGGGAGACACTCGACGGCCTGGGTCTGCGGCAGGAGGACATCCGGCCGCACGGCGCGGCACTGCAGTGCCGGATCACCACCGAGGACCCGGCCAACGGCTTTCGGCCCGACACCGGCCGGATCAGCGCGCTACGTACCCCCGGCGGTGCCGGAATCCGCCTGGACGGCAGCACCAACCTGGGCGCCGAGATCAGTGCACACTTCGACTCCATGCTGGTCAAGCTGACCTGTCGGGGCCGCGACCTCGCTACCGCGGTGGCGCGGGCGCGCCGGGCGATAGCGGAGTTCCGGATCCGCGGGGTCTCGACGAATATCCCGTTCCTGCAAGCGGTTCTGGACGACCCCGACTTCCAGGCCGGCCGCATCACCACGTCGTTCATCGACGAACGACCGCAATTGACCACCGCGCGCGCGTCGGCCGACCGCGGCACCAAGATCCTCAACTATCTGGCCGATGTCACCGTCAACCATCCGCACGGCGCGCGGCCGGCCACGGTGTACCCGCACGACAAGCTGCCCGACATCGATCTGGAGGTGCCCCCGCCCGCCGGGTCCAAGCAACGTCTGGTCGAGCTGGGGCCGGAGGGTTTCGCGCGTTGGATGCGGGAGTCGCCGGCGGTGGGCGTCACCGACACGACGTTCCGGGACGCCCACCAATCGCTGCTGGCGACCCGGATACGCACCAGCGGCCTGGTGATGGTGGCGCCGTATATCGCGCGCACGGTGCCGCAGCTGCTGTCCATGGAGTGCTGGGGCGGTGCGACGTACGACGTGGCGCTGCGCTTCCTCAAAGAGGATCCCTGGGAGCGGCTGGCAGCGCTGCGTGAGGCGATGCCCAATATCTGCCTGCAGATGCTGTTGCGGGGCCGCAACACGGTCGGTTACACGCCGTATCCGGAACTCGTCACGTCGGCGTTCGTAGCAGAGGCGACGGCCACCGGCATCGACATTTTCCGTATCTTCGACGCGCTCAACAACGTCGAGGCGATGCGCCCGGCCATCGACGCTGTGCGCGAAACCGGTTCTGCGATAGCGGAAGTCGCGATGTGCTACACGGGTGATCTGGCCGATCCAGGCGAGAACCTCTACACCCTGGACTACTACCTGAAGCTGGCCGAGCAGATCGTGGACGCCGGCGCGCACGTGCTAGCCATCAAGGACATGGCCGGGCTGCTGCGGCCGCTGGCGGCAAAGGCGTTGGTGGGTGCGCTGCGCAGTCGCTTCGAGCTGCCGGTGCACGTGCACACTCACGACACTCCGGGCGGTCAGCTGGCGAGCTACGTGGCCGCCTGGCAAGCCGGCGCCAATGCCGTCGACGGCGCGGCCGCCCCGATGGCCGGAACCACCAGCCAGCCCGCGCTGAGCTCGATCGTCGCCGCCGCCGCGCACACCGACTACGACACCGGCCTGTCGCTGTCCGCGGTGTGCGCGCTGGAGCCCTACTGGGAGGCGTTGCGAAAAGTGTACGCGCCCTTCGAATCCGGCCTGCCCGGGCCGACCGGCCGGGTCTATCGGCACGAGATCCCGGGCGGCCAGTTGTCGAACCTGCGTCAGCAGGCCATCGCGCTGGGGTTGGGAGACCGGTTCGAGGAGATCGAGGATGCATACGCCGGTGCCGATCGGATACTGGGCAGGCTGATCAAGGTGACCCCGTCCTCGAAGGTGGTCGGTGACCTGGCACTGGCGCTGGTCGGCGCCGGGATAACCGCAGACGAATTCGCTTCCGAACCAGCACGATTCGACATCCCGGAATCGGTGATCGGGTTCCTGCGCGGCGAACTGGGTGACCCGGCCGGCGGCTGGCCCGAACCGCTGCGGACGGCGGCGCTGGCCGGCCGCGCGCCCGCCAAGCCCACCCAGCAGCTGACGGCGGGCGACGAGGCCGCGCTGTCCTCGGCCGGACCCGAGCGGCAGGCCGCCCTGAACCGCCTGTTATTTCCCGGCCCGACAAAGGAATTCGAGGAGCACCGGGAGAACTACGGCGACACATCGCAATTGTCGGCCAATCAGTTCTTCTACGGCCTGCGGCAAGGCGAAGAGCACAAGGTGAAGCTGGAGCGCGGCGTCGAGCTGCTGATCGGGCTGGAGGCCATCTCCGAACCCGACGAGCGCGGCATGCGGACGGTGATGTGCATCATCAACGGGCAGTTGCGCCCGGTGCTGGTGCGCGACCGCAGCATCGCGAGCGCGGTCCCGGCCGCCGAGAAGGCCGACCGCGGCAATCCCGGACACATCGCCGCGCCGTTCGCCGGGGTGGTCACCGTGTCGGTGTCCGAGGGGGACAAGGTCAGCGCCGGGCAGACCATCGCCACCATCGAGGCGATGAAGATGGAAGCCCCGATCACCGCCCCGAAAGACGGTGTGGTGCAGCGGGTCGCGGTGTCGAGCACCGCGCAGGTGGAGGGCGGCGATCTGCTGGTGGTGCTGAGCTGACCCGAATCATCGGCGGCGTCGCCGGGGGCCGGCGCATCGCGGTGCCCCCGCGGGGGACCCGGCCGACCACCGACCGGGTGCGCGAGGCGCTCTTCAACATCGTGACCGCACGCCGGGATCTGACCGGCCTGGCGGTGCTGGACCTCTACGCCGGCTCGGGCGCACTCGGGCTCGAGGCGCTGTCGCGCGGGGCGGCGTCGGCGCTGTTCGTCGAGTCCGATCAGCGCACCGCGGCCGTGATCGAGCGCAACATCGAGACCCTGGGCCTGACCGGTGCGACGCTGCGCCGTGGCGTGGTGGGTACTGTTCTGGCACAGGGAAGTTCGTCGCCGGCGGATCTCGTGTTGGCTGATCCGCCCTACCACGTCGACACCGCCGAAATCAATGCCGTGCTGGCCGATCTGACCAGCAATGGCTGGGTGCGGGAGGGCACCATCGCGGTGGTGGAACGCGCGGTGGGCAGCGCGCCGTTGACCTGGCCGGCCTGCTGGCGTCCGTGGGAGTCGCGCGGGTACGGCGACACCCGGTTGGAGCTGGCCGAGCGGGGCTAGGCGCCCTGCTACGGTCAGGACTCATGACCGGCGCCGTATGCCCCGGGTCCTTCGACCCTGTGACGTTGGGTCATGTCGACGTGTTCGAACGCTGCTGTGCCCAGTTCGACGAGGTGGTGGTGGCGATCCTGGTCAACCCCGCCAAGAAGGGCATGTTCGACCTCGACGAGCGGATCGCGATGATCGAGGAGTCCACGACGCACCTGCCCAACCTACGAGTGGAGGCGGGACAGGGTCTGGTGGTCGACTTCGTCAGGGCGCGCGGGATGACCGCGATCGTCAAGGGCCTGCGCACCGGCACCGACTTCGAATACGAGCTGCAGATGGCGCAAATGAACAGGCACGTCGCCGGCGTCGACACGTTTTTCGTCGCGACCGCGCCGCGGTATTCGTTCGTGTCGTCATCGCTGGCCAAAGAGGTCGCGATGCTGGGCGGCGACGTGTCGGAGCTGCTGCCCGAGCCGGTGAACCGCCGATTGCGCGAGAGGCTTTCCCGTGGCCAGTGATGCCCAAGCCATCGTCGGCAACTTCGCGAAAGCGATTGTGGAAGAACGGCTCGACGACGCCCGTGGCCTGCCGGATGACGACTTCGTGGTGTACGAAGCCGGCGGGCTGCCGTATTGCGGCGAATATCATGGCCCAGACCGCTTTTTCGAGCTTTTCAGGAAGATGAACGAAGCCATGGAGCTTACGCCGGGCGAGGCAGTCCAGTATCTCCGGGCGGGTGACACCGTTGCGATACGCGGCCGGCTGAAATTCACGTCGCGAGCTTCCGGGGACAGCGTCGAGATGAGTCTTGTCGAAATCTACACGGTCCGAGATGGATTGATCGTGGAGCTCGACGTGTACTACAAGAACCCGTCGGCGGCCGCGGCGCTGCTAGACGTCTAACGCGCGCTTCGGCCCATCGCGGGCGCCCACTCCAATTCTGGAGAAGTTGTTCATCGAGTGGGTTACGGTCCCCGGAAGAAAAGCGATGTTGGCGGGATCGGGGACACCTATGTCGGAGACCGTGTTGAGCGCCCGAGCCGCGCCCCTGGGCGCACAACCCACCCCGCATAACCCGTTCCAAAACACCTTCTAACAACGGATCCCCGGCGGCATCGGACACCCAGGTTTGCCGTGGCCAGGGCCGGGAAACTTCAAACTTGGCTGTCCGTGACCGCGAATGGTAGGTTCCATGGCTCGGCCGAACCGGGCAAAGCTTTGGACCCGCTGAGGAGGTTGACTTTGGCTGACGGCGAGCTGAATCCGCGCGAGGCGGAACACGTTTTGTGGGATGTGATTGTCGTGGGCACCGGCATGGGGGGCGGGACGCTAGGCTACTGGCTGGCCCGGTCAGGCCGCAGGGTGCTGTTCGTCGAGAAGGGGCGCTCGACACTGCCCGGGGTGCCGGGGACGATTCGCGCTGCGATGCCGGAAGTGGCCGAGCCGCGGGCGGGCCGTTCCGCTGAGGCCTTCTACGACGCCTTGGCGCGAGCCGGGCGCTCAACCGACGAGATCGACGACATCAGCGGGCGCTTCTCGCGGCGGTTTGTGCCGTTCCTCGGCAGCGGTACGGGGGGGTCGTCGGCCCTTTATGGGATGGTCTGCGAGCGATTTTTCGTTCGCGATTTCACTCCCCGGCAGAACTTCCGCGACCCCGGCGATTCCACCGTGCCGGATGTCTGGCCGGTCACCTACGACCAGATGCGGCCCTGGTACGCGGAGGCTGAGAAGCTGCTGGGGGTTCGGGGCCAGCCCGATCCCCTGCGGCCGGAGGCGGCCGAGGTCGATCTGCCCGCGGCGCCGCCGTTTTCGGCGGACAACCAGCCGCTGGTCGACTATCTGGCAGGTCGCGGATTGCATCCTTACCACCTGCCGATGGCTTGTGATTACACCGATGGTTGTGCCACCTGTCAGAGCTATCTCTGTAGCCAGTCGTGCAAAAACGACGCGGCCCGCAATTGCCTGCTGCCCGCCGTTGCCGAGCACGGCGCCCACCTGTTGGCGGAATGTCGGGCCGTGCGCCTAGACGCGGACCGCACCCAGGTCCGCCAAGTGATCTGCGAGAGTCACTTCGGGATGGTGGCCCTGGAGGCCAAGGTGGTGGTGCTGGCGGCCGGTGCGCTAGTCACCCCGATGCTGTTGCTCAATTCCGGTTCGGACGATTGGCCGCGTGGATTGGCCAACGGCTCAGACTGGGTGGGGCGCAACTTGATGCGTCATTTGATTGACGTGATCGCGATCTGGCCGCAACGTGGCTGCAAGACCACGGGTGAAAACAAGGAGATCGGGCTGAACGATTTTTATTTCTGGGAGGGGCAGAAATACGGCACCGTGCAGTCATTCGGCGCGATACCGCCGATGGAGATGGTGACCGGCGGCCCCGGTTGGCAGCCGACTGCGCTGCGTCTGATGAGCCCGGTGGTGCGCCGGGTCTACGAGCGGTTCTCGACCGGCGGGCTGGTGCTGGCCTCGATCATGGAGGACCTGCCCTATTTGGACAACCGCGTGCTGCCATGCGATTGGCCCAGCTCGGACGGCCGCCAGCGGCTGCGGATGCAGTATCGTTTACACGCCAGTGAGATCGAGCGCCGCGCGGTGTTTTTGCGGCAGTTGAAAGAGGTGTTGAAGCCGTTTCGCAAACTCACCCTGCGGAGCGCCAAAAACAACGAGACTATCGCCCACGTCTGCGGCACCTGCCGCTTCGGCACCGATCCCAAAACCAGCGTGCTGGATCCACAAAACCGGGCGCACGAAGTGGATAACCTGTATGTGGTGGACGGCTCGTTCTTCCCTTCCAGCACCGGTTTGAATCCCAGTCTGACGATCGCGGCCAACGCCTTGCGGGTGGCCACCCACGTAAACCAGGTGCATTTTTCCACCTGACGGCCTGTTGAAAAACGCGGGCTTTGGCGAGCGGGCGGTCGAGCAGCAGCCGCGTCCAGCACAGCAGGTCGACGGCGATTGCTGCGGCGGTGATCTAGGCATTGTTGATACCAACGAGTGTGACGGCCATTTGGGCAAGCCATGTCCTTGCCGCTCCGGATGAACCCCTCTGCGCGGGGATGCACTCGTAGGCGGCTTTGAGCCGCAGCGGCTGCCGCCGCCGGTTGCGGTCGCAATGACCTGGTAGCGGTAGCCATCGATCGCTCGAACAGTGACAGCTGTCGGCATTCGTCGATCTCTTCGCGCCTCGCCAGGATCCGCATGCCAGCCGTCGAGCCGGTCGCGCAGCAGCGCGGTCAGCTCGGCCATCTGCGCGCGAATGATGTTGTCACGCAGTTATTTTGCGCGTGGCTGGCGTGGTGTCGGTTTCAGGTGGTGGTGGCGTTGTTGGGCACGACGCTGACGTCGGTGATGGCGGTGCGGCCGACCTGCGAGGTGCGTCCCACTGGGCTTCGTGGCCCCACAGGCCAACAGCCCGCAGCGCACGCCCGCCGCGGAGCCCGTCAAATCAACGCACGCGGATTCTAATCACCATCGAACCCACCGAACAGGTCGCCTAACCAACCCTTACATTGCAACCCCCGGTGCGGGGCTGCCCCCACACGAGACCTCGGATACCCAAGTCACCTATGTTTTCTGCTGTCCGGCCAGCGATGTCAGGGCAGGTCCTCCGGCACGAGGCGCAACACACTGTCCACGTGCTGCGGGAATCCAGCAAAGTCTCGTCCCAAAGCTTCGGCGAGCCGCCGGGCGGCTTGCTGGTACTCGGACCGACCGAGTACCTGATTTACCGCTTCTGCTACCCGCCGAGTGCTGAGCCGCTCAGTTCGCATCAACATCCCCGCGCCGGTCCGCTCGACGGCCTCCATGTGTAGGTGCTGATCCATGTTACTGGCGATCCCGACCACCGGCACCCCAGCCGCCAAGGCCTGTTGCGTCGTCAGGCTACCGCCGTTGCAGACCACAAGGGCCGAGCGCGCCGCGGCGGCCTCGCCCGGCAGGTAGTCCGCCACAAATGCATTGGCCGGCACGTTCTTCCGCTCGCCGCGGCCCGCGGTGGCCGCAATCACCGTCACAGGCAAGTCAGCCAGAGCGTTCAATACCACCTGCAACAAGTTCCGCGGGCCGAACTGCCCAAGGTCGCATAGACAATCGGCCGGTCCGACGGCAGCGAATCCCACCACGCCGGCGGCTCCCCGGCCGGCGACCACAGGACCGGACCCAGATACTGGTGGTTGGCCGGCAGGTCGTACGTCGGCGCCAGCTCTGGCACGTCGGCATACAGCGTATAGTCCCCGTCGGTGAAAATGCGGCACAAATCCCAGCCCAGACTCGGGAACCCATGCTGCCAGCGGACCCTATCAATGGGCGATACAAGCGGAACAGGAGGCCGACCAGCCTGACGCCGAGGAAGTAGCTCCACGGCACGTCCGGCAGCGGAAAGCGGCCGCGGCGGGCGTGGGGACTCCAGTGGCGTTCGCGATGGCGATGTAGGGGATGCCGGCCAGTCGGGCGCTGACGGAGAGCGAAAGACGAAGGTCAGCGACGACCAGATCCGGTGCGATCTCGGCTAGCACCTTCCTGTCCTCCTCGACATACTTCCGCAACGTCCGCGTGGTGTAGAAAAGTCGCAACCGAACCGATTGCTCTTTAGCGAGATGTTCCTCGGTGGGGATGCTGTGGATCGGGTGGTGTGGGAAGGGAAGCGGGCCCAACAGCTTGTTGTACCCCGGTCGCAGGCGAAGTGGACCTCGTAACGGCTTGGGTCGAGCGACCGCGCTAGGACGAACGGCCGAACGATAGGGCCAGGGTCGCTGCCTCCGCGATAAACAGGATCCGCAGCCTGCGGGCGGCAGGCTCAAGTGCGTTCGGTGCGATGCTCATACCCGCGGCTCCCTTCTCGCGTCGCAGGTGGTCGCAGGTGAGCGTTAATCGTTGCGCCCCACCCCGAGTCGAGAGTCTACGTGCGCGATGCGCACTCCGCTGGCGTTTAAGCCTCGGTGAACATGTCTGACCCGATGCCCGACCATCTGCGGAAGTCGGGTCAGAGGAGCCGCAGTCATTTCAATTAACGTCGACAGTTCAATTAACGTCGACAGTGCCCGTGGGGGTGATACGCACCCATCGGGCTACCCGGCGCTTGCAGCAACTGAAAAGACTGGTGCCATCGCGGTCGCCACGACAGTCAACTGTTCAGAAAGGCCGGGCTCCGGCGGATTTCGATGAATTCCGCGTTCATAGCCTCAGTCACCTCGTGTGGGTCCTTAACAGTTCCGTCGTCTGTCAGTACCGAGATGTTGAGCTGATCAACATAACTCGACACGGTGATGAGGAGCCCACTCCAAGCGGCCAACGGCCCCACCATGTAGAAGTCGGTGAGCAGTGCGCCGCCGACCCGGCCATGTTCGGCGAGACCGGGAACGTTCGAGATAGCAACGTTCGAGACCATCAGGTGGGGCATTTTACTTACCGCTTTGCGGCGAAATGCCAACCGGAAAAAAACTTCCAGAGCGACGGGCGTCGTGTAAGTCAACCAGCGGTGGACCAGCTCTGGTCCCCTGAGCTGCTGAATCTCCTTGGCCTAGATGGCGTTCTCGCGGCAGCGTCGTATCCGCTCCAGCGGGTCTTCGAGGTCAACCGGCAGCGCTACCGACATCGTGTCGACGAAATTTCCGGAAATCCGATCCGGGAACAAATCGAGGGCAACCGGGACGGTCGCCAGCAAGGGATCGGCCTTGCCGTCGTAGCGCAAGAGCAACGTGCGCAGCGCACCGGTCGACATGGCCAGCACCAAGTCGTTGATGGTGACCCCAAGGTGCTTGCCGGTCTGTTTGACATCGGCCAACGCCAAGGT
>Ga0335083_10007459_pt1 | contig 13510 bp, 8 predicted proteins | sample Lox_Sample_42_FD_206716 | JGI IMG/M metagenome (GOLD analysis project Ga0335083, IMG submission 206716) | Soil microbial communities from Loxahatchee National Wildlife Refuge, Florida, United States - Lox_Sample_4.2 | ecosystem: Environmental > Terrestrial > Soil > Wetlands | place: USA: Florida...
TCCTGGCGCTCCGGCACGAGAACGCGGTCCTGCGCCGCCAAGTCGGCCGGATCCGCTACCAGCCGGGCGACCGGCTGTGGCTGGCAGCACTGTCGCGACTGGTTCCCCGCCGCCGGTGGGGCGAGGTGTTCGCGGTGACCCCGGCGACGCTGCTCGCCTGGCACCGGCGGCTGGCCGCACGTAAGTGGGACTACACGGGATTCAGCCCACATAAGCCCAAAAACCCTGATGGGATGATCTTGGTCGGGCGCAGGCGAGCCGCTGCGGTGTGCGGGCTGCGGCCGGACCGCCGACCAGATCGCCGACGCCGCACCCGGCCAGCACCCGGCCGCCGCGCTGGAGCAGGCCGAGGCCGATCTGGCCTGCCCTGTGGCTCATCCCGCGCGGCTCGCGGTGGGACCAGGCTCACTTCTGTCACGGGTCCGCCCCGCCGCCGACCGGTGGCCCATCGACTGCGTCCTGTGCCGCGACGGGTCCGGCCCGATCCTGGTCCTCGGGCGAGCGGCTCCCGCCCTTCCCGACATGCCCGCCGACCCGGTGGCCGACGCCGCCCGCAGGCCGCCGCCACCTACCTCCAGCGGCACGGGTGGCACCCTATCGCCGCCGGTCTGGCCCGCCCCCGATGCGCCAGCACCCACCCACGCTGACGCGCCCAGCCCTACGCCGCCTCAGCCAGAACGTCGAAATCGATCTCGGCCAGCTCGGGGTCGAAGGCCTTGGGGCGCAGTTTCAGGACGTCGGTGGCGTACACGCCGAACCGGGCGATGTGCTCGTTGATGTAGGGCGACAGTTCCGCGACGGTCGCGGCCTTGATCTCCCAGCCTTCGGCGACCAGGTCGCGCAGCACGTCGGAGATGTCCAGCGCGGTGTGAAACACCACGCAGTTGACCAGCAGCGAGTTGAACTTGATCATCTTCTCCTGCTCGGCGGGGTCGTTGCTGCCCAGCACCCCGCCGCTGCCGAACCGCAGCCAGGCTGAGAAGCCGTTGTAGGCCTCGACCTGGTTCGTCACCGCCGTCACCCTGCGCCGCAGCGCCGGATCCGCGAGATAGCGAAGGAGCGCCACGGTCCGGACGCTGCGGCCGACCTCCCGGAACGCCTTGTAGATCTCGTTGCGGCGCGAGTGTGACCCCAGCCGTCGCAGCAGCGTGACCGAGTTCAGCCGCCCCTGCTTAATGGAGATCGCGACCCGCATCAGGTCCGGCCACATCTTGGCCACCAGCTCCCAGTCGATCACGTGACGGCCGCCGGAGCCGTCGGTGAACAGCGCGTCGATGTGGGAGTAGCGGGCCTGCCCGGAGTGCTGGAAGTAGGTGAGGTGCTTCCAGTTGCGGATCCGCGGCATCAGGTCGAACCCGAACAAGTGCGCGAGCGTGAAGACAGGGAACGATTGGCCCTGGGTGTCCGCATGCACTGTGCGGGGCTTCAGCTCGGAGGCGTTCTCCAGCAGCCCGTCGATGATGTAGATCGCCTCCCACGCCCCGCACGGAACGAACCTGGAGAAGATCGCGATGTAGTTGTCGGAGACGTAGTGGTACGCGATCCCGCCAAGTCCCCCATACCGTATGTGACTCTCCGCCAGCAGATTGTCGATGTAGGTGTCGACCTGGGTGCCGTCGGTGGCCACCGACTTCCCATCGCCCCAAGCCTTGACCACGTCCAGCTTGATGAAGGCGTTGACCACCTCCGCGATCGCCTTGTTCAACTTCGCCAGCGTCACATGCCGGTTCTTCGCCAACGAGATCTCGTGCGCGGTGATCCCGGCGATGTGCCGGGCCGCCTCGGCCGGGCCCATGTTCGACCCGCACGCGAACGTCGTCAGCACATACCGGTCCTGGGGGTCCTTCAGCTTGGGATCCTTGCCGGAGGCGGGCCCGAAGTGCCGCCACCAGCCCAGCCAGTACGCCGTCCGCGCCAGGATCTCGATCAGCGTCCGCTCCGGGATCCGCTTCTTGATCTCCTCTCCAAGCTTGATCGCCTCCGCGCTGGTCGGCTTGCCCGCGATCTTCTTCAGCGTCGGCTGCCCATCCTTGCCGAACGACAGGTCCTCGTTGTCGTGGTAGCCGGCGTCCAGGTCCGCGGCAGCCTGCGCATGCCGGTCCTTGAGCGCGGCGACGAAGCCATCGGCGTCCTCGGGGAGTCCCACCTCCTCGCAGAAGGCCTTCAGCAGCGGCTGGCACTCGGCGAAGGAGAGCAGGTGCTGGCTCCAGTCGCCGTAGTCGGCGCCGCCGCGCACCGCGACGTCTCCGGTGCGCAGCTCCTCGGCCAGGTAGGCGAACACCATCGCCTCGAAGTGCCGTTTCACCAGCATCCCGGGGTGCTTGCGGTCGCGGATCGCCCGCCGCCAGTTCACCGAGGCGAACGACAGGTCCAGCCGTACTCCGTTTACGTGGTCGGGGATGACCTCCCGCCGGCCGCTCCAGTACGACAGGGCGTGATCCAGGGCGTCCAGCACGCTGTGGTCTTCGGAGGTGGCCTCGAACTCCAACGCGCTGGTCAGGGCGAACATGGTGGGCCGGTCGGACTTGAAGAAGCCGGCGATCAGCAGCTCGTGGTTGTCGCCCTTGTAGAGCGTGACCTCCTCGATGCCCTTGAGCTGTCGCTCGAACCCGCCGCCCTCCTCCACCACCTTGGTCACCGACGCCATCCCCAGCGCCTGCACCCGCACCGCGTTCAGCAGCGCCTCCACGATCGCCGCCTGATCCTCAGCGTCGCCGCCCTGTCCCCGGTCGCCAGTCCCTGCGCCCGCATCGCCCTCCAGCGCAGTATCGTCATCGTCTGCCTGGTCTCCGGACAGGCCAGGTATCGCGGCCAACGCCATCGTCAGCAACTGGGCCGCGGTGGCCTGTGCCACCCCGGCCGTCCCAGACGGCGACAGCCCGTCCAGCACCTGCCGGTAGGTAGCCAGCAACTGCTCGGTCACCGCCCGCTGCCGGTCGTGGATCTCCTGCAGCCGGGCCCTGGCCTTGCGGACGTTCACTGCCATCCGCTTGCACATCATCAACGCCAGATCATCCCTCGCCCGCCCCTGCGCGACGAAGGCCAGGCACGCCACCAGCGCCAGCCGCTTGGCCTCACTGGTGTAGGAGCGGCGCAGCACATCCGCGTCGGCCGCGTGCGCCTCCCCGGCGAAGTCAGCGATCTTCGAAGCGGCGATGCCGTCCAGCACCCTGGCCATGTCCCCCAGCGCCGTCACCCACTCCAGATGCGCGGCCTGGGCCTTGAACCTGGTCCAGGTCGCCCGGCCCGCGCTCTCCTTCAACCGCTGAAAATCGCTCTTGCCGGCCGGGCCCACCTCCAGCAGCGCCGCAAGCCGGCGGCGCCCGTCCGGGCCCAGCCGTATCCAGATCCGCTTGAAGATCTGGGTGTTCACCTCGCCGCGGCTCCTGGACTCCATCGCATCCAGCGTCGAGAACGCCGGAAGCTCCAGCCCGGCCTGCACCAGTCGCTCCAACGCCACGTTGATCAGATCCGGCGGATGGTTCTTCACCCACGCCGCTTCCGCGATTGCCCTCTGCGCGATCTTGCGTGCCTTCCCGGGGTTGTGGTCCACGTCGCCCTGCCGGCGGATCAGCACCCGGTGCGAGTCACGGGTCTTGACCGAGGCGTAGACCGGCAGCACCTGATCACCCAGCTCAAGGCACCGCCGCACGTGTTCCACCACCGCCTCGGGCACCTCCGACGCCCTGGGGAAGCGGCCCATCTTCTGGAAACACTTGAGCGCCAACGTCAGCGCGAGCAGGTGCTCGTCAGTGTCGGTCTTCTCCCGCGCCCACACCACCTCATCCGGCGACGGCGTGAAGAACACGTGCAGATCCCGCGCCAGCACCATCTTCGGGAAGATCGGGTACGCCGTCCGCTCCACCGACGTCACAGCGCCACCCCACGCCACTCACAGCCACCCACCACCAAGGACTCCCGCCATTGGGACCTCAACGGACGGGCCACAACGTAGCGGCATAACTACCCACAGCGCGGGTAAACACGATCGATCGCGACCCCGCCGAGACAAAGGACCTCCGGCCCAACACCGCAGCCAGGCAACCCAGCAGGTCAGAGCCTCATACGCCCGACCAAGATCATCACATCAGGGTTTTTGGGCTTATGTGGGCTGGACCCGAAGATTCCCGAAGCCGCTGAACGAGGCGATCGAGGATGCCGCGGCCGCGGCCGGATACGACAACGTGAACGACTACGTCGTGGAGATCGTGATCCGGGCGCAGGCGGCCGGGCTGTTCCCGGCACCGGGCGGCCAGATGCACCTGCCGGTCAGCGCCTAAACCCACTCCCCCAGCGCCCATAGGAGGCATCCAGGCGACACCATGCCCGCGCTAAACGCGCGAACGCCCCGGTACATGACCGGGGCGCCGAGCCGCTCAGCGATCTCGCCGCAAGGCCGCCAAGCTACCGGCGAGATCGAGACACCGCCCCGAGGGGCGGCCCCAGCGCGGAGGCGGGCTCTTGCGTTCCCGCGTACCGAACCAGGAGAAACCAGGAGGCCAGCATACGCCACGGCCTGCCGGTTAGCCCAGCATCATGCCCGGATGTGTTGCCCGGGCGGCCGGGCACCGGCTGCATATCGCCTGACCGGGAGGCGACCGCGGAGACGTGGCGTGCCCTGGTGCCGGGTCTGGCGGGGGCACCGCGGATGCGGGTGTCCCGGGACGGCGGCCGCACCTACCCGCGGCGGCATGAGCAGGTCCTGGCGGCGGGTAACCCGGGGCAGCCGGTGACGGTGCCGGTCTATGACGCGGCCGCGGGGACGGGCCGGCTAATCGCGGGGGACTTTGACACGGGCCGGGCCCGGGCGGCCGGTGCGGATGACCCGGCGGGGCTGGTGGCGGCCGAGGCGGCCGGGTTCGCCGCCCTGATCACCCGGCTGGGTGGGCGGTGCATCACGGACGTGTCTCCCTCGGGCGGCCGGCATGTGCTGGTGCTGTTCGCCGGTTCGCTGCCGTGGCGGGAGCTGCGGGATGTGGCGCGGGCCCTGGCGGACCGGTACGTGAGTTTTGACCCGGCGCCGATGGCCGGGCCGGGCGGGCAGATCCGGCCGCCGGGGTCCCGGCACCGCACCGGCGGCTGGCAGATGCTGACGATGGGCCTGGATGAGGCGGTGACGGCCGTGCGGCGGCCGTGCGGGCCGCAGGTGTGGGCAGGGCTGCTGGCCGAGCTGGCGGCCGAGCTAGCGGCCGCCGAGCCGGTCACCGAGCCCGGAGACGCCCCGCCCGGGGCCGTGGTCGACGACGACGGGGCGCCGTGGCTGCCGCGGCGCGGCGGGCGGGTGCCGCTGGCCGCGGAGCTGGCGGCGATCGCCTGTACCGGGACCTGGCCGCGGGGCCGGTACGCGGGCCGCTCGGAGGCCCGGATGGCGGTGATCACCGCGGCGGCGGCGGCCGGGTGGCGGCTGGCCGAGGTCCGCGCCGAGCTGGCGGCCGGCCGGTGGGCTGGCCTTGCCGGGCTGTACGCGCGGGCGGGTGAGCCGCGCCGGATGGCCCGGCTCCTGCCCGCCGAGTGGCGAAAATCGGTGACCCGGCTAGCGGGGGAGGAAAATCCGCGCCCCTGGCACACTAGCGACATTTACTCACGCCCCCCGGGCAGGGGCGGCCCTCTGGCGAAAAATGATCTTGATGCGGAGTTTGGCCTTATCCGGATGTGGGTGACCGTGGCGGACTGCGCGGCCGCGGACACTGACCGGGTCGCCGGGTGGGGCGGGCAGGCGATCACGGTGCGGCTGGTGCTGGCCGCGCTCGGGCAGGCCGCGATGGTGGCCGGGTCGGCCGTGATCGAGTTCGGGGTGCGGAACCTGGCCCTGCACGCCGGGGTCTCCTACCGCACGGCCGCCCGGGCGCTGAAGCTGCTGCGGGAGGAAAACGACCCGCTCATCGACCTGGTCAGCATGCACCGGCTCAAGCGCGCCGACCGCTACCAGCTGCGCATCCCGGACGCCTACGCGGCGGCGGCCCGGTGGCGGCGGCGGCGCGCCGGGCGGATCGAGGCCATCCACCCGGTGTTCACCGTGCTCGGCGGCACCGCGGCGCTGGTATACACGGCGCTTAGCTCGGGCGAGGTCCGCGCCGCTGAGGTGGCTCGTACGGCCCGGCTGAGCGAATCGGCCACGGCGGCCGCGCTGCGGGTGCTCGGCGAGCACGGCCTGGCTGAGCACGGGTTGCGGGGCTGGCGCCGTGGCCCCGCAACCCTGGCCGCCGCCGCTGATGCGTGCGGTGCCACCCGCCGCCACAAGGAACGCCAGGCCGCCTACGCCGCCGACCGGGCCGCCTGGCAGGCCCTGATCGCATCCTGGCTTGCCCCACCCGCCCCCGCCGGCCATGACGACGGGCACCCAGTCGCAATCGACGACGTCCTTGAGCACCTGGAACCGCCGGACTGGCTCACCGCCGACCCAGGCCCGCCCACCGGGACAGCCGCCCCCCGCCGCGCCCGCTCAAGCCACCCGGCGGTGAAAGACGGACGGACCGGTGCCCGGCTGGGGTAGCCGCCGGCGGCAGGCGGCCTTGCCCGGGTCTTGGCTTATCCGTAGGGACAAGACACGGGCTACCCGTCGGGCTCAGTGTCGCGCTCGATTTCGTCGAGTACCGCCCTCAGATCCGCGACTACCCGCCGGACGGCCTCAGGGTCGGCGTTGCGCGCGGCCCTGATCGTGTTCCCTGCTGCGACGCGGTGAAGGACCCGCAGGAGCCTGGCGGCCTCGGTCGTGAACGTCTCGACCGGATTGGCAGGCGGCGGCTGCCTGTTGGCAGTGTCGGCCAGGTAGGCCTGGATCTGCCTGACAGCTTCGGCTGGGTCGAAGTGGTCAGCTGGGAGGACGCCGACCACGTGGTGGAGCACCGCCGCGGTGACCTGGACTCCGTCGGCTTCCGCAACGGTGCGGTAGACGGTGGCGGCGGCGTCCTGGCCGTGGCGTTCGGCGAGGGGAAGCAGTTCGCGGACCTGCCGCTCGTTAAGTTTGTCTCCCATCGGAGACAAACGCTCGGCAAGCGGCCACGCCTCGATCAGCCGGTATGCCTGGGGCCGAGACATGTCCCAGCGGTCTTCGACGTAGTTCTCGAAGGTGGCGTGCGTGGCCCGGTAGAGGCGGGCGTCACGGATCACCTGCAATGCCTTGCCCGCTGCCCAAAATGCGACGCGCAGGTTGTCGAGTGCCGCCTCGCACGTGGCGAGGTCGGCTTGCTCGTTTCCGCTGAGCTGGCCATGACCGGTGGCGGCGTACGGGGCCGGCAGGGAACGCGCCGAGATCACGGCCGGCGCGGCGGCCGGGGCGGGGGCGGGCGTGCCGGCCCCCTCGGCGGAAGGTTCGTCGAGCGCGCGCTGCTGCTCGAGGAACTCCGCCATGCTCCGCCGCCGTGCGGCGGGCATCACGCGCTCCCTGCCGGAACGCGGCGGCCGATATCCAGCAGAAGCTCGGTGTGCAGGCTGGCGACGTCCTCCCGGATCTTCGGCGCGTACCGCTCGGACCACCTGGTAATCGGGATCCCAGCCTTGAGGCTGTTGGGCCACGCCCGGTACTCGCGGATGATGCTGCGGAAGTGCCGGATGCCCGCGGCCTCCAGGGTTCCCCAGGCGTCAATGATGAACTCGGCACCGAGCCGCGGGTCGGCCTTCGTCACCACGACGCCGTAGGGGACGCCGGATTCCCTAACCTTCCGGGCGGTGCGGCGGGTCGGCCCCACCGACTCGGGTTCGTGGTCGTAGGGGATGACGACGTACGTGCTGCGGGCGAGCACCTCGTCGAGCACGTCATGCCCTTCGAGCGAACCGGGGCAATCGACAATGATGGTGTCATAGTCGCGGAGCTGGCGGATCCGGGTGAGCTCGGCCGGGGCCAGTTCGTGGACGGCGTCGTATCCGGGGCCGTCCATCAGCTTAGTCAGGTCGTAGGCGTTGGCCTGGGGGTCGACGTCGACAACAAGGGCACGGCCGTTCGCGGCAGCGGTGTGGGCAGCGAGCGAGAGCGTGACCATGGTCTTGCCCACGCCGCCCTTCTGGTTCAGGACCGCGATGACGTAGCTGTCGGTCTGCCGGGCGGTCCCCGGGAATGCGCCGCTCGAAGCGGTGGCATTGATGGTCATGCCGAAAGGGTGGCATAAACCAACACCGGCGGGACACGACCTCCGCAGAGCATGCGGCGTGTTGTCTCCCATGGGAGACAAACATCCAGCGGCACGTGCCGGGCTGGGTTCGTTCGCGGCTGGCTGCCTGGCTCGGCGCCGACAGCCACCCCGTCCCGTCCCGAGCCAGCGCAAGGCCGCTCAGCGGGCCGCCGGGGTCAACGCCGGTGCCCGCGTGGCCCAGCTGCGCGGTCGTGGACGCGGTCCGGTGGCGGAAGGCCGGGACGCCGGTGGCCCGGTCAGAAAAGCGGCTCACAACTGGGGGCAGGAGCGCGTGGCCGGCGGCGCCGGGGCCGGGAGGGCGCCTCGGCCTGGAGGACGGCCTGAACAGCGGCGGCGAGGAGCTGTGCGGTCTCCGCGTCGATGGCGATGCCCCGGCGGAGCAGCATGCGGCGAACAACGCGGCCGGCGTGCGGGGGCGCATCGTGCAGGCCGATGGTGGCGGGGCAGGGACCGGTGGCATCGGCCTTCCGGGGCATCGGCGCGGGCTCGGTCACACCCCGGACTGTAAGAGAAACGGTCCTGGCCCGGTTGCTGGACACGCCGGCTTTGCAAACCTTTTGCGACAGCCGCCCGGCGGCGCCCGCCCGGTCCGGGCCCCCGCCGTTGATCATGTCGTTTATCGATCATTACCGGACGGCGCTGCCAGCTTCACGTGCCCGTCGTGGCCCTTGCGCCGGAGCCACGACGTTCGGCCCATGTCGCCGGGACGTCCGGCCTTATGCAGGATCATCGACACCATGCAGCCTGAAGTTGCGACTGCGAGGTGATCGAGGGAGCTGGACCGAACCAAGCGCCGGGGAGACCCGGGGCCGGGAGGAAAGGCTGAGAGGCCGGGCAGCTGAGAGGCTGAACGGCGACCCCTAGAACCTGTTCCGGGCAATGCCGGCGAAGGAAGATCGCCCCGCAGCGTTATTTTGCAGTGAAGCGGCCTGAGCCATCAGCGGGTAGCCATCAGCGGGTAGCCATCAGCGTACTGTCCACGGCCTATAGATCAGCTCCCGGGTTCGAGACCGGGACAGCACGTCCCTCTCATAACCGCGCAGCCACGCTGCTGCGAGACGCCGGACCCGTTGTCCGTGGCCATGAGAAAGTCCCCGTGTGCGGCCAGGTCTAGGTCCCCGCTGGTGGCCAGTTAAAAGTCCCCATCCCTCGTTCGTCGTGTCTGCCGGGAGTTTGAGCCCCGGACGGCGACGGTGGCGGTGTCAGCCAGTCACCACACCGCCCGGGGAGCTTCCATTGAAGTCTGCGAGGGAACGGATGGACATCATTTCTGCCTACCGCGAGCCGGGTACTTTCCGCGGGGCCGCTGTGTCAGCGGCACGACGCACAAGACGGTGAAGCGGGTGATCGCCCGGCATGAGGCCGGCGGCGGCGCGCCGCAGCGCGGGCCGCGGGGTCCGACTACCGGGACCCCCGACATCGCCTGCGGATGAAGCATTGACAACATTTTGTCGATCGGCGCTCCTCAAGCGCCGAGACGATCGTGCGGCTCGCCATCGCATGCTGCGGCAATGGGTGCAACGTCAAGGAGCCGGAATGGCGCTGTCAACTTGGCTGAGTCTCTGGGACGATCTTCAGTTTGATTGTGGCCGGGAGGGGCTGTTCGTGGACGCGGTGTCGCCGTCGTACAAGGGGTACCGCTACCCGGCGGAGGTCATCGCGCACTGCGTGTGGCTGTACCACCGCTTCCCGCTCAGCTTCCGCGAGGCCGGGGAGCTCATGCCCGCCCGCGGCGCGATCGTCTCCTGCGAGACGATCGCGCAGTGGTGCGCGAAGTTCGGACCCGCCTATGCCCGGAAGTTCGGACCCGCCTATGCCCGTGCGCGCCGGCGTCGCCGGCCCCGGGCCGGGGACAAGTGACACCTGGACAAGGTCTTCGTGACGATCAACGGCGCGGGGCACCACCTGTGGCGGGCAGCCGGCCAGGACGGCAACGTCCTGGACATCCTGATCCAAAGCAGGCGGGACGCGAAGGCCGCCAGGCGGTTCCTGCGCAAGCTGATGAACAAGCAGTGCCGCACGCCGCGGGTCCTGGTCACCGGCAAGCCCCGCAGCTACGGCGCCGCCCACCGCGAGATGATCCGCCCGGTGGAACACCGCCAATCGAAGCACCTGAACAACCGGGCGGAGAACTCCCACCAGCCCACCCGGCAGCGCGAACGCGCGATGAAGGGCTTCCGCTCACCCGCCGGGGCCCAGCAGTTCCTCTCGGTCTTCAGCGCGATCTCGCCGCACTTCCGACCCCGCCGCCACCGCCTCACCGCACCGCAATACCGCGCCAGATGACCGGCCGCTTCACCACCTGGAACGAGATCATCGGCATGCCCGCAGCGGCCTGACCGCGGCACCGGCACCGGCCCGACCAAGCCGAGCTCACCGGCCAGTCCGCACATGTGTCGGTCCTCCGTCCCGTCGTCGGGTCACGATCCAGGTGTCCTTGGCACCGCCTCCGCGCGGGCTGTTGACGATGAGGCTCCTGGGCGCGGCGACTCGGGTGAGCGCGACGTCGGCGAGGCAGCACGCCCCGGGGTCGGCGCCGGTGAGATAGACGAAGGCCCGCAGGTCCACGTGCCGGGGATGCACCTCGCCCTCACACAGCGACGGCGCCGAGGAGAGTGCGACGACCTCCTGCGCCACCCAGCCGGCCGGCCGTGCGGCGATGGCCGCGCGGCGCTGCGCGACCTCGGCCGCCGTCGCCGTGGGGCCGATGAGCACCCCGGCGCCGCCGTGGTCGTCGACCGGTTTGGTGACGAGCTCGCCGACGCGCTCCAGCACGGTGCGCAGCTCCGTCTCGTCGGCCGGGCTGTGGGTCGGCACCGACTCCAGCAGCGGGCGCTCGCCGAGGTAGTAGCCGATCAGCTCGGGAACCGCGCGGTACATGACCTTGTCGTCGGCGACTCCGTTGCCCGGGGCGTTGGCGAGCACGACGTGTCCCACCGCCGCCACGTCGAGGATCTCCGCGCCGATCGGCCGCCCGCCGGAGGCCACCAGGTTGGCTACCTCGTCGTCGAGCCGCAGGTATAGAGCACCGATCCGCTGCCCGGTGGTGTCGATGACCCGGCCGTTCCTCACCGCCAGCTGGTCGGCCCCCACGAGGAGAAGGCCGGCTCCCTCGGCGAGACAGCGGTGCTCGAACCAGGCCGAGCTGACCGGGCCGCTGGAGAGCAGCGCCGCGCGGGTGCCGGGCTCGGCGTGCGCCAGGAGCGTGGAGCGCAGTCGTTCGAAGGCCGTGGCGGGGTTGGCCAGGCTGCGCGGACGCGGCAGGTCGGGCAGGACGTCATCCATCAGGGCGCGGATACCAATGGCGTAGGCGGCGCCGCTGGGGTTGCGGACGTTGTCCTCCAGCACCCGCCAGCCGCCGTACTCGTTGCGTACCAGGTCAAAGCCCATGACCGGGGCGCGGGGGACGTCGCCGGGCAGTCGCCGGGCCTCCTCGCGCCAGCCCGGGTTGGCCTCGATGGCCACCCGGGACAGAACTCCGTCGGAGACAATCCGCTGCTCGCCGTAGATGTCGCGGAGGAACAGCTCGATCGCCCGCGCACGCTGGACGAGCCCGGCCTCGAGCTTATGCCAGTCGTGCCGGGTGATGATGCGGGGTACCAGGTCGACGGCGAAGGGCTGCTCCACGCCGTCGACGCGGAAGGTCATCTCGTGCTGCTCGACCCACCGGTCCCGGTCCGCCTCCAGGCGGCGAAGGTGGTCCGGCTCCTTGGCGCAGATCCACCGGACGATGTCGCGGTAGGCCGGGCGGACCACCAAGCCCGCTCCAATCCCCTCGTCGCCCGCGCGGCCTTGGTACCGGGGCAGCCGAAGGGCCCCGTTTCCTGCGCCGCCGGGCGGCCCGTGGGTCTCCTCGACGACGAGCCGCATGACGTCCTCGAGCCGCCCGCGCTCGGTGAAGGCGGTGCGCTGGCGGTCCGCGGAGTTGCCCCGGGCCAGCGCGGTCTCGGTGAGCTCAACGACGGAGTCCCAGTCACCCAGCTCCTCCAGCTCCGGCCGCAGCCGCTGCACCAGGGCGTAGACGACCTGCTCGGCCGGCTTTGGGCGGGGGTGCTCCGCACCGTCGAGGAGCTGCCGGGACAGCCCGCTGCGGGCCGCCTGCCAGATCGCGGCCCGATACAGCGGTACCGGCGGCGCCCGATGCGGCCGACCCGCCACGATGTCCTTCTCGGCCGCCCGCACCACCGCGCGGAAGAGCCCGGCGATGAGCACGGCGTCGTCGACCAGAGGGCAGGCGTCGCAGACGCGCAACTCCAGGGTGGGGGCGTGGTGCGAGGGCCGGACGTCGAAGTAGGCCATCTTCGCGTCGGCGATCACGCCCGAGCCGATCAGATCGGCGACGAGCTCGTCGTACTCGGCGGCCGAGGCGAGCGGTCCGGTCGCCCCGGCGGTCGGCCAGCGCTGCCAGATGATCGTGCGGATGCTTGCGTATCCGGTGTCCTGCCCGTTCCAGAACGGTGAGCTGGCCGAGAGCGCGAGGAGGACGGGAAGGTCGGGCGCCACCCGCTGGGCGATCTGGACGGCGAGCTCCCGGTCGGAGACGCCGACGTGGATCTGCGTGCCGCAGATGAGCTGCTCGTCGACCAGCAGCCGGTACTGCTCCTGCATGCGGCCGTAGCGGCCGGTGGCGGTGAGACCGAAGTCGGCGAACGTCGACCGCGGCGCGGTACCCACCGCGGCGACCCCCAGCCCTTCCCGGCCGGCAACCTCCACCAGGTCCTTGCGCAGGCGGAGCAACTCATCGCGGAGCTCGAACAGGGAGGTGACGACTGATGTATTTGTTTCAACCGTGGTTCTTTGTATTTCGGCCGAGTAAAATCTCTCGGGAAGCCTTGACAGAATCTGCGGTGCCCGGGCCGAGAGTTCCCATCGCTGCAAGTCGACGAGGTGAAGCTCTTCCTCCGCGCCGAGCGTGAGTTCTGCACCCATCTGGCGAATGTAACCTTGCTGCGGCACTTCCGGAGATGATCGCGGGTTGCTTTTCCCGGCGCCCGATCATCCGCCCGCCGCGTACGGCGTTCAGGAAACTGGACGCCGGTTCTGTCGGTGCCCGTCGTTACCATCCGCGGCATGGCAGGTGACCAGGAAATGGTGACCGCAGCGGCGGCCGTGGCAGCGGGCGGCGAACTGGTTGCCCGGCCGCCGGGGCCGGCGGCGATCGCCGCCGAGCTGCTCGCGCGCACGCGCGCCGAGCTGCCGGTGCTGGCCGGGCTGGGGGAGCGGGAGGAGCTGCTGGCCGCCGCGTGGCTGGCCAGCCTGCGCGCGCCCCGCACCCGCCGCGCCTACGCCGCCGACGTGCGCGGGTGGCTGGGGTGGCTGGCCGAGCGCGGCACCGATGTGCTGGACGCGGGCCGGGTGCACGTGGGGTGCGACCGGAATAC
>Ga0335083_10007460_pt1 | contig 13509 bp, 10 predicted proteins | sample Lox_Sample_42_FD_206716 | JGI IMG/M metagenome (GOLD analysis project Ga0335083, IMG submission 206716) | Soil microbial communities from Loxahatchee National Wildlife Refuge, Florida, United States - Lox_Sample_4.2 | ecosystem: Environmental > Terrestrial > Soil > Wetlands | place: USA...
CCTACTCAGACTGGGAGTTGATGACTTGCGACTCTTCTTCGAAAACGATTTGCGTTTCCTCAACCAGTTTCAGACGGGTGGAGCGGTGTCATGAAGCTGCCGCTGAGTTGGTTGAAAGAATTCGTCACCGTTGAGGTCGAGCTGGAGGAACTCTGCCAGCGACTCACGGTCGCGGGACTCGAAGTCGAAAGTATCGATCATATCGGCCCGACTTTTACCGAGGTTTACATAGCCAAGATCCTTGGCGTCGAACGCCATCCCAATGCCGATCGCCTGAACCTGTGCGACGTCGATGCGGGCCCGGCGGGTCGCTTCCGTGTCGTGTGTGGTGCGCCGAATGTCTACCCCGGGATGACTGCAGCGCTGGCCAAGGTTGGTGCCCGCCTGGCGGGCGGCGCTCATGGGTCCGGATCGGGAACCTTGGAAGATGCCGCCCCGCTACAGGCTGCAACGATTCGCGGAGTCCACTCCGAAGGGATGCTCTGTTCGGAACTCGAACTGGGCATGTCCAAGGATCACCAGGGCATCCTGGAGTTGCCCCCGGGCGTAACGCTCGGCGAGCCGCTCGCCAATTACCTGCAAATTCCGGACACGGTTCTCGATATTGCGATCACACCGAATCGCGGTGATTGTCTTTCGATTCTGGGGCTGGCCCGTGAGATAGCCGCGCTGTTCAATCTCAAGTTGAAGATTCCGCGCTTCCGTCAGGCCAAGGTTGCCCCGCAAGCGGGCGACGGATGGGAACCGGTCGCGGTAGAAATCCGCGCGCCGGAGCTATGCCCGCGCTATGCGGCGCTGCCGATGAGCCATGTGAAGATCGGCCCGTCACCGATTTGGCTCCGTCGCCGTCTTGAACTCTGCGGGATGCGCGCGCTGAACAACGTCGTCGATATCACCAACTACGTGATGCTCGAACTGGGGCAGCCGCTCCATGCTTTCGATGCTGCGAAGATTGCTGATCACGGAGTTGTCGTACGCCACGCCGGCGACGATCGCGAATTCGTTACTCTCGACGGCACTTCGCGGGCGCTCAATCAAAACGATCTCATGATCGCCGATCGCGAGAAGCCCTTGGCTATCGCCGGAGTGATGGGTGGTCAGAACTCGGAAGTGAGCGCCGAAACTTCGACGCTGATTTTGGAGAGCGCGTATTTCGAACCGAATACGATCGCGCGAACGGCGCGCCGTTTAGGCTTGCGCAGCGAGGCCAGCTATCGCTTCGAGCGCGGAATCGATCGCGCCGGGCAGGTCAACGCGGTACTTCGCACCAGTGAACTTATCGGCCAGCTCGCGGGCGGGCGCGTCGTATCGACGGTGCTCGACGTTGAGCCGCGACCGGCTGCGCCGCGAGTGATCGATTTTGATCCCGCGGCGATGGCTGCGATTCTCGGCGTTACCATCCCGCCTGCTGAGGTTAAGCGCCGGCTACGCGCGGTGGGCGCTACGGTCGAGAATGCGGGTCGCGGCAAATTGAAAGTCTCGGCACCGTCGTTCCGTCCGGATATCAACGAAACGGCCGATCTTGCCGAAGAAGTCGCGCGACTGGCCGGACTTTCGGAAATCCCGGCGATTCCTCCAGTTCGCACGGCGCTCGTTCCTCCGCCTGATAGCGCGCGGATGCTGGTGCGGAAGGTTCGCGAAACGCTGAACGGTTGTGGTTTGGCCGAAGCCAAGACAATCGGCTTCGTTGCGCCTGCCGACAACGAGCAATTCCCCGGCTTGGCCGGAACGGAACCGCTGCGTGTCACTAATCCGTTATCGTCGGAACTCTCGGAGATGCGCCGGAGCCTCTTGCCCGGATTACTAACTGCTCTGCGCTTTAACCTGAACCGCGAAGCCAGTGCCTTTCATATGTTTGAGATTGGCAAGGTCTTCGGGATGCTGAATGGCGTCGCGAGCGAGTTCGAGCGCGTCGCTGCCGTGAGCTACGGCGACTACGCGATGGGCGCGATAGGAAGGCCTTCTGTGCAGGCCGACTTCGTGAGCCTCAAAGGCATTCTCGAGACGAGCCTCGCGACCTTGGCCGCCTCGCGAAAGCTTACTTTTGAACCGGTGCCGTCGAGCTTCGCGCCGTATCTTCATCCGGGGCGAGCGGCGGTTATCAAATCGGAAGGCGAACAGTTGGGCGTGATTGGCGAGCTGCATCCGCATCAGATGCTCCGACTGGATCTGACGAGCCCCTGCGTGCTCTTCGAGCTGGATATGGCTCTGGTGCGGACCTTTGCGACCGCTGCGCGTCAGCCGGTCTTGGCTCCGCCGCGCTTCCCGGCGATCCGACGCGACCTGGCGTTGCTGCTCGATCGCGATTTGCCGGCAAAACGTGTTACCGAGACTATCGCCGCGCTGAATATACCGATGCTCGAGAGTGTCGAGCTGTTCGACGTTTATGAAGGGGAATCCCTTCCGGCGGGCAAAAAGAGTGTGGCCGTGGCCTGTCGATATCGCCGGAAAGATCGTACGCTTACGGATGATGAAGTGAATCGCATGCACGCGACCCTGGTTGAGCAAGCCTCGTCGCGACTGGGTGCGGAACTGCGGCAATAGTTGTCTGCGTTTTGGGATTGGGGAACCATAGCGGGCAGCATCAATGACCAAAGCCGATCTGGTTGAGATAGTCGCCGAGCGTGCAAACTGTCCCAAGAAGGATGCGGAGGCGGCCGTGGATGAGATCTTCGCGCTGATGCGCGAGAGCTTGTGCCGCAAGGAAAAGGTTAAGATTTCAGGGTTCGGAACTTTCGGGGTTAATGATAAACGGGCGCGTCGTGGTCGTAATCCACAGACGGGCGAGGCGCTCACGATTTCGGAACGCAGTGTCCTGACTTTTACCGCAAGTGAGCTACTGAAGGAGCGGATTCTCAACCATCGGAAGCTGGACTGATGGCGCGTGCAAGCTCAAAGCCCGCGGCTCGTAAGCCGCGCCGAGCCAATTCGACCCCGACCGACGATCGGCCGCTGAAGATTGGCGAAGCGGCGCGTCTTCTCGGTGTTGAAGCGTACGTCTTACGCTTCTGGGAGACGCAGTTTTCCTTTCTCAAGCCCCATCATGCGTCATCATCCCATCGGATGTATCGGCCGCGTGATATCGAACTGCTCCAACTGGTTAAAAAGCTGTTGCACGTCGAAGGCTACACGATCGCAGGCGCCAAGAAGCATATCCGCGAAGTCGGCCTCGACAAGCTTTGCGCTGGGGCCGCGACACCGGAGCAGCCTAAATCCACGCCAGAAGAGAGCGAAACACCGGTACGACCGCCGCCGGGCACGCCAGCCGCTCGCAATCCCGCCCTTGCCGAGATCCGCAGCGAATTGGAATCGTTGCGGCGGCTACTCGACGAAAACTGATACTAAGCCGATTTTCTTGCAGGCGCGGCGGTCAGTTCTTTGACCGTCATCGCCGCGACGGCATGAACCTGCGCGATATGCAGACGGTCGAGCAAGTCGGCAATCTGTTCATCGCCGTCGACCGACTCGCCCGATTTCTCAAGGCAATCTAGCACCTCACTAATCGATATCGCGTCGGCGTCTCGCGAGAGGAAGATTCCCTGCGCATTGGCTTTGACGTCGAATCTGGGGCCGACCTCGTGAATTAAGCCGGCGTTGATTAATTCATCGATCACTGGCCGCACTGCGACCGGAGGAGCTCCCAACTCCGCTGCAAGGCTCCGGTCGGTGCAGGGCTTCGGCTCGCGTTCCAGCATCCGCGCGCCGGCTCGCGCCATCGTCAGGATCGCGGCAATCTTATGAAAACGCGGCGATCGATAATCAAGGTCGAATGAAGGTTCTGTGCCTTCCGCCGCGGCCGTTACTTCAGCTCCTACCAGCACGATAATCCACGATAGATAAATCCATGTCAGGAAGACCGGCAGCGCCGCCAGGGCACCGTAGATCGCCTGCGAATGAGCCACGCCTACCTGAAAATGAACATAACCCCATTGGGCTATTTCGAGCAGGATAGCGGCGGCCAGGCCTCCGATCGCGGCGTTCTTCAGATGCACGCGGGTGTTTGGGAAAAAGAGATAAAGAATCGTAAACCCGATCCAAATCGGAATTGTTCCGACGACCCATCCGACGATACGCAAATCGGGGAGTTCCGTTTGCAGGTTGTGTTTTAGTGGAACCGCGGCGGTCAGCAGCACTGGAAAGGTGAAAACGAGACTCAGATAGTCGGTGAATTTCCGAATCCAGCCACGCGCTTGCGGAACATTGAAAATGCTGTTGAGCGCTCGCTCGATCGTTCCGAGCGTCAGGACCACGGTGAAGAGCAGACTCGCCGCGCCGACCGCCCCGAGCGTCCGCGCGTTGATATTGCCGACGAACTCCATCAGCCGATCAGCAACTTCGGGGGAGTTCACCGCCAGGAATTGCTGGATAACGGGCTTAATCCGATCGGAAAACCCCAGACCCTTCACCGCCGAGAGCCCGATAGCGAGGATCGGTACGAGTGACAGCGTCGATGTGTAGGTCAGCCCCGACGCCCAAAGCATGTCGTTGTGATTGTTGAAGCCCTCGTAGGCGACGCGCAAAACCCTTCCGATGCCGCGTTCGGTCAGCTTGTTAAGACGCTCCAGATGCTCCGGGCGGATTCGCGTGGAGAGGTTTTTGCGCTGACGTCGTACTCGTGCGGGCATGGTGGTGTCCTCGTTAGTCAAAGCGTAGCTGGAATGATACGTCCAACAAAAAGGGGACGATGACTTGAGCCATCGTCCCCTGAGATTTGCGAAAGTTAATCCTTAGGCTTCGAAGAAACGCCGCGGATTCTCCACCAGCATCGTGTTGAGCTTGGCTTCGGGCACGCCCGCCTCCCGCAGCTTGGGCAGGATATTCTTGAAAATGTGCGTGGGCTTCCAGTTCTTGATCATCTCCATCACTTCGGGCGAGAGACCGAGGCCGCGTCCGAGGATACAGGCGACCGAGTCGTGCGAGAGGATCAGCTGCTTCTCGAAGCCGATACCCAGCAAGCCGATCAGCGAGGCGATCCGCAAGCGATCGGGATGGACGAAATCGAGGCCGAAGCGATCGAAACCGAGGTAGCATCCGCGATCGAGCATGTCGGTGTGATAGCCGAGATTCGACGATCCGCAGCTATGGCCGATAATCACTTTGCTCAGGTCGACGCCCTCAGACTTAAAGATATCGAGCTGCTCGCGGCCCATCGTGCCCTCTTCGGTATGGGTCGTGATCGGAGCGCCCGTCGCCTTGGAGGCGCGTGCTGCGGCTCGCAGGCACTTCTCTTCGTATTCGGTGATATGGTCCTTGCCGGTTGCGCACTTAATCAGGCCGGCCTTGATTCCAGCCTCGCCGATTCCCTCGGTCAGTTCGGCGACATAGATCTCTGCGATCTCGTCGGCCGAGCGCTGTTTCATATAGACCGTGTTGCCGAGGTCTTCTTTGTAAAGGCCCGTCGAGCAGACGATATTCACGCCCGTCTTGTCGGCCACTTCCGCCATGAAGACGACGTCGCGCCCGATATCATTGGGGCAGGGATCGACGAAGGTTCCGAGACCCAGGTCCTTCAGTTCTTTCAAACGATCAACCGCGCCAGTCATCGCTGCCTTGCGATCGAAGCGCGGCGCTTTGCAATCAAGTTCCCATCCGGCCCATCCGACCAGCAGATGCTCGTGCAGCAGTGTTGTCCCGAGCTTGTCGGACGAAACGGTTCCAGTAACCGTGTTGACGTTCTTCGCCATTGAAATTACTCCCCGTCGGCGGTGGGCCGATAGCCCAAACGTAGATCGACCGGACCTAGAGCGTCAAATCGCGGTGTCTGCGTCGGACGCGGTCTCTCTGCTTTCCAGAAAGCTGAACAGCAGGACGATAGCGACGCCAGTGGTGATCGCGCTGTCAGCCAGATTGAAGACCGGATAGCTGAAAGACTCGTGATGGAAATAGATGAAATCGACCACGCGCCCGATAGTGAGTCGATCGATCAGGTTGCCAATCGTGCCGCCGAGGATCAGTGCGAACGCTATCGCGGACGAAAGCTGCGTTGATCGCCGCGCGAGCATCACGGTCAGCACGATAATCGCCGCGAATGAGAGCGCCACGAAAAACAGATGGCGGAAGGTCTCCGGCATCGTCGCGAACAAACTGAAGGCGGCGCCCGGATTCAGCGTATAGGTGAGATCGAGCCATCCGGTGATAAGCGGGCGGCTGTGATAGAGCGCGAAGTTCGATCTGATCAGATGCTTGCTGATCTGATCGAGTGCGAGCACCGGCAAAGTGACCAGCAGCAGCATCGGGACGAGCCGACTCCGCTCGGGCGTCGGGCTCACGACGTCCGTCATCTCGGATGCGATTTCAGCGTTCACGCGGACTCGGCGGCGACCACGGTGCGGCAGCGTGAGCACAGACTCTCGTGCCCGCCATCATCGTAGTAGCACCAGCATCGCTGGCACTTGGCTCCACTGGCACGCTCACCCACCAGCACGACCGGGGGTTGAGCGGTGACGCGACCAAATTTTTCGTCGATTTTGAAGGCTTCATCGCCGTTGGCCTTCGCCTTGATTCCGTCGATTTCCTGCTCGGCCAGTGTCTTCACGTCCGAAACGATGAACAGGTCCTTCAGGATGTTTTGATTGCGCTGGAGCGATTCCTGCCAGCCGTTCGCTTCCGCCGCCGTTACTCCGAGACTCACCCGCGCTTCGAGCGGCGCGCCGATCGTGCCTGCCTGCCGCATCGATTCGAGCAGCTTAAGCGCTTGGTCGCGGACTTCCAGCAAGCGTTCCCAATGCGCCTCAAGCTCCGCGTCGGCAAAGCGCGGATCGGCGGGTACCAGCGTCAGCAGATGTACACTGCTCTCCGATCGTCCAGGGATATGCGAATAGATTTCGTCAGCGGTGAACGGGATCAGCGGCGCGAGCATCCGCACGAGCGCATCGAGCATCAAGTGGAGCGTCGTCTGTGCCGAGCGTCGTTCCCGTGACTTCGCTCCGTCGCAGTAAAGGCGATCGCGCGCGACGTCGATATAAAGCGAGCTCAGATCAATAACGACGAAATTCAGAATGCCGTGATAGGCGGCTTGGAAGTCGAACTCCTCGTAGGCGCGGCGCACCGTGGCCTTGAGCTTCTCCATCCGACCAAGGATAAAGCGGTCGAATTCAAGCATCTGATCGGGCGCGATTGAATCCCGCGCCGGATCGAAATCCGCGAGATTCCCCAGCATGTAGCGGGCGGTATTGCGGAATTTGCGATAGGCCTCAGCAACCGCGCTGAAGAGATTATCGCCCACATTCATGTCGGAGCTGTAATCGACCGACGCAAAGACCAGCCGGAAGACGTCAGCGCCCATCCGATTCACGACTTCCGAGGCATACTCGAAATTCCCGAGCGACTTCGACATCTTGCGGCCGAGTTCATCGAGCGCGAGTCCGTGGCTAACGACGGTGGAGTAGGGCGCCTTCTCGCGCACTGCCGCGGCTGTGATGAGCGATACCTGGAACCATCCGCGAGTCTGATCGACACCCTCGACGTAGGCGTCGCAGGGCCAATCCAGATTGCGCGATTTCACCAGCACCGCCGCGTGGGAGCATCCCGAATCGAACCAAACGTCGAGCACGTCTTCCTGCTTGATAAATTCGCGGCTGCCGCACGAACAGGCGAAATCGCCGGCGAAGTCAGAAGCGGGTCGCGCATACCAGGAATCAGATCCCTCGCGCGCAAAGATCTCTTCGGTATTGCGAAGCACAGTGGCATCGAGCGAGACCTTGTTGCACTTCGTGCACTGCAACGCCGGAATCGGCACGCCCCACGCGCGCTGCCGTGAGAGACACCAGTCGGGGCGACCTTCAACCATGTTGCGGATACGATCCCGCGCCCACGGTGGAACCCACTTCACGCGATCGATTTCGGCGAGTGCTCGCTCACGCAGACCGTTGTGATCGATCCGCAGGAACCACTGCTCAGTCGCGCGGAAGATCAGCGGATTTTTGCAACGCCAGCAATGCGGATAGCTGTGCGAAAGCGTTTCGACCTTGAGCAGCGCGCCAATCGATTTCACATAATCGACAACCGCGTTGTTGGCCTTGAAGACATTCTCGCCGACCCATCGTCCGGCATCGTTGGTGAATCGTCCGGCGTCATCGACTGGCGTAAAAGTGCGCAGGCCGTAGCGATTGCCAATAACGAAGTCCTCGTAGCCGTGACCGGGCGCGGTATGAACGAGACCAGTACCCGCGTCGGCGGTGACGTGATCACCGAACATCAGGCGGCCGTCACGATCCGCAAACGGATGGCGGAAGATATCCTTCCCGTCGAGCGCCTTGAGTGCGTCCTGACTGATCGCGATCCGCTTGTCGACCTTGAGGCCGCAGGCTTCTTCGACGACACCCGCGAGACGCGCCGCCACGATGTAATAGCTGTCGCCCGCTTTGAGTGCGACGTAATCGAAGGTTTCGTTGAGCGAGATACCGAGGTTGGCCGGCAGCGTCCACGGGGTTGTGGTCCAGATAACCGCGAAGAGCTTGCCTCCCTTATGCGCGGCAGCGAGTTCCGCGCCTTCGTCGGTTTTGGCCGCCAACGCCGCAGGATCGGTGACGTTATTGTTCAGTCGAAACGCGACGTAGATCGAAGGCGACGTATGGTCGCGATACTCGACCTCGGCTTCGGCCAGCGCCGTGCGACAATCGAAGCACCAATGCACCGGACGCAGATCGCGGTAAATGAAACCCGCTTCCAGCATCTGGCGCAGCACCGCAATCTCGGCCGCTTCGTAATCGTAGGCGAAAGTCAGGTACGGGTTGAACCAGTCCCCCATCACGCCGAGCCGGATAAATTCGCCGCGCTGGATATCGAGCCATTTCTCTGCAAATTGGCGGCAGAGCTTCCGCACTTCGAGCTTCGGCATCGTGCGGATCTTCTCGCCGAGGTCGCGCGCCACCTGATGCTCGATTGGCATGCCGTGGCAATCCCATCCCGGGACGTACGGCGTGCGAAACCCAAGCATCGAGTGCGACCGCACGATGAAATCCTTCAGGATCTTGTTCAGCGCAGTGCCGAAATGGACGCGGCCGTTGGCGTAGGGCGGGCCGTCGTGAAGCACCCATGCTGGCGCATCTTTGCGCGATTCGAGCAGGCGCTCGTAGAGCTTTTCGGTGCTCCAGCGTTTGAGGGTTTCGGGTTCCCGCTTCGGCAAATTCGCCTTCATCGGGAAATCGGTCTTGGGAAGTTTTAAAGTTGCTTTATAATCGCTCTCTGCCACGTAAATAGTACCGGTGAGCGGAACACCGCCGCCCCTAGAGGATAAAGCTCCGCCGTCGAGCGGAGCGATGCCCTACAACATAGCTAAACGAATGCGGCGGAAGCGAGTGGCGGACTGGTCAGATCATGGAGGCAACCAGACTGACCGAGGTCATCAAGATAAAGATGCCAAGGCCTACGAAGCCCACCACCAGGAATCCAATCCCTTTGGTGGCTACGGCGCGCCAGGCAGAAAAGCGATGGACCTCGGCGAGTGTCTGCACCGACACCAGAAAGGCCCACACCTTGAGCGCGATCTCTGCGATCAGCCAGACCGTGATTTGATCGAGGATTGTCGACGGAGCTTTGTCCCAGGCGTTGCTGCCAGGATCGAACAACGTCGAGGTTATAGCCACCAGACTTAGAATGATGGCCGGAACCCATCCCCAAGCCACGGCGGTACGAACATCACGCGCATCGGCAAGGCCGCCGAGTACCCGACCGGCCCACGCGTAGACGAAACCTAGAAAATAGACCATCCCGATGGCCGCGATACCAGCGCTGAAGACCGTCATCCCCATCGCGGCCGGACCCATCTCTTTGAACCAATCCAGGGCCTGGTATTTGAGGACGCCCGCATTTACCTCGACCTGGATCGTCAGCGCGATCAGTGCACCGAGAATCCATGCGATACCGATAACGAGGCTGTCTGGCTCGGTGTCGACAACTCGACGAATCGTCGAGCGCGGTATCACCCAAATCGAGAAGAACGGAATAACCCGATCGGCTATTACATCGCCCATGCCACCTGTTCCCCTTCCCCCAATTCTTCGTCGACAGATAGATGCTCCCCCGGGAGCGTCTGTCACGAATAGCTTTAATAGAAGCATTAAGACGTTAATATGTCCATAGAGCTGTTTTGGCCAATTGTGTTTTCTGTTGGTCTTTGCCGTCGATTGGAGCTCGACAAGCCTTCGTGAGCCCCTCGAATGACGGGAAGCGGTCTCTCCTGCTAAAGCGATCGCATGGAAAAAGGATCGGCCCTTGCCGGCTTGAAGATTCTCGACTTGGCGGATTATCGCGGCAGCCTATGTTCGCGCCTGATGGCGGATATGGGCGCCGATGTGATCAAAGTCGAACCGCCCGGCGGCGATGCAGCGCGACGTATCGGCCCTTTCGTCGATGACCAACCGCATCATGATCGCAGTTTGTTCTATTGGTTCTACAATCTGAATAAGCGCTCGATAACCCTAGATCTGAGTCAGCCTGCGGGTGTCGAGCTTCTGCTCCGGCTCGCGCGCTCGGCCGATATCATTATCGAGAGCTACAAGCCGGGCCGCCTCGGCGCGATGGGTCTCGGATGGGAGAAGCTCCGCGAGATCAATCCGGCGCTGATCCTGCTCTCGATGACGCCCTTCGGCCAGACCGGTCCGTATCGAGATTTTGTTGCCGACGATACGGTGCTCGCGGCGCAGAGCGGGATGCTCTACGTGAACGGATGGCCGGGGCGTCAGCCCGTTCGCCCGTTTGGCTTGCAGGCCTATCATGCGTCGGCCTACTTCGGGTTGATCACGACGATGTGCGCGCTCTTCGCGCGCGACCGCGACGGCGAGGGTCAGTGGATCGATCTCAGCATGCAGGAGGCGACGACCTGCGCGGTTGAGCATGTCGCAGGCAGCTACTTCGCCGAGCGTCGGATCGAGCCACGGCGCGGCACGCTGCATTGGAGCCGTTACTTTCGTATCGGGCGATGCCGCGACGGCTACATCATGCACTGCTCACTTGGCGATTGGACTTCGCTGGTCGAGTGGGTTGCCGGCGACGGCAAAGCTGAGGATCTGCTCGCACCCGAATGGGAGGATGCGCTCTACCGTGGCGAGCACGCGGAGCACCTGTTCGACGTTCTCGACGAATGGGCCAAGGATTACAGCCGCGATGATCTGCTCGAACGCGCCCAAACCCTGCGCCTGCCCTTTGCTTCGGTGCGATCGCCTGAAGCACTGTTTGAGGACGAGCAGCTAGCCGGGCGCGGCTACTTCGTGGAGGTCGAGCATCCGGAACTGGGTCGCAGCTTTCGCTATCCCGGCGCGTCGTACCTCTTCAACGGATCGCCGTGGCGCGTCTATCGGCGTCCTCCACTGCTCGGCGAGCATACGGCGCAAATTCTGCGCAACGATCTTGGTCTTGAGCCGGCGGAAGTCGGCACGCTGACCGCGGAGGGAGTGATCTAATGGCTGAGTTACCTCTCGCGGGAATCCGCGTCCTCGATTTTACCTGGGTGGTGGCGGGACCCGTCGCGACTCGTACCCTCGCCGATTTCGGTGCCGAGGTGATCAAGCTGGAACGCAAACCCGGACCTCCGGGATCGCGTCAGATTGGACTGCAGGGCGATCTCCATCGCAACAAGCGCTCGATCGCAGTGAACATGTCGCATCCGCGCGGTATCGAAGTCGCGCGGCGACTCGCGCAGAAGAGCGACCTCGTGATGGATAATTTCTCGGCGCGTGTAATGCGCAGTTGGGGGATGGATTACGCGAGCCTCAGCCGGATCAAGCCCGATATCATCTGCATCAGCATGTCGGGACTCGGCCACACCGGACCGCGATCGAACTACGTCAGTTACGGCCCGACGCTGCAGGCGCTGAGCGGCGTTACCCTGATGATGGGCGAGGCCGACGGCAACGTTGCCGGCTTCGGCTATTCCTATGCCGATATGTCTGGCGGCTACAGCGGCGCGGCGGCGGCGCTGATGGCGCTGTGGCATCGCAAGCAGACCGGTCAGGGGCAGTTCGTCGATCTTGCCCAGTTCGAGGCTCTGGTCAGCGTGATGGGGCCCTCGCTGCTCGATATCGCGGTGAACGGCCGCAAGCCTGAGCCGCCTCGCTATGAATCGCAGGAAGTTCCGGCCGCACCACACGGCGTCTATAAGTGCGCCAGACGTGATCAAGATGATGACCGCTGGATCGCGATTAGCGTCCGCACACAGCCGGAATGGGAGCGTTTCGTCGCGGCGATCGGATCACCGGCTTGGGCTACTGATCCGAAATTTCGTACGCTCTATCTGCGGATGCGGAATCATGCCGAGCTCGACGAGCACGTCTCTCGGTGGACGATCGGGCAGGAGGCCGAAGCCGCGATGGAGCATCTGCAGCGACACGGTATCGCCGCGGGCGTCGTATGCAACGGCGAAGATATCTGCGCCCGCAATCCTCAGCTTCAGGCGCGCGATTTCTGGGGCACGGTGACGTTGCCGGACGGTGGCACAACGCATGTCACCGGTCTGCCGGCGAAGCTCTCGCGCACGCCGGGATCTTTCCGGTCGCCGTCCCCGACGATCGGATCATCGAACGACTACGTGCTGGGCGAGCTACTCGGCTACAGCGAAGCGGAGCGTGTATCGCTTATCGAGGACAAGGCTGTTTGGGACTAGGCGGCCTCTGTCCAAACTCTGTTGTCATCCCGACCGAAGCGAGTCTCCGAGCGTAGCGGAGGGATCAGCGCGACGCGATTTTTGGTCCTTGTCGGAAGACTCCATCGCTCCGCGTTGATTCCTCCGCTACGCTCCGAATGGCAAGAAAGTATCTGCTCATTGTTCGCAAAGCCTGCCGCAATTGCCCGCTGTCATATTTGCTGACTTCCGGTGAATAGTCTGCTATATGACATCAGGGTAGCAGAGCTTGCTCGCGAGTGTCCTTTCCAGCGCGATCGCCAGGGTCGATGCGTTCCCGGTTGAAGTCGAAGTCGATATCGGTGGTGGTACGCCCGCCTTCCGGATGGTCGGGCTTGCCGAAGGGGCCGTCCGCGAGGCCTACGACCGGATGAAGTCCGCGATCCGAAACTCCGGCTACGACTTCCCCTCCAGCAAGATCACCATCAACCTCGCTCCCGCCGATACGCGTAAGGAGGGCTCCGCGTTCGACCTGCCGATGGCGCTCGGTATCCTGAGCGGCGGCGGATTTATCGAGAAACGCGATCGACTCGGGCGCTATCTGGTGCTCGGCGAACTCGCGCTCGATGGAAGGATCAAAGGAATCAAGGGCGCACTACCCAGCGCGATTCTGGCTCGCTCGCGCCGGATGGATGGAATAGTGCTGCCGCGCGAGAACGCGTCGGAAGCCTCGGTGATTGGCGAGGGACTCGCCGTAATCGGTGTCGAGACCCTGCAGGAGGCGATCGAGTTCTTCGAGGAACTACGCCAACCCGAAGCCAACAGCATCGATATTCGAGCGCTGTTCGAGGCTGCCGGTCGCTACAACGTCGATTTCAGCGAGGTGAAGGGGCAGGCCAAGCGCGCGCTGGAGGTTGCCGCTGCGGGGGGCCATAACGTGCTGATGGTCG
>Ga0335083_10007461_pt1 | contig 13509 bp, 9 predicted proteins | sample Lox_Sample_42_FD_206716 | JGI IMG/M metagenome (GOLD analysis project Ga0335083, IMG submission 206716) | Soil microbial communities from Loxahatchee National Wildlife Refuge, Florida, United States - Lox_Sample_4.2 | ecosystem: Environmental > Terrestrial > Soil > Wetlands | place: USA: Florida...
AGCTATCGTCGACGGTTCTGCGATCGTTCAGGTATTGCTGATAAAGCTCATCTTCGAGCCAACTGTTGATACCAAACTCGGGCGGACGTGATTCGGACATAGAGAGAATAAGCGGGTTTCAACTCTATGATAGCGTGCGCTGGCGGCGAACGCAGCGCGGCCGCCAAACCGCAAACGCTGATAATAAGAAGAATGCGATTCCTTCAAAGCTTAACGTTATTCCTCTTGATGCCGCTCTTCGCACAGACCTCGGATGAAAAAGACGCCATCGCCACCGTGCAGAAAACTTTCGACGCGATGGCGGCGCATGACGGGGCAGCGATTCGCGCCACCATGCTCGCTGACGCGCGGTTGTACGCGGTGCGAAACGAAAGTGCACCGGCCAGCACGTCGGTGGATGATTTCGCCAATCAGATTGAATCGCTGAAGGGCGATCTGCTGGAGCGCTTCACCGGCCGGCCCAGCGTTTCGATTCGCGGCCGCATGGCCCAGGTCTGGGGCGAATATGAGTTTCTCCGGGACGGCAAGTTCAACCATTGCGGCGTCGATTCGGTGAGTTTTCTAAAGACCGCCGAAGGATGGAAAATCGCCACCATTGTTTACACCTCGGAAACGATCGGCTGCAAGGGCCAATAGCGCGAGCTGATCCCAGACTGGCAGCCCTGGTTACAATAGGGAATTACCCGCATGAAGCTCGCGCTGGCACAAATCAACACTACGGTCGGCGATCTGTGCGGTAATACTCAGAAGATCCTGGCGTTTTCGCAACGCGCGGCTGCGGCCGGTGCGGACATAGTGGTGTTTCCCGAGCTCACCATCACCGGATACCCGCCGCGCGATCTGCTGGAAAAAGAAAGTTTCCTCGCAGGGGTTGAGAAGCATCTGAGTGAGCTCGCTCAGGCCACTGCGGATCTGAAGCTCGCCATTATCTGCGGCACCGTCACGCGTACGGGCTCGGCCAGCGGCAATCCCATTTACAACAGCGCCGCGGTGATCTCCGGCGGGCGCGTTCTATTCCGGCAGAACAAAATGCTGCTGCCGAGCTACGACGTTTTCGATGAAAAACGATATTTTGAGCCGGCAGCCAAGCAGATTCCTATCAGCCTGGATGGTTCTCCGATCGCGCTGACGGTTTGTGAGGACGCCTGGAACGACAAGCAATACTGGGAGCGCAGGCTCTACAGCCGCGATCCGGTGGAAGAGCTGGCGCAAAGCGGGGCGCGCCTGCTGATCAGCATCAACGCGTCTCCTTATCACAGCGGCAAACGGGCGCAACGCCACGAGATTTTCGCCGCGACGGCGCGCCGGTTCCAGCTCCCACTGGTGTACGTCAACCAAGTGGGCGGCAACGACCAGCTGGTTTTCGACGGCAGCAGCTTCGCGATGGATGCCGAAGGACGGTTGATCACAGTGGCAGCTTCCTTTGAAGAGGACCTGGCCCTGTTCGATGCCGATGCGCTCACCGGCGACCGCCATGACAATTATTCCGACGAGTGCGAAGCGATGTATCAGGCTCTCGTTGTGGGCACGCGCGACTACATCCGCAAGTGTGGATTTGAGCGCGTGATCATCGGCCTCAGCGGCGGCATCGATTCCTCCCTCACCGCCGCCGTCGCAGTGGACGCGGTGGGCCAAGAGAACGTCACCGGAATTGGAATGCCGGGGCCATACTCTTCCGAGCACAGCGTCACGGACGCGCGCGACCTGGCGCACAACCTGGGCATCCGCTTCGAGCTGATCTCCATCCGCGAGCAATATGAGGCGTTCCTCAAAGCGCTGGCCCCGGTCTTTAACGGCGCCAGCATGGGCGTAACGGAAGAGAATTTGCAATCGCGGCTGCGCGGCCTCACCTTGATGGCGCTGTCCAACAAATGGGGTGCGCTGGTGCTCACCACCGGCAATAAGAGCGAGCTGGCGGTAGGCTATTGCACGCTGTACGGCGACATGTGCGGCGGCCTGGCGGTGATCAGCGACGTGCCCAAAACGCTGGTGTACTCGCTCTCGCGCGTAGCCAACGAGCGGCACCGCAATGCGATTCCTGAAAACGTGTTTACCAAGCCGCCATCGGCCGAGCTGCGGCCCGATCAGAAAGACACGGATTCATTGCCCGAGTACGACGTGTTGGATCAGATTTTGCGCGCTTACATCGAGAACAACGAGTCGCCGCAACGCATCGCCGATTCGCTTCATCTGCCTGTAACGCTGGTGCGCGATATTGTCAACAAAGTGGACCGCAACGAATACAAGCGGCAGCAGGCCGCGCCCGGTCTGAAAGTAACCACCAAGGCGTTCGGCATCGGACGCCGCTTCCCCATTGCACAAAGGTTTTCCGAATGAAAACGACCTATGCGCCCCGTCAAGTTTTGCTGGCCGGCATGGTGCTCGCGATTGCGATTGCCTCGGTATCTTCCTCGCAGCCGGCGCCGCGCGAGCAAGTCGGCTTCTTGCCCGACGGCGGATTTCTACTGAACAGCGGCTGGCGCGTGAAGCCCGCGGGCACGCAGGTGCCGCTCAGTACGCTGCCCATGAATGCGGTGCTGTCGGCGGATGGCCGCTTCCTCATTGCGTTGAATGGAGGCTACCAGCCCCCGTCGCTGAGCGTGCTCGAAACCAAGGACGGCCATGAGATCGGGCGCACGCCGGTTCCGGACGGCTGGCTCGGATTGGCTCTGTCGCCCAATGGGCGCACGCTGTGGGTGGGCGGCGGCTCGAAAGCTTCCATTTTTGAATTTTCTTTTAGCGAGAACGGCAAGCTCCAGCCCACGCGCACGTTCGAGATTGTGAAGGCCGCCGATATGAAGCCGCACGATTTTATCGGCGATGTGGCCGTCTCCCCCGACGGCCATTTGCTGTACGCTTGCGATCTCTATAACGACAGCATCGCGGTGGTCAATCCTCAGTCGGGTCTGGTCATCGGACATTACAAGACCGGACGCCGGCCCTATCGAATCATGTTTGCGCCGGATGGCAAGACGTTCTTCGTCACCAGTTGGGCGGATGGCTCCATCGTTCGCCATCAGGCCACCGATGGAGCGCAATTGCAGGTCCTGCGGCTGGGCCCGCATGCCACCGACATGGTGTGGCGCGACCGGGCTAGCGCCGCCGAAACCGGCGAGGACACCAACTGGAAGGCGCGCATCTTTGTCGCCGCCGCCAATACCAACAATGTATACGCCGTGGCCGTGGCCGACAACGGCGATTTGCGCTCGGTCGAGACGATTAACGTTTCCACGTCGCCCATGCATCCTCTGGGAATGACGCCCAGCGCTCTGGCCCTCAGCCCGGACAAGTCGCGTCTGTACGTGGTCTGTTCCAATGCCAATGCGGCCGGCGTCGTGGATGTCACCGAGCAACGCAGCCACGTGCTCGGCTTTATTCCTACCGGCTGGTATCCCACCGCCGTGAAGGCGCTCGCCGATGGGCGCCTGGTGATTTTGAACGGCAAGGGAGCGCGTAGCTATCCGAATCCGCAAGGCCCCAATCCGACCAAGCGTGTCGCGCGCAATCGCGAAGGCGAGCGGTCCGATTACTATGTGGCCGCTATTCAGGCCGGTTCAGCATCCCTTATTCCGCCGATCACCGACGATATTCTGAGTGACTACACCGCCCAAGTCCAGCACAACTCACCCTACAACGACGAAATGTTGGAGCAGGGCCCCGACGGTATTCCGGCGGCGATTCAGCACGTGTTGTACATCGTGAAGGAGAACCGCAGCTACGACCAGGTGCTGGGCGACATTGGAAAGGGCGCCAGCGATCCCTCACTGTGCTTGTTTGACGAAAAGACCGGGCCGAATCATCACAAGCTGGCGCGCGAATTCGTGTTGTTCGACAACTTCTATGTGAACGCCGACGTGAGCGCGGATGGACACAATTGGTCCACCTCCGCGATTGCGAACGATTTTGTGGAGAAGCTATGGCCCACCAACTACGCAGGCCGGAACAAGGTCTACGGATTTGAAGGCGGCGAGCCGGCGGCCTATCCACCGGCCGGATATTTGTGGACCAATGCAGCCGCGCGGGGCGTTTCCATTCGTAACTACGGCTATTGGGTCGAGAACAAAAAGACCGCCGGCGCGGACGGATTGCAGATCGAGGAAGTTCGCGATCCCGTGTTGAGCAAGGTCACGAACATGAAATACCGCAGCTTCGACCTCGACTACCCCGACGTGAATCGAGCGCGGGTATTTCTGGCGGATCTCGCGGATTTTGAGAAGACTGGAATCATGCCGGCGCTGATGCTCATGCGTTTGGGCAATGACCACACCAACGGGACGGCGCCCGGGAAGATCGCGCCCCTGTCATCGTTCGCCGACAACGACTACGCGCTCGGCATGATTGTGGAAGCGCTGTCGCGCAGCAAGTTCTGGCCGAACACTGCCGTCTTCGTAGTGGAAGACGACGCGCAGAACGGGCCGGATCATGTGGATTCACACCGCTCGCCTGCGTTTCTGCTCTCGCCCTACACCCGCACCGGCAAGATCGACAGCACCATGTACAACACCACTTCCGTGCTGCGCACCATGGAGCTGATCCTGCATCTTCGTCCCATGACGCACTTCGACGCGGGCGCGCGGCCGATGGCGAATGCGTTCTCACAGCAAGCCGTGCTGACGCCCTACCAGGCCGAAAAGCCGCGCATCCCGCTCGACACGCTGAATCCGGGGAATTCGACCACAGCGGCGCGCTCCGCTAAGCTCGATTTCGACGAAGCCGACCTGAATGACGACGACGAGCTGAACGACATCTTGTGGTTGGCGCTTAAGGGAACGGATCCACCGCCGCCAGTGCGGAGTTTGTTCGTAAGATAAGACCGAAAGCGTTCGCGCGACCGTGAACGCGGGCCAGTGCGCACGCCGCGGCCTACTATGGCGAAAATCCATCTTTGCTTCGTCTGGCATATGCACCAGCCGTTTTACAAGGATCTGGTCACCGGAGAATACCGCCTTCCGTGGACGCGTTTTCACGCGCTCAAAGACTACTACGGGATGGTGAAGGTCCTGGAGGATTTTCCCAATGTGCACCAGACCTTCAACCTGGTGCCGTCCATGCTGGTGCAGATCGAAGAGTACGCCTCCGGTAAGGCGGCCGACCCGTTCCTGGATTGCGCGGTCAAGCCGGCGATCGAGCTGAGCCCAGCCGAGCAGCAGTTCGTGCTCAAGTATTTTTTCCAAGCCAACGCCAGCCGGATGATCTATCGCTATCCGCGTTATGGCGAGCTCTACGATGCGTTCCTGAAATCGGGCGCTGATCCGCGGCTCGCGCGCCGGCTGTTCAGCTTTCAGGATCTGCGGGATTTGCAGGTGCTCTCGCAGCTAGCCTGGTTCGACGAAGAATTCCAGGAGCGTGATCCCGAGGTGCGAGCTTTGATCGCCAAGGAGCGCCGCTACACGCTCGAGGATCAGGCGCTGATGGCGCGGAAACAGCGCGAGATCCTGGGGAAGGTTGTGCCCGTATATCGGGAGTTCGCCGCGCGGGGACAGATCGAGATTTCCACTACGCCGTTTTATCATCCGATCCTGCCGCTGATATGCGACTCCAACATCGCCTCGGTTTCACACCCGAATGTTGCGCTGCCGGACAGGTTCCGGTATCCGCAGGATGCGCGCCACCAGCTCCAGACCGCGCGCGAATTCATGCAGCACGAATTCGGGCTCGCCCCGGTCGGACTGTGGCCGTCAGAGGGTTCGGTGTCCGATGAAGCGCTCTCCATCGCCGCGGAAACTGGCTTCGAATGGGCCGCCACCGACAACGGGGTGTTGGCGCGGACCTTGCACCAGACCGCCGGGCCGGAGTTGACCTACCGCTCGTATCTATGGCAGCAAGGCGGCCGCCAGCTTCGCATGATTTTTCGCGACCACTTCCTGAGCGATCAGGTGGGGTTCGTTTACTCCAGGATGGGAGCCTCCGAAGCAGCCGAGCAATTCCTGGAGAGCATCCGCGCCAATGCGCGGCCGTTGATGGCCGACGGCTCGGACGTGCTGGTGCCCATTATTCTGGATGGCGAAAATGCCTGGGAATACTACTATCAGAACGGCCGGCCGTTCTTGCGCGAACTGTATACACGCATCAGCCAGGCATCCGACCTGGACGCGCTCACGGTGAGCGAGGCGTTGAAGATCGATCAGCCGCGGCCGCTCGATCACATTTTTCCAGGGTCCTGGATTGATGCGAATTTCGATGTGTGGATCGGCGCCCAGGAAGACAACACCGCCTGGGAATATCTGCTGCGCGCGCGGCAGAAGTTCGATGAAGCCGCGTCTCGTGTTCCGGAACAGAGCCGGCGCCTGGCGTTTGAAGAACTCATGATCGCCGAGGGCAGCGACTGGTGCTGGTGGTATGGCCCGGAACATCAATCCGAGAATCGGCCCGAATTCGACGAATTGTATCGGCAACATCTGACCAACGTGTATCGCGCGTTGAATCTGGCGGTGCCTGAAGAGTTGTCGCGCCCGATTCTGACCAGGCGCCCGGGCGACTTTCACGAGCCTCCGGCCAATGCGATCCACGCCGTGATCGACGGCGAAGTAACTTCTTACTTCGAGTGGATGGGAGCCGGCCGCTACCGCAGCGACGTGCGATCCGGTGCTATGCACGGCGCCCGGAACGTCGTACGCGAGCTTTATTACGGCGCGGACGAATCCAGTCTTTATGTACGGCTGGATTTCGATAACACGCCGGAGCTCACCGGCGTCGAATTGCGGACCAAGGACAAGACCACCCCGCTCTCAAACAACCCGGCCGTCGAATCGGCGCTGCGCAAAATCTTTGAGGCGCGCGTGCCCTTCGAGGTTCTTGGCCTCTCGCAGGCCCAGGCATTCTCTTTTCAAGTAGCGCTGCTCGGAAACAACGTGCCGCTCGAAGTGATCCCGCCGGAAGGCTGGATCGAGTTTACGAATTCCAGCGCGTGAGGCAATCGCGCTTACGATTTCCGGCTGGAATACTTATTTAGAACCGCGAGTAACTTGGCTGCGGCGGCCGGCGGAGGCGTACTTCCCATAACGATGTCGCGGTTGGACATCGATTTGCCGTACAGCTCCTTATTCCAATCGTCATCGGGGCGCAGCGTGGCGCCCTGCAGCGCGATGCCCGCGAAGACGCCGCGAGTGCGCGACCAGGTCAAAATCTCAGCATGCATCTGCGCATCGGTTTCGGCCGAAGAAGTGCGCCCCACTGGTCCGGCTGCGACGGAGGCGTCGGCCCCGAGGGTGAACTTGCTGGACAGCAGTTTCTTGGCGCCCGATTCGTTCATCACCAGCATCACTACGTCGGTTTCCGACACACCGATCTGAAAGCCAAAGCTCCCACCTTCGACGCGGACGGATGCGGGGGCCGACCAGCCCACTCCGCCTTCCTTGCGGCAAAGCATGAAACCTTTGCCGTACTTGCCGCCGAAGATGAAGGCGCCTCCCTTGACGCCCGGCACGACTACGAGGCACTGAGCTTTTTCCAGGAGATCCTGCGGGATTCCTTTGTCGGGAGCGGACATGATATCAGTCATCATGTCGGCGGCGTCAGTCAGCCGGTCCGGCGCGATTGCGCCATGGAGCATCCCTCCGGTCATCAGAGCGACTGCAAGACAAGTGGTCTTCATTCGTTCTCCTCTGAGGTGATTCTAGCAGCAAGCCGTGACGAATGCGTTTCAGCCTATCATGGGACTTGGGCGGCCGGATTTTAGCAGCGATTGTTTTCTCGGTACTGGCTTCGTCCGCGGCCGACGTGCAGGTCGAGCAAGTCAATCGCAAGCTGGACCTGATTCAAAGCGGTCACGCCAGGCCGGGTTCGGTGATCGTGTTCACCGTTGCGGAGCTGAATGTCTGGGGCCGCGCGGAAGCGGCCGAAGTTGCGCCGGAAGGTTTCCGGCAAGCGCGGCTGGAGTTGGGCAACGGGACTGCCACGGCCTACGCATGGGTGGACTTTCTGAAACTGCGCCACGCCGCCGGGATCGAGACCAACTGGCTGGTGGCGAAACTGATTGAAGGCGAAAAACCTCTCAAAGTGATCGCCAATATTGAATCAGCGAAAGGACGCGCGACGGTCCATTTGACGCGCGTTGAAATCGGCGGAATCGCGGTGAGCGGCGCTCCGCTGGATTTCTTGATCCAGACGTTTTTCATGCCGCTGTATCCGGACGCCAAGATCGATCAGCCGTTCGAACTGGCCGATGGGGTGGACCGGATCGAAGTCACGCCGGCCGAGGCTCGCGTGTACATGAGGACTAGGCGTGAGTGACGCTTTCGGCTTCGGTGCTGCTCGCCGCAGGCAGGCTGAAAAAGAAAGTTGACCCTTGGCCCGGTTCGGACTTGAGCCAGATCCGGCCGCCATATCCGCTCACGATCTTTTGGCACGTCGCCAGACCGATGCCGCTGCCGGGACGGTCTTCGCCATGCAGCCGCTTAAACGGCTTGAAGATCTGTTTCTCGTATTGAGGTTCGATGCCGATGCCGTTGTCGCTGACTTCCACCACCCACTCGCCCTTATGCTTCCGGCAACTGATGCGCACGCGCGGCGCCGCGTCGCTCCGGTACTTGAGCGCGTTGCCCACCAGGTTCTGAAACAGTTGCACCAGGTGAGCTTCGTGAGCGGTGACTTCGGGCAGAGCTTCCGCCGTTACCGTAGCGTTGGCACTTTCGATTTCGGCACGCAGGTTCTCCAGCGCAGTCTCTAGCCCCCGGTCCATGGAAACGCGTTTGGCTTGGGCGGGCTCGAAATGACTGGCCTGCGCGTAAGCCAGCAGATCCTCGAGCAGGTGCAGCATGCGCTGCGTACTTTTGATGATGTAACCCAGCAAATCTCTTCCCTCGCCCCCAATCTGATCTTGAAGGCGTAGAGCGATGAGTTGAGACATGGTGCTTACGGAGTTCAGCGGCGATCGCAAGTCGTGCGCGGCCGCAGCCACAAACTCCTTCAATTGTTCGTTGGATTCCTTGAGTTGCCGTTCGGTTTCGCGGCGCGCGGAGATATCGCGGAAAACCAACACCCCGCCTTGGATGTCGCCTTCAGGGCCGCGGATGGGTGCCCCGCTGTCGTCAATGGGGGTCTCTTGTCCGTTTCTAGAGATCAGGATGGTGTGGTTGGCCAGGCCAGTGACGACACCCTGGGCGATGGCCTTTTCCACCGGATTTTCCACCGCCGCACGGGTGGTCTCGTTGACGACCTGGAACACTTCGGTAATTGGAGTCCCCAGCGCCTTTTGTTCCGACCAGCCGGTCAAGTTCTGCGCTACTGGATTGATCAGTGTGATCCGCCCCGCGGCGTCGGTTGCAATCACCGCGTCTCCGATGCTCGTCAGCGTGACTTTCAGGAATTCCGCGCTGGCCGAAGCGCGATGGTAAAGCTCCTCGCGGTGTGCCAGGCTACGGAATATTGTCACGGCGGAAAGAGCAATGATGCCCAGCAGGATCAAGCTGCCGGCGATGCTGACGAAGCTCAAGAGCGCGGAATTTCGCTCGGCGATGGCCGAAGATTCCGTGGCACGGCGGTCCGCCAAGTCTCGGATCTCCGCGGAACGGGCGCGAATGTCGTCCATCAATACTTTGCCTCTGCCGGAATCTATGACTTCGATGGCCGCTGTCAGGCCCTGCGAGCGGCGCATTTCGATAGTTTTAGCCAGTTCCTGAAGCTTGGCGGCCACCACCGGCTGGAGCGCTTCCACGCGCTCGCGCTGCACGGGAAGTCCCGCTGTGGCCGATCGCAGCCGGTTGACCAGCCCCGGAATCGAGGCGGTAGCCGTATTGTACGGTTCGAGATACGTGTCCTTTCCCGTGAGAACATAGCCACGCTGCCCTGTTTCGGCATCCTTAAGCATCGAAAGCAGGTCGTCCGTCGTGTCGCCAATCTCGCGCGAGACGCGCAATTCGCCGGCCGCGGCTCTCTGCGATTCGCTGCTCCAAAAAGATAGCAATCCGATCAGGATCACCATGGCCGAGGCGATGATCAGCATCGTTAGGGTGGGTTTGCGCGAAAGATGCGCTTGTTGATGGTCGTCCATCTAGCTGCCGCATTTACTATTTTGGCATGCTAGGCCTGGCGGGCTCGTGAAGAGGAGGTTACGCCGGCCGAAGCTCGGGCGCACAGGAAGCAGCGATGCGCTCGGCCGCTTGTTTGCCAGTTTTGACGCAATCCGGAATGCCGATACCGCGATAACCATTGCCCGCCAGATGCAGGCCGGGCAGCGTTTGCAGAATGGCCTCCACCCGTTCGATGCGTTGCTGGTGGCCTACCGTGTACTGAGCCATGGCGTTGGGCCAGCGGGCGATGCTGTGAAAAACCGGCACGGCTTCAATGCCCATCAGGCCGCGCAGCTCATCGCGGGCAGCCTCCACAATCTGATCGTCGCTTAGCGAAAACCCGTTGCCGCCGATAAAGCAGCGCAGCATCACCATATCGTCGGGAACGCGGTGGTTGAACTTGTTGCCCACCCAGGTGCAGCCCATCAGATATTTGCGCTCCAGCTTGGGAACCAGGAATCCGTGCCCGTTGAGCGGGTGATCGAAGCCGGCTTTGCGATAGCCGAGCGCCAGCGTGATGGAGGAGGTGTACGGAATGGAGGCCAGCAGGTTTGAAAGCTCCGCGTTGAGCGAACGTAGGAGAGGAGCGCCGTCGCAGGCCGTCGTCGCTACCACCACTTGTTCGGCTTCCAGCCAATCGCCCCCGGCGCGCACGCGAAATCCGCTGCCGTTTCGCTCCACCGTTTCCACGGCGCCATGAATGATGTCGGCGCTGGGCGTGAGCTTGGAGACGAGCTGGCCTAAGCCGCTCTTCAACGTCCACAGGAACGATTTTGGTCCGGAGCTCTTGGGTGGCTTCGGCGCGGCCAGCACACCACGCGTCAAGCTGCCGTATTTAGCTTCGATCTCGGCAAAGCGGGCCAGTACGCTGTTCACGCTCATCTGCTTGGGATCGCCGCCATAGACACCCGCGAGCAACGGCTCGGCCAGGTAATCGATGCATTCGCGGCCATAGTGGTCCATCAAAAAGTCGTAGACCGAGCGATCCGGCTGGGGGCCTTTGGGCCGGCGGAACAAATCGAAGCCCATGCGAATCTTCGCGGGCCAACTGAATAGGCTGGTGGCGACCAGCGGCATGATTTTTGTCGGCACCATCATCATCAAGCCGTCGGGCAGCGGAACCAGTTTGCCGTGCTTGATGATGTATGTTATGCGCGAATGATCGTTGGAGCCCATGATTTGATCGGCCAGACCGACTTCGCGGATCAGGTCCATGGCCCAGGGTTTCGCCGCCATGAAGCCGTCCGGACCGGCTTCCAGCACGCAGCCCTGCTGGACTGAGGTTTGGATCACACCACCAGTGCGGCCAGCTTTCTCGATGAGCGCCGGCCGGATCCCGGCTTTGTTGAGGTAGTACGCGGCCGAGAGTCCGGAAATCCCGCCACCGATGATCAAAGCCCTGTGGGTCATGAAAAATCCCTACAGCATGTTTAGGCCCAGTTATTGCGTCAGCTTGAATTCGCGGACAAAATCCACGGCGGCACGTACATGGTCCACCGACGTTTCCGGGAGAATCCCGTGGCCCAGATTGAAAATATGCCCGGGACGCGTGCCGGTGCGTTTCAGCAGCTCGTGGATGCGGACGCGCAGCTCGTTGAGAGGCGCGAACAACACGGCCGGGTCCAGATTGCCCTGGACTGCGGAGCGATAGCTGATGTCCATCCAAGCCTGGTCGATGTTGATGCGCCAGTCGACCCCCATGACGTCGCCGCCGGCGGCGTGCAGCTCCCGGAAAAAGCCGGCCGCGCCGGTGCCGAAGTGTATAACCGGAACGCTGGCGGTGCGGATACGCTCGATCAGCGCGCGGGAATAGGGGGCGACATAGCGGACGTAATCATCTGGTCCAAGCGCGCCTACCCAGCTATCGAACACTTGAATGGCGCGCGCGCCCGCCGTAACCTGGCCGAGCGCGAAGGGACCGAGCACGTCCACCAGTTTGCCCATCAGGCGGCGCCACAGGGTCTCGTCCTGATACATCATCTGTTTGGTCCGGATGAAATTGCGCGACGGGCCGCCTTCGATCATGTAGCTGGCGATGGTAAACGGCGCGCCCACGAATCCGATCACGGGAACTCGGCCGGCTAGCTGTTGTACTACGATGCGAATGGCCTCGCCGACGTAGCCCAAATCGTCGGTGTTGGAGATCGATAAGGAATCGACGTCATCGGAGGTTCGAACCGGATTATCGATGGCCGGCCCTTCGCCGTGGACGAACTTGAGCTTAAGGCCCATGGGCTCGACCGGCAGCAGCAGGTCGGCGAAGATGATAGCCGCGTCGACATCCAGGACCTCGACGGGCTGCAGCGTGACTTGCGCGGCCAGGTCGGGGCGCTTGCAAATATCCAGGATGCCCACCTTGGCGCGGATGTCGCGGTACTGCTTCATGTAACGGCCGGCCTGCCGCATAAACCAGACCGGCCGAACATCGGTAGGCCGGCGGCGGCAGGCATCCAAGAATCGACTATTTGTAGAACCCACTCGCATGTTCACCTTGAGCCCCGCTTCGCAAGAAACGCGAAGTTGAAGTGTCAGGCCGCCCGTGGAGTTACTAAGCAGGCCTAAATATAGTAGCGCTTGGGATGGGGCGAACTGTCAAGTTTTGGGGGACTTTTCCTGTCTTCCTATGGGCAGAGTTTTCGGACCAAGGCCCGGTAAGCCTTCATATTCAATGGGTTGAAGGGCATGTAGGCCTCGGCTGCGCGACAGCAAACGGGCGTGCGCCGTATATCGCCGATTTGCACTTTCGTCAGGGACTGAGAGAACAAGACTGCGCCACGGGGAATCGGAGCGGCCGAAACACACGCTGTGGCGACCCACCAATTAACCGTGCAACGCACAGCCCACGGGCGCGGAATCGGCCCTCGTAGAGGTGGGTCAACGTTTGAATATGGTCCTCGGGATAGTATTCGAAAGGATGCCCGGAGAACTCAGTGATTCGAATGTCCATGGCTGTCTCATCGAGAACATACGAGACGGAAAGTTCGTGGCGAACATTCCCCTTTTCTAGACTGTTGGAATGTCTGTCGAAATGAACGCGAGCATCGTGATCGACGCAAGCCCTGAATTCCGGGATGACTGAATAAGCAATCCTTAGTTTTCGGAGTAGGCCGATGTAGAGAGCGTCTGAGTGGTCCTCCCAGGCGGTAATGTGGACGCGATGCCTTCCGGCCTTCGGAATGAGGGCGATCTCCTTTGCCAAGAATCGTGAAATATCGTCCCGCCTCTGGTCCATTTTGACTTTGGCTGAATCAAGATCAATCGCGCCTGTGAAATCCGGCGAGAAAGCGATCTTATTGTAAGCTAACAATTGGTCCGCTAGAACCAATAACACATCGTCGTGCTCGCGAAGAAGGTAGGTCAATGCGCCGCGAATCCAATCACGTGAGAAGAGAGCCGAATCAAGACTGATCCCAACGAAGGCCGAGTTTGCCATGACGTTCAGGTGGCGGCCGCCTGACCTCTTGCATGTTTGAGAGACTTCAAGTTCGCCTCGGAGTCG